>Ga0209483_1000205_pt1 | contig 54676 bp, 51 predicted proteins | sample NGEPerA_FD_184508 | JGI IMG/M metagenome (GOLD analysis project Ga0209483, IMG submission 184508) | Arctic peat soil microbial communities from the Barrow Environmental Observatory site, Barrow, Alaska, USA - NGEE PermafrostL2-A... | ecosystem: Environmental > Terrestrial > Soil > Wetlands >... | reverse complement strand
CACCGGGCCGGCCAAGGCGACCAATGCGGCGGCGCGCCATGCGCGGCAACCGTGGCTCAAGATCGTCGACGGCGACGACGTGCTGGCGCCGTGGTGCACGCGGCTGCTGTTGGACGCGACGCTTGGGCTGGGCACGCAATTCAGCGTCGGCGGCAATCTCCTCTATCGCGACGTCGACCAGGTGGCGTTCGGTGCGCCGCCCGAAGCGGTGCCGGTGCTCCGCGATCTCTTCGCCGAATGCCTCCGGAACGTGCCCTGCAACCTGACGCCGACGCTGATCGGCCGCGACCGCTATTGGGAGGTCGGCGGCTGCGACGAGCGGCTGTTCACCCAGGATTTTTCGTTGCTGCTGCGTCTTTCGTGGCGCGAAAATCCGGCCGGCATCGCCGCGCCTGTCAGCGCCAGTCCCGACCTTCCGGGCGCCCGCGTCTCCGACAATCAGCGCCTCATGCTGATGGAGACCAACGCCGCGATCGTGCATTTCCTCGCCGAGACGCGCGGCGTGCCGGGGCGCCAACGCCGCCGCGCGATCGAGCGCGCCTTCGGCCGCGCCTGGAAATGGCAACGCCGGCGCGTGGGTACGTCGATCGCTTCCCGCTGGTTCTGGCTCTATGCGGTGGCCAAGCTGGCGCCGGGCGCCGCGGCACCGTTCCTCCCGGCCACCCTCGACGCCTTTGTCGCAGCGAAGCGCTAGCTCAGCCACCACACGCCGAGCGCGATGGTGACGATTGTCACCGGCGCGCCGATGCGGAAATGGTCCCAGAAATCGATGACGATGCCGTGCCGCTTTGCGCGCTGCACGACGATGAGGTTGGCGATCGAGCCCAGGATGGTGAAATTGCCGGCGAGCGTCGCTCCCATGGCGAGGGTGAGCCACGCCCTGTCGGGATCGCCGAGGCCGGCGATGAAGGGCTTCAGCACCAGCACGGCCGGCACGTTGCTGACGAGGTTCGAGAGCGCGGCGGCGATGATTGCGAGGTTGAGCGGCTTGCCGAGATCGAGCGCGCCCACCGCGCGTTGCAGCTCGGGCGTCAGCAGCGCCTTCTCCCCGCCTGACGTCACGATGAAGAGGCCGGCAAAGAGCAGCAGCAGCGGCCAGTCGATTTCGCGCAGGATGCGCTCGGTCGGCACCCGTCGCGTCAGCAGCAGCAACGCGCCCGCCACGATTGCCGCCTTGGCGGGCGTCACACCCCAGAAGAAGGCGGCGATGAGGGCGCCGAACACGAAGAGCGACTTGGCGAGGAGCCACGCATCCCATTCGACCGCGACCGCGTGGTGCCGCAGGCTGCCGCCTTCGAGGAACTCGCGGCGATGCAGCGCGACGATGAAGGCGAGCGCCACGACCACGCCCATCGCCGCCACCGGCGCCAGCGCCGCGACGAAATGGCCGTAGGGAATCTGCGAGAAGCTGCCGATCATGATGTTCTGGGGGTTGCCGGTGATGGTGGCGACGCTGCCGATGTTCGACGCCATGGCGACCGCGATGAGATAGGGCACCGCGTTACGCCGCGTGGCGAGGGTCATTTCCGCTACCAAGGGCGTCAGCATCAGGCAGATCGTGTCGTTGACCAGGAACGCCGAGAGCAGCGCTGAAACCAGGGCGATTCCGCCCAGAAGAAACAGCGGCCGGCGCGCATGCCCTTCCACCCAGGCCGCCGCCAGCCCGAAGAAGCCCGAGACCCGCAGAGTGGCGACGATGATCATCATGCCGAGCAGCAGGGTGATGGTGTTGAAATCGACGGCGCGGTAGGCGTCGTCGAGGCTCAGCGCGCCGCTCGCCACCATCAGGCTGGCGCCCAGCAGCGCCGCGCCCGTGCGGTCGAGGCGCGACCAGGGCAGGCGGCCGAACGCCACCACGGCGTAGGTCGCGGCGAAGATCAGCAAGGCGGTGATTCGGATGTCCATGGCAGCCGGCGAATCGTTTGCGGCGAATTCAAGGCAGGAGCGGCGTTAACCCGGGATCCGATCATAAGAAAGCGGCGCGCCGACGCCTATGGTTCTGTGCTAAAAGGCGGCAGCGAATTTCGGGTTGCGGCTTTTTTCCATGGCGCGTCAAGGCAAGGATGACAAGCGCGACCAGCGGCGCAGCCCGTTGCCGCGCTGGACGGCGTTTGCGGCGCTCTGGGCGCTCATCGTCATCGCCGGCACGCTCGGCTCTTTCGCGCTGACCCTGCCGCCGACCGACGAGCTGACGCAGTCGCAGCGCCGGCCCTCGGTCACCATCCTCGCCGATGACGGCACGCTGCTCGCCACCTTCGGCGATCTCTTCGGCGAGCCGCTGCATTTGAAGGATCTGCCGCGCTACCTGCCGCAGGCGGTGATCGCGACCGAGGACCGGCGCTTCTACCACCATTTCGGCGTCGATCTGATCGGCACCGGCCGCGCCGCCTTCGCCAATATCCGCGCCGGGCACGTCGTCCAGGGCGGCAGCACCATTACCCAGCAGCTCGCCAAGAACCTGTTCCTGACGCCGGAGCGCACCTTCACCCGCAAGATCCGCGAGACCATGCTGGCGCTTTGGCTCGAGCACAAATTCACCAAGGACCAGATCCTCGAGCTTTACCTGAACCGCGTCTATCTCGGCGCCGGCACCTACGGCGTCGACGCCGCGGCGCACCGCTATTTCGACAAATCGGCGCGCAACCTCTCGCTCTACGAGGCGGCGGTGATCGCCGGGCTGTTGAAGGCGCCGACCCGCTTCAGCCCGGCCAACGACCGCGACCGCGCCGCCGACCGCGCCGACCAGGTGCTGCTCAACATGGTCGAGGAAGGCTACATCACCGACGCGCAGGCGCGCGCCGCCTCACGGCAGCGCGCCCAGCTGGCGCAGACCGCGCGCGCCCGGCCCGGCAGCCGTTATTTCGCCGATTGGGTGGCCGAGCAGATCCGCGGCTTCGCCGACATCAACAGCCGCGACGTCGTCGTCACCACGACGCTCGATCCCCGGATGCAGACCCTGGCCGAGCAGGTTCTCGCCCGGACGTTTGCCGCCGACGGCGAGAAATCGGGCGTCGGCCAGGGCGCGTTGGTCGCCATGTCCACCGACGGCGCCATCCGCGCCATGGTCGGCGGGCGCGACTACAACGACAGCCAGTTCAACCGCGCGACCCAGGCGCTGCGCCAGCCGGGATCGAGCTTCAAGCCGATCGTCTATCTCGCGGCCCTGGAGCACGGCATCAAGCCGACCGACCATTTCATCGATCAGCCGGTGCGGATCGGCGATTGGCAGCCGCGCAATTACGAGAACAATTATCGCGGCGACGTCACCGTCGCCGAGGCCGTGGCGCTGTCGATCAACACCGTGGCGGCGCAGGTCATCCAGCGCGTCGGCGTCGACAACGTCATCGCCGCCGCGCGCCGGCTCGGCATCACCGCGGATCTGCCGCACGATGCGAGCCTGGCGCTCGGCACCGGCGACGTGACGCTGATCGAGATGACCGCCGCCTATGCCGCCTTCGCCGGCGGCGGCGTCGCCGCTTGGCCGCACGGCGTGGTCGAGATCCGCGACGCGCATGGCGGCGTGCTCTACCGCCGCGCCGGCTCGGGCGCGCCGCGCGTCATCGATCCGGCGATCGCCGGCGAGATGAATCAGCTTTTGATGGGCGTCATCGACCATGGCACCGGCCGCGCCGCCGCGATCGACCGGCCGGCCGCCGGCAAGACCGGCACGACGCAGGATTTCCGCGACGCCTTGTTCCTGGGCTACACCGCCGATCTGGTCACCGGCATCTGGTTCGGCAATGACGACAATTCACCGATGAAGCACGTCACCGGCGGCACGCTGCCGGCGCGCGCTTGGCATAATTTCATGCTGGCGGCGACGCACGGCATGCCCGTGCGCGACCTGCCGCAGCCCGGCGCGGTGGTCGCCTTCGGCAATCTCTTCGGCCGCGGCACGCCGCCGCCATCGTCGTCACCGGCACCGAACGGACCGCCCCAGGATTCCGGCCCCGGCGTGTTGCGAAGCCTGATCAACGCGATCTTCGGGCCTTCACGCTAATCGCGGCACCCGGCTGTTCCGGTCAGCTTTCCCGGGCCAGCACCAGCCGCCGGTAGAAATCGACCAGCAGCGTTCCACCCATGGCGACGACCAGGAAATTGACCAGGGTGTCGATCAGCCCGCGCATCAGGAAAAGTCCCATCGGCGGCTGATCGAGCGCGTCGCCGCCGATCTGCAGGTCGATCGCCGAGAACACCGCGCCCATGATCATCAAGGCGGCGAGCAGCAGCGGCGCGCAGCAGAAGAACCCGGCGAGGATCAGCCGCCAGGTATTGCCGCGCAGCCCCCGCCATGCGGCGGCGAAGCCTGTCGGCCGGCCATCGGCCGCCGCCGGGAAGAGCAGCGACAGCCGCACCGTCGCCAGCCAAAGCGGAATCGTCAGCGCCAACGCCAACAGCGACAGGCCCACCTGCGCGGCGCTGCTATCCGCCGCCGGTGCGGCGACGAGCAGCACGATGGCGATGGCGGTGCCGTTGGCGATGTAGAGCAGCAGCGTGTAGACCATGAAACGGCTCCACGCCGCGGCGAAGGGCTTGCCCGGCGCCTGCTTGCCGTAGAGCGCGGTCTGCTGCCAGCGCACGGCGAAGGCGTTGAGGCAGAAGGCGCCGACCACCAACTCGGCGATGCCCGGCAAGGCGCGCAACACGGGGTGCTTGCCGTCGGGCAGCCACGCGTCGGGCAGCCAGCCGGGCAGGGTGGCGACCGCCAGCAGGATCAGCAGCGGCAGCCAGGCGAGTTCGAGGAAATGGCCAAGCCGCCCGAAGACGAAGCGATAGGCGGCGACCGTGGTCTCGGCGACCGGGACTTTGATCGGCAGCGACGCGTCATCCGGCAGCAAGGCGGCCCCCTCTTTCGGCGGGCCAAGACTAGCCGCTAGCTGGCGGCCTCGTCGAGGGCATAGCCCGCGGCGCGCACGGTGCGGATGACATCGGCCTTGCCGACGCCGTTCAGGGCCTTGCGTAGCCGGCGGATATGGACGTCGACGGTCCGGAGCTCCACTTCGGCATCGCGGCCCCAGACCCCGTCGAGAAGCTGCTCGCGGGAAAACACCCGCCCCGGCCGCTCCATGAGAAAGCGCAGCAGGCGGAATTCGGTCGGACCGAGATGCAGCGGCTTGGTGCTGCGCGTCACGCGATGCGCCGTGACGTCGAGCGCGATGTCGGCGAAGCGCAGCACCTCGGCGTTCGACGCGGGGCGGGCGCGACGAATCACCGCCCGGAGCCGCGCGATCAGCTCATTGGGCGAGAACGGTTTCACCACGTAATCGTCGGCGCCGCTGTCGAGACCGCGGACGCGGTCGGCCTCCTCGCCGCGCGCCGTCAGCATGATGACAGGCAAATCCTTCCAGGCCGGCGTTCGCCTGATTTGGCGGCACACTTCGATGCCCGAGACGCGCGGCAGCATCCAATCGAGCAGCACGGCGTCGGGCTTCGATTCTTTCAGCTGCAACAGCGCTTCCTCGCCGTCATGCGCGGCGCTGACGTTGAAACCCTCTTTCTCGAGGTTGTAGCGCAGCAGCGTCAGCAGCGCCGTTTCGTCCTCGACCACCAGGACGGAGGGCCGCATCAGCCTTCCTCGTTTTCGGGATCGTCGATATCGGCGTCGGGCGCCAGCGCCAGGCTGGTGCGGTCGCGCTTCGGGCGGACCTGAGCAAGCGGCGTGCCGTGCACCAGGAAATAGAGCGTTTCGGCGATGTTGGTCGCGTGGTCGCCGATGCGCTCAAGATTCTTCGCCATGAAGAGGAGATGCGCGCAGGCCGTGATGTTGCGCGGGTCCTCGATCATGTAGGTGAGGAGCTCGCGGAACAGGCTGGTATAGAGATCGTCCATCTCCTCGTCGCGCAGCCAAACCGCCAACGCCTTCTCGGCGTCGCGCTCGACGAAGGCGTCGAGCACGTCCTTGATCATGGCGCCGCCGAGGCGGCCCATGCGCGGAATGCCGTTGGCCGGCTTCACCGGCGGCGTCTGGTTCAGAGCGATGGAGCGCTTGGCGACGTTCGCGGCGTAATCGGCGATGCGCTCGAGATCGGAGGAGATCTTGAGGCCGGCGATGATCTGCCGGAGATCGCGCGCCATGGGCTGGCGCAGCGCCAGCAGGCGCACCACGAGGCTTTCGACCTCGCGCTCGAGCTCGTCGACGCGGGCGTCGCCCTTGACGACGCGCGCCGCCAACTCGCTGTCGCGCTTTGCCACGGCCTCGATCGCCGCGGCAAGCTGGCTTTCCGCCAGGCCGCCCATCTCGGCGACGGTGTTGTCGAGCCGCTGCAGCTCCTGATCGTAACTCTTGATGATATGCTCGGAGACCATTCTCTTCTCTCTCCTCAGCCGAACCGGCCGGTGATGTAGTCTTCCGTCTGGCGTTCCTTCGGATGGGTGAAGATCGCCTCAGTATGATCGTACTCGATCATCTGGCCCAGATACATGAACGCCGTATAATCCGAGCTGCGCGCCGCCTGCTGCATGTTGTGGGTGACGATGATGATGCAGTAGTCGGATTTGAGCTCGGAGATGAGCTCCTCGATGCGCTGCGTCGAGATCGGGTCGAGCGCCGAGGCCGGCTCGTCGAGCAACAGGATCTCGGGCTTGACCGCCACGGCGCGCGCGATGCACAGGCGCTGCTGCTGGCCGCCCGAAAGCGAAAGTCCCGATTCGCGCAGCTTGTCCTTCACCTCGTCCCAGAGTGCTGCGCGCCGCAGCGCCTCCTCGACGCGCTCGTCGAGCTGGCTGGGGCCGAGCTTCTCGTAGAGCCGGATGCCGAAGGCGATGTTGTCGTAGATCGACATGGGGAACGGAGTCGGCTTCTGGAACACCATGCCGATGCGCGCGCGCAGCAGATTGAGATCCTGCCGCGGGTCGAGAATGTCCGCGCCGTCGACCAGCACCTTGCCGGTGGCGCGCTGGTCGGGGTAGAGCTCGTAGATGCGGTTGAGGCAGCGCAACAGGGTCGACTTGCCGCAGCCCGACGGACCGATGAACGACGTCACCCGCTTGTCGTAGAGCGTCAAATTGATGCCCTTCAGCGCCTCGAAGTTGCGGTAGTAGAAGCGCAAATCCTCGATTTGCACCTTCGGCTGCGGCGTCGCCAGGCTGGCGGGCTGCGGGCGGTCGATAGCGGGAATGCTCACCAACGGGGGCCTCGCGCGGGTGGGGGTTTCCATAGGTCTAACGTCGATCGTCATTTTGCGAAACTGCTCCAACTCGCGACAAGCCGCGCGAATATGTTGAGGGTGAGAATGGCGAGCGTGATCAGCAGGGCGCCGCCCCAGGCCAGGAGTTGCCAGTCCGCATAGGGCGATAGGGCGAATTGGAAGATCACCACCGGCAGATTGGCCATGGCGCCGTTCATGTCGCCGCTCCAGAACTGGTTGTTGAGTGCGGTGAAGAGCAGCGGCGCGGTCTCGCCGGCGATGCGGGCGATGGCCAGCATCACGCCGGTGAGCATGCCCTGGATGGCGGCGCGATAGACCACCATCACCACCATCTTCCATTGCGGCGTGCCGAGCGCCACCGCGGCTTCGCGCAAGCTTGCGGGAACCAGCGTCAGCATGTTCTCGGAGGTCCGCACCACGACCGGCACCACGATGATGGCCAGGGCGATGGTGCCCGCCCAGGCCGAGAAATGCCCCATCGGCACCACCATCATCTCGTAAACGAAGAGGCCAATGATGATGGAGGGCGCCGATAGCAGGATGTCGTTGACGAAGCGCACGGCTTGCGCCAGGCGCGAGCCGCGGCCGAACTCGGCGAGGAAGGTGCCGGTCAATATCCCGACCGGGGTGCCAAGCAGCGTCGCGGCTGCCGTCATCACCGCGCTGCCATAGATGGCGTTGAGCAAACCGCCCTTGCTGCCGGGCGGCGGCGTCATCCGGGTGAAGAGGTCGCCGCTGAGCGCCGGGATGCCGTGCCACAGCAGCGCGCCCAGGATGAGGAACAGCACGACGAGCCCGGCCGCCGTCGCCGCCATCGACAGCGACAGGATGACGAAATTGGTCGCGCGGCGCTGCGCATAGAGTCCAACGCCCTTCATGTCGTTTCTCCCGACAGGCGCCACAGCATGTAATTGGCGGCGGCCAGCACGATGAGCGTGATGACGAAGAGGATCAATCCCAGGGCGATCAGCGACGAGGTGTAGAGCTGGCTGACCGCTTCGGTGAATTCATTGGCCAGGGTCGCCGAGATCGTCGTGCCGGGTGCCAGCAGCGAGGCCTTGATGCGGTGCGCGTTGCCGATAACGAAGGTGACCGCCATGGTCTCGCCCAGTGCGCGGCCCAATCCCAGCATGACGCCGCCGACGATGCCGATTCGCGAATGCGGGATGACGATGTCGCGCACCACTTCGGCCGTGGTGGCGCCCATGGCATAGGCACTTTCGCGCAGCATCGCCGGCACGGTCTGGAACACGTCGCGGCTGACCGAGGCAATGAAGGGCAGCACCATGATGGCGAGGATCATGCTCGCGGTCAGGATGCCGAGGCCCAAGGGCGGGCCGCCGAACAGCGCGCCGATCAGGGGCAGCCGGCCGAAGCTGGCGATGAGCGCGGGCTGCAGCGTCGTCTGCAGGAAGGGCGCCAGGATGAACAGGCCCCAGATGCCGTAGATGATACTCGGAATCGCCGCCAAGAGCTCGATCAGCACGCCGATGGGCCGGCGCAAGGCCCGCGGGCACAGCTCCGTCAGGAAGATGGCGACGCCGAAGGCAAGCGGCATCGCCAGCAGCATGGCGAGGAACGAGGTGATTACCGTGCCGTAGATCGCCGGCAGCGCGCCGAAATTCTCGGTGACCGGGTTCCAGGACGAGTTGAACAGAAAGCCGAAGCCGAAGGCGCGGAAAGCGGGCAGGGAGCCGACGAAGAGCGCCGTGATGATGGCGCCCAGGAGGAGGAGGACGCCCAGCGCGAAGCCCCGCGTGGTGCCGCGGAAGAGCGTGTCGCCGAGCCGCTGCCGGCGCATGCGATGGGGCGCCAAGCCGCCGATCGCGAGCGCCGTTGCCCGGGTTTGCGGGACAGCCTCCACGCTTAACTCCGCCGCTCCAGATGCGTTTTTTTCTCGTGCCGTGGTCGGAGAATTACGCCACTTCCGTTGCCGTTTTATGACACCGGCCGGCGGCGCGCGGCTTGGCGCTAAATACCTGTTTCAGCGGGTGTTTTGGCAAACGCAGCCGGCAGGTGGACGGTAAAGACCGACCCCTGGTCGGGTTCGCTGTCGATCTCGAAAGCTCCCCGGTGGTGGCTGACAATGTGCTTAACGATGGCCAAGCCCAACCCCGTCCCGCCCAGGGCGCGGGAGCGCGCCGCATCGACGCGATAGAACCGCTCGGTCAGGCGCGGCAAATGCTCGCGCGCGATGCCGGTGCCGTGGTCGCGCACCGCGACGGCGACCCCGGGATAGCGCTCGCCGGGCTTTGCCCCGGGCAGAATCCGCGTCGAGGGCCGCGCCACGATTTCGATGGGGGTCCCTTCCGCGCCGTATTTGAGCGCGTTGTCGAGGAGGTTCTGGAACACCTGCACCAGCTCGTCGGCATCGCCCAGAACGGGCGGCAGCTCGCCGGCGAGGTCGAAGGTGAAACGCATGTTGCGTCCCTTGGCGCGCGGCTCGAGCGGCTCGGCCGCCTGGCGCAGGATCAGATCGATCGCGATCGGCTCGGTGGGGGCGCGGTGCTCGTTCATCTCGATGCGCGACAGCGACAGCAGATCCTCGACCAGCCGCGTCATGCGGGCGCCCTGCTCGGCCATGATGGCGAGGAACCGCGCCCGCGCCGCCTCGTCGTCGCGCGCCGGGCCACGCAGCGTTTCGATAAAGCCGACCAAGGTGGCCAAGGGCGTCCGCAGCTCGTGGCTGGCATTGGCGACGAAATCGGCGCGCAGCCGCTCGGCGCGCTTCATCTCGGTCAGATCGTGCAGCACCAGCACGGCGACGGCGCCCTGCGCCTCGGGTTCGAGCCGCGCCAGCTGCGCGCTCAGATGCCGCTCGACCGGGCTGGTCAGGTCGAATTCGACGGTGCGCGCCGCCTCGCCGCGCAGCACCTGGTCGGTGGCGGCGAGCACCAGCGGGTGGCGCAGCGCGCCGGCGAGGTCGCGGCCCTCGAGCCGGGTTCCGAGCAGCGCGTGGGCGGCGGCGTTGCTGCCGACGACGCGGCGGTTCTGATCGAGCAGCAGCAGCGGCTCGGGCAGCGCCGCGAAAACGGCGCGCGCGGATTCGAGTTCCGCCTGGCGCGCCCGCGCCTCCGCCCGGATGCTGCGTGTCCAGCGGCCGAGGGTGAGCCACAGATCGCGCACCGACGGGTTGGCGCTCTTGATCTCGGGATCGGCGGCGCCCGCCGCCATGGATTCGATGGCGCGGCGCACCGCGAAGATGCCGGCGATCAGCGGATAGAGCAGCACCGCCGCCGCGGCATAGATGAAGATCGCGCTGAGGAAGGCCTGCAGCGGCGCCAGCGCGCCGAAGATCGCCAGGCCGGCCAGCACAACGAAAGCGGGCGCCGACAGGATCAGCGCGTCGACCAGCAGCCGCAGCAGCGCCGTCAAGCGGTGCCCGCGACAGAATGACGGCGTGTCCGGGTTTCGAGCATGCGCCTTGTCCCTTTCGCCGGAGACCGCGGCGGAGAGCCGATCCTAGCGGTTTTCGGCCCCCTGCGGCACACAACCGCAGCGGGCGATTCTAAACTCTTCATAAACCATAAAAGCGCTGAATCCATCGGGCACGAGAACAGTGCGGTGACGACCCCTCCGGGGCGCCATCACGAAACGGCATAACCGGGGCAACCCGGCGACGCAAAGCCTCCGGTCCCGGGGCTCGACCCGGGGATAGCGGGGTTGCCGAATGAGGGTTCGCAATGTCATCTGCACGTTTTCCGGCTGTCGCCTTGGCGACGCTCGTCCTCTTCGTTCTTCCGGCCGAATCCTTCGCCGCGCGCAGTCCCGCGACCGAGGGCGGCGCCTCCGCGCTCTACGGCACCGGCGAAATCTTTAGCGCCAATGTGGCGCAATTTCCGGAGTGGACCGACGCCATGGCGCGCGCCGAGCGCGAATTGGCGCCGGCGCGGCGCTGCGAGGCCGGGCGGGGTGCTGCGGGCCAGGCAGGCTGCGGGCCGCCCGAATGGCGCGACCTGATCGCCGAGGTCAGGAGCCTGCCGCTCATGGCCAAGCTCACCCGCGTCAACGACGCGATCAACCGCCATCCTTATGTGCCCACGGTGCAGAACTGGCACCGCGCCATGTATTGGGAGACGCCGTTCGAGTTCCTGGCGCGCGGCGGCCAGTGCCAGGATTACGCCATCGCCAAATACCTGGCGTTGCGCGAGGCCGGCGTGCCCGACGCGTCGATGCGCATGCTGGTGCTGCGCGACACGGCGCTTGGTGTCGATCATGCCGTGCTCGTCGCCACGGTCGATGGCGAAGCCTATCTCCTCGACAATCTGAGGCCCGAGATCCGGCCGGAAGCGCGGGCGCCGGAGTACCGCCCTTATTATGCGATCAACCTTTCCGGCTGGTGGCTCTATGCCGGCGGCCGCAACATCCTCGTCGCGCGGGGCGGATAGCCATGGCCCGCATCCTCATCGTCGACGATTGCCCGAAGCAGCGCGCCTTGATGGACAGCATCCTGGCGCCCGACGGCCACGACGTCGTCGCGGCGAAGGACGGCACCGACGCCATCCGCCGGACGCAGGGCCGCGGCTTCGACCTGGTGGTGACCGATATCCTGATGCCGGGCCAGGACGGCTTCGAGGTCATCATGGCTTCGCGGCACTGTTCGCCGGCGCCGCGCATCATCGCGATCTCGGGCGCCCCCGATCTGGGCCAGCCGGATTATCTGCGCATGGCGCGCGACCTCGGCGCCGATTCGGTGCTGCAGAAGCCGTTCGGCGCGCGCGAATTCGCCGCCGCCGTGGCACAGCTGCTTCCCCTGCCGCTGCTCGCCGCCGGCTGAGCCCGTCCGGGTTCCACCCGTGGGAGCGCGATGCTAGCTTGTCGCGCATGCCGCGTCCCGTCCCCGCCGATCCGATTCCCGCCGCCCCGATGCCCGCCGCCCCGATATCCGTTGCTGGGGCCGATGCGGCGACGCCGATGATGGCGCAATATCTCGAGCTGAAACGCGCCCATTCCGATTGCCTGCTGTTTTACCGGATGGGCGATTTCTACGAATTGTTCTTCGACGACGCCGTCAGGGCCTCGGCCGCGCTCGACATCACCTTGACCAAGCGCGGCCGTCACGACGGCGAGGACATCCCGATGTGCGGCGTTCCGGTGCACGCCGCCGAGGCCTATCTCTCGCGCCTCATCCGCCAGGGCTTCCGCGTCGCGGTCTGCGAGCAGATGGAGGATCCGGCCGAGGCGAAAAAGCGCGGCGGAAAATCGCCGGTGAAGCGCGCCGTGACGCGCATCGTCACCCCCGGAACCATCACCGAGGACAATCTGCTCGACGCCCGGCGGCACAATTACCTGGCGGCGCTGGCCGAGGCGGGCGGCGATCTGGCGCTCGCCTGGCTCGATCTTTCGACCGGCGATTTCGCGCTGCAGGAAGTGGCGCCTTCGGGGCTGGGGGCGGCGCTGGCGCGGCTGGCGCCGGGCGAAATCCTGGTGCCCGAACGGCTCCTGCAGCGCGGCGACCTCTTCGAGCTGTTCGAGGATTGGAAATCGGCCCTGACGCCGCTGCCCAATCCCCGCTTCGACAGCGAGAACGCACGCCGGCGCCTCGAGACGTTCTACGGCGTCGCGACGCTCGACGCCTTCGGCGCCTTCGCCCGCGCCGAGATCGCCGCTGCCGGTGCCTTGGCCGATTACGTCGACCTGACGCAGCAGGGCAAGCGGCCGGCGCTGGCGGCGCCGCGCAAGCTCTCCGCCGGCGCGTTCATGGAGATCGACCCGGCGACGCGGCGCAACCTCGAACTCGCCGACACCTTGGCAGGTGAGCGGCGCGGCAGCCTGCTCGCGACCATCGACCGCACCGTCACCGGCGCCGGGGCGCGGCTGCTCGCGGAGCAACTGGGGGCGCCGCTGACCGACCGCTTGGCAATCGAGGCGCGGCTCGACGCCGTCGCATTCTTCAAATCGGATGAGCGCGCGCGCGACGATCTGCGCGCCCTGCTGAAACGCTGCCCGGACATGGCGCGCGCCATGGCGCGGCTCTCGCTCGGCCGCGGCGGCCCGCGCGACCTGGCGGCGCTGCGCGATACGCTGGCCGAAAGCGCCGGCATCGGCGCGCTGCTCAATCGGGCGGCGGCTCCGGCGCCGCTCATTGCCCAAGCCCTCCAGGATCTGGGCGAGCATTCCACCTTCGTCGACCGGATGCGCCGCGCGCTGGCGTCCGAGCTGCCGCTTCTGGCGCGCGACGGCGGCTTCATCGCATCGGACTATGCGCCCGAGCTCGACGAGCTGCGCCGGCTGCGCGATGCGGGCAAGCGGTTCATCGTCGAGCTGCAGGCGCGCTATGCGGCCGAGACCGGCATAGCGTCGCTCAAAATCCGGCACAACAACGTGTTGGGGTATCACATCGACATTTCGCCGAGCCAGGCGGGCAAGCTCGGCCCCGGCTTCATCCACCGCCAGACCATGGCGTCGTCGCTGCGCTATGCGACCACCGAGCTCGGCGAGCTTGAAAGCAAGATCGCCTCGGCGGCGGAGAAGGCGCTGGCGCTGGAGCTCAAGCATTTCGAGATTCTCGTCGGCGAGGCATTGGCGCGCGGCGAGATGATCCGGCGTGCCGCGGCGGCGCTGGCCTTCCTCGACGTCGCGGCGGCGCAGGGGGCGCTCGCTGCCGAGCAGAATTATTGCCGGCCGCAGATCGAGGACGGTCTCGCCTTCGCGATCGAGGGCGGCCGCCATCCGGTGGTCGAAGCGGCGCTCAAATCCCACGCCCGGGAATTCGTCGCCAATGATTGCGACCTCAAGCTCGGGCAGCGCCTCTGGCTCCTGACCGGCCCCAACATGGCGGGCAAGAGCACCTTTCTGCGGCAAAACGCGCTCATCGCCATCCTGGCGCAGATGGGCTCCTTCGTTCCGGCCGACAGCGCCGCCCTCGGCATCGTCGATCGCCTGTTCAGCCGCGTCGGCGCCGCCGACGATCTGGCGCGCGGCCGCTCGACCTTCATGGTCGAGATGGTCGAGACCGCCGCGATCCTCAACCAGGCGACGGAGCGCTCGCTGGTCATCCTGGACGAGATCGGCCGCGGCACCGCGACCTTCGACGGTCTGTCGATCGCCTGGGCGACGCTCGAGCAGCTCCACGCCGTCAACCGCTGCCGCGCCCTTTTCGCCACGCATTATCACGAGCTGACGGCGCTCGCCGCCAAGCTCGACGACCTCGCCTGCTACACCATGCGGGTTAAGGATTGGCAGGGCGGCATCGTGTTCCTGCACGAGGTCGCGGCGGGCGCCGCCGACCGTTCCTACGGCATCCACGTCGCCAAATTGGCCGGGCTGCCGGCTTCGGTCATCGCCCGTGCCGAGGCGGTGCTGGCGACCTTGGAGAAGGGCGAGCAGCGCGGCCAGCTGACGCGCCTGGCCGAGGATCTGCCGCTCTTCACCGCGCCCGCCGCGCCCGCGTCGCCCCCGGCGCAATCGCCGGTCGAGACGTTGCTTGCGACTTTGCGCCCCGACGAGCTCTCGCCCAAGGAGGCGCTCGAATTCCTCTATAAGATCAAAGGATTGCTCGACCGGCGGGATTGATCCACCACGCCCGCGGCGCGACAGGCGAAGCATCCCGATGTAGAATGACCGCATGACCGCCATCCTCCACCAGCGCGCCATCATCGACCGCCGCGATTTGCAGGCGAAGCTCGACGCCGCCGCCGCGAAGGGCGTCCCGACGCGCGAGACGCTGAGCGCCGCGCTGAAGGCGGCGCTGGCCGCCGGTCGGCAAGAGATCCGCTATCGCTTCGACGACAAGGGCTCCGGCACCCAGGCGGTGCACGAGCTCTCCTTCCTGATGGATCAGCTCATCCGCCTCGCCTACGACTTCACCTTGCAGCACGTCTATCCGCTCGCCAATCCGACGGCGGGCGAACGCATGTCGATCGTCGCCGTCGGCGGCTACGGCCGGGGCGAGCTGGCGCCCTATTCCGACATCGATCTCCTGTTCCTGCTGCCCTACAAGGCGACGCCGCATACCGAGCAGGTCGTCGAATACCTGCTCTATGCGTTGTGGGATCTGGGGCTGAAGGTCGGGCAATCGACCCGCTCGATCAAGGAGACCATCGCCCAGGCCAAATCCGACCTCACCATCCGCACCGCGATCCTCGAGGCGCGCTATCTCTGGGGCGACCGGGAATTGTTCGACGAGATGAAGGCCGCCTTCGACTCCGACATCGTCAAGGGCAACGCCGCGCAATACGTCGACGAGAAGCTGAAGGAGCGCGACGAGCGCCACCGCCGCCTCGGCGATTCGCGCTATCTGGTCGAGCCCAATGTGAAGGAGGGCAAGGGCGGCTTGCGCGACCTGCACACGCTCTTCTGGATCGCCAAATTCGCCTATCGCGTCGACGACATGTCGAAACTCGTCGAGCTCGACGTCTTCTCCGCCGACGAGGCGACGCGCTTCGCCCATGCCCAGAATTTCCTCTGGACGGTGCGCTGCCATCTCCATTTCCTGACCGAGCGCGCCGAGGACCGGCTCACCTTCGACCTGCAATCCGAGATCGCGCGCCGCATGGGCTACACCGACCATGCCGGATCGCGCGGCGTCGAACGCTTCATGAAGCATTATTTCCTCATCGCCAAGGACGTCGGTGATCTGACGCGCATCTTCTGCGCGCTCCTGGAGCACGAGCACAAGGCGAAGCCGCTGTTGTCGTGGCGGCCCTGGTCGCGCGAGCAGAAGCTCGACGGCTTCGTCGTCGTCGACGACCGCCTCGACGTGCCGGACGACAATGCCTTCCGCGACGATCCGGTCAATTTCGTCCGGCTGTTCCACGTCGCCGAGGAGCATGGGCTCGACGTCCATCCGCGCGCGCTGCGCGTCATCACCCAATCGCTGAAGCTGATCGATGCGGAGCTGCGCGCCGATCCCGAGGCGAACCGCCTGTTCCTCGAAATCCTGACGTCGCGGAAGACACCCGAGATCGCCTTGCGCCGGCTGAACGAGGCCGGCGTCTTCGGCCGCTTCGTGCCCGATTTCGGCCGCGTCGTGGCGCAGATGCAATACGACATGTATCACATCTACACCGTCGACGAGCACACCATCTTCGCCATCGGCATCCTGTCGCAGATCGAGAAGGGCACGCTGAAAGCGGAGCTGCCGCTCGCGACATCGATCGCGCCGAGCATCTTCTCGCGCCGCGCGCTTTATCTCGCCACGCTGTGCCACGACATCGCCAAGGGCCGCGGCGGCGATCATTCGGTGCTCGGCGAGGAGGTGGCGCAGAAGCTGGGGCCGCGCCTGGGCCTGACCGGCGAGGAGACCGAAACCGTCGCCTGGCTAGTGCGCTGGCATCTGCTGATGAGCGCCACCGCCTTCAAGCGCGACATCGACGATCCGCAGACGATCAAGGATTTCGTCGACCGCGTGCAATCGCCCGAGCGGTTGAAGCTGCTGCTCGTGCTCACGGTGGTCGATATCCGCGCCGTCGGGCCCAATGTGTGGAACGGCTGGAAGGCGACGCTGCTGCGCGAGCTCTATCAGCGCGCGTTCGATTTGATGTCGGGCGGCTTGGTCGAGGAGGCGCAGAGCCAGCGCGCCGCCGAGGCTCAGGAGGCGGTGAAGGCCTTATTGCGCGATTTTTCCCCGGCGGAGGTCGATTCCTTCGTCGCCAAGGGCTACCCCTTCTACTGGCTGTCCTTCGATCCCGAGGCCATGGCGCGGCATGCGCGCCTGATCCGCGACGCCGAGCGCTCGGGGCGCCCGGTCACGGTCGAGACGCGCGTCGATGCCGGCCGGGCCGTGACCGAGATCACCGTCTACACCGCCGACCATGCCGGCTTGTTCTCGCGCATCGCCGGGGCGCTGGCGGTGGCCGGCGCCAACATCGTCGACGCCAAGATCCTGACCATGCAGAACGGCATGGCGCTCGACACCTTCTGGGTACAGGCCCCTTCGGGCGGCGCTTTCGACGAGGCGCCGAAGCTGGCGCGCCTCGGCCCGCTCATCGAGGACGTGCTGAACGGCACGGTGAAGCCCCATATCGAGCTGGCCAAGAAGCCGGCCTTCCCGGGACGGACACGCGAATTCGCCGTGCCGCCACGCGTCATCGTCAACAATACGGCGAGCCGCACCCACACGGTGATCGAGGTCAACGGCCGCGACCGGCCCGGCCTGTTGTTCGAGGTCACGCGCGCGCTGACCGGCCTCAATCTGCAGATCGCCAGCGCCAAGATCTCGACCTATGGCGAGAAGGTGGTCGACGTCTTCTATGTGAAGGATCTCTTCGGTCACAAGATCGAGCAGGAAAACCGCCTCAAGGACATCCGCGAGGGCCTGGCCGCGACGCTGAACGACGGCGATGCGCAGGAACGCGCGGCATCCAGCCCGACCGTCGCGGCGGAGTGATCGGCGGAGCGCCTATCGGCTCGCCGCCTCGCGCCGATGCAGATCGATGGTCGGCGCCAGGGCCAATATGCCGATGGCGCAGAGGGCGGCGGGCGCGAACGCCGCCGCGGCGAGGCCGCTCCAATCCCACAACAGGCCGGCGAGGATCGGCAGCGCCACCGCCATCGGGTAGGAGATGGTGAACATCGCCGCCGAGACGCGATGCACGTCCTCGGGGGCGGCGAGGAGCGACGGCAGCGCCAGCATCAGGATCAGCATCGCGGCATTGGCGAAGCCGAGCAGGCCGGCCCAGCCGATAATGGCGCGGCCGGGCATCGCCGCCATGCCGACGGCGCTCGCCAGCACCAGCAGCGCCGGCACGATATAGGCAAGGCGCCGTCGCACCAGCCGCTCGGCGACCAGCAGCATCAGCAGCGAGGCCGGCAATTGGCAGAAATTGAGCGCGGTCAGCGCCGGCCCGATATAGCGGTCGCCGCCGACGGCGTGCAGATAATCGGGCAGGAAGGTGTTGGTGGCGAAGTAGATGGTATTGACGCAGCCCAGCATCAGCGCGAGGCGCCACACCAGCGGGTCCTTCCAGTCGGGCCACCAGTTGCGCCGCTGCGCCATGGTCGGCTTGGCGTCGACCGGCGCCAGGTAAAGGAACAAGAGCGCCGTCAGCAGCACCGGCACGCCCCAGAAGACGAAGCTCCAGCGCCAGGAGCCGACCAGCGGCAGGACGAAGGGCAGGGTCAAGGCGACCGGCAGCGTCTCGCCGACCAGCAGGCCGTTGGTGAAAACCGCGGTGCCGAAGCCGACATGCCGCGGCAGCCAGCTCCGCACCAGCGGCGGCAGCGCCGGCTGCATGACGGCGATGCCGGCGCTCATCGCGACGGTCGCGGCGAAGAGCCAGGCGGAATCGGGCGCCGCCCCCCGCGCCGCCGAGCCGATCGCCGCCAGCCCAAGGCCGAAGACCAGCGCCGGCACCGCGCCGAAGCGCGCGATCAGGATCGCGCCCGGCACGGCGGCGAAGGCGAAGAGCAGCGAGGGCAGCGCGCCCAGCGTGCCGATGCCGGTCTCGCTCATATGCAGCTCGGCATGGATGAGCGGGATGACCGGCGGCACCGCCAGCACGGTGAGGCGCAGGCCGGCGCCGGCGAGCCACAGCAGGGTCAGCGGAATCCAGAGCTTGCGGGACAGCAACGGGGCGCGCCTCGGGCGGTGAGGACGCCACGTTACGCGGCGGCGCGGCGCCGCGTCGAGCCTTGTTCTACTCCGTCAGATCCTCGAAGAACTCCTTCATCTTGGCGAAGAAGCCTTCGGCTTCCGGCTGCGTCTTGCGCGCATCGCCGGCGGAGTCGAACTCCTTGAGCAGTTCCTGCTGGCGCTTCGAGAGATGCACCGGCGTCTCGACCGCGACCTCGACATACATGTCGCCGCGATTCGCCGAGCGCAGCACGGTCATGCCCTTGCCCTTGAGGCGGAACTGGTGGCCCGATTGCGTGCCGGCCGGAATGGTCAGCCGGGCACGACCGCCGTCGATGGTCGGCACCTCGATGGCGCCGCCGAGCGTCGCATTGGTCATCGCGATCGGCACCTTGACGTGGATATGCGCGCCGTCGCGCTGGAATAGCCGGTGCGGCTTGAGCGCCAGAAAGATGTAGAGATCGCCGGCGGCGGCGCCGCGCATGCCCGCCTCGCCCTCACCGGCCAGGCGGATGCGGGTGCCGTCCTCGACGCCCGGCGGGATGGTGACCGAGAGCGTCTTTTCCTTGTGCGTGCGGCCCTGGCCGCCGCATTGGCGGCATGGATTCTCGATGATGCGGCCGGCGCCGTGGCAGGCCGGGCAGGTCCGCTCCAGCGTGAAGAAGCCCTGCTGCGCGCGCACGCGGCCGGCGCCGTGGCAGGTCGGGCAGTTGATCGGCCGCAAGCCGGCCTCGGCGCCGCTGCCCTTGCACGCCTCGCACGGCGCCAGCGTCGGCACGCGGATCGTCGTCTGCTTGCCTTTGAAGGCCTCTTCGAGCGTGATCTCGAGATTGTAGCGCAGGTCGCTGCCGCGGTTGCCGGCGCCCTGCTGGCGCCCGCCGCCCATGAAATCGCCGAACATCTCGTCGAAGATGTTGGCGAAGCCCGAGGCGAAATCGCCGGCGCCGCGCCCGCCGCCGCCATTCTCGAAGGCGGCGTGGCCGAAGCGGTCATAGGCCGCGCGCTTCTGTTCGTCCTTGAGGACATCGTAGGCCTCGCTGATGTCCTTGAAGCGCTGCTCGGCCTTCTTGTCGCCCGGATGGCGGTCCGGGTGGCAATCCATGGCGATCTTGCGATAGGCCTTTTTCAGCGAATCGGGCGAGGCGCCTTTCGCCACGCCGAGGAGCTCGTAGAAATCCTGCTTCGCCATCCGATTTTTTTACGCTGCTGCGCTCAAGCTGGCGATGGAAAAAGCCTCAGGCCTGGCCGCGCTTTTTCTCGTCGACCTCTTCGAAATCGGCATCGACCACCTTGTCGCTGCCGGCGCCCGGGCCTTGCGGTCCCTGGCCGCCGCCGGGGCCTTGCGGTCCCTCAGGGCCCGCACCTGGCCCGCCGCCCTGCGGCGCCTGAGCCTTGTAGAGCGCCTCGCCGAGCTGCATTGAGGCCTGGCCGAGGGCTTCGGTCTTGGACCGGATCTGGCCGAGGTCGTCGCCGCCGCTGACCGCCTTGAGCTCGGCGATCGCCGTCTCGACGGCCTGGCGCTGCGGCGCCGGAACTTTGTCGCCGGCCTCCTTCAGCGTCTTCTCGGTGGCGTGGATCAGCGCTTCGGCCTGGTTCTTGGTCTCGACCGTCTCGCGCCGCTTCTTGTCTTCCTCGGCATGCGCCTCGGCGTCCTTCACCATCTTCTCGATGTCGTCCTTGGCCAAGCCGCCCGAGGCCTGGATGCGGATCTGCTGCTCCTTGCCGGTGGCCTTGTCCTTGGCCTGGACCGAGACGATGCCGTTGGCGTCGATGTCGAAGGTGACCTCAACCTGCGGTATGCCGCGCGGCGCCGGCGGCAAGCCGACCAGATCGAACTGGCCGAGCAATTTATTGTCGGCCGCCATTTCGCGCTCGCCCTGAAAGACGCGGATGGTCACGGCGGTTTGGTTGTCCTCCGCGGTCGAGAACACCTGGCTCTTCTTGGTCGGGATCGTCGTGTTGCGGTCGATCAGACGCGTGAACACGCCGCCCAAGGTTTCGATGCCCAGCGAGAGCGGCGTCACGTCCAACAGCAGCACGTCCTTCACTTCGCCCTTCAGCACGCCGGCCTGGATGGCGGCGCCCAGCGCCACGACCTCGTCCGGGTTGACCGAGCGGTTCGGTTCCTTGCCGAAGAAGTTCTTCACGGTCTCGAAGACCTTGGGCATGCGGGTCATGCCGCCGACCAGGATGACCTCTTGGATCTCGGACGCCTTGAGGCCCGCATCCTTCAACGCGGCGCGGCACGGCTCGATCGTCTTCTGGATCAGATCGTCGACCAGCGCTTCGAGCTTGGCGCGCGTCAGCTTGATGTTGAGATGCTTCGGGCCGGTCTGGTCGGCCGTGATGAACGGCAGATTGACCTCGGTCTGCATCGAGGCGCTGAGCTCGATCTTCGCCTTCTCCGCCGCCTCTTTCAGGCGCTGGAGGGCCAACCGGTCGCTGCGCAAATCGATGCCCTGCTCTTTTTTGAACTCGTCGGCGAGATAATCGATGATGCGCTTGTCGAAATCCTCGCCGCCCAGGAAGGTGTCGCCGTTGGTGGCCTTGACCTCGAAGACGCCGTCGCCGATCTCGAGCACGGACACGTCGAAGGTGCCGCCGCCGAGGTCATAGACCGCGATGATGCCGTTCTTCTTCTGCTCGAGCCCATAGGCGAGCGCGGCCGCGGTCGGCTCGTTGATGATGCGCAGCACGTCGAGGCCGGCGATCCGGCCGGCATCCTTGGTCGCCTGGCGCTGGCTGTCGTTGAAATAGGCGGGAACGGTGATGACGGCCTCGGTGACCGTCTCGCCGAGATAGGCCTCGGCGGTTTCCTTCATCTTCTGCAGGATGAAGGCGCTGACCTGGGAGGGCGCGTATTTCTTGCCGCGGCTCTCGACCCAGGCGTCGCCGTTGTCGCCCGGCACGATCTTGAAGGGGACGAGCTCCATCTCCTTCTTGACCATCGGGTCGATCATGCGCCGGCCGATCAGGCGCTTGATGCCGTAAAAGGTGTTCTCGGGGTTGGTGACCGACTGGCGCTTGGCGGCCTGGCCGACGAGGCGCTCGCCGGCCTCGGTGAAGGCGACCTGGGACGGCGTCGTGCGCGCGCCCTCGCTGTTTTCGATGACCTTCGCGGCCTTGCCTTCCATCACGGCAACGCAGGAATTCGTCGTGCCGAGATCGATGCCGATAACCTTCGCCATAGTCTTTCTCTCCTAGCAGCGGGATCGTTCGGCCCGGAAACGGCGCCGCGCCAACCCCCCGGAAACGGGTTCGTCGTGAAACCGGGGTTTATATATGGACGGGCCGCAGGGCCTGCAAGGCAAAGCGGCTGTCCGGACGCTCCGGTTCACGGTCTTGGATATGGGGGCGTCCAGGCTAGGCCGCAAGGGCAAATGCCTTCGGAAATGCCGGTTTTGCGCGGTTTTTGCGCTAGCTAGCGGGCGAGCGCGGATTACAACCGCGCCACTAGCCTCGATGCCTCGTTCGCGGACTAGATTCCGAAATAGCGGGACGGTCGACGGCCCGGCTCAGCCGTCGCGTTGGTTCTGACGCTGACCACGCCGCTGCGCAGCGCGGCGGAAAAGCAGTTGCCGTATTGGACTGGTTCAGAACTCGTAACGCAGGCCAGCCGTCACGATATGGGTGCTGAGACCACCCCTTGCCGCCGTAATGGTCACGCTGCCGCCAGGGCCGCTCAGGCGCGTTCCCGTCTGTGCTTGGCCCAAGTCTAGATAGCGGTAGGCCACGTCCAGCGTCGTAGATGGCGTTATGGAATAACCGAGGCCAGCGCCGATAGCCCAAGCAAAATCCGTTTTGGTATTGCCGGAAACGGATAGCGCTGCGCCGAGCGCGTTAAAGCTGGTGGTTCCCACGTGATTGTTTGAGAAACCAATGCCGGCATCGAGATAGGGCTGGAAATTGCCAAAGACGTTCGGAAACACCCCGTTCAAATCGAGGTAGCCGTTCGCTAACACCACCAATGAGTCAATATTGCCGGAAGTAGTTGTGGTGCTGACGGAACTGCGCCCAGTTTCTTTGAACGAAGGGATATAGTCCAATGTCACGTCAGATCGGAACATCGGCGTAAACCGATACCCGACGCCGCCGCCGAAGATAACCGAACTGCCGGTGCCGCCGGTGATCGACGATGAACAAACGAGGCAGTTTGAAGCGCCCGGATTCGTATCTGTGAAAGTCGTGTTGTTGCCGAAGGCACCCCCGAGATCACCGCGAATATAAACGCCGCTCGGCGATTGGGCTGCCGCGATGCCGCCGCTGATTATCCAGAGTGCGCCGCAAAGTACAGCGCAAATAACTGAAATCTTTCGCATTTTAGCTCTCCCCCTAGACTAGCCCTGCAGCCTCGATACGGGTGCCGCAGCGAGGCGCCCACCTGAGTTGAGGGCGGCCAGAGCTTACACACTTATTGAATTATTAAATATCGGATTTTTCAATATCAGGTTTTCCAATCTACGACCATCCGGCCCTATCCGGGCCGGAGAGTCCTAGGTGTGGATTAACCCGCATCGATATAAGGAAGTCGGGAATCGAATCATGGCCATTCGGCAACGTGCGGGCGTGACTCAACAGGAGTTGGCGAAACGCCTGGGCAAGCCCCAATCCTTCGTCTCTTCCTACGAGAACGGTCAGCGACGAATAGATCTGCTCGAATTTCTGCGGATTACCGACGCTCTCGGGGTCGATCCGCGCCGGGCCTTCGCCGACATTCTCCGGCAAAATTTACGGTGATTAGCCGCCGTCCTGCGGCACGACGGCGGCCTCGGCACGCGTCGGTTATCGGGCGAGCGCCCGACGAACCGCCGCGGGTTCCTTGGCAATAACGGCGAGCAGAACGCGGGCGGCCCGATCCGGGTAGCGGCGGCCTTGCTCCCACGCATGAACCGCCGTCACGTCGAGACCGAAGCGTTTGGCGAACACGCGTTGCGACAGGCCCAGGGCCTTTCGCAGTTCGGCGACATCCACCTTGTCGGGAACGGTCACGGTATATTCGGGAAGCGCCGCCCCGCCTTGGGCATGGGCGAGCGCTTCACGGAGTCCCGCGATCACGCGGCGGCCGCGTGCGCTATGGCGCGGTTTGGAGAGCGAGCGTGAGCTTGCGGATTTCCTGTTTATCGGCATCGGTCAGATTCTCTTTGGCGCCCTTGGCGCTTGCGCGCCCGCCGCTCGTAGCCGCGCGTGGCTACTACCCTCATGCATCAACTATAAGGCATTGTCGTATAGATGGGAAACGCTTTGATGCGCGGGGCCGTTCAGCCGCCGTCCTGCGGTACGGTGACGTCGGTCGGGCCGGCGCCGCCCTTGGCGACGCCGACCATGGCGGGCCGCAAAAGCCGGTCGTGCATGACGTAGCCGGGCTGCAGTAATTGCGCGACGCTGCCCGCCGGCAGGCCGGTTTCGGCGATCTCGAACATCGCCTGGTGCAGATTGGGGTCGAAGCGCTCGCCGATCTGCGGCTCGACGCGCTTGACGCCGTGGCGCTCGAAGATCGCCAAGAGCTCGCGCTCGGTGGCGGCGACGCCGTCGATGACGCCGCGGGCCGAGGGGTCCGCCGCGATGGCGCCTTCGCTGTCGATCGCCCGGCGCAGATTGTCGGCGACGTTGACGAGCTCCTTGGCGAAGTTCTGCGCGGCGTATTTGCGCGCATCCTCGCGCTCGCGCTCGGCGCGGCGGCGCACGTTCTCCAGCTCGGCCAGGGCGCGCAACAGCCGGTCCTTGGTGTCGGCCAGCTCCTGCTCCAGCGCGGCGATCCGCTCCGCCGGGCTGGGGTCGTCGGCCGCGCCTTCCGGCGGCGCCTCGAATTCGGTTTCGTCGCTCATCTCAGGACAAGATCCGCCCGATCACCTTGGAGGTGTAGTCGACCAAGGGAATGATGCGGGCATAGTTGATGCGCGTCGGGCCGATGACGCCGATGGCGCCCACCACCTGCTCGCGCGAATTCTTGTAGGGCGCCACGACCATCGAGCAGCCGGCGACGCCAAAAAGCGGGTTGTCGGAGCCGATATAGATGTGCACGCCCGGGGCGACCCGGGCCGCGTCGAGCAGGCGGACCATTGCCTCCTTGGTGTCGAGCATGTCGAAGAGCGCGCGCAGCCGTTCGAGATCGCCCAGCGCGGTCACGTCCTCGAGCAGCTTCGCCTGCCCCTTGACGATAAGCGCGCTGTCATGCGCGCTGCCCGACCACGAGGCGAGGCCCGCGGCGATCAGCTTCGCCGTCAGGCCGTCGATCTCGCCGCGGCGCTGATCGATCTCGGCCAGCACGGCGTCGCGCGATTCCTCCAGCGTGCGGCCGATCAGCCGCGCATTGAGATAATTGCTCGCCTGAATCATCGACGCCGGCAGGGTGCCGGCGGGCGTCTCGATGATGCGGTTCTCGACCTGGCCGTCCTCGGTCACCATGACGACGAGGGCGCGGCCCGGCGGCAACGCCACGAATTCGATGTGCTTCAGGGGGCGCTCGGTCTTGGGCGAGATCACCAGCCCGGCGCAGCGCGAGAGGCCCGCCAGGGTCGAGGTCGCCTCTTCCAGCGCCTGCGGCAGGCTCTTGCCGGCGGCGGCGCAGCGCGCCTCGATGTTGAGCCGCTCGTCCTCCGAGACGCCGCCCAGCTCGAGCAAGCCGTTGACGAAGAGCCGCAACCCCGCGTCGGTCGGCAGGCGGCCGGCCGAGGTGTGCGGCGCGAACAGCAGGCCCTGTTCCTCGAGATCGGCCATGACGTTGCGGATGGTGGCGGGCGAAAGGTCGAGGCCGCCGCGGCGCGACAGGGTGCGCGAGCCGACCGGCTCGCCGGTCTCGACATAGGCATCGACGATCATGCGGAAGATCTCGCGCGAGCGGTCGTTGAGCTCGGCGATCATCGGCTTGTCGCCCGCGCCCGGCTTGGCGCCGGCGAGGGATTTGGCAAAGGGCGGCGTGACCATGGGCTCCTGCGGCGGAAGCAGTATCTAGGAAGAGTGGCACGGCAGGTCAATGGAAGTCATGGCGGATCGGGGCTTTACCCTTTCCCGCCGCGGGACTAGGTTCGCGCCCAACCCCGTTCCTAAGGAAGGATCAGCCATGCCGCGCCCCTCCGGCCGCGAAGCGAACGAGATGCGGCAAGTGCGCCTCGAACCCGGCTACGCCAAATATGCCGAAGGCTCGTGCCTCGCCGCCTTCGGCGAGACCCGCGTGCTGTGCTGCGCCACGGTCGAGGAGAAGGTGCCGCCTTTCCTGCGCAATTCGGGCCGCGGCTGGGTGACGGCGGAATACGGCATGCTGCCGCGCTCGACCCATACGCGGACGGACCGCGAGGCGGCGCGCGGCAAGCAGAGCGGCCGGACGCACGAGATCCAGCGCCTGATCGGCCGCTCCTTGCGCGCCGTCACCGATTTCGCGGCGCTGGGCGAGCGCCAGGTGCGGATCGATTGCGACGTGCTGCAGGCCGATGGCGGCACGCGCACCGCCGCCATCACCGGCAGCTATGTCGCGCTCTATCTGGCGATGAAAAAACTGGTCGAGAGCGGCGCGCTGCCGGCGCTGCCGTTGAGCGACGCGGTCGCGGCGGTCAGCTGCGGCATCGTCGGCGGCCAGGCCGTGCTCGATCTCGATTACGTCGAGGATTCCGGCGCCGAGGCCGACGCCAATTTCGTCTTCACCGGCAAGGGCGGCATCATCGAGGTGCAGGCGACGGCGGAAAAGACCGCCTTCGCCGAGCCGCGTTTCATGGAGATGCTGGCGCTCGGCCGGCACGGCGTCGAAGCGCTGGTGCGCCGGCAACGCGAGGCGCTCGGCATTGCCTAGGAAGCTGGCCGGCGGCAAGCTGGTCATCGCCACGCATAATCCGGGCAAGCTCCGCGAGATCGCGGCGCTGCTGGCGTCTTTTGACGTTGCTTGCGTCGGCGCCGCGGCGAGCGGCCTGCCCGAGCCCGAGGAGACCGGCACGACATTCGAGGCGAATGCCGAATTGAAGGCCAAGGCGGCGGCGCAAGCGAGCGGCCTGCCGGCGCTCGCCGATGATTCGGGCCTGGTGGTGCCGGCGTTGGATGGCGCGCCGGGAATCTATTCCGCGCGCTGGGCCGGCCCCAAGAAGGATTTCGCGCTCGCCATGGCGCGGGTCGAGCGCGAGCTTGCCGGCAAGCCCGACCGAGGCGCGCGCTTTGTCGCGGTATTGTCCCTCGCCTGGCCCGACGGGCATTGCGAATCCTTCCGCGGCGAGGTCGAGGGCAGCCTCGTCTTTCCGCCGCGCGGCGGGCGCGGCTTCGGCTACGACCCGATCTTTCTTCCCGCCGGCGGGACGGCGACCTTCGGCGAGATGGATCCGGCGGCCAAGCACGCGATAAGCCACCGCGCCAAGGCCTTCGCCAAGCTCACCGCCGCGTGTTTCGAGCGCGCGCGATGACCGGCATCGCGCTCTATATCCATTGGCCGTTCTGCAAGTCGAAATGCCCCTATTGCGACTTCAACAGCCATGTGCGCGACGGCGTCGACGCCGCGCGCTGGCAGGCGGCGCTCTTGAGCGAGCTCGATCACTGGGCGGCACAGACCGAGGGCGCGCGGCTCGACAGCATCTTCTTCGGCGGCGGCACGCCGTCGCTGATGCCGCCGGCTACCGCTGCGGCGCTGCTGGCGCGCGCGGCGCAGCACTGGCCGCTCAATCCGGGATGCGAGATCACGCTCGAGGCCAATCCGACCTCGGTCGAGGCCGCGCGGCTGCGCGATTTCCGCGCCGCCGGCGTGAACCGGGCGTCGCTCGGCATCCAGGCGCTCAACGACCGCGACCTAAAATTCCTCGGCCGCGGCCACAGCGCCGCCGAGGCGCGCCGGGCGGTCGCCTTGGCGCGCGACATCTTTCCGCGGATTTCCTTCGACCTCATCTATGCGCGGCCCGGGCAGGATGAGTCCGCCTGGCGCGCCGAGCTCGGCGAGGCCCTCGCCATGGCCTGCGATCATCTCTCGCTTTATCAACTTACGATCGAACAGGGCACCGCCTTCGCGACCGCCCATGGCCGCGGCGATTTCGCGCTGCCCGACGAGGACGATGCCGGCGCGCTTTACGAGGCCACGCAGGAAGCGCTCGATGCCGCCGGCCTGCCGGCCTACGAGATCTCGAACCACGCCATGCCCGGCGCCGAATGCCGGCATAATCTGGTCTATTGGCGCGGCCAGGACTACATCGGCGCCGGCCCCGGCGCGCATGGCCGCCTCACCAGCGGGCCCGGCACCTACGCGACCAAGCAGCTGCGCGCGCCCGAGACCTGGCTGGCCGCGGTGGAAGCAAAGGGTCACGGCACCGACGAGATGCTGCGGCTGACCCGCGACGAGCGCCGCTCGGAGCTGCTGATGATGGGGCTGCGCCTGCGCGAGGGCGTCGCACGGCAGCGGTTTTTCGCGGCGACGGGCGCCGGCTTCGAGGATTCGCTCGATCCCGCGCGCCTCGCGCCGCTGCTCGACGGCGGCTTCCTCGAGCTCGATGCCGAGGGCTTGCGCGCGACGCCGGCCGGGCGCCAGCGCCTCAACGCATTGCTCGGAGCGCTACTGGCCTAGGTTCTGGAAGCTGGTCGGCGCCGGGTCGATCAAGGCGGCCTCGCCGCGCCGCACCTCCAGCACCGCGAGGCCGCGCTGGATCAGCCCGTCGGGCCCGAGCCGGAAGATGCCGTCGAGCCCGGCGAAGCCGTTGGGGTTGGTCAGCGCCGCCTCCGACAGATCGCCGGTGCGCGACAGCGTCGCGACCAGCGCCGTCGCGTCATAGGCCAGGGTGGCAAGGCGCGGCGGCGCCTGCTGGAACAACGCGCGGTAGCGCCGCTCGAAATCGGCACGCGCGCCGGGCGGCGGCGCCGCGTACCAGCCGGTGTTGAGCGCCGGCTCGGTGCCCAGGCCGGGCTCGTCCCACAAGCCGGTGCCGAGAAATTTTATCGTGTCGGGATCGATGCCGTCGTAGGGCAATAACGGCGCCAGCAGCCGCAGCCTTGCGCCGCCCTCGGGCAGCAGCAGCGCGTTGAAATTGACGTTCTGCGAGAAGCGCTTCACCGCCGGCCCCAGATCGGTGGTCGCCGGGTCGTAATAATCGATGCGCGCGACGGTCGCCCCCGCCTTATCCGCCGCGCTCTTCAACGCCTCGACCGCGATCTCGCCATAGGGCGTGCGCGGCGCCAGCACGGCGAAGCGGTCGAAGCCCTTGGCCTTGGCGAAGGCCACGACGCGCGCGATTTCCTGACCCGGCTGGAAGCTCAGGAGATAGGTGCCGTTGCCGGCGAGCTGCGTCGATGTCGAGAAGGCCAGCATCGGCACATGGGCGGCGGCCGCGATCGGCTTCACCGCCTCGACCTCTCCCGCGAGCAGCGGGCCGACGATCACGCGGGCGCCGTCGGCGATCGCCTGCTGCGCGGCGGCGGCGGCGGCCTGCGGCGTGCCCTGGGTGTCGCGCGGCATCAGCCGGAACTGGCTGCCCGCCACGTCGAACAGCGCCATCTGGGCCGCCGACAGCATCGCCTTGCCGAGCGCGCCGCTCGATCCCGAGAGCGGCAGCAGCACCGCGACGCGCGGCGGCCCGGCGACGGCCGGCGGCGCTTCCGTCTCCGGCGGCGGCGCGGGCAGGCTCGGCGGCGGCATCTGCAACAGGGGCGGCGGCGCCTGCGGGGGCGCTTGCGGGCGCGGCGCGAGGTCCGGTATCGTCAGCCCCGAGCACGATATCAGCGCAAAGGCGGAGAGGACGAGCCATGCCGCGAGCAAAAGGCGCGGTCGACGCCGGTCGCCGGCGGCGCGGAACGAAGCTCGAGAAAACCGGAACAGGCGCGATCTCCCTTGGAACGGCGCTGGCGCCGGAGCCTATCGCGCGGCCGAGCCCAAGTAAACTCGCTCCGGGGCTTTATCTCGTCGCCACGCCGATCGGCAATCTGGACGACATCACGCTGCGGGCGTTGAAGGCGCTGGCCGCCGCCGACGCCGTGCTGTGCGAGGACACGCGCGTCACGGCGAAGCTGCTCGCGCGTTTCTCCATCGCCGCCAAGACCATCCCCTATCACGATCACAACGCCGAGCAGATGCGGCCCAAGATTCTCGAGCGGCTCCGGCGGGGCGCCGCCCTGGCGCTGGTTTCCGATGCCGGCACGCCGCTGCTCTCCGATCCGGGCTTCAAGCTGGCGCGCGACGCGATAGCCGAAGGCCTTCCCGTCACAGCACTTCCCGGCGCCTCGGCGGCGCTGACGGCGCTGCTCCTTTCGGGCCTGCCGCCCGACCGCTTCCTCTTTGCCGGATTCCTGCCGGCGAAGGCGGTCGCGCGCCGCCGCGCTCTCGCCGATATCAAGGATGTGGATGCGACGCTCATCTTCTACGAAGGCGCTTCGCGTCTCGCCGACAGCCTGGCCGACATGGCGGCGGTGTTCGGCGACCGTCCTGCCGCGGTCGGGCGCGAGCTGACCAAGCTTTTCGAGGAGGTGCGGCGCGGTTCGCTTCGTGCCCTGGCGGCGCATTATGCCGCTGCGGGCGCGCCCAAGGGCGAGGTCGTGGCGGTGGTGGCGCCGCCCGGCGGCGAGACGGTCGCCGAATTCGATCTCGACCGCGCGCTGACCGATGCGCTCGGCGGCAAAAGCCTGCGCCAGGCGGTGGAGGAGGTCGCGGCGGCGAGCGGGCTGAAGCGCCGCCGGATCTATGCGCGCGCGCTGCAATTAAAGGTGGGCAATTGAAGGCGGATGCGCCGTGACCGCCGGGCGCGCCGCGCGCGGCCGCCGCTCCGAGCGCCGCGGCCGTTGGGCCGAACTGCTTTGCCTCTGGCATTTGCGCCTGCGCGGCTATCGCGTTCTGGCGCGGCGTTATCGCGCCGCGGTCGGCGAGATCGACCTCATCGTCCGGCGCGGGCGCGTCGTCGCCGCGATCGAGGTCAAGGCGCGCGGCGATTGGACGCGCGGCGCCGAGGCGCTGCTGCGGCAGCAGCGCGGCCGGATCGAGCGCGCCCTGGCGCAGTTCCTGGCGCGGCGGCCCGACCTCGGCGACGCGGATCTCCGCTTCGATGTCATGCTGGTGGCGCCGCGGCGGCTGCCGCACCATCTGCGCGGCGCCTGGCGGCCGGGGGAATGAGCGTTGGGGCGAATGAGCCTCGAATTGCCGCGCACGCTGCCGTAAGCTGAGGCCGATTCGCGTTCGTTTTGTGAGGAGCTCCGCTTGTCCCGTCACCGCCGCGCGCTTCCCCTGCTCGCCGCCTTGGCGCTGCCCGGTCTATTGACCGGCTGCGTCGTCCTCGCCGCCGCCGGCACCGGCAGCGGCATCGGCTATGTCGTGACCGAGGATCGCACGCTCAGGGAGAACGCGACCGACATCATCCTGTGCACCCAGGCGATCCAGCTCTGGACCAAATTCAACACGCAGCTGAACGACCACCTCAACTGCCACGCTTATCAGGGCCGCATGCTGGTGACCGGCCGTGTCCCGGCCGAGGATTGGCGCGACAACGCCATCCGGATCGCCTGGCAGGTGCCGAACGTCAAGGAGGTCTATGACGAAGTCACCATCGGCCCCGACCAGGGCATCGTCGCCGGCGCGACCGATCTCTACGCCGCGCAGCGGCTGAAGGCCGCGCTGCTGACCACGGACGGAGTCTATTCCAACGACTACATCATCACGGTCGAGAACGGAGTCCTCTATGTCCTGGGCTCGGCGCGCAGCGAGTCGGAGCGACAGGCCGTCATCAACCAGGCGCGCAACACGCCGGACGTGAAGCGCGTCGTCGCCTATATCCGCATCCGCGCCAATTCGTCCGCGCCGGATAATTCGGGCGCGGCATCGCCCGAACCGCCGGCCGAGCCGCCGCCGGCGCCGGGCGACACCGCGCCCAACGCACCGACGCCGCGCGGCGAAATCGAGGTCACGCCGCTGCAATGAGCCGCCAGATCGCCATCCAGATGGACCCGATGGAAGGCATCAACATCGAGGCCGATTCCACCTTTGCGCTGGCGCTCGAGGCGCAATCGCGCGGCCACGCGCTGCTCCATTATTTGCCGCGCGACCTCAATCTTGCCGACGGCAAGCTCACCGCCGCCGCCCGGCCGTTGAAGGTAAAGCGGGAGGCCGGAAGGCATTTCGAATTGGGTCCGGCGCGCACCGTCGATCTGGCTTCCGTCGACGTCATCCTGATGCGCCAGGACCCGCCCTTCGACATGGCCTACATCACGGCGACGCATCTCCTGGAACACGTCAGCGGCAAGGTGTTGGTGGTGAACGATCCGGTCAGCGTGCGCAACGCGCCGGAAAAGCTCTTCGCCACGCATTTTCCCGGGGTGATGCCGCCGACGCTCATCACCAGCGATCCGGCGGCGATCGCCGAATTCCGAAGCCAGCACCGCGACATCATCTTGAAGCCGATCTTCGGCAATGGCGGCGCCGGCATCTTCCGCGTCAAGCCCGACGACGAGAATCTCAACGCGCTGATCGAGATGTTCACGCGCCTGTCGCGCGAGCCGATCATCGTGCAGCGCTATCTGCCGGAGATCCGCCAAGGCGACAAGCGCATCATCCTGGTCGAGGGCGAGCCGGTGGGCGCGGTGCTGCGCGTGCCGAAGGCAGGGGAGGCGCGCGCCAATCTGCATGTCGGCGGCACGGCGAAGAAGACGACTCTCACCAAGCGCGAGCGCGAAATCTGCGCCGCGATCGGGCCGAAGCTGCGCGAACTCGGCCTCCTCTTCGTCGGCATCGACGTGATCGGCGATTACCTGACGGAAATAAACGTCACCTCGCCGACCGGCATCCAGGAGATCGACCGCCTCGACGGCGCCAGGCTCGAAGCCCTGGTCTGGGACGCGATCGAGGCCAGGCTCTAGAGCTTGGTCTGGCGCAGGCGCTCGCCGAGCGGCACGCTCGCATCGGCGCAGGCGGCGGCCTTGGCGCCGCGCTGCGGATTGCGGCTGCGGGTCTCGCTATAGACGAGACGCGTGTCGGAATTCTCGCTGTAGAAGAAAAGATCGAGCACGCAATCGGCGCTGCGGTATTGCCAGATTTCGGCCGGCGGATCCGAGCGCCGGAAGTCCGGATCGCCGATCAGCGCCGCGACCTGCGCCGGCGCCATGCCCTTCAGATCGCGCAGCTCGGGCGCGCGGCCGAGCGAAGCGAGGGTCACGGTAAGGGTCGGATTGTCGGGGCTCGCGCTCACGGTCGCGGGGTTGGCGCCGCACGCGGCCAGCAGCAGCGCCAGTGCCGCGGCGCCGGCCACGCCGGGCGCCGAACGGCGCCGCCCGCCAAACCTGAAAAGCATTCCCCGTGGCACGACCCTAGCCTCCAGCTTCGACCGCGCCGGCCCTTGTTGCCGGGCCTGGCGCGGGCCTTACCGCATCACGACGCGTTCTTGTCCTCGGCCGATGATTGCATCTGCACGTCGCCGGCGATGACGCCGCCGCGCTCGATCTCGATGACGCCGTAGCGCACCGTGCCGACCACCCGTCCGCCCGGACGGACGATCAGGCGCTTTTTCACGTTGAGCGTGCCTTCGAAGCAGCCGCGAATCTCGGCCTCGTCGATGGTCGCCACGCCCTTGAAGAGGCCGCCCTGGGTCACCGTCAGCTCGCGGCAATGGCTCAGATTGGCCTCGACCTTGCCCTCGACGAAGAGCCGGTCGCAGGAGGCGATCTCGCCCGATAGGGTGATCTCACGGCCGATCACTAGGCGTTTCTCGCCCTGTTGCGGCTTGCCCTCGTCCCCGGTGCGGCGCGGCCCGTCGAGCGGGCGCGGCTGGGTGACTGAACGAACGACCGGCGGGGCGGCACGAAGCGGCGAGAGCGAGCCGGGCGGACGGGCGGACGGCTGGAGGCGCGCCACCGTGGCGGCGTCTTCCCCTGAATGCTGATCCCTGCCGGCCATTGCGATCCGTTCCGGGGCCCTGTCGGCGCCGGGGTGGCAAACGATCGGCAAAGGCAGAAACCGAGGATTCCGCCCCAATCGGCGCAACCCAAAACCTGAAAATCGGATGCCTCTCCCCCGACCGCCGCTTCCCACCGGGTGTGCGACGTAAAGAGCCCCATTTGCTCTTCGCCGCCAAGATAACGCCACAATACCCGCAAGATAAAGCGCAATTGTGATGGAGTGTCGTTATTTGGCCGGCCGGGTCGCGGCCGACCGCCGCGCCGCCGGCTTTAGGGCCGCTTTTCAGGCGGCTTTCGCCTTGCGGCCTTGCCGTCCGGCCCTATACTCCGCGCGCCTTTCGCCCAGCACCCTTATTAACGTTCGTTAGCCGGAAACCCCATGACCGCCCCCTCCATCGACGTTGTCGGGATCGGCAACGCCATTGTCGACGTGTTGACCCGCGCCGACGAGGCCTTCCTGGCGCGCCAGGGCCTGGTCAAGGGCACCATGGCGCTCGTCGATGCCGCGCGCGCCGAGGCGCTCTATCGCGAGATGGGCGAGGGTAAGGAAATCTCGGGCGGCTCGGTGGCCAATTCGATCGCCGGCATCGCCTCGCTCGGCGGTCGTGGCGCCTATATCGGCAAGCTGCGCGACGACGAACTCGGCGCGGTCTTCGCGCACGATCTGCGGACGCTCGGCGTGGGCTTCGCCACCCCGCCGCTGAAGGCCGGCCCTGCCACCGCGCGCTGCCTCATCCTGGTGACGCATGACGCGCAGCGCACCATGTGCACCTTCCTCGGCGCCTGCGTCGAGCTCGGGCCCGAGGACATCGACGAGAAGCTGATCGCCTCCGCGCAGGTGACTTACCTCGAGGGCTATCTCTTCGATCCGCCGCGCGCCATGGCGGCGTTCCGCAAGGCCGCCGAGATCGCGCATAAATCCGGGCGCAAGGTGGCGCTGTCGCTGTCCGATCCCTTCTGCGTCGGTCGGCACCGCGCCGAGTTTCTGGACCTGGTCGACAGGCACATCGACGTGCTCTTCGCCAACGAGCACGAGATAACGGCGCTCTACGAGACCGAGCATTTCGAAGCGGCCGTGCAAGCGGTGCGCGGCCATTGCGACATCGCGGTGCTGACGCGCAGCGAGCGCGGCTCCGACGTCGTCACCCGTGAGGCGCTGCATCACATCGCCCCGGCCAAAGTGGCAGCGGTGGTCGATACGACCGGCGCCGGCGACCTCTACGCCGCCGGGTTTCTCTACGGTCTGACGCATGGCCGCGATCTCGAAACCTGCGGTAGGCTAGGCAGCCTCGCCGCCGGCGAGATCATCAGCCATTTCGGCGCACGGCCGGAAATTTCGCTCAAGCTGTTGGCGCAACAGGCAGGGCTTATCTGAGGGCGTTCGGCGCCCCATCTAGGGTTACATGGAACTTCGCAACATCGCCATCATCGCCCATGTCGACCATGGGAAGACGACGCTCGTCGACCAGCTCTTGCGCCAGAGCGGTGCATTCCGCGCCAACCAGCAGGTGGCCGAGCGCGCGCTGGATTCGAACGAGCTCGAGCGCGAGCGCGGCATCACCATCCTGGCTAAATGCACCTCGGTCGAATGGAAGGGCGTGCGCATCAACATCGTCGACACGCCGGGCCATGCCGATTTCGGCGGCGAGGTCGAACGCATCCTGTCGATGGTCGATGGCGTGCTGGTCCTGGTCGACGCCGCCGAAGGGCCGATGCCGCAGACCAAGTTCGTCGTCGGCAAGGCGCTGCGCCAGGGCCTGCGGCCCATCGTCGTCATCAACAAGGTCGACCGCTCCGATTCGCGGCCCTATGCCGTCCATGACGAGGTGTTCGATCTCTTCGCCATCCTCGAGGCGACCGACGCGCAGCTCGATTTCCCGACGCTCTACGCCTCGGGCCGCGCCGGCTGGGCGGTGACCAAGCTCGAGGACGAGCGCAAGGATCTGACCGCGCTCTTCGATCTCATCCTCGCCTATGTGCCGCCGCCCGATTCGCAGCCCGAGCAGCCCTTCGCCATGCTGGCGACGACGCTCGAATACGATCCTTATCTGGGCCGCGTGCTCACCGGCCGCATCCATAAGGGACGCGCTAAGGTCAACATGCCGCTGAAGGCGATGTCGCGCGACGGCGTGACGATCGAGGAGACCCGTCTCACCAAGCTGCTCGCCTTCCGCGGCCTCGACCGCAAGCCGGTCGAGGAGGCCGATGCCGGCGACATCATCGCCATCGCCGGCTTCGAGAAAGCCAATGTCGCCGATACCATCGCCGCTGCCGAGGTGACCGAAGCCCTGCCGGCGACGCCGATTGATCCGCCGACCCTGACCATGACCTTCTCGGTCAATGACAGCCCGCTCGCCGGGCGCGAAGGCACCAAGGTCACGTCGCGGCTCATCGCCGAGCGCCTGAAGCGCGAGGCGCAGGGCAACGTCGCCATCCGCGTCGAGGAGAGCGAGGACAAGGATTCGGTCGCGGTTGCCGGGCGCGGCGAACTGCAGCTCGGTGTCCTGATCGAGACCATGCGCCGCGAGGGCTTCGAGCTTTCGATCTCGCGCCCCAAGGTGCTGTTCAAGCAGGAGAACGGCCAGCGGCTCGAGCCGGTGGAAGAGGTCCAGATCGACGTCGACGAGGAGCACACCGGAATCGTCGTCGACAAGCTATCGCAGCGCAAGGGCGAGCTCAGGGACATGCGGCCCTCGGGCGGCGGCAAGCAGCGCCTCATCCTGCGCGTCCCGACGCGCGGGTTGATCGGCTACCAGGGCGAATTCATGACCGATACGCGCGGCACCGGGGTGATGAGCCGGCTATTCGGCGGCTACGAGCCGTTCAAGGGCCCGATCGAGGGCCGGCGCAACGGCGTGCTGATCTCGAACGCCGCCGGCGCCGCGGTCGCCTATGCGATGTGGAACCTCGAGGACCGCGGCCCGATGTTCATCGTGCCGGGCGCCGCGGTATATCCCGGCATGATCATCGGCGCCCATTCGCGCGGCAACGATCTCGACGTCAATCCGCTCAAGGGCAAGCAGCTTACCAACATCCGCACCACCGCCAAGGACGAGGCGGTGCGGCTGACGCCGCCGATCCTGATGAATCTCGAGCAGGCGATCGCCTATATCGAGGACGACGAGCTGGTCGAGATCACGCCGAAATCGGTGCGGCTCCGGAAGCGCTTCCTCGATCCCAACGCGCGTAAGCGCGAAAGCCGCAAGGCCGACGCCGAAGCGGCCGGCTGATCGCCGCCGGCCGCCGGGCCGCCCCCGTCAGGTCGAGCTCGGGCCGGATCCCGTGTGGCTCGCCTCGAAGAGGAACCAGGTCCGGCGTTCCGTCTCGTCGATGAACACCTCGAGCAGGCTGGCGGTCGCCACGTCGCCATGCTCGTCGCACACCCCATGCGCCTCGCGTAGGCGCTTGGCGAGATCGCCGTTATCGCTCCTAAGCTCGGCCAGCATGTCCTGCGGCGTCACGAAGGCCGCATCGTTGTCGAGGATGCGCTGGGTGCGGGAAATCTCGCCGATCGAGCGCAGCGTCCGGCCGCCGACCTTGCGGACGCGCTCGGCGACGACGTCGGTCATCGCGAAGATCTGGTCCGACTGCTCGTCGAGCATCAGATGGTAGTCGCGGAAATGCGGGCCGCTCATATGCCAATGAAAATTCTTCGTTTTGAGATAGAGCGCGAAGATATCCGCCAGGACCAGGTTGAGCGCGGCCGAGATGTCGCGGGACGCATTGGCGCCGAAGCCCGTCGAGGTCGCGAGCGCGCTTGGGGCAACAGGCTTGCCGGACATGCATGACCTCCTCGTCGGCAACGATGATATCAGTTTCCTAGATTGTGCCCTTTTGGCTGGCAGGGCAACGCCGAACCGCCGCGCATGCGGTTATCCACAGGCGGCGAAAAAAAATCGCTCGCGGTCGCGCGCATTAACAGCCGATTAATCGCGATCGCCCTAGTTTTCACGCGTCATGGAAATCCGCTCCGTCGATATCGTCAGGCCCGTGCTGCAACGGCTGCATGGCGACTGGGATTCGCGCCGCCGCGGCCGGCGCTTTCCGGCCCGAGCCGATTTCGATCCGCTCGATCTCAAATACGTTCTGGGATATCTGTCGCTGGTCGAGGTCCGGCGCGAACCGCCGCACTTCCGCTATCGGCTGCATGCGTCGAACCTTGCTGCTCGCCTGGGTCTCGACCTCACCGGAAAATCGATCGAAAGCATACCCTCGGCGGAACAGCGCGACCACGCCCGCCGCCATTACGCCGAAGTCGTCGGGCTGGGCGCGCCAATTGCCTATCCCCGGCGACTTTTGCTGCGCGACGACGATTTCATCGACGCCGAGGCGCTGGTGCTGCCGCTCGCCGCCGACGGCAGCCATATCGACATGCTGATGAGCGCGCTGGTCTGGCGCTGAGGCCGGCTTGTCCTGGGCGGGCACCCTGCTATAAGGTCGCGGCATCCGTGATCGCCGTGGAATGTCCCGTGCCTAAATTCCTTTTCATGACTGTCTTCGCCGCGCTGCTTTTCCTTTCCGCAGGAGGTCCCGTGAGCGCCGCCGATGCCGAGAACACGCTTTACCTCGACGTGCCCAAGGGCCGCGTTGTCATCGAGTTGCGCCCCGATCTGGCGCCCAAGACGGTGGCGCGCATCAAGGAGCTGGCGCGCAAGGGATTCTATGACGGCCTCGTCTTTCACCGCGTCATCGACGGCTTCATGGCGCAGACCGGCGATCCCAAGGGCAACGGCACCGGCGGCTCCGGTCAGAATCTAAAAGCCGAATTCAGCCAGGCGCATTTCGTGCGCGGCACGGTCGGCATGGCGCGGAGCGACAGCCCCGACAGCGCCGACAGCCAGTTCTTCATCTGCTTCGCGCCGGCGGCCTTTCTCGACGGCAAGTACACCATCTTCGGCCAGGTGACGTCGGGCATGGAATACATCGACGCCATCAAGAAGGGCGAGGGCGGCGGCGGCACCGTCCGCAACCCGGACAAGATCATCCGGATGCAAGTCGCTGCCGATGCCGATTCCGCCACGGACAAGAAGAAGCCCTAGGACCGCGCCGGCCGGGTTCTCCCGATGAACGCGCTGCGTCGCTGGCTCCGGGTCTATGGCGACCGGCGCATGCTGGCGATCCTGTTCATGGGGTTCTCCAGCGGCCTCCCTTTGGCGCTGACCGGCTCGACCCTCGCCATCTGGCTGAAGGAATCCGCGATCTCGCTCACCGCGATCGGGCTCTTCGCCCAGGTCGGCCTCGCCTATAATTTGAAATTCCTCTGGGCGCCGGTGATGGATCGCGTCCCGGTTCCCTTTCTGACGCGGCTGCTCGGGCGGCGGCGCAGCTGGGCGCTGGTGATCCAGCTCGCTTTGGCCGTGTCGTTGCTCGCCATGGCGGGTTCCGATCCGGCGGCCGATCCCTGGCGCATCGCCTGGATCGCGGCGGCGGTTGCGTTCTTTTCGGCCAGCCAGGACGTCGTCATCGACGCCTATCGCGTCGAATTGCTCGACGAGCGCGAGCAGGGCGCCGGCGCCGCGGTGACGCAGGTCGGCTATCGCATCGGCATGATCGCCTCGGGCGCGGGGGCGCTCTACATCGCCGCCTATTTCGGCTGGTCATGGTCCTTCGCGGCGATGGCGGCCTTGATGCTGGTCGGCATGGCTTGCGTGCTGATGACGCGCGAGCCGCGCCTGGTTCGGCCGCCGCATCGCGGCAATTGGCTGGCGCAATCGGTGGTGGCGCCCTTCGCTGATTTCGCGCGGCGGCGCGGCTGGGTGCTGATCCTGATCTTCGTCGTGCTCTATAAATTCGGCGACGCGCTGGCCGGGGTGATGTCGAGCCCGTTCTACGTCGCCTTGGGATTCACCAAGATCGAGATCGCCAACGTCGCCAAGATCTTCGGCACCGGCGCCAGCATCGCCGGCGTGCTGCTGGGCGGCGGCTTCGTCTACCGCTTCGGGCTGATGCGCGCGCTGCTGATCTGCGGCGCGCTGCAGATGCTGTCGAATCTCATGTATATCGTGCAGCTCTGGGCCGGCCCCGATGCCGCCATGTTGGCGCTCACCATCGCCACCGAGAACGTCACCGGCGGCATGGCCTCGGCCGCCTTCGTCGCCTATCTCTCGCGGCTGTGCAATCCGGCCTTCACCGCGACGCAATACGCGCTGCTTTCGGCGCTGGCCGCCACGTCGCGCACGGTCCTCGCCTCGTCGTCGGGGTTCCTTGCCGACCGGCTCGGCTGGCAGCCCTTTTTCCTGATCGCGACGGCGGCGTGCCTGCCGTCGCTGGCGCTGCTGCTCTATTTGATGCGCTCAGCCGATCCGCAGGAGCCGCGACCGGTTGCGGCGCAGCCATGAGCGGGCATCCTCGGAATCGGGGTTGAGCTCCGCCACCAAGCGCCAGAAGTTTTTTCCGTGGTTCATATGGACGAGATGGGCCACCTCGTGGGCGACCACGTAATCCATCACCTCGGGCGGCGCCAGCACCAGCCGCCAGGAAAAGACGAGGCTGCCGGCGGTCGAGCAGCTGCCCCAGCGGCTCTTGGTATCGCGTACCGTGATGCCGGTCACCTTCCGATCGACCCGCGCGGCGAGATGGCGCGCGCGTTCGGTCAGCTCGCGCCGCGCCAGCTCGCGCAGAAAATCGCGCGTGCGCCGCGCCAGGTGACGCACCTCGCCGGCGACCCGGATTTCGCCATCCTCGATCCAGGCCGAGCCCCGGCCGCGCGCCGCCGCGTCGTGGCGCAGCCGATAGGGCCGGCCGAGCACGGCAATCTCCGCTCCATCGGCGAAAGCGACGCGCGGCGGCAGATCGCCGATGCGCCGCTCGAGCCAGTCGCGGTTGGCATCGAGGAAGCGCAGCGCCGCCTTGAGCGAGGCCCAGCGCGGCAGCACCAGCACGGCCGCCGCGCCTTCGGCGTCAAGCCGCAGCACGAAGCGCCGCGCCTGGCGGCGGCGGATCATCTTCAACGGCAGATCGCCGCTCGACAGCGCGATGCGTTCGGGCGCAGCACTCATGCCGCCGGGCTCACAGCTTGGTCTTGATCGTCGCCGCCATGCTGTCGGCGCTGGCGCCGGGCGAGAACAGCGTCAGCAATTTTCCGTCGCGGCCCATCAGATAGATCATCGAGCTGTGATCCTCCAGGTAATCGTCCGAATCCTTCTGCGGCACCTTCTCGGCATAGACGCGATATTCCTTTTCCGCTTGGACGAGCGCCTCGGGGCTGCCGGTCAGGGCCAGCAGCGACGGATGAAAATTCGCGGCGTAGAGCTTCATCTGCGCAATCGTGTCGCGCGCCGGATCGATGGTGATGAAGATCGGCTGCACTTCGCCCGCCTTGTCGCCGAGCTGGTCAAGCGCTTGACTCATCGCCAGCAGCGCCGCCGGGCAGGCGTCCGGGCAATAGGTGTAGCCGAAATAGACCAGCATCAGCTTGCCGCGGAAATCGCTGTCGCTGCGGGTGTCGCCGTTCTGGTCGGTGAGGGTGAAGGGGCCGCCCACCGGCAGCGGCGCTTGCGTCGTCTCCGGCGGCTTGCCGCCGAGCCAGCCGATCTCATAGGCGACCGCGCCGAGCAGCATGGCGAGGATGAGGACGAAGACGGCGAGTCCGCGATTGACGATTGTCATGGGGCGATTCTAGGCGGTTGCGAAGCAGCGCGCCATGATCTGCGACGTTATTGTGCCGGATTATTGCCGGGATTTAGTCGAATCGTGCGTCCGACCACCACGACCGCCGGCGGCTCGATGCCGGATCGCGCGGCGTCGGCGGCTGCCCGCGCCAGGGTGGTTTCGAGAATCCGCTGCGCCGGGGTGGTCGCCTTGGATATCACGACGACCGGCTCGTCGGCGGCGCGGCCGCCCGCCATGAGTTGTCGCGCGATGCCGTCGAGATGCTTCAACGCCATGTAGATGACGATGACCGGGGCGCCTTGCGCCACGGCCCGCCAATCGATGCCGTCGGGTAAAACGCCGCCGCTGGCATGGCCGGTGATGAAGGTCACCGCCGAATTGGTGTCGCGATGCGTCAGCGGGATGCCGGCATAGGCGAGGCCGCCGATGCCGGCAGTGATGCCGGGAACGATGCGGTAGGGAATCCCGGCCGCTTCGAGCGCCAGCGCTTCCTCGCCGCCGCGGCCGAAGACGAGTGGATCGCCGCCCTTGAGGCGCAGCACCCGCCGGTTGCGGCGCGCCAGCTCGACCAGCGTCTTGGAGATGTCGGGTTGCTGCGGCGACGGCTTGCCGCCGCGCTTGCCGGCGTGATGCAGCACGGCGCCGGGCCGCGCCAAGGCAAGGATACTCGGATCGACCAGCGCGTCGTGCACAATGTCGTCGGCTTGGCCAAGCGCATGGAGCGCCAGCAGGGACAACAGCCCCGGATCGCCCGGTCCGGATCCCACCAGCCAGACCGAGCCCGCCGTGAAATCCGGCGGTTCCCAAGGCAAGTCCAGTTTCATGGCGGTGCCAGCCTACACCGGCCGGGCCGGCGGAATGAGTTGAATCGCGCGGTGGCGCGGCGCAAAATCCGGTATCGGCCAGGGAGCGATCAAGGAATGTTTTTGCGCGCGGCGCTTGCGGGATTGCTGGTGGGGTTGGTGCCAATCGCTGCGGCGGCGCAAGGCGCCACGCCGCTGCTCAACACCAACACCGGCAGTTCCTCGCCGACCATTCCCTTCGGCGGCTTCGGCGATCTCGGCGGCCCCGGCAACATCACCGCCGCCGCCGCCGTCAACAACGCCGGAAAAGTCTTCAACATGCTGCAGCATGGCGAGGGCACGCCCAACGACGTCGATTCCTACGGCCGCACCGCCCTCATGTATGCCGGGATCAACAACAACGTCCTGATGGCGCAGGTCGTACTCGACCGCAGCGCCGATGTCGATTTGCGCGACCAGCTCGGCAATACGGCGCTGCATTGGGCGGCCGATCACGGCAGCGTCGAGGTGCTGAAGCTGCTGATCGGCGCCAAGGCGGCGATCGATCCACAGAACCGGCAAGGGGTCACGCCGCTGATGATGGCGGTCGAGAAGAATCGCGTCGACATCGTGCGGCTGCTGCTGGCGGGGCGCGCCGATCCGAAGAAGCAGGATTATACCGGCCGCGACGCGCTCGGCTGGTCGACCAACGGCGCCATCGCGCAGCTCCTGAAAAATCCGCCGACATCGACGCGCTAGCGCGAAGCCGCATAGAGCGTCAGCACCATCCGCCGGCCGTTCGAATAATCGATGCCCGCGACGCGGCCCAGCGGCCGCGGCGTCCAGCCGATTCTCGCCAGCGCGCCGCGAAATTCATCATCCGCGCGGCTCTCGACCAGCGCTTCGGCGCCGGGGGCGGCGGTCAGGGCGCCCGCCGCCTCGCTCGCCGGCAGGAGCTTGGTCTCGGTGCCCAGCAGAAAGACGAGGCTCGGCTCGTTGTAGCCGATGGCGATGATCGGCACCCCGGGCGGCGGCGGATATTGCCGCACCAGCGCCGCCGCGCCGCGCGACAGCCAGAGCCGGTCGAGCGTCGGCGCGACATAGGCCATCACCGGCGGAAAGGCCAGCAGCGCCAGGATCGCCGCGCGCGCCGCCAAGCCGGGCGCGGCCTCGCGCCGGAAGCGGCGCAGCAGCGTCCCGCCAGCGATGACGATGATCGCCGCGACGACGATGGCAGCCGCCGAAAGCCCGTGCCCGAAATGCACGGGGGCGATGACCAACACCGCTGCGAGCGCCAAGCCGGCGATTGCCCAGAGCAGCGCCGTGACGCCGTCGAGCCAAAGCGGCCGCTTCAAGCCGTTGAACAGCGCGTGGGCGGCGAGCAGCGCCAGCGCCGGATAGACCGGCAGCAGGTAATGCGGCAGCTTGGTCGGCACCAGTTCGAGCGCCGCCCAGAACGGTAGGATCCAGGCGAGAAGAAAGCGCTGCGAGGGCAGCTCGCGCTCCTGCCAGGCGCGGAGGAATCCCGCCGGCAGGAATAGCGAGCCCGGCCAGAAGGCGAAGGCGAGCAGCATGAGATAGGCGCCCGGCGGCGCGCCGTGGCCTTCCTGCGCGCCGAACAGCTTGGCGGCGAAATCATGGGTCAGGGAGTCGCTGATGAAGGCGCCGCCGGTGGCCTTGGTGATGGCGATGAGCCACGGCGACAGCAGCAGCACGAACAATGCCATGCCCCAAAGCGGCCGCAGGCCCCTCATCCAGCGCCACTCGCGGTCGGCGATGACGAGCGCCAGCGCCGTCAGCAGCGCCAGCAGCGGTGCCACCGGCCCCTTGATCAGCGACCCGCCGGCCAGCGCCAGCCAGAACAGCAGCGCCCAGGGCCATCCGGCGACGGCGTTGGCGCGATGGCGGCGGTAGATTTCGCCGAGCGCGAGCTGCGCCGCGACAACGCAAGCGAGCAGCGCCGCATCGGTCTTGGCGAGATGCGCCTCGCTGACCAGCGTCAGCGACGACGCGAGCAGCGCCGCGCCCAGCAATGCCGCGGGCGCTCCCACCAGATGCCGGCCGAGCGCGAAGGTCAGCAACACGGCAAGGCTGGCGCCCAACATCGACGGTAGGCGATAGGGCCAGATGTCGGCGCTTTCGGCGCCGCTGAACAACGCAACCGACGCGGCTTGCAGCCAATAGATGCCGGCCGGCTTCTTGTTGCGCGCCTCGTCCTGGAAGCGGATGCGGATGAGATCGCCGGTCTCGAGCATCTGGCGCGTCGCCTGCGCGAAACGCGCCTCGTCGCGGTCGGTCACCGGCAGGCTCGCCAATCCCGGCAGATAAAGGCCGAGGCAGAGCAGCGACAGCAGGAGGTAGGGCCGCCAGCCGCGGCTTGCGCGCGCGATCATCCGCCCGCCGCGCGCCCCAGGCGCAGGATGGTCTGCGCGCGAAAGCCGTCGGCGAGCCAGGCGTAGAGCGCCAGGCAACCATGCGACGGCACGGCGGCATCGCCTCCTTCCGGCTCAAGCGCCACCGCGACGTTATCAAGGCACCGGACCGAAATGACGAACCGGCCGCAATCGAGCCGGCTTTCGCGGAAAGCGGGATCGTGCTCCGCCGGGCCCCAGCGCGCTTCGACCGCCGCCCGCAAGGCCGCCGGCAGCGTCGCGAAATATGCCCCGTAATCGTTGCGCATCAGGCTTTCCTCGTCCGGCGGGGCCGCGAGGAATGCCTCGAGCGAAGCAGGGGCGCCGTCCCTTTGATCGGCGGGAATCACGATGGCGACGCGCGGCGCATTCGGCGCGCGGGTCAGCGCGTCGAGCGCGGCACCTTCGTCGATTTCCGCCACCGCGGGGTCAAGCTGGTCGAGCCAATCCGGCATCACGTCCAGGCGGCGGCAACGAGCAGCGCCGCGATCTCGCCGGCCTGCTCCATGGCGCCGAGCGCGTCGGCGTCGTAGCCGCCGATGCGGCGTTGCGCGGCCCAGGCGGTGAGCGCCACTGCCGCGGCGGCGACGAGCAGCGCCACGATGCCCGCCTTGAAGCCCATGCCGAGCACCGCGATCACCAGGGCGATGCCCGCCGCGGTGGCGACATTCCTTGCTTCCGGCCGGCCGGTGCCGAAATCGCTGGTGCCGATGGGGCTGAGCCACAGCAGCACGCCCGGCAGCAAGCCGCGGCCGAGGGCGTTCGCCGCGATCAGCACGCCGGCGATCGCGCCGGCACCATGGAGGGTGCCCACCGCGGCCAGCGCGGCGGCGCGCAAGCCGATGCTCAGGACGATGCCGAGAATCCCGAAGGTGCCGTGGCGGCCGTCGCGCAGCCGGTCTGCCACGTCGCCCCGGCCGACCAGGCGCTCGATGGTGTTGGCGACCCCATCCTCATGCATGCCGCCGGTGACCAACGCGGTCGCCGCGACGGCGAGCAGCCCGGCGAGCAGCGGCGGCTGGCTCAGCGCCGCGGCGATGGCATAGATCACCGCGCCGCACAGGCCGACGGCCGCCCCGGCCAGGGGAAAGGCCCAGCTCGCCTCGGCCGGGGCGCCATCGCGCGGCTCAAGCGGCCGGGCCAAAAACGGCAGGCGCGTGAAGAAACCGAGCGCTTCCAGCGTTTCGGCGCGCCGCACCGCCCAATCGTTCCAGCCTGTCATGCCCGAGTTTTAGCGCAGCCGGCGGCGCGAAACCACCTTGCATGCGAACGCGACGATGCGTGAAAGTGCGCCCTTTCCCCGGGAGAGAAGATGGCGGCAGACAAGATGGCGGAGCCCAAGGCCGTCGCCGGTCTCGACGAGATCCGCGCCCTGCTGCGCGACCTGTCCGGCCCCGACCGCGCCGCCGCGGCGCAGGCCGCCGAGCGCGAGGCCCAGCTCGCCAAGCCGCAAGGCGCGCTCGGCCGCCTCGAGGCGATCGCATCCTGGTGCGCCACCTGGCAGGGAAAATACCCGCCCACCGCCGATCATCCGCGCGTCGCACTCTTCGCCGGCAGTCACGCCGCGGCCGCGGCTTCGGCCGCGCGCACGGCGCAGCTTGTGAAGAACATCGTCGCCGGCGGCGCCGCGGTCAATCAGCTTTGCCGCATCGCCGATGCCGATCTGCGCATCTATGAGATGAATCTCGACCAGCCGGTGCGCGACTTCACGGTTGAGCCGGCGATGAGCGAGGACGACGGCGCCACGGCGATCGCTTACGGCATGATGGCGGTGGAACCGGGCGTCGATCTCCTGGCCATCGGCGCGATGGGGATCGGCAGCACGACCGCGGCGGCGGCGCTGGCCTGCGCCCTCTTCGGCGGCGATGCCTCCGCTTGGTCGGATTCCAGCGTCGCCAGCGAGAGCGGGGCGGTGCGTCGGGGCGTGGCGCTCCATCGCGACGCCGCGCGCGATCCGCTCGATCTGCTGTGCCGCCTCGGCGGGCGTGAATTCGCGGCGATCGTGGGTGCTGCGATTGCGGCCCGGCGCGCGCGCGTGCCGGTGCTGCTCGACGGCTATGCCGCGACGGCGGCGGCGGCAGTGCTGTTCAAGGCCGACGCATCGGCCCTCGATCATTGCCTGGTGGCGCAGCGCGCGCCCGCGCCGGGCCACCGGTTGCTGGTTGAGCGCCTTGGGATGGTTCCGCTGCTCGATCTCGGCATCGGCCTGGACGAGGCCGCGGGCGCCGCGCTGGCGATCCCGCTGGTCAAGGCGGCGGTCGCCTGCCATCGCGGCATGGCGAGCTTCGCCGAGGCGGGGATCGACCCCGGGATCGACCGTGGGGTTGGCCGCCGCGGTGCCGCGCCGTGAATTCCCCCGCATGCGGGGGTACCGCGCCAGGGCTCTATCCCGGGTATATAGTGACGGCATGAGGCATTCAGCCACGACAGACGGGCACGTTCCCGCGCCCCGCCAAGCCGACGCGCCGCTGCACGGCGCGCAGGACGGCACCAGCGCCGTCAGCCTGCGCGTGCTGGTGCTGATCCGCTGGGTCGCCGTTTTCGGCCAGGCGATCACGCTTCTCATGGCGCAGTACGGGTTCGGCTTCACCCTGCCGCTCGCCGGAACGCTCGGCGTCGTCGCCATTTCGGCGGCGCTCAATCTGGGGGCCACGCGGCTGCATCGCGGCGCCGCCCGGCTCGGCGACCGCGAGGCGGCGGTCTATCTCGCCTTCGACACGATGCAGCTCGGCGTGCTGCTGTTTCTCACCGGTGGCCTGCAGAATCCCTTCGCCATCCTCATGCTGGCGCCGGTGACGGTCTCCGCCACCATCCTGTCGCGGCGCGTCGTCATCGGGCTGTCGGCGCTGACGGTGGCGGCGATCAGCGTGCTGGCGATCGTCCATCTGCCGCTGCCGGAGCGGCCCGATATGAGCCTCGAGCCGGCGCCGCTTTATATTCTCGGCGTGTGGACGGCGCTGGTTTCCTCGACGCTGTTCATCGCCGGCTACAATTGGTCGGTGGCCGAGGAAGCGCGGCGGCTGCGCGACGCCTATGCCGCGACCCAATTGGCCTTGGCCCGGGAACAACGCGTCTCGGCGGTGGGCTCGCTCGCGGCGGCGGCGGCGCATCAGCTCGGCAGCCCCTTGGCGACCATCGCCGTCATCGCCAGCGAGCTGGTGCGCGATCTGCCGAAGAACAGCCCGATTGCCGAGGACGCCCATCTGCTGCTGAGCCAGAGCGAACGCTGCCGCACCATCCTGGCCGATCTGGCGCGGTCGCGCGAAAGCGAGGCGCTGCCCTTCTCGCGCCTGCCGTTTTCGGCGCTGGTTCACGCGGCGGGCGAGCCGCATCACGAGCCGCATATCCGCGTCGTTCACGACATGGGGGCCGGGCGGGCCGCCAACGGCGCGCCGCTCGAGGAGCCGCTGGTCCCGCGCGGACCCGAAATCATGCATGGCCTCGGCAATCTGATCGAGAACGCGATCGAATTCGCGCGTGCCGAGGTGACGGTGACGACGAGCTGGAGCGATGATACCGTCGCGGTCGACATCGTCGATGACGGTCCCGGCTTTCCGCCTCCCATGCTGGCGCGCATCGGCGAGCCTTATGTCTCGACGCGGGCCGGCGACGGCCAGCATATGGGGCTGGGAATTTTCATCGCGCAGAGCCTGCTGGAGCGCACCGGCGCGCGGCTCAGCTTCGCCAATCTGTCCGACGGCGGCGCGCATGTCGTGGTCGAGTGGCGGCGCGCGCAGATCGAGGGCGTGGAACGCCCGGCCGAGCCGGTTTTCGCGGAGGTTGCATCTTGAACGAGCCGATGGACGACAATTCGGAGCGGCAATCGCCCGCTTTGGCCGGTCTCGCACCGGCCGAACGCACGCTGCTCATCGTCGACGACGATGCGCCGCTGTGCCAGCGTCTGGCGCGCGCCATGGAGCGGCGCGGCTTCGTCGTCGCCACGGCGGACAGCGTCGCCGCGGGCGTCGCCTTTGTTTCGGGCAGCCCGCCGGCCTTCGCGCTGGTCGATCTCCGGCTCGCCGACGGCAGCGGCCTCGAAGTGGTCAAGGTGCTGCGCAAGGCGCGACCCAATGCGCGCATCGTCATGCTGACGGGCTACGGCAACATCGCCACCGCCGTGGCGGCGGTGAAGGCCGGCGCGGTCGACTACATTCCGAAGCCGGTCGACGCCGATGCCGTGGAACGCGCGCTGCTTGCCACCGAAGCCGGGCTGCCGCCGCCGCCCGAGGATCCGATGTCGGCCGACCGCGTGCGCTGGGAGCACATCCAGCGCGTCTTCGAGCAATGCGACCGCAATGTTTCCGAAACCGCGCGCCGCTTGAAGATGCACCGCCGCACGCTGCAGCGCATCCTCGGCAAGCACGCGCCGCGGAGCTGACGCTCAGGTCTGCAAAAATTCGCGGCTCTCGCCCTCGAGCACCAAGGCGGTGAGCTTGCCGGTGGCGAAGGCGCCGGTGTCGATGCCGATGCGGTGCGGGCGAATCTCGGGCGCCTCGGCGATGCTGTGGCCGTGCACGACGCAGGCGCCGAAATCCGCATCCGCCTGAAGAAACTCATCGCGGATCCACAGGAGATCGTGTTCGTCCTGCTCGGCCAAATCCACGCCGGGGCGGAGTCCGGCATGGACGAAAAGATAGCCGCCTTCCGCATGCGTCAGCGACAGGCTACGCAGGAATTCGACATGCGCCGGCGGAATTTTTCCGGCCAGGGCCACGCGCGCCGCCGCGAACTCCTCGGGCTGCCCCCGTATCGGCAGCGGCCGCACGCCGTAGCTCTCGAGCGTCTGCAGCCCGCCATAGGTGCACCAATGCGCGCCCACCTCGGCGCCGTCGAGGAATTCGAGCAGGATGACCTCGTGATTGCCCTTAAGCAGAGCTCGCTCGAAGCCCGCAAGCGGCCGGTTCATCAGCAACTCGACGACGCCTTTTGATTCGGGGCCGCGATCGATGTAGTCGCCGAGATAGACCACGACCTTGCGCGCGGCATCGGATTCCGCCGCGTCGGCGCGAATCAGGTCGTGCAGCCGCTCCAAGAGATCGAGCCGGCCGTGGATGTCGCCGATGGCATAAATCCGGCTGCCCGGCGGCACGCTCGGGGCGGGCGCGGCTTTGCCGCGCTGGCGGGAGAAGGTCTTCATTATTGTGAATATAGGGCGCAAACGCCGGTTTTGCTTGCGTCAAACCGGCTTTCGCCAGCATAACAGCCGCCATCATGGCTTCCACCGATCCCGTCGCCCTGGTCGAAAAGCTGGCGCATACCCGGCTGATCTGCGTCGGCGATGCCATGCTCGACCGCTATATCAGCGGCCGGGTCGAGCGCATTTCGCCCGAGGCGCCGGTGCCGGTGCTGCACATCGAGGGCGAGGATGCGCGGCTCGGCGGCGCGGGCAACGTGCTGCGCAATCTGCATGCGCTGGGCGCCGAGACCTGCTTCGTTTCCGTCACCGGCCAGGACGATGCCGGCCGCGACATCGCGGCGATGGTGGCGAAGCTCGGCGGCGGCGAGTCCCATGTCCTGTCCGAGCGCGGTCGCACCACCTCGGTCAAGACGCGCTATGTCGCCGACAATCAGCAATTGCTGCGCGCCGATCGCGAAATTGTCGCCCCGCTGAGCGCGGAGATCCGCGCCGATATGCTGGCGCAGATCAAGGCGGCGCTCGGCCACTACCAGATCGTCATCCTGTCGGATTACGGCAAGGGCGTGCTCGGCGCGGGCTTCGCCGCCGAGATCATCGACGCGGCGCGCGCCGCCGGCAAGAAGGTGGTGGTCGATCCCAAGGGCAGCGATTACGGCATCTATCGCGGCGCCGCCTTGCTGAAGCCCAATCGCCACGAGCTCGGCGAGGCGGCCGGCCGCCCGGTCAAGACCGAGGCGGAGATCGTCGAAGCGGCACGCGAGCTGATGGAGCGCCACGGCTTCGCCGCGATGCTGGTTTCCTGCGGCAAGGACGGCATGCTGGTGATCGACGAATCCTCGGTGCATGCCCTCGCCGCCGAGGCGCGCGAGGTCTACGACGTCTCCGGCGCCGGCGACACGGTGGTGGCGGTGGTTTCCGCCGCGCTGGCGGCGGGCGCCAGCCTGCTCGAGGCGGCGCGGCTCGCCAACACCGCCGCCGGCATCGTCGTCGGCAAGGTCGGCACCGCCGTCGTTCACGTCAAGGAGCTGGAAGAGACCATCGTCGATCGCGACACGCTGGCGCATCGCAAGGTGCTGCCGCTGCCGCTGGCGCTCGATCACGTCGCGCGCTGGCGGCGCAACGGGCTCAAGATCGGCTTCACCAACGGCTGCTTCGATCTCATCCATCCGGGCCATGTGGCACTGCTCACGGCGGCGCGCCGGGCGTGTGACCGGCTCGTCGTCGGCATCAACAGCGACGCCTCCGTCCAGAAACTCAAGGGTCCCGGCCGGCCGGTGCAGAACGAGGCGGCGCGCTCGGCGGTGCTCGCCTCGCTGACGCCTGTCGATCTCGTCATCGTCTTCGACGCCGACACGCCGGTCGATCTGATCGCCGCGCTTCGCCCCGAGCTCCTGGTGAAGGGCGCCGATTACAAGCTCAACGAAGTCGTCGGCGCCGACATCGTCCAGGCCTATGGCGGCAAAGTCATGCTCGCCGAAATCCTGCCGGGCTACAGCACCACGGCAACCATCGCCCGCGTCCTGCGTTGATACCCCGTCCGCCGATTCGCTCGGAGTTGATGCGTGGCGATTCGGCGTAAATCCAGGAAAAAGCGGCCGCCGCGGCCTCTGCGCCGGCGGCACAAGCAGCGCAAGAAGCGGCTGCGCCGGCAACGCGGCAATCTGCTGCGCGTCGCCTGGCGCCTGGCGATGCCGTACTGGAAATCCGAGGAGAAGGCGGCCGCCTGGCTGCTGACCGCCGGCATCGTCGCGCTCAATCTCGGCAACGTCTATGTCGACGTTCGGCTCAATCAGTGGAACAACGCGTTCTACAACGCGCTCCAGGATTTCAACGCGCCGGAGTTCTTCCGCCAGCTCGGCCTCTTCTGCCTTTTGGCGACCCTCGCCATCGTCTGCACCGTCTATGCGGTTTATTTCCAGCAGATGTTGCAAATCCGCTGGCGCCGCTGGCTGACCCACCGCTATCTCGATCGCTGGCTCGGCGACCGCACCTATTACCATCTGCAGCTCGACCGCCAGACGACCGACAACCCCGATCAGCGCATTTCCGACGATCTCAACCAATTCACCAATTTCAGCATCGTGCTCTCGCTCGGCCTCTTGACCTCGGTGGTGTCGCTCGCCTCGTTCCTGGTCATCCTGGTGGGATTGTCCGGCCCGGCGAAAATCGAGCTCGGCAGCTGGGGCAATATCTACATCCCGTTCTATCTCGTCTGGGCGGCGCTGATCTATGCCGGGCTCGGCACCTGGCTCACGCTCCGCATCGGCCGGCCGATGGTGCCGCTGAGCTTCGCGCAACAGCGCCTCGAGGCCGATTTCCGCTACAGCCTGGTGCGGTTGCGCGACAACGCCGAGAGCGTGGCGCTCTATGGCGGCGAGCGCGCCGAGCAGGGCATCTTCAGCCAGCGCTTCGGCTTCATCTACGCCAATTTCTGGCGGATCATGGTGCGCCGCCGGCTGCTCAACTGGTTCACCTCGGGCTACAGCCAGATCGCGGTGGTGATCCCCGTGCTGGTGGTGGCGCCGCGCTATTTCACCAAGGCGATCCAGCTCGGCGGCTTGATGCAGGTGATCGACGCGTTCAACTCGGTGCTCAACTCGCTGTCCTTCATCATCAACTCTTTCGCCTCGCAGGACGTGACCTCGCCCAGCATCGCGACCTGGGCCGCGGTCGTCCAACGGCTCAGCAGCTTTTCGCGCCGCATGGAGCAGATCGACCGCTCGCTCGCGATCGGCACCGGCATCGGCAAGCGCCGCGCCGGCAAGGGCGTCGCGGTGGCGAAGCTCGATATCGACCTGCCCGACGCCAAACCGCTGCTCCGCGGCGTGGCGCTCGAAGCCGGGGCGGGCGAAGCGCTGCTCCTCACCGGCCCGTCGGGCATCGGCAAGAGCACGCTGCTCCGGGCGCTGGCCGGCATCTGGCCCTTCGGCGCGGGCGATATCCGGCTCGACGAAGGCAACGTCTTCTTCATGCCGCAGCGGCCCTATCTGCCGCTCGGCACGCTGCGCCAGGCCCTGGTCTATCCGCAACCCGTCGACGAGGCGAAGGATTCGCACCTCGCCGATCTGCTGCGCCAGGTCGGCCTCGGCGAATTCGCCGACCGGCTGGACGATTCTTCGAGTTGGTCGCAGCGGCTGTCGCTCGGCGAGCAGCAGCGCCTCGCCTTCGCGCGCGTGCTCCTGGCCAAGCCTGATCTCATCTTCCTCGACGAGGCGACCTCGGCGGTCGACGAGGATGTCGAGGCCGAGCTTTACAAGCTGCTGCGCCAGTCAAATCCCAAGGCGACCATCGTCAGCATCGGCCATCGCGCCAGCCTGGTGGCGCTGCACGACCGCGCCCTGAACGTCGGCCGTTTCGGCGCCAAGCCGAAATAGCGCCGTTGCGCTTTGTGGCCGAACCGTTACAAGAACGGGATTCGGGGGAAGCATGGCCGAAATACCGGACGAGGAAGAAAACCAGTTCCGCGCGCAGCGGCTCGAGAAGCTGAATGAGCTGCGCCGCGCCGGTGTCGATCCCTATCCTTACGTCTTCGCGCGCAATGCCGACGCGGCGACGCTCGCATCCCGGCACAAGGACCTAGCGGCCGGCCAGGAGACGCCGGACATCGTCCGCCTCGCCGGCCGAATCCGCGCCATCCGCAACAGCGGCATGTTCATCGATCTGCACGACAGCACCGGCAAGATCCAGATCTTCGGCCACAAGGACATCCTGGCGCCCGAGAGCCTGGGCCTCCTCAAGCTGCTCGATCTCGGCGACATCGTCGGGGTCGAGGGCATTGTCAGGCGCACGCCGCGCGGCGAGCTCACCGTCAATGCGCGCCACCTCACGGTGCTGGCCAAGGCGCTCTTGCCGCTGCCGGAGAAGTTCCACGGCCTGACCGACGTCGAGACGCGTTACCGCCAGCGCTATCTCGATCTGATCGTCAACGAGGAATCGCGCGCCACGCTGCGCCGCCGCTCGCAGATCGTCTCGGTCATGCGCCGCCTGCTGCTGGAGCAGGGCTTCCTCGAGGTCGAGACGCCGATGCTGCACGGCATACCGGGTGGGGCCTCGGCCAAGCCCTTCGTCACGCATCACAACGCGCTCGATCTCGACCTCTATCTACGCGTGGCGCCCGAGCTGCATCTGAAGCGGCTGCTGGTCGGCGGCGTCTCCGACAAGCTCTTCGAGATCAACCGCAATTTCCGCAACGAGGGCATCTCGCCGCGCCACAACCCGGAATTCACCTCGCTCGAGCTCTACCAGGCCTATGTCGATTACCTGGCGATGATGGACATGGCGGAGCATCTGATCGCCTCGATCGCGCAAGAGGTGCTGGGCGGAACCCGCATCCCCTACGGCAAGCACGAGATCGAGTTGAAGGCGCCGTGGCCGCGCCAATCCATGGCGGCGCTGGTCTTGGAGAAGACCGGCATCGATTTCCTGGCGCTCGGCGACGCGCCGGCGGCGGCCGCGGCGGCGAAGAAGCTCGGTGCCGAGCCGCCGAAGGGCGCCAATTGGGGCCAGGCGCTCGAGGCGGCATTCGCCGCCAGGGTCGAGGCCTCGCTGATCCAGCCGATCCACGTCACGGGCTTTCCGCGCGACATCTCGCCGCTGGCCAAGGCCGACCGCCGCGATCCGCGCCTCACCGAGCGCTTCGAGACCTATATCAACGGCTGGGAGGTGGCCAACGCCTTCTCCGAGATCAACGATCCCATCGACCAGCGCGCCCGCTTCGCGGCGCAGATGAAGGCGCGCGCCGGCGGCGACGAGGAGGCGCAGCCGCTTGACGAGGATTTCGTCACGGCGCTGGAATACGGCATGCCGCCGGCGGGCGGCCTCGGCATCGGCATCGACCGGCTGGTCATGCTGCTGACCGACAGCCCGTCGATCCGCGACGTCATCGCCTTCCCGACCATGCGGCCGAAGGCGTGAAGCTCAGCCGGCAACCCGCTTCGGCCGCAGCATCAGGTAATAGACCGCGGTGGCGGCAACGCCCATCAGCAGGATGATCGCCGCCATCGGTACGGCCGTGCCGTCATAGAGCGCGTTGACGAAATAGCCCACGATCGCGCCGCAGCCCATCTGGATGGCGCCCATCAGCGACGCCGCCGTGCCGGCCATGCGCGCCACCGGCTCCATGCCGCCGGCCATGGCGTTGGGCATCACCACCGCCTGGCCGTAGATGTAGATCATCAGCCCGGCCATGAATCCCAAGGCGCCCGCCGCCGGCGACAGGGCGATGCCGAGTCCGACCGCGCCGCCGC
>Ga0209483_1000204_pt1 | contig 54690 bp, 56 predicted proteins | sample NGEPerA_FD_184508 | JGI IMG/M metagenome (GOLD analysis project Ga0209483, IMG submission 184508) | Arctic peat soil microbial communities from the Barrow Environmental Observatory site, Barrow, Alaska, USA - NGEE PermafrostL2-A... | ecosystem: Environmental > Terrestrial > Soil > Wetlands >... | reverse complement strand
CGACGGCCCGTTCACCGCCGACGTGGTGCGCGCGACCTATGCGCGCACCGCCAAGACGGCCGCTGCGGCGGAATGCAAGCGCACCGGACGTAACGCAACGAAACGTGACGAAGGCAATCGCAACGCGGCGAAGAGCGACGTAACGCAACGTAACGCGGCGGAACGCACTGAAACGAAGCCCGGCGAAGCGCCCGACGACGCGTCGACGGCGACGCCGCGGATGCAGGGCGAGGCGGCGTCCACGCCGCCTAGGCCGACGCGCACCAGCGCGGCGCGCAACGCGGCGGGCGAACGCAACCCCGACCCCAACGAGCACGGCCTCGCCGATCTCTTCCGGCGCGCCGCATTTCTTCACAACACGGAAAACAGGAGGTGACCATGCCGAAGAGCAGCAGCAACGCGAGCAACACTATCGACATTATGAGCTGCGCCTTGCCGGCCCTGCCGGTCGGGATCGTCGCGGTGGCCGGCGCGTCGACGGCGATGGGCAAGTCGACCTTCGCGGACGTGACGGCGTCGTATTTCCAGTCAGCGAAGGTTGCCGTCCATACGATGCGCATCGAGACCGGCCGGCGCCGGGCGGAGTTCTCGGAGCGCAACAGCTTCGTCGACCTCGACGAAGCCGGTAAAGCCGCCAACGCGGTCGGCGCCGAGGCGTCCCTGCTCGATCGCTACTGGCCGAAGATGAAGGCCGGGATCGACAACGGTCAGGTCAACGTCATCGACTGCGGCGCCGGCGCGCAGAATTTATTGATTCGGGTGGCCGGCCCGACCGGCCTCGCCGAGCTCGTGGCGGCGCGCGGCGCCCGCTTGTGGGTGGCCGTGATGGCCACGCCGGACGCGGAATCGGCCCGTCAGGCTGCGGCGCTGGTCGGCGACGTAGCCCACTGGATGCCCGGCGCCGAGGTCCTGCTGGCGCTCAACCATACGAGCCCTACCCATCCCGGCCTCGACACGCCACAGGCGCGCGCCGTCGCGGCGATCCTCGACCCGCTGCAGGTGCGGCGGTTCGAAATTCCGTTCTGCGGGGCGCAGGCGCTTTCGGCATTCGCGGACAGCGGACGGACGTTCCACGAAATCCTGCGCGCAACCCCCGAGCAGCTCATTCGCTGGAGCGGGAAAGGCGAGTTGTCGGCGCTGTCCGCGCAGGCGCATCTCGCCGCCTGGTGGCGGGCGATCGTCGACCAGCTTGCCGTGGTGTGGCCCTTTGCTGCCCCGAACCGCTGACCGGGCCCACTTCATGGCACACCACGCGCTCGCTCGCGCGCTGGAACGGCTGGTGCCCTTCTATCGGGGGCAGATGGTACGCGCGCTCGCCCGCACTCTGGCCGACGACGGGACCGGGGCCGGTCTCGACTATCTGCGTGTCCTCGACGCGAGCGAAATCAAGCGGGCGCATCGCTTGGCTGTCGCCATGCGAAATCGACGCGATGCCACCCGGTTGGAGCACCGCCCTGTACGCGGCGGTGGCGTCGCCAAAGCATTCATTCGCCGGCTCGCTTCCCTGATCCGGCGCCACGACAAATAAAACCGACTTTATTTGTGCCCCCATGGAAAGCCAGTTTCCACACATCGAAGGCTACGGCCGCCGCCCCTCCAAGCGCAAGAAGGATGGCCGGTCGATGCAGGGCGTCGCCCACGAGGCGGAGCGGCGGCCGAGCCACTGCAAGCACGTCAGCGAGCCGAAGCAGCCGCAGATCCTCTATGGGTGCCGGCCGAGCGAGGCCGTGCGCATCGCCGCCGAGCGGGCCAAGCAGGCGATCGACGCCAAAGGGAAAAGGTTGAAAATCGACGGATTAGTGTTTTTGGGCGGAGTAGCTTCATATCCGGTCAGATCGACGAAGATCCGCGCGGACAAAGCCGAGGCGGAGCGGCTGCGCAAGTGGCTTCGTTATCTCATCGTGCATTTGAAGGAGCAGTACGGCGTTACGCTGCATTACCTCTTGTTACACGAGGACGAACCATTCCCCCACGTTCACTGGGGCTGCGTACCGGAACTAGAGCCGGATAGACGGATGCGGATCTCGACTGTCCATCCCGGGCGTGCCGCATATGACCGAGTGTTCGCCGCGACTCGAAACAATCGGGCGGGATGCCAAGCATACGAGCTTGCCATGAAGCAATGGCAGGACGCATTCCACGTTGCCGTCTACGCCAAGGTCGGGATCGCGCGGCTCGGACCGCGGCGCCAGCGGCTGACGCGGAGCGAGTACAAGGCGCGCCAGGAGGCCGAGGCAGCACTGGCGAAGACGCTCGCCGCCGAGCGGGAGCTGAAAGCCAAGTGGCGGGAAGAAATTTCGCGCGCAGATCAGCGAGGAGTTTTCCGACGAGCTGGCGCACTGGAAACAGCGTTGCATCGAACAAGACTCCCAGCTCGCCGTCGTAGGCAAGGAAATGGCCTATCTGAGAAGCCGCCTTGCCGAATTCGAAAGCCAGATCGAACCGCCCGGTGGCGGGATGCCTTGATCACACACCGGCCAATTCGGCATAAGTATTCTTAACGGCGGAGAGGGAGGGACCCTCCGTCACGGTGCGCGCCTTGCTCGAAAAACCCAATAAAACCGGGCTTTCGGCACTGGTTGCGATACATTCAAGAGTACTTTGCCCACTACTTTCGGGTCAACACCGCTCCGCCGGCGGGGTTAACCGATCTCGAGCGCCGCTCGCGGCGCCAGCGCTCCCGGACGCCGGCGGCCGATGCCGGGACCACCGGCGGCGCGCTGGCGGTGCCGCCGACCGCGCGGCCATTTCGCCTCCCCGGCCGGCGACCACAGGGCGCCGTCCTCGGCGCCGGAAGACGCGGCGGCGGTCGTTGGCCATCTGCCCACAGCCGCGGACCGGCCGCGGCGGCGACCGCAACCCCTCGTCCGCCGGCGTGCCGGCCGGCGCTAGAGGCCCGGCCTCGGCTCGGAGGCCGGCTCGAGCGCCGCCAGACGCTCACGCAGGGCCGCGCACTCCGCCTCGGCCGCCCGGCGCCGTTTGAGCTCGGCGCCGTGGTGCTCCGCGAGGACGGCGGCCTTCTGCTGCAGCGTCCGGTACGGCGCAGCGTACGTCTCCCAGCCCCGCCGGCGGGCGGCGTTCAGGACCTCGATGTTGTCGCGCTTGACCTTGTCCAGCATGCGCAGGCGCTCCGCCGCCATGGCCTGCTCCATCTTCCACTGAAGCCGGTTTACGCGCTGGCGGCGGGGCCCGCAGCGCTCGTGGCGGAAGAGCGCGCTGACGTCGCGATGGAAGTCGTCCTGCCACTGCCGCATCCCCTGGCGATACGCCCGCTCCCTACCGTCATGGCCGGCGCCGGCCGCCGCGGCCGCCGTCTTGGCACGGCGGCCGGGATGGATCTGGTTGATGTCGAGCCGCCCGTCGTCCCGCAACTCCGGGGCCACGTAGAAATGCAGATGGGGATAGCGCTCGTCGCGATGTTCGACGACCGACTTGAGATGATCGCCGAACTGCTCCTGCAACCACCCGAGCGTCATCTGCTGCCACAAGGAGTGCGCATCACTGTCCACCGGATCGTCGCGCAGCGACTGGTGGTCCCACGGATAGCTCACGACACCTGCCAACAGGCAGATGCCGTCCTTGCGCAGCCGGCGGAATTTTTTGCCTTCGTCGCGGGCCCGGTCGGCGCGCTCGGTCGCGAGCCGCCCTGCTTCGATCGGCGACACCCCGTAGATGACCTTCGGCCGCGCCGGATAGGCGACATGATTGGACGCGCCCGGCGAGCGCGCCCCTTCGGCTGTAATGCCGCCGACACATGACCAGCGCGGGTCCCCTTTGTGCGGCGCTCGCCCGTACGAGCCCAGATGCAGAAACTGAAAACTTGCCATGACAGCCTCCTGATGTTTGTTTGAGCCATCCAAACATCCCGGTCAGCAAATCGGAAAACGTTTTTCAAAAATACTTTTTCAGCACGCCGTGATCGGCTCGCAAGCCATATGCTACTGACCGACTAGCATATGCGGCATCCGCATCGGCCCTCGGCGCCCGCCAGACCAAAGAAGACCTCCGGATTGACCTCACGCGTGTCAACAGGGGTGCCGGCTCGTCGATGGCTCCGGGCCACGACCCCTGTTGACAGACAAAACCCCCGACTGCTCTCGAGAACACAAGTACGCGGGCAAACGTCTGCTCGCGACGAAGAGGCGACAGAGGAGCGCAGCGATGGCGGGCGAACTTTCCCAGCGGCCGGTCACGATGAGCCGTGACGAACTCTATGCGCAGGTTTGGGCAAAGCCGATGAACCGGCTGGCGGCGAAATACGGGATATCCGGAACTGGGCTTGCCAAGATCTGCCGCCGGTTGGGCGTGCCCTATCCCGCGCGCGGCTACTGGGCGCGGAAGGCCGCCGGCCACTCGGTCAAGCAGACCCCCTTGCCGGCAAAGACCGAGGCGGTGCTGTCGGAGGTCACGATTGCCCCCACCCCGCCTCCGCCGGCGCCGCCGCAGTTGTCGCCGGAATTGGCGGCGGCCGTGGCCTCGGCGCGGCAGCAAGTCGGCCGCATTACCGTGCCGGACCGCCTGGCGCGACCCCATCCGATCGTCGCCGCCTGGATCGAGGAGCGCAAGCGCTGGCGACAGGAAACCAGACAGTGGCACCGCAGCGATTCGATGCCGGCGGACTTCACGCCGCTGCAACGGCGACGCCATCGCATTCTCAGTGCGCTGTTCACGGCACTGGAACGATGTGGCTTCCAGGCCGAACTCGACGAGCGCGGCAGGACGCGGATCGAGATCGACAAGGAGCCTGCGGAAGTCGCGGTCAAGGAGAAGTATCGCCAGGTCCGCCGGCCGCTGACCGAGGACGAGAAACAGCGGGGCTACAATCCCAAGCGCCCCTGGAAGCAGGAAATGCAGGCGACGGGCCTTCTGATGTTCTCGATCGACACCCTCCTCCATCCCGCGCTCGTCCATTCCTGGATCGACGAGCCCGACCGGCCGCTCGAACAGCAGGTGGGCGAGATCGCCGCCGTCATCTTGGCGGCAGGGCCGATCTTGCGGGAACGCAGGCGTGCACGCGAGGAGGCCGAGAAGCGCCGACGCGAAGAGGAGATGCGCCGCTATGAGGAGCAACAAAGAGCACAGCGGGACCACAATCGTTGGCGACATTTCGTGGGGCTTGCCCGTCGTTGGCAGGACGCCGAGATTGCCCGGCAGTTTCTGACTGCGCTGGAAAGCAAGCTGGGCGACGCCGACGCCACCTTCGATCAACGGTCGGCTGCCGGCTGGGTCGACTGGGCCCGCGAACGCCTCGCCACATACGATCCGCTCGCCGCCGGCGCTGATGCAGTTTTCAAATCTATCGCTGACGTAAATCAGTGGACGTATCGTGAGACCTAGGCGCGAACGAAAGCTGATGGTGGTTGCGTCGCAATAGTGGCGCGGCAAGATATCGATACGATAGGTGCCACTGGCTTGCGATCAGGCCGCGCCGATCATGCCTCACGGCTTGGCAAGCCGCTTTCGCTCAACGCTTCCGACATTCAATCGTCTGATTTTCCTCGAGGTGCGTTAAGTATACCCTCGAGACGGCTTTGATTTCGTCAGAAGTCCAGCTGTAGGCTTTTTTGCCGTCGCGCTTGCGAGGCGGCCGCCGCCAGGTGTTGACGCACCCGACGACGGCCTAACCAAAGTCAACTGATTGGAGTCGACCATGGCTAACGCCATTACTACCGCTGATTCGGCGGCCCGTCCCGATCCCATCCCGCTCCTCCGCATCTGCCCGCCTGGCAGCATGGCCATGACCATCGTCCACGAGCCGACGGCCTAGTCGGCCCGATCGGAGTCGCGCGAGACCTGCTTCTCTAGCAGACCGGCACTTTTCATCTCACGGCTCGACGCTGCGAGGGCAGTCCACTGTCCTTTGAGCGGCAAGCCAGCGCGGTCCCGATCCCGACAGCCACACAGGGATCACCCATGACCAATGACCATCTCGCCGCCACGCGGCGCACCACCATCATCATGCGCGAAAACGCGGAGCCCTTTGGCCCGCGCGTCGTCACTGACGATGCTACGGCGCTCACCGTTCGTGCCTTCCCATTCGCCGACATCGCGGCGGTCACGGCCGGCGGCATGCTCGCTACCGCCGGCACTTACATCCTCTCCGGCAGCGTCGGCGTGTATGTCGGTGAGAGCGGCAATGTCGGCCGCCGCTTGCAGGAGCACGCACTCGACCCGAGCAAGGGCTTTGCGGTCGAGGTGTTTGTCGTCGCCGGTTCCGGGCACCGGTTGGACAAGTCGGCCTCCATCTACCTGCAGAAGCGGTTCTCCGACATGGTCGAGGCCGTTGGCGTGACGCGGCTGATCAAGGGAGCCAACCCCTGTACGGTGGATCTCCCGGCACATCGCACCGCGTCGCTCGATCGCATGTTGGCCGATGGCCTTCCCCTGCTGTTCGATGCCGGCTGCCGTTGCCTGGCCAATGTGCCGCAAGCCCCGCCGAACGCGACCGAGCCGGCAGAGTGCCATGACGTGGCAGTTGCGGCAACGGCCGCCGCAAACGGCGTACAGGACAACCACGTAGACGACGGTGACGACGAAGGGCCGATGCTGATCGGCGTCACCACCGTGCCGCTCGGCGTCGAAGAACTGGAACTGACGTACGGCGATCTCTGGGCGCGGGGCTATGAGCATCAGGGTCGCTTCGTCGTTGCCGCCGGCTCCGAAATGCGCTCGACGCCCAACCCCAGCGCCAACAACCACACCCTCGCCCGCCGCCAGCACCTGATCGCCACCATGGCGGTGCTGCCTGTCGACGGCATGGAAGATCGCCTGCGGCTGCAGATGGCGGTGGCATTCCCGTCGCGCGCGATCGCGGCCAAAGTTTTGTCCGGCGCCCACCTCGGTTCGGACAAGTGGAGGCCATTGCGGGCATCCAAGCCGTTCATCATCGCCGCCTAGAGCCCGCCATGATGATCAGCATCCCCAAGATGGCGAGACCGGCCGCGACTGGCCCCGATCTCGCCGAACATACTTCAGCGTTGCAGTGGTGGCGCGAAGCCCAGCCCTGCCGTCTGGGCGAGTCCCAGGCGGCGAGCCTGCGGGCCCTCCTCAGTCGGGTAGCCTTTCTGGAAAATCCGGATTGGCGCCTCGCCCTGGAGGGCAACACCGCCAGGGCAGTGCGCATCGCCTTGCGCACAGAAACCAGCCACCGGCGGCGGCTGTGGGCCATCGACTACGCAGCCTCGGCGCTGCTGCAGTGTGCCGCCGGCGGCGATCCCGCCGCCGCGGTCACGCTCGCTTATCTGCGTCGCCGCTTCATCGTCCCTCAGCGCACTACGCTCGGGGAGGTCTGAGATGCGGATTCAGATCTTCAGCGATCTGCACGCCGACGTTGCGCAGCCGCGGCCCATAACTGTGGCACCTGACATCGATGCGGTCGTGGTCGCAGGCGATACGTGCGAAGGCGCCGAGCGTGGCTTTATCAGGCTGCGCCGGATCGTGCCGATGCAGATACCGATCATCACGGTGCTCGGCAATCACGAATTCTATCGGCGCTGCTGGTCCGAGGAACTCGCGCAGGCCCGTGTCGTCGCCCCCCTCTACGGTATCCATCTTCTGGAAAACGACACCATTGCCTTCGGCAAGGTACGGTTCGTCGGCTGCTCGCTGTGGACGGACTACGCCTTGTTCGGCGTGCACGATCTTGCGCGCGCCATGCTCGTCGCTGCTGACGGTCTCAACGACCACAAGAGGATCAAGTGGTCGAAGGAGCCCTGGCAGCGCTTTCGGCCGCAAGAGGCGCTACTGCTGCACAAGCGCTCGTGCGCCTTCATAGAGGCGACGGTGGCAGAGCCGTTCGATGGCGCCACGGTGGTGATAACACATCACGCCCCTCACCCCGGCTCGATCCATTCTCGCTACGAATCCGACATGTTGACCGCTGCTTACGTGTCGGACTTGACCACGCTGATCGAGACAGGCCGTCCCGATTTGTGGGTGCATGGGCATGTCCACGAAAGCTTCGACTACCGTGTCGGTGCCACCCGGATTGTCTGCAACCCCCATGGTTATGGCACGGAAAACGGACGGTTCGATCCGGCGCTCGTGGTGGAGGTCGCGTCATGACGCGCATACAAATGCTCGCATCTTCCACGAGGCCGCTTGCCGACGTGCTGGTCGACGCCCTGCGTGCCAGCAGCAATTCTGCTCCTAGGCTTCGGACGCCCTCGTCCGATGATATTTGCGACCAGCGCCAATATCCTTTGCACCTGGAAGATAGAGACGAAGGCGGGGGCAGCAGCCCGGCTCGCGTCTTGCGGCCGGACGAGGTCGCCGTCGCTATCTTGCTCGGGCGAGCCCTGGATCATCAGCGCGATGCGCTGGCAAAGCTCCAGAACCCCGACACTGTGGCGATCATTGAAGTCCCCGGCGAGGAGTACGTCGACTTGATCGAGCAGCTCTTCAAGCGTCACGTGATCGGCAGCGACGCGCCGGTGCTCGATGGCGACGCGCAAAGGCTCCAAGAGAACGCGGTCGCGGTGCCGCGGACGGTGGCCATCTTCACGCGGCGGGGCGAGGAGAAATCCAAGAAGGCAGCAAACGGCGGCAATGCCGAATTCGCCGCAGCGGTCCAGCGGCGCTGTGCAATCATCGGTATCGCCGCCGAACCCGATCGCCTGCTCCCGCCCCACCTGGTTCGCATGGCCGAACACCGCGTCGTCGTGGGACGGCTTGACGGCCGGGCGATTGCCGCGGTGATCGAGGCAATTACCGGCCGCCATCCCGGCGCAGTCGATGACGACCTCGCCAAACGCACCACGCTGGAATTTCTGAACGTTGCCGTGCGGGCTGACCTTGGCGCCGAACGCTCGCTTGCGCGGCTCCGCCATCTCGTCGGCCGCGATAATAGGGATGCCGAGCCAGGGGCTCTTCTGTCCGAGAGGCACGGGTTGGGTGCCGCCAAACCGTGGGGCGTGGCCTTGATCCAGGACCTGCGCGACTACGCCGCCGGACGATTGGACTGGGCCGATGTGGACAAAGGCCGCCTGCTCACCGGCGCACCTGGAGTAGGAAAAACTTCCTATGCGCGTTCACTTGCCCGCGAGGCAAACGTCCACTTCGCCGCCACCAGTTACGCACAGTGGCAAGCGCACCGCGAGGGTCACTTGGGGAACGTGACCCAAGCCATTCGCAAGGCCTTCGCCGAGGCCCTGCTTCAGAGCCCGTCGATTTTGTTCATCGACGAGATCGATACAATTCCCGCGCGCGGGACGGGGAAATGGAACGACGACTGGTGGACGTCGATTACCAACACATTGCTTGAATGCCTGGATGGATTCGAGCGTCGTGAAGGCGTCGTCGTCATTGCCGCCTGTAACGATCCATCGCGGCTCGACCCGGCCTTGGTACGCTCGGGGCGTCTCGACCGCCACATCGAGATCCCCCTGCCCGATGTTCCTTCGCTGGTCGGAATTCTCCGCACTCATCTCGCCGCCGACCTGGCCGGCACCGACCTGCGTGAAGTGGCCCTCGCCGCCCGCGGTGGCACCGGCGCCGACGTCGAACGGTTTGTACGCGAGGCACGACGGCGCGCCCGCCTGGCCAACCGCCCGATCAACCTCTCCGATCTCCTCGATGCCGTGCGCAATGGTCAGCCCGAATGGCCTGCCGATGTGCGCCGCCGTGTCGCCTACCATGAAGCTGGCCATGCCATTGCATTCCTGGCCCTCGGCATCGCCGAACCCAAAGCGCTGTCGATCGGCGGCACCGGCGGCCTTGCCGAAAGCGACCTGGGCGAGATGCGCGCGATGACCCGTGTGCACCTGGAGAAGTACCTTGTTGCGCTTCTCGCCGGACGCGCCGCCGAACAGCTCACCTTCGGTGAAGCGACCGCCGGCGCCGGCGGCAGCGAGGAAAGCGATCTTGGCCGCGCCACGACGCTGGCAATACGTCTGGAAACTGAATATGGCCTTGGCGCTTTCGGCTTGGTCTGCATTCCAGGCGGGTCAAGCGGTCGCGACCTTCTCCTGCTCGACGCCCTGCGTTCGGCTGTCGGCGGCACCATAGATCGCGCCTACGCCGCGGCGCTTGAACTGCTGCGCCAGAACCAGCACGCGCTTGAGGCACTTGCCACGGCCTTGTTCGGCGCCGGCTATCTCGACCGGGCAGATATCCAGTCGATCCTGCTTCATTCGCCGCTGGCGGCCCAGACCATTGCGGTGGTGCCGACAGCCCCGTCCTCCGAACCCGTCGACCCGCCGATCGACGATATGACCATCGCAGGCGCCGCGTCTCTCAGTTCAGCACTCAAGAATCAGGCATAGAAGCCATCATGAACAACCACGCTCAATCCGCGGTAGCTAAAGCGCAAGTCAATGGCGACAACGACGAAAGTCTGGCGCGCCAACTTGAAGCAACCGGCAACTACAAGGTCCTTCGCCGCCTGGTCCCGAGAACCGCTACGCCTGCGCCCGCCGGCTATACCGGCAAGGTCGGTATCATTCTCGACTTTGAGACAACGGGTCTCGATCCGGCGAAGGAAGAGGTCATCGAGGCTGGCCTTGTTAAATTCCGATATTCGGAAACGGGTGAGATCACCGGCGTCAGCGGCGTCTTCCAATCCTACAATGAACCGTCGATCCCGGTCCCTACATTGGTTACGGAGCTGACCGGAATCACGAACGAAATGGTCGCCGGGCACCGGCTCGATATTGCCGCCCTGGAAGCGTTCGTCGCCGATGCCGACATCATCATCGCCCATAACGCCTCCTTTGACCGGAAGTTTGCGGAGCGGCTGTCGCCAATCTTCGAGCATAAGCACTGGGCCTGCACCCAGACCGAGATCGACTGGCGCAAGCACGGCTTCGGCGGAGCCAAGCTTGGTTATCTTCTGGCTGACATCGGGTATTTCCACAACGCTCATCGGGCAATCGACGATTGCCATGCGCTCGTCGAGATCCTCGCTCATCCGCTGCCGGCGATGGCCCGGCCGGCATTTGCCGAGTTGATCGATTGCGCGCATCGCACGACGGCTCGCATCTGGGCGCAGCGCTCGCCTTTCGACTTGAAAGACGCGCTCAAGGCCCGTGGCTATCGTTGGAACGACGGGACAGACGGACGTCCAAAATCGTGGTTCATCGATGTCGATGAAGACAAGCGTGATGCCGAGCTTAGCTACCTGAAAAAAGAAATCTACCAGCGTGAGGTCGATATAGAATGCCGCGCGATGACCGCGCTCGAACGATTTTCTAATCGCGCGTAAGGTCCATTATGGAATATTTGGATCGGCCAAACACAGCTTGGCCAGCGCTACAAACCTAGGGACCTCCGCTCAGGCGTTAAGCAGCTAGGTCTTGCAGCAGGGACAATCTATTCTGAAATGCATGGCGATTCCTCCCCAACTTTGGTCTTTCACTAAGAAGCACCAGCGTGTCTTCGAGACCAAGGAGTGCCTCGCCACTTGGGATCAGAGTGCGTGCCACGGCGCGGTAGTCCGCGCGCATATTATTCCCCGGTCTCAGTTACGACAGATTGCGCACGGTGGTCGCGTAGTCGCCGTGCCCACTCGACTGCTCGCAGTGATGAAAATGCAGCAGACTGCGTTCGAGGCGACGGAGATTGGCGTCGGCGAGTTCTCAACGATGAACTGCTTCTGCGCGAGCCACGACAAGACAATTTTTGCGCCTGTAGAAGACGCACCACTTGTATTCTCATCCGAGCAAGTCGCGTTGCTGCATTACCGAGCGGTCGCCGCCGAGTTCTATCAGCGCCGTAACCAACAGCAATCGGCCGCATCCGAACTGGATCAGCAGTCCAACGATCCGCAGAATATAAGATTTGAGTGGATCCATGTGTGGAGTAGCAAGGCTTTCGAGGAAGCGCGCTACGCGCTCTGCCATCGCGTTGTGACTGACCATTTGCGCCGCGTCCGTTTTGGCCAGCGCCAACCGGCTCACGCGAACATCCGCACCGCGCTGGACAACCCGTCCCCTCTTTTTGATCCAACCGCCAAGGAGGCAATCTAATGACTACCCAAACGCTCCGCGTTCGTCTGAGCGGCGAACGTCCGCTCCTGATGCACAGCGCCAGGCTCGCTGATCCGCTCGATCCGATCACGGTCGAGCTCGACCGCCTGACCCGCAAGCGGGACAAGACCACCGCCGACCATGAACAGATCTCCAAGGTCGAGTGGCATGGCGGCCTCTGGCTGCACGACGACAAGCCGTGCATCCCCGCGGAAGCGATCGAGTCCGCTTTCGTGGCCGCCGCCAGGACCCGCCGCAAGGGCCGCCAGGCCAAGGCCGGCTTCTTGTGCAACGTCTCGCCGCTCCTGGAATACGAAGGGCCGACGGACTTGGTGTCGTTGTGGAACGACAAGGACTTCCGGTTCCGCTTCCCGGTCTCGGTCAACAGTTCGAAGGTGATGCGCACGCGGGCGCGCTTCCCGGTCTGGCACGTCACCGCCGAGGTCGAATTCCTGCCGAGCCTGCTCAATCGCAACGATGTCCTGGAGATCTTCGAGATCGCCGGCTTCCGCGAAGGCCTGGGCGACTGGCGTCCGAAGTTCGGCAAGTTCTCGGTGACGCCGATCCACTAGTCACGGCACCGCGTGGCGGGGCGTGGCCCGGCGAGGCAGCGTAGGGCCCGGCGTGGCGAGGCGTTTACTCTGGCGCGGACCGAGTAATTTTCAAAGCCGAAGCACTCGAAATATGGCTCAATGCCGTGTTGCTGTATTATGAAATGGCCAAGGCCGATCCACGGCTGAAAGCAGCGATCGAGACAAGGCGGGCGTCACTCGAAAAGAATAAAAAGACGGGAATTGAAAAGCGAGCCGCGACGCTGGTTGCGAAACGCATTAGAATTGAATCAAATGAGGGCGCATCCGGAGGAATCTGAATTGCAGCAGGCGCTGGGCATTTTTCATATATTGGCGGAGCCGCCCAACACAGTTTCATCGTCTGTGATGACAAGCATATTAATGCAGGTTGGATGAAATTAGTTCTTCGATAGCGGCAGCAATTGCCAATAGCCGAGCATCGCCATTGCTCGGGCCGACTAGCATCAATCCGACCGGTGCGTCACCTGCGCGATGACAGGGAATCGAAATCGAGCAACCGTCGAAGAAGTTGGCCACGGTTGGGTTGCGCAGCATCAGAAGGTTGATGTCTCGATAGGCGTCGTCCGCTTCGAGGTCGACCAGGCGCGGTGCAACAATGGGGACCGTCGGCATCACTAGCGCGTCATATGGGGCCATGATCGCTGCTAGGCGGTATATAAAATTGGCTCGCGCCTGGATCAGCTCGATATAATCCGCCGCGCTTTGCTCGCGCCCACGCAAAATGCGGCTGACGACGCGCTGATCGTAAAGGTCATGCTGGCGCTCAATCAGTTGTCGATGGAAAGCGTAGGATTCGGCTGCGCCAAAGCCGCCCAGGCGGTTGATCTGCGCCAGTTCGGCGAGTTCGCGCAACGGAATTTCGACGATCTTCGCGCCGGCCTCGCTCAATCGGCTTTGCGCGGCAGCGAAAGCGGCGCTAACCGTGGCGTCGATGCCATCGAACACCAACGTTTGCGGCACCGCCAGACGAAGTCCGTCGAGCGGGAAGGTGGGTAGATCGGTAGGTGGCTCGCCCGCAAGCACGGCGTCGAGCGTGGCGCAACAGGCGACGCTCGACGCAATTGGCCCGATGGAATCAAGAGAAGTCGATAGCGGTAATACGCCTTTGAGGGGCACGCGTCGCGCGGTTGGCTTGAAGCCGACAAGGCCACACAAGGCCGCCGGAATTCGGCAAGATCCGCCGGTGTCGGTGCCGAGTGCGGCGTAAGCCATTCCGTCGGTAACTGAAACGGCCGCGCCGGACGACGACCCGCCCGGAATGCGGCTGGTGCCGCGGTCAAAGGCATTGAGCGGCGTACCGTAATGCGGATTGATGCCGAGCCCGGAAAACGCAAATTCCGTCATGTTGGTCCGTCCGACCGGGATGAAGCCGGTCGCTTTCAGCCGCGCCACGGCGATGGCATCCCGGCTTGCAGGTTCGGCGTTACGCAGCACGACAGAGCCTGCGCTGGTGACGTCGCCGGCGATGTCGAACAGGTCCTTGATCGAGATCGGGATTCCGGCGAAGGGCGACGCTGCGGAGCCATGCCGTCTGGCTTGGTCGTGATACGTGGCAGCAGCCCGGGCCTGTTCGGCATGAACCTTGAGAAAGGCGCGGCTGCCTTGGCCCTTAGTATCGCCGATCCGGGTCAGGCAATCCTCCACCATGCTGCGGCTGAAGGCTTTTCCACTGCCGGCAAGCGCGCTGGCGAGTTCGGAGAGAGTTGGCATTCAAAACCTCCATAGATGGCCCCGCGGTCGGAGGCATAGGGCGTCGGTACGCGCGTCAGTGAAATATTACAATACCGACGATCAAAACGTATCAGCGTCAATGGATTGACTTATTATTTTTGGTGTGAAATATCACTTACCGGTTCACTTTTGTCGCTCGAATGGAGTCGGAATGGCCCGCCGCATCCTTACTGTAAGCTTCCAAAGCGGTTCCGGCTTGCAGGACAATTTCGTGCCGGTCACCCAGACGGTGGTCGCCGGATGGACCGGACGAGATCCTGCCGCAGTCGAGAAGCATATCGTTGAACTTGAGGCGCTTGGCATTCGCCGGCCGGTCTCGACGCCGATCTTCTACCGGGTGGCATCGTCGCGGCTGACGACCGACGGGGTTATCGAGGTTTCCGGGACCGCGTCGGGCGGGGAGGTCGAATATCTTTTGCTTCGCCATGAAGGCCGGACCTGGGTTGGTGTCGGTTCCGACCATACCGACCGTGAAGTCGAAAAGTACGGCGTCACCGTCTCCAAGCAGATGTGCGACAAGCCGATCGCACCGGAATTCTGGGCCTATGACGAGGTCGCGCCGCATTGGGACCAATTGATCCTGCGCTCCTACGTCGTCGAGAAAGGCGAACGGGTCGTCTATCAGGAAGGGCCGGTAGCGGCGATGCTCAGTCCCGCCGACCTGCTGGCGCGGTTCACCGACAAAGGTACGTTGCCGGACGATACGCTGATGTTCTGCGGCACGTTGGCCGCCCATGGCGGCGTGCGTGCGACCGATCATTTCGCCTTCGAGATCGAGGACCCCGTGCTCAATCGCAAAATCGCGCATGAATATCGGGTGACCTCGTTGCCGGTGATGGGATGAGTCAGGAATTGAGCCCCTCATCCACTCCGCGCCGAAAGACCGCGCTACGTCCGCGCTCGGCGCTGACGATGGCGGAGCGGCATTCGACGCCGCAATCGCTGCGCGATCTGGCTTATGAGGCGATCAAGTTCCGCGTCATCACCTGCGCCTTCAAGCCGGGCGAATATGTCAACGAAGCGCGCGTAGCCGCGCTGCTCGGTCTCGGGCGCACCCCGGTGCATCAGGCGATCGACCGGCTGATGCTGGAGGGGATGGTCGAGGTCATTCCGCGCAAGGGCGTGATCGTCAAGCCGGTTAGTCTCGACGAGGTCATGCACATCATCGAAGCCCGCATGATCGTCGAGCCGCAAGGCGTGCGCCTGGCCGCCGAACGGGCCGACGAAACCGACATCGGCGCGCTCGACGACATTCTCGGCCGCGCCCTGCAATGGACGGCAGTGCGCAACGTCGAGCAGATGATGCTGCTGGACCGGGAGTTTCATCTCGTGCTGGCGCGTGCCACCCACAACGACGTATTCGGCGACATCTTGAGCAAGCTGCACGAACGCTCGTTGCGGTTCTGGTTCATTTCGCTGGCCGATGCCGGGCACCACGGCGCCGTTCAGGAGGAGCACAAAGCCATTCTGCAGGCAATCCGGGACCGCGATCCGCAAGCCGCTGAAGCGGCCATGCGTCAACACATCGATTCATTCCGCAAGAACATCGCGCGCTATCTGTGAGCCGGGCGCGTAATCGAGGGCCGTAAGCAAAATGCCGATGAACAAGCCGCATATCGAATTTCTCCGCCTCGACATGAGCGAAGGCTGGGCCTCGCCGCCAGGATATCCAGGGGGCATAAAACAGAAAATTCTCGCCAGCGATCTGGACGAAGCCAACAAGATGGGCAGCCGCACGCGGCTGTTGCGTTTCGATCCGGGCGTCTACACCACCGCGCCTTTCGTGCACGATCATTGGGAAGAGGTTTTCCTCCTGCAGGGCGACCTGATTGTCGGCAACGACACCGAAGGCAAGGGCGGCGAGGCCTTTCTGGCGCCGACTTACGCCTGCCGTCCGCCGGGCGCCTATCACGGCCCCTTCAAGTCCGAGGCAGGCTGCATGCTGTACGAAATTCACTATTACGACGAAAGCAGAAAGTAGCCATTTCGGATCGAGTCGCTCCCGGTCGGTCCGTTGTTTTCAGTATTGAAAGGATGTCTCGTATGCGTACGCCGTCGAAAAGGTCCTGGTTAAAGAAGTCATTCGGTCTATCGGTAGCGGCCTTGGCCTTTGCCGCGCTGGCGATCACCTCGGTAGGTGCGCAAGACCTGGTCAATAAGTCGGGCTTCGCTGGGTTGGCGCCGCCGTCCAACGGTTCTTATTTGGTGCCGATCATCCAGCACCTCAAGCTCGACCAGAAATACGGTCTCGACTTTGACATCAAGCTCTATCCGAACCCAGACATTCTGTATTCGGAATTTGCGGCTGGCCGCACGGCGGTCACCTTCGGCGCGCTGTTTAACGGGGCGAATTTCTATGTTCGTGGCATGCCAGTCCAATTGCTGTTCACAATATCGACCGCCAACCATGCGTTCATCTCGAAGCTGGATGGAATTCACAAAGCGGACGATCTGAAGGGCAAGACGATTGCGGCGACTACGAGCTCCGGTTTTTACGGTATGGCGTCGTTCTTTCTGAAGCAAAATAAGCTGGACCCGCGCAGCAACGTCAACGTCATTGCCGCCTCGCCGGCGGCGGTGCAAACGCAATTGCTGGCCGGGCGAGCCGACGCCGGTCTGCTGTTCGATCCGGCCTTGTCCAACATGTTGACTCAAGGCTTCCATTTGGTCGGTGATATGAATGGTGAAATCCGGCAAGCGCTTGCCATGAAGCCCGATGCGCCGGTCTGGTACCTCGGCGCCTTCGCTTATAAGAAGTGGATCGATGAGAATCCGAAGCGTGCGGTTGCGACGCTCAAGATGTGGCAGGAGGCCGCGAAGTTCTACAACGAACATCCCGCTGAAGCCGACAAGATAATCAGCGATTTTACTAAGGTCCCGCTTGTGGCCATGCAGAAGAGCCGTGAACTCAAGCTGACACAATTTCAAGTTACGCCGGCGATCGACCAAAAGGACAATCTCGACGCATTGTTCCGCGGTTTCAAAGATGCGGGCTTCCTGACAGCGGTCCCCGATGCCGGTGTCTACTACGCCTGGCCCAAAACGCAGTGAGGATAATTGAGCCCGGCAGGGGTCCGATCCGCATACCGTATCGGACCCTTGCCGCCACACCCTCTTACATCTTCACCTTCGCGTTCAGAAAGTAGTTGTCGCTTGATGGCGAGAACCAAATCAGGAAGTTCGGAACGTTCCCGGCTTAGGCAGACCTCGCTATGGCTGTTCAAGGCGGTGCTTCCGTTTGCCGCGTTAGCCGTACTGTGGCAGGTGGCCACGCTCTTTTTTCCCGCCTTCCTGTTTCCCAATCTGTTGCACATCATTCGCGATGTCGGCCAGATTTTTATCTCCTGGGATCTGCTGTCGGCCGCGTTGGTGACGTGGGGCCGGCTGATCTTCGCGGTTGCTGTGTCCCTGGTGATCGGCATCCCGATCGGCCTGGCGATGGGCTTGTCGCGGGGAGTCGACGACTTTGTGCGGCCGATTGTGAAATTCATCATGGGCGTGCCGGCCCTGAACTGGGTCATTATTGTCGTCATCTGGTTCGGTAACGTCGAGTTGCGGATTTCCTTCGTGCTCGTGATGCTGTGTGTGCCGATTACGGTCTTCTGTGTTTACGACGGCGTTCGGTCGATCGATCGAAAGCTCACCGACATGGTGCTGTCGTTCGGTGCGAACCGATTGCAGCACGTCCGGCTGCTGCTGTGGCCCTATGTAAAGGCATCGGCCTTCACCGCCACCAAGCTGAATGTCGGCAACGCCATCCGCACGGTGATCGTTGCCGAATTGGTCGGTGCGCCGTCTGGTATCGGGCGCGAACTTGATCTGGCCAAGAATCTTTTCGACATGCCGATGGTGCTGGCGTGGACACTCTTGATGGTGACCATGGGCTTTATCATGTCATTCGGCATCGAGCAGGCGGAACGCGCGGTGCTGCGGTGGCGGGGAGGCGACCATGCCCGTGAGTAGGCAGGCCCCGACAGGTGTAAGCGCTGTGCCATCCGGCGCAGGCGGCGTGCCGAAGATCAAGGTTGATCGGGCGCGCAAGACCTTCGTTCAGAAGAACGGCGGGGAGGTCGAGGCTATCCGCGAATTGACCTTCGACGTCGCGGCCAATGACTATGTCGCGATTGTGGGGCCGACCGGTGCCGGTAAGTCCGTGTTGTTCGATTGCCTGCTCGGGCTCAAGGCGCTCGATTCCGGCAGAATCGAAATCGACGGTCAGCCGATCGAGAATTATATCGGCGCGCGAAGCGGTCGAATTACGCGAATCTTTCAGGAAGATCGCTTGCTACCTTGGCTGTCGGCGACGGACAATGTTGCGCTTGGCCTGCAGATCCGCGGTGTGCCGGAAAAGGAGCGGCGCGACATTGCGCGTCGCTGGCTGGCGGATGTCGGCCTAAGCGAATTCGTCGATGCCCTGCCGAGCGAATTGTCCGGCGGTATGCGGCAACGTACCAACATCGCGCGCGCCTTCGCAACCGATCCGGAAATCATTTTGCTGGATGAAGCATTCAGCGCGCTCGATGAAATCACCGCGACACGGTTGCGAGGTGACTTTTTATCCCTGGCGCATCATCAAAAGATGACTTTCGTGATGGTGACCCACAGCATCGATGAGGCGATTCTTCTCGGCAATCGAATATTAGTTTTTGGCGCGCCGGCGCGCCTGGTGCGTGAGATTGCGGTGCCGCCTGGCGCCGCCGAGGATCGTGCGGCGGTCGATGCCATCCGGGACGAAATTCTGACTTGGATTTCGGCATCCGGCCGAGACGTGTCTGGGTCGGCAAAAACGTCTGTTGGAAAATGAGTATGGGACAATGAGCGTTGAAGAGCGTGTTTTCATCGTCGGTGCCGGCCCGGTCGGCATGGTCGCCGCGGCCAATCTGGTTTCGCATGGCATTCCGGTGACCGTCTTTGAAGGCGGCGCCAAGCTCAGTGGCGAGTCGCGGGCGTCGACCTTTCACCCCTCGACGCTCGACATGCTGGATAACCTCGGTTTTGCCAAGCCGCTGATCGAAACTGGGCTTGTCGCGCCGCGGTTCCAATATCGCACCCGGCAAGATGGCGTCATCGGGCAGTTTGATTTTTCGGCGATCGCGGACGTCACGCGCCATCCTTATCGGTTGCAGAACGAGCAGTTCAAGTTGACCCGCATTATTCTGGAAGCGCTCATAGACGATCCGAACTTCTGTATCGAGTTCGGTAAAGAGGTGGTTGGCGTCGAACAGGATGCCGATGGCGTCACGCTTTCGTTCGCAAACGGCGCCGGTTTGGCGCAGTCTCGTAGTGGCCGTTGGCTGATCGGGGCAGACGGTGCCAGCAGTGTCATTCGCCGTGGCCTCGATATCGAATTCGAGGGCTTCACCTGGCCGGAGCGCTTTCTGGTCGTCAGCACGCCGTTCGATTTCTACAGCGTCATTCCCGGTTTGGCGTCGGTCAGCTACGTGGCTGACCCGGTTCAATGGTATTTTCTGCTGCAAATTCCGGGGATGTGGCGGGTGATGTTTCCGATTGCTGCCGATAGGTCGGATGAGGAGGCAATGGCTCCGGATTATGCCCAGGCCTCGCTTCGCAGGATTGTGCCGGACGTTGCCAATTTCGAGGTGCTGCATACGACGCTGTACCGCGTTCATCAAAGGGTCGCGAAAAGTTACCGCAGCGGGCGGGCGTTCCTGGCCGGTGATGCCGCGCATATCAATAATCCGCTCGGCGGCATGGGCATGAATGGTGGCATTCATGACGCGATAAATCTGACCGAACGGCTTTCCTCAGTCTGGAAGGGAGCAGCGTCGAATGATGAGCTCGATCGCTACGACCGGCAGCGGCGGCAAGTAACGGTCGAATATGTCCAGTCGCAGACCATTAAAAACAAGCAAAACCTGGAAGCCAAAACCGAAGAAGATCGCGCGCGGTTCCGTGATGAGATGAAGCAAATGCAAGATGATCCGGCTTTGGCGCGCGAATACCTGATGCGAGTATCGATGTTCGCGAGTTTGAAACGTGCGGCTTCATTGGGGTGAGTGATCTGCCGTCTGAAATAGATCGGACCATTAGCCGTATTTCGCTGATAGGGATACCCTTCTCCCTCTCCATCCACGTGATGGTCCTACCATCGAGGGAGTCCGCGATGGCGATGTGCCAATGGTGGCTGGCGCCCCGTGCCAATGCTCTTGCGCTCGACGGGCGGGTAGGCAGCGCTCTAATCCCAGGTTTCAACTCGTTGGCTGTCGTGTGGCGTCGATGACCTTTGAGTTACTACCGTTTTTGCTTATCTCGAACTTGCCCTATAAAAGCAGCTTTGCTTATGTCGGGAACCAGACATAGATGGTAGTGTTGAAACAGCAGCACCCAGGAGCCGTTTGTTCGGCACAGAGCGTACCAATGCTCGCCGGGTAACCCTCGTCTCTGAAAGTTATGTTATGCTTGACGACGCGGAGTACCTGCGCGCACAAGCTCGGCTATGTCTGGATATGTCCCGTCATATGAGCGCGCTTTCGGATAGGGCTCATTTTGAGAGGCAGGCGGCGGAGTACACCTTGCGGGCGGAGCAGATCGAACGGGCACCGGCCATCAAGGATGGAACTCAGTAAATATTTGCACGTTAATGGCGCATGCCGAAGAAACCCCCGCCACTGACCGAGGAAGCTCTATTGGAGTTACGGCGGCTAGCCGAAAACGGGGTTTCAGCACAAAGGCTTGCTATACGGTTTAAGCGCAGCCAGGGTGCAATTCGCAATATTGCTGCCGGGTTTGGCGTGAAGCTCAAAACAAAAACAGAACTGCGCAGATACTATGGTCTGTCGGGAAGTACCAGTTTCGATCCGTCCGGGCCCGAGTCCTATTCTCAACGATCCTGATTAGGATCGCCGATTTGGTTTCCGCGCAGAACGCAACTGTAGCTGGAGATCTTTCATGAACACTCAACCGCCTCTGTGCCCACGTTGCAAAGTGCCGATGTCTTGGGTGGTTACGCAGACGGTCGGACAGGCACAGCCAACCCGAAAAATGGACGTTTTCGAGTGTCCGAACTGCAACAAGCTTACTGCGAGTCCGTCGCAGAGTGTGTTTCGGCATGGAATAAGGACCCCGTTTTCGGGGTGATCGGCATCCAATCGGGGCTCTGACGCAAATCCGATGATAAGGCACTGCGGTTAAGCAGCGCCGATTAGTCGGGCTTGCAGCAGGTCTATCTTCGCCCGTCCATACATCTGGCGTTTCACCAGCTTCAGCTTGGTTATCTGCCCCTCGGTCTGGCCGTTCGACCAAGGCTCAGTAATGGCCGCGCAGACCGCAGCTTTGTCTTTGATGATGCCACTGGCAAAGGATGCGATCAGACTCGCACCGGCGGTGGCGATCCATGGTTCGAGTTCGGCAACAATCTTCTGGCGGACCATGGCCTGGAACCTCTCGATGAGGGTGCGCGCGTCGACGAGCGTGGGCACGCGGGCCTCGATCGCAGCGATGGTGATGGTTTCTGCTTTGCTCAGATGATCGCGATTCGTTGTCATCAGCCGTGCAATCGTTCTCGCGGACGGAATTTTCTGCAGCTGTTGATCGCTCGCTTTCTCCGCTCGTCGCCGCCGTGTCATCCATTCGCTGACGACACGCAGGGAACCTTGGAATCCCCGCACTTGTACACGGCGCCAGAGCTCCGTGTTAATCGGCGTCGAACTGGGCCCCTTGAACTAACGGCGATAAATCCTTGTCGCAACTAATCGAATTCGTGTTTGGGTGGGGTCGCGATCGGCGCCGATCGTGACCCCACGCAAACGAGGCTTTCTTAATTTCCATCAAATCTTTACTGCCGTACTTCAAGCGACGTGACCCCGGCGCCGATTCACAGCCGTGGCCCGGGATATCGATCAGCGCGTGGCCGGCAATGCAGGCTTCAGGCCATCTGCGGGGGTTGAATGCAGGCTATCGAGCGGCGCGCGCTGACGCAGCAAAGCGCGGAACTCGCGGACGGTATCTCCTTGGGATACTAAGGTCTTGCAATACGTATCTCGATGGGATACGTTGCGCCCATGATCAGGCACTTCAAGGGGAAATTTGCCGAGCCGATCCTTCAGGGCCGGATGGTCCCCAAGGGTTTCCCGGCAAATCTCGCCAAGGTAGCTCGCCGAAAACTGATTATGCTGGACGCTGCCACCTTTCTTGAGGCCTTGAACTCGCCGCCCGGCAACCGTCTTGAATCTCTTAAGGGCGATTTGGCGGGTAAGCACTCGATCCGCATCAATGATCAATGGCGGGTCGTATTTAGGTGGACCGATGCTGGTCCCGAAGACGTGGAGATAATCGACTATCACTAACTAGACCGGCCGAATGTGGCCACCGAATAGGAGTTCGCAAATGGCAAAGAAACTTCCGCCGGTTCATCCCGGCGAAATCCTGCGGGAAGAATTTCTCGTTCCGCTTAAGCTGACACCTTACGCGGTCGCGGCCGCGCTGAACGTGCCGCGTACTCGGATAGAACGCATCGCGCGCGAAGAAAAGCCCGTTACGGCCGACACCGCGCTACGGCTCGGCAAGTTCTTTAAGACCGGCGCTGCATTCTGGATGAATATTCAGGCGCGCTTCGATCTCGAAACTGCCGAAGACGCGCTCGCGCCGCAGATCAAGAAGATCGCGTCGTACGAGGCGGCGTGAGAGCGATGCTCTCAGCCGACAGCTCAGATGACGGTAGCCGAAGCTTGGGATTGAAAGCGCACTATCTATTGCCAGAGAAATCAAAGGCTTAGCGTGCCGATCGGCGTCGAGATTCCGCAACGATTAACCGGTTTGTAGATCGGCGCTGAACTTGGCCCCTTGAAGTAACAGTCGCAACGCATTGCGGCGAGTAGAGGAATCTGCGGTCAGGTGGGGTCACGATCGGCGCCGATAGTGACCCCACCCTGACAACAATTTCATAATTTTAATCAGAGCGTTACTGCCGGTACTTCCAGCGCCGTGACCCCGGCGCCGATTCACACTTCATAGTCTGACCATTCGGCAACATGACCATCGAACTTCTGCGCAAGAGATTCAATAGAGGTTACAAAAAGCGCATAAGCGAGGCTAAGGTTGTCAGACAGGCGATGAGTACCCGTGATGTACTGACGGATCGCACGGATGGCGCCTTCAAACTTCTTTCGCTTCAGACCAACCAATTGCGTGATAAAGGCCGAGAGCTTAGGGCCATCACCCTCTCGCCACATAACCTCCTTATCGAATGTCCGCTTAACGAACTTGCTCGGGACAGCTTCAACACCGAGGCTCGGCCTTTCGGTAGAGAGCAATCGGCGCGTCAAATCTGGGTCTGGAGTGCATGTAACATCGAGCACGAAGGAGACGACGGCCGCGAAATCGTTCAACAGCTCATCGCCGCCCGTAGAAATCAGCACACCAGGCTTCGGCCCGTCTGGATGTTTCTCAAGCTTCTCCGTCATCTCACATGTGAGCGCCGCGAGTCCGCCGAATCCTGTCGTCGGCAATAGAACACCTATCGGCGTTTCAAGATTCTCACCACGAAAAGTGCGGTAGTTCGTATAAAAAATCGCACGGTGAAGCGTCTCATAACGCTCCGCCGGAGGATAAAACTTCTCAGTAATAATTTGGAGCATGGACTGCGTCCGTTAGGCTGTTCTCGGTCTGAGCCTTTAGTTTCGCACCGAGTGAAAGTTGTTTTGCTTCATGCGGTCAAGTTCAGCTTCCACGCGGGCTATGGAAAGCCCAGTGATCCCGAAACGCTCGAACAATGAAGCGATCATAGGGTGCAAGTGCTTTGCTAGATCGTCTTTAATGTCGGACACGGGCACGACGGCTTCCAGAACCGCCTCGTCGCTGCGTGAAGCTCCCCCTTCGATGGTGAGGTCCGCGAGGGGATTCGCCCAAGAGCGAAGGACACGGCCATTCAGACCGGTGTAAAAGGCGCGAAGCCGGACATTGACCTTCTTCGGATCAACGGCGATCAGATTTGCTAGACGTTCTGCGTGAAGGAACGCCTCGCCCAAACGCCATGTGGGGAGCGTTGTGTCAAAGACCGTGCGTGGCGAGAACGTTTCCTGCACATCCTCTTGATAACCGCGAATGATGAACGTACGTCCGGTTGGCGCGGCCCTCCAGAAATCACAATGCGCTGAGTCGCCGAGAGGACGGTTTACCCCCGCATCCTCCGGCTTGAGCCAGCACTCGATGACACCATCAACTTCTTTTGGTTGAAGCTCATGCCGCGTTAGAAAGAGAAATAATGGCCAGCCGGTATGATGGACAACTGCCTGCTCCAGTGTCGCGGGAAACTGATGCAACTCAATTTCTTTGATGTCACCTTCCAGCGCGTAGTCGATCCTGTACCAGCCATCTAAAGCTCGGCCCGGTGAATTCTCGGGAAGCTTGGCGGTTAGTTCCCGCCAACGCGCAAACGCTTCCTGAACGAAGGCTTCCTGGGACCCACCTTTTTCGCCCGGTTCATTCAGAAGCCCTACCACGCGAAGAATGTCGAAGGCCTTCGCCAGTGTGAGCGTCTGCTCGCCACGGTCGAAGCCGACAATGGTTGGGATGCTCACGCTAGCTAACGCTGCATGCTCGCGCTGCGTCATCTTCTCCGCCTTGCGGCGGCGGATCGCTTCGGCGACAAGCGCCTGCCAGTTGAGGGCATCTAATCCCTGAGGATGCGTAGGCATGCGCGGCTCACAATCTCTTGGTAACGGTGGACAAAGCCATCCGGCGGCTCGCCGCGCGGTGGCTCGATGATGGGGGCGGCGCGCTTCACCCGCGCGCCCAAGTCTGCAAATGTTTGGTCGATCACACGCTGCGGAACACCGACGCTGAGGCCAAATTTCCGAAGCAGCTTTTCCGTGACCTGGTCCAAATTAGGTTTCTTGCCGTTGATGGACAGAGCCACGTTCTGGTCGAAGCCGTCATAGAGGGCGGTGTTGACGATGTCGTAGGCGGGAGACAGGCGAAGACCTGCATCGGTTTCCAGCAGGGAAAAGTTTTTCAAGTGCGCGTCGCAGTTGCCGACGAGCACAAAGACGATAAGGCGGCGAAAGAAGCGGGCGAGGTCAATTTCCGGTCGGACCGAATGGTCCTTGATGACCTTGGCACCATCTTCATAGGAAGCGTCGTACTTGCCCGTGAAATCGCGGCCACGCTTCTTGCAAAGAATTTGCGTGAAGTCTTCCAGGCGCAGCTTCGCGCCGTCAGGCTTGCGGTCGAAGCGCGTCACGATCAGCGCGGTCTCATCGAGAACCGAGACCTGACCTACATCGAATTCGTTGACTTCGCCCTCGCCCAGGAGCGCTGCGCACCAGCGCAAGCTTAGGGACTCATTGCGCACCAGATTTTGTGTGCGCTCTGATTCAGAATTGAACTTGGCGATGTAGGGCGCGAAACCCTTTGGCCCTGCAGGAGCAAATTGATGCTCGCCCTGCTTCGTCACAAGTAGCTTTCGCTGCACGCCCGAGATGGTCCGCCCTGGGCTGGAGGTGGCCTCATTGGCCGCCGGCAGGTCTTGGTCCTGCGCGCCGGCCGGCCGACTCACACCGACGGCACCGATGCAGTCCGCGCCATACCGGAGCAACAGTCCGAAGTCGTCTTCCTCGGCGATATGTCCGACGCGGGCCTGTTTCTCGCGGAGCCAGCCTTCGGGCCCAAGTTGCTCGAAGAACGGATGCACGCCTTGCGCCCATTCGTGTTCACGCTGGAGGACCGGCAGACAACAGGCGATGGGCGTCTGCCATTTCGCGCCGTATATAAAGCGCGTACCGCCGCTGGCCGTCTCTTGTAGAGACCCGGCCAATTCGTCCTTGAAGAGAATGTCGGCAGTCCTTAAGTTCACAGTCAACTCCAACTTACTACAGCGGTGTTATTAGCTTTAGGAGCTCATTTGGTCATATATGGCTTTCTACATTTCTAATTTCAAGCAGTTAGGAAGCTTTAGATTAGCACGCTTTGATTATAAAAGAATAAGGAAACTATGATTTCTTTAAATGCTGAAATTTCAATGGTTTAAGACTGAGACGTAGCCCCAGCTTACATTACGATGTTCAGCCTTGTTGGCCGGACTGGATCGCGTTTTGGCGTGCCTAGAGGGCAGCAGCGCGAACAGCTCCTTGGAAATTGCGTCCATTGCCCGACCTTGGCCCTCCGAGGGAAATAGGTGGCCGTACCGATCCATCGTCACCTGAAGGCTTGAATGACCGGCAAAGATTTGCACCGTCTTGGGCGCATGCCAGCTTCGATCCAGCATGAAATGGCGAAGTGCCGCAGCGCATCGGCGCAAAACCACCACAAGCTGACTTGATCACTAACTATTCTCGAAGCATGAGATGCTTCCAGCAATCGACGCTCGTGAGGCTCGCGCATTGCACGATCCGCCATCAAATCCATAGCCGCATTGTCAGCGTGGGCCAGATGGCTTGCCATTCCGTACATGTGCAAAATCGAACTTAGACCGCTAAGACGTGTTTCACGCCTACTAAGATTTTCGATAATTTCCGTAAAGGACCATTTCTGTTCAAGCCGCCTGCGCTCGGTCTTTGACGTTTCGTCTTCTTGAGGGAAAATATGAGTGTCTTGCAGTGCTTGAAAGATTGGCCCGGAGAGGCTGTCTGGTTCAAAAACCTTTTCCGCTAACGCGGCCTTTCTTGCACTTCGGCGACTGTTAATAGTGCCGAGTTTGTTCCAGAATTCATCGACCAACTGCGGTTGGTCCACAGGCTCCGCCAAGCAAACAAGCATTATCTTCGCGGCAGTTTCGTAAAAGCTGCGGAGAATGATTTCCGCGTCCCAAGCATATCCGTGGCTCAAAAGAAAAGAGACAGCCTGACTTCGTGCCGACAAGTACCAAAATAGGGACTTTAAAGTTGGAGTGATGTCCGGCGTGTCGGAGCCGCACCGCTTGAAAAGACTGTCCACCTCATCCCGAGTGAGGGTGAAAGCCTTCAAGGCCGCGTCCTGCATCGCCTGCATCGAAACCTGATTCATCGTTGGGTAGTGTAGGGCGACGGTTATTGCTCGCGCTAGTAGCACCCCTTTGCATTGGAACCGCGTCGGCGGCTCGTGAGGCTCAAAAACCTTGTCGCCCACTTTACTTTTGAAAAAATTGGGGCCGTCTAAATTCGGCTGTGGCGCGCCCGAAGAGATTCGAACTCTTGACCCCCGGATTCGTGGACAGGCGCCCTCGCCGCCAATTTGTCGATGCGACAAGGCTTGTAGCCCCATGTAGCCCCAGAAGGCTATTTCACGAACAAAGTATGATTCGCTCGGGCTACAAATCAGAAATTGTCTATTGAAATCATGGCGGTCCCGAGAGGGCTTTCAGTTTCCTAACATTACAATGACTTAGTTTGTAGTGGGACAGTCGAGCGTTCCACGCAATCTTTAGGCTTTTTGCCTTCATTGTCCCACTTAGACGGTCTTGAATGTCAGACGATACAGCCGAACAAATCGCCGCCCTTGTGGACGGCGGCGAGTGCGAACTTGTGCCCGCCGCAACCGAAGCCGCGCCCGTCGAGAGCGAGCAAGCGCCGCGCGCGTGGGGCTATGACGTTGACGCTATCAATGGCGATTACGCACTTGTCCTATGGGGCGGCCGTGCGGTGGTCGTCAAGGAACAGCCAGACGGCCCGATCGAGGATCGGGTGCGCGTTCTATCCGTCGAGGCGTTCGACCAGTGGTTCGCTAACCGCTTTACCGAAATTGTCACTGCGGACGGAAAACTAAGGGCGATCAGTTGGGGCCGCGCCTGGCGGACTGATCGGCGCCGGCGCCAGTTTTGCGGCATCGAATTTTTTCCAAACCATGACGGTGCGCCCGGCGCGTCCGGCTATCTTAATTTGTGGCGCGGTTTTGGTTTCGACCCTTCGACAGAGGGGGACTGGTCTATTTTCCGCGACCATCTTCTCAACCAGGTGTGCCAAGGCGATTCGGCCTTATTCAATTGGGTTTTCGGCTGGTTTGCGCACATCGTCCAGAAGCCGAGAGAGCGTGTCGGGACGGCGCTTGTGCTGCGCGGACGCATGGGGACTGGCAAGACGAAAGTCGGCGAGGTTATCGGGTCTGTCATTCCGGCACACTATTTTCAAGTCGATGATCCGCGTTACATCACCGGTCAATTCAACGCGCATATGGCAAGCTGCCTGCTCTTGCAAGCCGAGGAGGCCGTTTGGGCCGGCGACAAGCACGCCGAAGGCCGACTCAAAGGTTTGATCACCTCCGAGTCGCAGATGATTGAATCGAAGGGCATCGATCCGATCCGCATTCGGAATTTCGTGCGGCTTATGATGACCTCTAACGAGGATTGGGTCGTCCCCGCCGGCATGGACGAGCGGCGGTTTTGCGTACTCGACGTGCATCCGCGTTGCGCGCAAAACCACGAATATTTTGCGGAGATGCAGGCGCAACTCGATCGTGGCGGGCGTGAACGCCTGCTCTACGACTTGCTGCATTTTGATCTCAGTAAGGTCAATCTGCGCCAGATTCCGCGCACGTCCGCCTTGCTCGAACAAAAAATGCGGTCACTCGATCCGCTCGACGGGTGGTGGGTAAACCGGCTTATCGAAGGATCGCCAACCCGTGGCATGGCCGAGTGGCCGGATTTGGTAACGGTTGATGCGCTATACGCCGACTATCTGAAAACCGCTGAGGAGATCGGCGTAGGCCGCAAGCGCGACCGGGCCACGTTCGGCCAGAGGTTGCTAAAATTGGCGCCTGGCATCAAAAAAACGCGGCCTCGGATCGAGGGCGAGACTAAGCGGCCCTGGCGCTACCAGTTGCCGCCTCTGGACGATTGCCGGGCTACTTTGGACGACATGCTCGGTCAATCCATGGATTGGCCGGCCGCTCTGGCGAGCGAGAGTGAGACGATTTTGCCGGGCGATGACGCAGTGCCCCTCTAATTGGTCCAAGCGGTCCAAGCGTCACAATCTGCCTGGACCAACAGGAACACCGATAAAACGGGGCTTGGTCCAAGCGGTCCAAGCGGTCCAGGCATTCTCGCGCGCGTAGAAGAAACCGCACGCGATGGATATGGCCCGGCCACTCCTGAGTTTTCTTTTAATTTCTATTTTTGCTTGGACCACTTGGACCGCTTGGACCAAGCGTTGCGGCGCAACGACTTTTGCGGTCCATGCAAATCGTGAGTGCTTGGACCACCTTGGACCAATGAACGGAGACACGCTGTGACTAAGCCGACAGACGACCAATTCGAATTCGCGCGGTCTATGACCCGTAGGCAACGCAACACATTGCGCGCTTTAGCGATGTTCCCGTTTCACCTCAGCGCCTCAGAGCGAGGCGACCCTGAACTCTATGCGCTCATTCGCCATAAGCTGGCGATTTGCCATTCGACGATGCCGGATGTCGTCGGCCCTTTCATGTGGGGCGCGACCGATGAGGGCAAGGCGATCGCCAAAAAGCAAACGGCGGGCGAACTATAGCCGTAAATCGCGCGGGTCCTTCCGGCCACCCCTGCCACCCGCGACCAATATGGGCCCGGAAAAGCGCCAGTTGGTTAGTTTGAAAATCACGGTTGTCAGGGTTGTCACGGTTGACAACGTTGACGATGCGGTCAACCAGCACTGAAAGAACGAAAATGGGAAAAGTTGTCGAAGCCGAACTGCTATTGAAGGGGACCGACAAGACCGGTGCGGCCTTTGCCGGTGTGATCAAGCACGCCGAGGAGTTGCAAGCCAAACTGCGCGGCATCAATTACGGCGCTGGCAATGCTGCGCTGGCCGAGCAAGGCGCCGAGATTCGCAAAAACAATTCCCTGTTGCGAGCCGAGCTTGCTTTAACGCAGACGATTAACCGCGCGCAGCTCGCCGGCAACACTGCACTGGCCGAGCGCGCCACCTTGTTCGGCCGCATGCGCTCGCACGTGCAAGGCATTGCGGCGGTCGGGGGCATGGGTTGGATGATTGGTGGCCTGGCCTCCGGTCGCCTAGCGCATGCCGCTGCGAAAGATACCGGCGATTTTGCGCACCAGCGCGCCCTCCTCGGCGCCGGTGGCATGACGCCCGCAGAGGTCGCGAAGGCCGAGCGCGTCGCGATGGCCTTGCGGGTGCCGTTGATGTCCGCCGCCGACAATATCAAGGCAATCGGCGAGTTGCGCATGGTGTTTAATTCGACTGATCATGCCATCGAGCATGTTGGCGCGCTACAGCGCGCCGCCGCCATGATGAAGGCGATGAACCCGCAAATGGATGCGGAAAGCGAGAGCTACAATCTCGCGCGCGCGCTCGAAATCAAAGGCGTTTCTAGCGATCCGGCGCATTTCAACAAACTGACCAACATGATGGTGCAGGCCATCAATGCATCGCACGGCAAGATCACTGGATCGGAATTTTTCGAGTTCACCAAATACACGCGCGGCGGCGCGAACCGGTTATCCGACGAATTTTATACCCGCGTCGCGCCGACGCTGATTCAGGAATTGGGCGGCCATTCCGCCGGCATGGCCTTGTCAAGCTTCCGGCAGACGCTGGTCGGTGGCAAAATGACGAACAGAGCCGCCGAAGAATTTGTCCGGCTCGGCCTGATCGATCCGAAGGCGGTAATCCATACCAAAACAGGATCGGTCAAGGGCGTCCGGCCGGGCGGCCTGGTCGACTCGGCGCTCGCCAACGAGAATCCTTACGCCTGGATTCAGGGCTATCTCAAGCCGGCGCTGTCAAAAGCCAAGATCACCGATAACAACAAGATCGCCGAGGAACTGGCGCATTTATTCGGGAATCGTTTCGCCGAGCAAATGGCCTCGATCCTGCTCAATCAATCGCAGCGAATCGAGAAAGACTGGGGGCTGATCGCCGGTGCGCCGTCGAGCGAATACCTGGAAAAGATTCTCGCCGAGGACCCGCAGGCGGCGGCCTCGAACATGTCCAAGGCGATTAATACGCTGTTGGCGTCGCTCGGTGGTCCGCTGGTGCAGCCGGCCATCGACGGCATGAACAAGGTATCGGGCTGGGCGCGATCCTTTGCCGACAGTTATGCGACCTTCGCCACGGAACACCCGAACGCTGCGAAAAATGCTTCCGGCGCGGCGGCGATCGGCCTCGGCTACGCCAGCCTTAAAGGCTTCCGGGCGACGTGGGGGCTGTTGAGCGGATCGACCGCGCTCAAAGGGTCGGCCGCCGCCTTGGCGCAATCGGCGGTCGCGCTTGACGCTGCCGCCGTGCGGCTCGGCGCCGGTGGTGCCGTTGGCAATGCCGTTGCCGGCGGTGCCGCCGCCGGCGCGGCGCGCGGCGCTGGCGGTTTGGCCGGCGCTGTGGCCCGCTTTCCCTGGCTGTTCTGGCTTGGCGGCGCTTATTCGATCGCGACGACGCCGGACGTTTTCGACCGCGACAAAACCGGCCGGCGCTACTTCGACCGTTTGCAGGATATGCGCGACCCGCAGGGGCTTGAGCATATCCTGCCCGGAAGTCTTAAGCCGCTTTCACGCTTAAGCATGATGGATTTGCAGGCCGGCAGGCCGTGGGAGCAGGTCAGCGGCAGCGCCGAGGTTGTGACCACCGTCAAGGTCGAGGCGTCGCCGGATTTTCTGACTCGCATCGAGCAAAAAATCAACAACGCCATTCATGGCCTTGTCGTCACCGGCGCGCCGCCGACTGGAACATCTGGAAGCATCGGTGGCTCGATGCCGGAAGCCTTGCCCGGTGGCATCCGAAATCACTGGTAACAACCGTCATTCTTGCATCGATAAAAATTGGAGACTTTCTATGTCCGATCACCCCGCTATCAAGCAAATGCGGACTGACCTCGCTGCCTATGTCGCAGCACATCGCGACACCACAAAAACGCTTATGGCCAGACAGATGGCGCATGAGCAACTGATCGAGTCGATGTTTTACATCCTCGGAAGCTTGCTGCCGCCCGAGGGCAAAACTTCTCTCCTTGAAAACCTTTATTCGCTCGCGGACAGCCAAAAAGAAGCCGGCGCGGCGGCCGAGGCGCCGGTAATGGACGCGGACGATCGATCGGTCGCCGCCGATCTGGCGCGCCGATCGAGCGATGCACTCGCAGAAATCACGGATCGTTTGGTCGCGTGTTTTCGGCCGGCATAAGGATCGATCATGAGCGAAGAAATTGTAACGATATCGGCCGATGGCCAAAGGTGGACGGGCTTCACCGATGTGCATGTGCATGCGAGCTTTAGCCATGCGGCGCGCTCTTTCGGTTTCAAGATCGCAGCGGAGTTCGGGGTTGCCGATACACTGTGGAGGTTCGCGGCAGGAACGCCGATCGAAATTTTCCTTTCGAATGATCTCGTTTGTCGCGGCTATGTTGACCGCTATCAATCCGAAGCGGTCGGACACAAAAAGGCGGATATATCGATCTCCGGCCGCTCGCGTGCGCAAGATTTTATCGATAGCGCGGCGATACACGACACCGGCGAGTTTTTGAACAAGACGCCGCTTGAGATCGCGCAGGCGCTCGACAAGTTCGGCGTCGGCATTACCAGCGACCAGACGCTCGACAAGGTGCCGGTATATCGGATCACACCTGGCGAAACGGCGTTTAACGCCGTCGAGAAGCTGGCCAGATCGGCAGGCGTATGGCTCAGCGGCCAGGCGGACGGGTCCATATCGATCACGGTAGCGGGCCAGGGTCGCAACAGCCCGGTCATAGAAGGCAAAAACATGCTCGCCGGGAAGGTCGATCACAATTGGGCGAATCGCCATAGCCACGTCATTGTGCGCGGGCAGCGCGTCAGCGGCAGCGGGCCGCAAGCGATGGAAATCAGCGCCGAGTCACACGATTCGAACCTGCAACGCTTCCGGCCGACGAGCATCGTCCACGACGGCGATACCGATAAAGACCGCGTCAAGGTGCGCGCTGATCACCGCCGCGACAGCGAAGCCGGGAATAGCCTCAAGGCGCATGTTTCGGTGCAAGGCTTCCACGACGAAGGCGGCAAATTGTGGTCGCCCGGCAATTTGGTTTTCCTCGAAAGTCCAGCGCTCGGCGTCGCACAAGACATGGCGATATCTTCGATTGAGTTCGAGCAGAGCCGCACTCGCGGTAGCCTATCGCAGTTGTCGCTTGTCGATCCTCGCGCGCTCGGCGCGAAATCCGGCCGCAAGGGCGGAAAGCAAGAAAAGTCATGGGCATCAACGGCTGGTTATGCCGATTGAGTAGGTCCAGACGTTTCGAAAGTTGCGATTTTCGCAACGTTTCGCGGCAGTGAATGTTGCGAAATTGGAAATATTATAGCCCGTCAAAATGCGGTAGTTGATTCCTGCCGCGCGGATTGGCGCGCGAGTGAGGATAGAGGGGGACCGTAATGAACACAGACTCCGACGCCGAATTAATCGCACTCGGCCAGTCATTCGATATCGTTGGCGCTCAATCGGATAAATTCGATGCCGACCATAGCTTTGAGTTTGGCGATCCCGAAATTAGACGGCTACACGACAAACAGCACGCCGCCGCCCGCGACCTCGGCCTCCAAATTTTGTCAATTCGTGCGACGACGATTGAAGGGCTGCAAGTGAAAGCGCGTTGCGCACGCTGGTGCAACGGTGGCCTAGACGATGGCACCGGCGAATTTAACGATCAAGAGGCGTTATATTCTGTCGTGCGCGATCTGCTTGATTCGAAAATGCGCCCGGCGCCAATCAGCCTGGCGCGATAAAACGCGCGAGGGGTGTCAATATTTGCATCGGAAAAATAACCGCACCTTCCGATACATAGCGCCGATTCTGCGGCTTAAAAACGCCGCCCCCCTTGCGAATGTCTGCTTGACCATTAACCCGGACCTTACCGAGCAACCCCCATTGGCAAGTAGCAACCGGTTTCAGGGAAATTCAAAATGGTCGGGAAAGTTCAAAAGGTCATACCCGATAGCCCGCGCGCCCATAGGCATCGGCGGCAGTCCGTATTGCAGACATTTGCCGGCACCGGCGGGCTTGGCGATCCCGCGACAACCGACGTTCTAATGATTGCAGCCGCAATTTGGTGGAAGTGGTGGGCCGCTGTGAATGCGCCGCACCTACTCAGTTCATCGGGCCATAATCGCCAGATGATAGACAGCGGATCAATCTGGGCGCGCGCGGAAAACGCCGCTGTCGCGCGCGTTGACCTCGCAGAGGAGGCTAGGCTTCATCGAAAGTGGGCCGGTAGCCATGTCAAAATTCTCGATTCAATTCTGGTAAAGGATTTTTCGATCGCGTCTTTTGCGCTCGAAACGGAAGGCAACGATAAAAAACTTGCTCTTGAGCGCACCCGTCAATCTCTGAGGGAAGCCTTGAAATGGGTGGCATCGGCAAAAAAACTTTGGGGTACCTGAAATGCGCCAGATTTTGCAGGTACCCGATTTTGTGCCATATGGGTCAAGTTCTATAGATGCGCCTGGCCGAGCCCTGCTCGCGCCGGGCGTTTTATTTTCCCCCTCAAAAGAGAGTTACGCCATGCCGATCACCTTCGGAGCGAAGCCCGGCCTTAGTCAGGAGCCATTCGCCAAGCTGATGCAGTTCAACCGCGACGATCTTCGCGCAACAATGCGCGATCTCCCGTTTGTCTCTAACGGCATTTCGATGGCGCGCCTCAATGGCAGCGGCATCCGCTATAGTTTCAGCGAAGCATTGGCCATCGAAGCCGCCCGCCAATTCGCAGACGATGGCGGCATTTCGTTGGAAAATGCGCTTCGGATTACGGGGCCGAACATCGCGCAGTACTTCCAACCGCGGGAACGTCATGTTGGCAAAACATTGGCTGACTTTTGGATTGGCGTGGCGCGGGCACGTAATACGTGGGGCAGCGCGCCACGCGGGTCATACCCTGTCACAAGTTTCGGTGCCGGCGAATATTGGTCTGGTGTTCACTTTTTTGGTTCCCTACATCGCGTCATGGCTGAAATCATCCACTGGCAACAGCACGATGAATACGAGCATCCCGAGTCTGACCCTGCCACCATTTTCCTCAGTAACATTTCTGCTGCCGACCGTCGCCTGCGGAAACGTGCCGCCGATCTCGGAATCAAAATCGAAGATAACGAGTTCGCTTAAGCGATTCGTTTTGCCGACTGCGTAAGTCGGCACACTCACCTCACATCACTAGAGCTAAAGGGGGCCGCCGATGGCGACCAATGAACCCGTGCTGTTCCGCATACCGCCGGACTTTGCGCAACGCTGCCGCACGACCAATGCGCGCATCGAGACCGGCGAAGCGATGACGATGCAATACATCGCCGACGCACTCGGCATCCCCTTTGAATTTTTCGCCGCTGCACAAGCTATCGCCACGGCACTCGCGAGTGGAAAGCCGGTCATCATCGATCCGGCGCCGGCGCCGAAAGGCCACTGACCGTTCAACCCGACTAAGGACACCATCCCATGCCATTGCTGAAAGATTCGACGCTCACCCTGTACGGGGCTGTGAGCGCCGAAGCGCTCCCCGATTCCGCCAGCTTTTCCGCCAAAGACGTTCGCGACGCGCTCGACGAGCATGGCGCCGGCGACATGACAATCAATCTCAATTCCGCCGGCGGCGCGGCTATGGAAGGTCTCGCTATCTTCAACACGCTCAAAAACCACCCCGGAAAAATCACGATCAACGTCGATGCTTGCGCGCTATCCGCCGCATCGCTTATCGCGATGGCGGGCGACGATATCGTCATGCGCGATGGCGCGCTGATCATGGTTCACGACCCGCGCACAATTACCTTCGGTACGTCGACCGATCACCGGCAGACCGCTGCGCGCCTCGACGTTATCAGCAACCAGTTTCGTGAAATCTACGCCAGGCGCACCGGAAAATCCGAAAAGGCCATCGGCGACTTAATGACCGCCGAAACCTGGATGGACGCCGACCAGGCGATCGGCGACGGCTTCGCGACCCGCAAATCCGATGGCGAGCGGGCACGCATCTACGCTTCCTTCGACTATTCGCAGTACCGCAACACGCCCGCATTTTTGGGGCATCACAAGAGAGGAACGATTACCATGAGTTTTACCGATACCGACACCGCACACGACAAGCCGTGGGCGGGCCGCTTTTTTAAAATCGCGGCGCCGAGCGACATCGCACTTGCCGACCTGAATGAGATCGTCGCCAGTGCTGCTAACTACGAAGCCGCGCGCGATGCGCTGGTCGTCAAGATGGCGGCCGTGCACAACGCGAACAAACCGTCACCGACCGGCGCGCGCCGCTCCGATGGCAACACGTTCGGAAACGTCGATTTTCTCGCTACCACGATTTCGGACGTGCTCTACGCAAGAATGTCCGGCACCGACCCCGACGCCAAGAGCCCCGCCCGTGATTTGATGGGCTGCTCAATTCTCGATCTCGGCGCCAAATTGATAGAAGCGCGTGGCGAGCGCGTGTCGTGGGCAAACCGCAGCGGCGTCGTCGATAAGATCATGATGGCCGGTGGCGAGCATTCTACTTCCGACTTCCCGAACCTATTGCTCCACTCCGGCAATCGCATCCTTCTGGATGCTTACGAGATCGCCGAGACGCCGCTCAAGACGCTTGCCAAACGGCGCGACGCCGCTGATTTCCGTCCGCTGACCTCAATCCGCCTCAGCGAGGCGCCGGCACTCCTCGACAAACCGGAGGGCGGAGAACTGAAATTCGGCTCCCGCACGGAATCGGCGACCTCATTTAGCCTCAAGACCTCAGGCCGAATGTTTGCGATCACGCGCGAGGCGCTGATCAACGACGATCTCAATGCCTTCGGCGACTCGGCGAAATGGTGGGGCCGCGCCGCCGCAAGCTATGAGGCCGATCAATTGTTTGCTCTGTTCTCGGCGAACGGAGGGCATGGCGTCGATCTCCCCGACGATACGCCGCTCTATGATGCAGGGCGCGGCAACTTGCTCACCGGCGGCACCTCGCCTCTCAGTATCACGTCGCTTGATTTGGCGCGAAAATCTTTGCGCGGCATGAAGGACATCGACGGCGAGACGCGAATCACCGTGACGCCGAAACACCTCGTGGTCGGCGCGGCGATCGAAGCTACCGCGCTCCAGTGCGTTGCCGCGATCACTCCGAATACGGCGGACAATGTCAATCCGTTTTCCGGGCAGTTGGCGGTTCACGTCGAGCCGCGCTTCACCGACAATACCTGGCGGTTGTTCGCGGATAAGAACCAATTCGCGACCATCGTCATTGCCTATCTGAACGGTCATGCCGGCCCGCAGATCAAGGTGCGAGAGGGCTGGACGACGCTCGGCATGGAATTCCGCACCATCCTCGACTTCGGCTGCGGCATCGAAGATTGGCGCGGCACCGTCATGAGCGCCGCCGCCTAGTAACTTAAGGCGGAGGCTCATTTTGAGGGCGTCGCGGCCCGTCCAACAACGAAAATTCCTTCTCCCTTTGCCTCCGCTGCCCGTAATGCCTAACGGCCTATGGGGACGAAACAGGGGTCAAGGAGGAAACGGCCGCACCAATTCCAAAGCAACGGCGCTTACACGATGCCAGAAACCGCTACCGATACGCGGCGAAAGCCGGCCGATGTGCTGCCGCCATCGCTGGCCCCGCGCGGTTTATCGCGGGTCCAGGCAGCGGCCTATATCGGCATTGGCGCGTCTTTATTCGACCAGCTGGTCAAAGATGGCCGGATGCCGCCGGCAAAGCGCATCAACGGTCGTACAATTTGGGACCGCCGGCGCCTTGACGTGGCATTCGAGGCACTGGACGATGGCGGCAATAACCCTTGGGATGGCGACTGATGCGGATTCGCCTGAAATTCGTTAGCTCGGACATAGATCGCTACGGCAACGTGCGTTACTACGTCCGGCTGACTGACCGGCCAAAGGTCCGCCTTCTCGGTGTGCCCGGCTCGGATGATTTTATGCGTGAATATCACGCGGCAATTGCCGCTACATCGACGGCGCCGCGTCAGGCGCGCACGATGGCGCGCGGCTCGTTCGGGTATCTGTGCCGAATCTATTACGCGAGCGCCACATTCAAGGCGCTGGACAAAAGCACGCGAGACTGGCGGCGTCGAGCGCTTGACGAGATATGCGCAGCACACGCCGACAAGCCGGTTGCCGCCTTGCAGTCTCGTCACATTCGCAAATTGCGCGACGAAAAAGCCGAGACGCCTGGCGCAGCAAATATTCGCGTTAAGGCGTTGCGCGCGCTTTTCCGATGGGCAGTCGAAGCCGATGAAGCCGAGGTTGATCCGGCGCGCGATGTGCGGCTGATTCACTATGCAACGCAGGGCTTCCACTCTTGGTCGCTGGAAGAAGTCGCGGCGTTTGAGCAACGGCATCCGATTGGGAGCAAGGCACGGCTTGCGCTGGCAATTCTGTTGTACACCGCATGCCGGCGAGAGGACGCCGTTCGGTTCGGGCCGCAGCATTTGCGCGACGGGCGCATTCGGTACACGCAGGGAAAAAACGAACATCGCGCGCCGGTGTCGCTCGATATTCCTGCACACCCCGATCTTGTAACCGCAATCGCTGCGATGCCATCAGGGCACTTGACCTTTCTCGTCACCGAATACGGTCGCCCGTTCACACCGGCAGGTTTCGGAAATTGGTTTCGCGACCGGTGCAACGAGGCTGGATTGTCAAACTGCACGGCTCATGGCCTCCGCAAGGCAACGGCAGCGCGGCTCGCCGAGCGCGGCGCGACCGCGCATGAGATCATGTCGATCACCGGACACAAGACGCTGGCAGAGGTCGAGCGCTACACGCGCGCGGCGGCAGGCGCCAAGCTGGCCGACAGCGCTATGGCGAAGTTGCGAAAGAGCGAAACGTGAACGTTTGCTGTCCCACTCAGATATGCAGTGGGACAATCAGAGCGAAAATCGTTTTACTTTCAACGGCTAAAAATCTGGATGGTGGTCCCGAGAGGAGTCGAACCTCCGACCTTCGGTTTAGGAACCGCTGTTTTGTCCTTCGAACTATCGTCCAATAATCGGCAGACTCACCATCAATGATCCGGGCCGATGCCGCACCAGGGAATGGCGCAGAGCCCTGATCGCGGTTCTCAAAAAAGGTCGTCAACGACCGACGTAGATCGTGGGGGCCTATCTGAGCGTGAGTCGCCGCCCCCAATAACGAAAGTTGACATGTGACTAGAATTTTTCGGCGAATCTATGCTGGAGACATTATTTGGGCACGGCGCCGTCCCGGCGGGCCATTTCCCAACGCCTCGCAGACTATTTCGAGTGACTGTTCATTAAAGTCACTCGCTCGGTACGACACGGCCTCCTTTTTGGGCTTAGATGTATCTTTGTAACCAAAGGCAGAACCAAACGACTTGGGTTGAAACAAAATCATTTCGTACGTGATCCCCTCCGCGAGGTAAGTAATCGAGGAATAGGGTTGTGGACGATAGAGCGTGACCCAGATCCGTTTCCTATAACTTTGAATTTTGGATGGGGGTTTACGGAAGTCAGATGATTGCAACGGTGGAAAGAGTGTATCGGCCAGCATCGACTCAATGATCATCACCAATGCATCTTCAAATGTCTTGCCAATCGCGATGCGATCGAGGCCAAACCGATTTCTGACGATTTCACCATTCAGCCCACTGATCAGAGGATAGCCGACGCTCCAATGCTTGGGCCCGTCTATCCAATGCGGAGCGATGGTCACCGGAACGGTTCGCTCCGCTGGTGAGACCAACTCACGACGATAAGCCAACAACCGCGAAAACGACGCCAGCGCGCCCGCAGATTCCTTCACATAGTTTGAACCGTGGACCGCAATAAGCAATTTTGCGGCATCGCGGGCAGTCATTTTTGCTGCGGACGGCCCTCTCCCGCCTATGGCGATGTGGCCTGCCTCCCGCAGATTCCGCATATGGACGACGACGGTTTCTTCGGCAAAGCCGGTCGCCCGGCTTACCGCCTCTACGAGTTGACCCGAGGTCGCCACTGTCTCTGCCCTGTTTATACCTACGAATATCGCAATATAGCCCCCATCGGCGTTTTAGGCGAATCACTTGACTCATGCGTGTAAAACACGTATGGTGAGATGAGACGCTGACTGACGGCAGTTGTGACTAGTCGTGACTAGTCACGGATTGGTAAGACGATGAAACCGAACGACCATGCACAGGGGCAAAACGGTCACGCCGAGCACTCCTGCATCGACCTCGTTGGGCTCCTCACCGCGGACGGCTACGTGCAAAAGCTGGCCTGGATCCAGCTCGGCAACGGTCACGAGGGCGTGGACGAGAAAGACGCGCCTCCTACCGAGAAACCGCTCTCTCCGGAGGCCCAGAGAAAACGGGACCAGCGCACAGCCGATAAGGCCGCCGGTTGGGCACAATGCCACGCCAAGGCGCCAGACGACGCCGACGCGCGGGAACTGGTGTCGCTCGTCGCGTCCGGAATTATGGATCCGGCCTTCCGTGCGGCAATTTGGATGGCCGTCCGAAACCCGCACATCGTCCGCCTCGGCGCCCAGGTCCAGCGACTGGCCGGCATTCGCCGATTCATCGTGCGCTCGATCGTCGGGCCTTTCGAAGCCCGCACAAACTCGTAGCACTTCGCGATCGCAACCTTTTCGACTTGCGAGCAGAGGCCGCTTCCACCCTGCCCTGTCCTGCGCGTTTCTCATGACATCGCTTGGCATTTATAGGAATGTATTGACTCATTCGTGTACTACACGTATGGTAAGATGTCTAGTTGAGAATCGCATGACGTGCAGGACCGATCGCTACATTCGATCAGAGGAGCTACCAGTGCGCTTGGATGAGTGTTTTTTCACCCGCCTCATGCCTGAACCACCTCGCGATATCGGAAAGATCCTTGAGGAGCAGAGAAACATGCACCTCTACGACAGGCTACGTACTGGCACCTGCGGCATGATACTGGGCCAACCCGAGGTGTTCGCAACGCGCGCCGCCCGCGATGCCGCCGTCGGCCCGTGCGGTAAACACACGACCTTTATCGCAACCTCGTGGGCCGAGGCCCAAGTGGGTGGCTTCACTGTGGCCGGCATCGCGATCGGGCACCGGCTCGGCACTCCCGAATTCGATCGCGTCGCCAAGCCGGTGATCGACGCTGCCGTCAGATACATGGCGTGCGTTTCTATGTCTGTGTCGGTTGTAATCGCGCGCTCACGGTACGAAGTCGAATTCGGGGATGATGGCCAATTCCACGTCGACGGCGACATGTCGCAACTCAGTATTGCCGGTGACGAGCAGGAGGTTGCGGCGACGACGTCCTGGCTCCGGGAAGTTTTCACCGACCGGATATTCAACAAGTCCACCGCCAAGTCGTCCCAAATTTAGCGCAACGCAGCGCCGCGGATCAGGTTTCGAAGCTATGCAGCAAGACGAAACACCATTGAATGCCCGCACCGTCGCGGCGCGACTCGGAATCGGGCTGTCGACATTGAACGGCTGGCTGGCCGCCGAGGAAGACCGTCCGCTGCACGATCGGCGCTTCCATTTCCACACGTTTCATGGGCGAAAGCGGGTGTGGTCACCAGCTAACTTCCAATCGCTAAAGCAGGCCATTGAGGATGAAAGCGAACCCGGTGGAGTCCTAGCCGGTTGGCGCAAGGGGCCCGGCGGCCACAACAGGTCCGCCCGCGAAGCGGCGGCGGCGACGGCCGCGATGCTCAGCGTCCTCGCTTTCCGTCACGATAAAAATCCGGCCGGCGAGCCCGGTAGTTCGGTTCACGACAGCGAAGACGAGCACGCGGCGACGACCGAGGTCAAACAGTGCCCGCAGTTGTAGCAAAATTTCGTCAGCCGAAGGCAAAGTCGCCGAAGACCACCTGGCGCGTCGGCAGCCTGACGGTTTTCGTGCGCGACGGTCACTACCACGCGCGCGGCACCGTACGGCATGCCGGCCTCAGACGGCGCGTACGCGCAAGCCTTGAGCTTCGGTTTTCGCGCGAGAATCTCGAATCGGCCCTAGCGGCCGCGCGTGCCTTGGAGGAACGAATTCGCGGGGAGCTTGGCGGCGATGTAAAGCCGCTCTCCGTCGCCGAAGTTGCACTTGGGTTCATGACACGGCCGAAAGACCGCCCCATTGGGCCGACGGACGCGGCTGTAATTAAGGACGTCGTGAGGAAATTCGGAACGCGCATCCTGCGAGATGTCTCTCCTGCGGAATTCATCACGTTCGTCGACGACCGTAAGAAGGGGAGCGCCAGTTCCGGGCGCGAACGGTATTTGAGCGTGGTGCACGCTTTTCTGAACTCGGCTATCCGCAAAGGCCAGTATCAAAGAATGCCCGCGTTCAATCGTGACAAGGCCGCGCGCAATCCGACCAAGCGCGCGCGCCGCAAGGTCGCGAATGTCCGGCCGTATCTCATCAGCCTGATTTTGGAACAGAGCCACGTCACGATCGCAACGCAGCTTGTCACCGAAGCTGCCACCGGCGCGCGAGTTAGTAGCGTTCTATTCGGATGTTGCCTTGACGATCTCGTCATGAGCCCGAACGCCATGACGTTGACATTTCACGATACTAAGAATGGTGATGATGTCCCGGCGGCTTTGCCGGAATCGGCGCGTCCCTTCCTGGAAGATTATCTTTCATGGCGCGAATTACAGGTTCGCGCGGGGCAGGTGAGCCCTGCCGGCGACGCGCCGCTGTTCCTGACGCCTCGCGGGCGTCCGTATAAGCCGAACCGCGGGTACACCGGTACGAGAAATAAGACTGGTTTTAATGCGGCAAAGCGGCGCGCAATCGCAGTGTTGAAAGTGCGGGGCGCCGAGACGATCGCTGCCTTTGAAACCGTCGGTGACGTCGCCGGAGCGCGGCAGGCGCGAAAGATGTTGGCTGAGGATCTGGCGATTCTCCAGCAGTTCACCCAACACTGGCTGAGACACAAGCTTGCTACCGACCTCGGCCGCATCGATCTTCGCGCCGCCATGCGGCAGGGCGGCTGGCGCGACGTGCGGTCGGTCCAAGGTTACTTGAGGGACGATCCTGAGTTTCAGCGGGCCGCCGTCGAAGGGCGCGTTTTGTTCGACACGAATCTGACACGCGAGGAGCCGAGCGATGACCCTAAGTAGTTGGCAAGCCAAGTGTTTTTTGAAACTGGACCCCTTCCTTGGTAATGAGGAGGTCCACAGTTCGATCCTGTGTGGCAGCACCATTTCCTAAAAAAGCCGGTTCAGCGCGGGCGCAAGAATCCGAAATCGCAGCCCTGATCCGCGCCGGTGATTTCCTGCGCGTAAAGCCGTGAATAACCGCGCGGTGGCGTCTCCGGCGGCTTGGCACGCGTGGCCTCGCGCTTTTTGAGTTCCGCTGCGTCGACCAAAAGATCGATGCTGCGCTCTTTCACCGACAGCTTGATGCGGTCGCCGTTGCGCACCAGCCCGAGCGGGCCGCCGGAGGCCGAGTCCGGCGTGACGTGCAGCACAATGGTGCCGAAAGCGGTGCCGCTCATGCGCGCGTCCGACACACGCACCATGTCCTTGACGCCTTTGGTGGCGAGCTTCTTTGGGATCGGCAGGTAACCGGCTTCCGGCATCGCCGAGGTGGAATGCGGGCCGGCGTTTTGCAAAACGAGAATGTCCTTCTCGGTGACGTCGAGATTGGGATCGTCGATGCGCGCGGCGAGATCTTCGAGCGACGTGAACACCACCGCCCGGCCCTCGATCTCGAACAGATTTTCATCGGCGGCCGAGCGCTTGAGGATGGCGCCGCCGGGCGCGAGATTGCCGAACAGCGACACCAAGCCGCCGACCGGTTCGAGCGGCTCCTTGCGTGCCGCGATGACGCCGCGGTCGACCCAGTCGCCGGCATCGACGTCGAGGCGTTGCCCGAGCGTTTCGCCAGTCACCGTCATGCAATCGAGATGCAGGAGATCTTTGAGTTCGCGCATGAGCGCGCCCATGCCGCCGCCGGCGTAGAAGTCTTCCATGTAGCCGTTGCCGACTGGCTTCAGGTTCACCAGCACCGGCGTGGTGTCGGAAAGTTCGTTCAACTTTTCGAGCGAGACCGGAATGCCGGCGCGCCCCGCGATCGCGGTGAGATGAATGATGGCGTTGGTCGAGCCGCCGATGGCGAGCAGCACGCGCAGCGCGTTCTCCACCGACTTCGGCGTGACGATCTTACTCGGCTTTAATTCGCTGCCGATCAGCTTGACAGCGAGCGCGCCGGTTTCTTCCGCCGCGCGCAGGCGGTCGGCATGCACTGCGGGAATGGCGGCGGTGCCGGGCAGCGCCATGCCGAGCGCTTCGACGATACAGGCCATGGTGGAAGCGGTGCCCATGACCGCGCAGGTGCCGGCGGTGGTGGCGAGCTTGCCTTCGACCTCGTTGATTTCCTGCTCATCGATCGAACCGGCGCGATATTTCGCCCAGAAGCGGCGACAGTCGGTGCAGGCGCCCAGGCGTTCGCCATGATGGCGTCCGGTCATCATCGGGCCGCCGATCAGCATCACCGACGGCTTGTCGGCCGAGACCGCGCCCATCAATTGCGCCGGCAACGTCTTGTCGCAGCCGCCCATCAGCACGACCGAATCCATCGGCTGCGCGCGGATCATTTCCTCGGTGTCGATCGACATCAGGTTACGGAATTTCAGGCTGGTCGGATTGAGGAAGACTTCGCCCAGCGAAATCGTCGGAAATTCCACCGGCAGCGCGCCGGCGGCGAGCACGCCGCGCTTGACCGCCTCAAGCAATTCGGGGAAATGGCGGTGGCAATTGTTAAAGCCGGAACCGGTATAGGCGATGCCGACCACCGGCTTTTCCAGCGAGGCATTGGTATAGCCCATCGACTTGGCGAAGGAGCGCCGCAGATACAGCGAAAAGTCGCGGTCGCCGTAATTGGTCAAACCGTTCGCAATGCCGACGGGTGTCTTGCTCATGGGAGGTCTTTCGCGATGGTGAAAGCCGGTGCGATTTGATCCGGTCGATTTAATCAGGTTCCCGCAGGAATGCGAATCGTAACCGGAGGCCGTTTCGAACGCGGCAGTTTGGTCATCGCGGTGGCGAAGTAACCGAAATAACCGAGCACCCACGGGATCAACCGAAAGGTCGACTGGCCGCCAAAGAGCCGATCGATCGAGATGATCGGCACCTCACCGAGTTTAAGCTCGAGCAAATGAGCGTTGATCGCCATTTCGAACGCAACCGCCCAACCGACCGAAGTTGAATTCCGACTCAAGGCTTCAAAATCGGCGCGCCGGAACATCTTGATGCCGGTGGTCGAGTCGGAAAGTCCGGTGCCGGAGGCATGAAACAGCAGCCAGTTGGCGATGCGCGAGAGCGCGTGTCCGATCATCGAACCGCCGAGCCGGCGGCCGCCGTGGGCATAACGGGTGGCGCTGACGAATTCGACGCCCTCGTCCATCAAGGCGAGCATGTCGTCGATCGCCAACACTGGCCCGACTTCATCGGCGGCGAAAAGAAGGACACGCTCGCCGGAGGCGGTCGCGACGCCGGCGCGAATGGCAAAGGCGACGCCCCGCCCGGCGGTGTTGAGCACCGGACGCACGCCCGGAAAGCTGCGGCTCGCTTCTTCCACCACCGCGATGCTGGCGTCGTTCTCATCGTCGAAAATCACCAGGACTTCATGTGGGACAATCAATGCCGCGTTGAGGATGCGCAGCATGACGCGCAGGTTGAGAACCTCATTGCGAACGGGCAGCAGGATTGAAAGGGTGACGGGCGAGTTGCTCACGATGCTTGCGCCGACCGATAAGCGAGAATGCGTTCGAGCGCGCCATCCGTCCGGCGCCAACCGTGACTTTGCAGCCAAGCCGGGAGCCAACGCTCGACGGCAACACAAACGACCAGCGCCGTCAGCAGCCACATGCCGAAATAATAGCGCGCCGTCGCGGCATAGATCAGGTCGACGACATACTCTGCCATGACCGCGGCACCGATCAGGCGCACCCAAGGATCGATTTCACGGCCGCGAACGACGACATAGACGACAACAGCGACGGCGACCGCGTGCAGCGGGATCGTCGCACGAAGTTCGCCCGAACCTGTGAGCCAATCTCCGATTTGGGAGATCGCGCGATGAAGCTGCTCGCCTGCCAAATTCAACCGCAGCAGTTCGAGCAGTGCGGCGGCATAATCCGACGGCGCCATGACATAAGTTCCCGGCAAATGCGAATTGCTGCTGAACAAGACAAATACGTGCCCGAATATCCAATTATGCAGCGGCATCACCAGGACGGGCAGGAAACCGACGCACATTCCTGCGAGACGGCGCCATTGCCCGCCGGCAAGCGCGGCAATACCCGCTCCGCCGAGCAGAATTCCAGGCATGGGCGCGACAATCGGCTTCATGAAGATGGCTAGCGCGAAAAGCAGGCCGGCGCCCGCCGCCGAGCCCATGTCCCGCGGCGCGCCGCTGCCCGGCCCGATCAGGACCCAAGCGCCCCAGATCATGAAGATGACCGCAATGGGATCGGCAAAGCCGTAGGAACTCCATTTCGCGTAATGGAAAAAGCTCGATCCGAAAATGGCGCCAGCCGGCGTTGCCGTAAAGATAAGCGCGATGCGCCAGGCAAAGGCGTCAGACAAAAACCGTTTGAACAAGGCGAGCACGAGGATCGGAAACAGCAGAACCAGCGACAGATAGCCAAGGTTAGTGTCGCCAAAGACGATCATTTCGAGAGCGCGGAAATAACGAATACCCGGCCCGCCATAAAAATATACGCGTTCGACGCCGATCAGCGCATCCACGATATTTCCGTGGATGAGATGCTGAAGAATAATGCGGCCAAAGCCAGTGTAGGCGAGACCATCGTCGCCGCCGTCCATCGGACGCCATCCGCCGATAAAGCCGGCGTCGATCATCGCGATGACCATCAGCGCCAGCACGATTAGGGTGAACGGACGCGCGGTGTCGCGCAACCGCACGCGAACCAGCAAAACCAGCACGGCGATTACCGCGAGCCAGCGCGCGGCGGTCATGACGAACAACCGTGCGTCGATAGAACCTGGCGCATCCAGCTTCACCGCCAGAGTGTTCGGCTGGATCGAAACGGCGAATATCTGGCGGCCGATATCGTGTTGGCTGATGTCGCGGCACGCCATATCGGTATGACGTATCGGCGTATACCGGTCTTCGGCGCCCGGCCAAATCACATCGCCGCGCCAGCATAGGTGCGCTCCCGCATAATCGGACGGGAAACGCAGCATCATGAACCACGGCATTGTAATGCGCCACCGGTCGAGACCCATCCAGATTTTCTTGTTGCGGTCGGCGCGATGGACGTCCGGCGCACCTGTGTACCAATTGTAGCCGACGTCATTAACAAAACCGAGGCGCAACCAAACCGGATTGTTGAAATCGATCGACGTGAGCGAGCGGGAGAATTCCGGGCGTTGCAAAGCGCCATCAGCAGAGAAGGCGTAAAGCCGATCGGGCACTTTTCCGTCCTGCCAACACCCTTCCGATTTCGGCGCACAGCGTACGCCCGGCGGATAGAGCGCGTCGAATTCGTCTTTCATGAAGCGGTACACGTCTGGCGGCAATTGCCGCTCAAAGACATTGCCCGGCTTGACCGGCAAAAACACGTTCTCGCCTTCCGCGATCGGGGCCGGCGAAAGAACGAGCGGCAACAATGCCACAACAACGGCCACGGCGGCGGCGGCCAGCCAGTTACGCAGGCGCAGCGTCAAAACACCGCAATAAATCAACACCGCCGCGATCGCGAGCGGGGCGTAATCGGTCAGCCGATTGATCGGCAAGCCGACGGCCGCGACCAGCAGGACGAGCACCAGCACGCGCAGCCAGTTACTCGACGAAACGGAAGTCATCGGGTCCGCGGTTCTATTAAATACGATCATGCTCTAGGATGACCCAAGTTTGCTCGAATCAACCGGACCCCTCTTATGCCGCCGGATCAGGACATCGCATTCGCCAGGATCGGGACCGATGTCGTTATTGGGCCGAATGTTGCGATCCGCAGACCCCAGCTCGTCAGTATTGGCAGTCACGTTGCCATCGACAACGGGGCCTATATCACAACCGCCGCCGAAATCGAAGACTATGTTCATATTGGACCCTATGTAACGGTTGTCGGCGGCGCACGCGCCTTTTTCAAAATGGGCAACTTCACCAATCTCGCGGCCGGCTGTCGCGTCATCTGCGGCAGCGACCGGTTCCAGGGCGAGGGCTTGATCGGGCCGGCGTCTTTGCCGGAAGATTATAAGGACACCATGAAACTTGCGCCGGTCGTTCTGGAAAATTTTGCCAATGTCGGAACCAACGCCGTGATCATGCCAGGCGTCACCCTGGCCGAAGGTTCGGTGATCGGCGCCTGCTCGCTGGTGACGAAAAGCACCGAACCGTGGACGATTTATGCCGGCACGCCGGCCAAGCCGCTGAAGCAACGGCCACGCGAAAAAATGATCCGCTATGCCGCGGCGCTCGGCTACGTTAACGGCGCAACGCCGAAACGATGATTGAGCTGATGCGGTCGATATCGGTTTCGGTGAGATCGAGACGAGACGCAAGCCAGAGACCGCGACGTGAAATATCGATGCTGTTGGGAAACTGCCTGTCGTCGCCGCGATAAGGCTCTTGCCGATGCAGCGGGTGCCAGAAAGAGCGATGGCCGATTTTGGCGGCATCGAGCGCGGCGCCAATCCCGGCGCGGTCTTCCAGCAGGATGTCGGTCCACTGCCGCACTTCGCCCGGCTCCGATAGCGGCGGCAAAAAGAGACGGGGCTGATTGGCAAGGCGCTCGGCGTAGAGCCGGTCGCGGCAGCGCGCCGCTTCAAGCCGCACCTCGATCTCGTCGAACTGCGGCAGCGCCACCGCGGCCTGTAAATCGGTGAATTTGAAATTGAAGCCAAGTACGGGATGATCGTCGTCGCCGCCACTGCCGCCAGTACGGCGACCCTGATCCTTGAGTTCTCGCAAGCGACCGTGCAGCGCGTCATCGTCGGTGACGACCATGCCGCCCTGGCCCGCGGTGATCGTCTTGTTGGCGGAAAAGGAAAAGCAACCGCACAATCCGAATGAGCCGAGCATGCGACCGCCGAAACGCGAACCGAGCGCCTCAGCGGCGTCGCAAATGAGCGCGATGCCGGCTTTTTCGCAAATCGGTTCGAGCCGCGCATAGTCGGCGCCGCGCCCATTGACATCGACGGTCACCAAGGCGCGGGTGCGCGGACCTATCGCGGCGATGACCGCGTCCGGATCGACCCCGAAGCGCACCGGCTCGACATCCACCAGCTTGACGTCGGCGCCGGCCAGCCGCACGGCGTTGGCGGTCGCGATAAAGGTGAGATCGGGCACCAGCACCTCGTCGCTAGGTCCGATGCCGGCGCCCATCAAGGCCAGCGCAATCGCGGCCGTTCCGCTCGACACCGCCACGGCGTGACGGGTCCCGACATAGGCTGCCACCTTGCGCTCAAATTCGCGCGCCAAAGGCCCGTCATTGATGTATTGGCGGTCGAGGACACCGCGCAGCCGATCGAACTCGCGGCCGGTCAGATGCGGGCCGAACCACGCGATGGGCTGATCCGACGGACCATTTGAATTTGGCATGGCGGCGATGTTTCGCTGGTATAGCCGGGAGTCGGCGGGCGCAAACTAGCAGAATGCGCTGGTTATCTACATCATGAATATCTACAAAGGCAAAACCGCACCTCGGCGTTGATATAGAGTAGAAGATGAAGCAAACGGTACGCCCTGATAGAGGGGCATCGAAGACATGAGCGCGCCCAAGATTCTCGTCACCGGCGGCAGCGGGTTCATCGGCTCCGGACTGGTGAAGGCGCTGGTCAAATCCGGCGCGCGCGTGCGCGTGTTCGATGACAATTCACGCGGGCGCCCACGCCGCATGGCGGACGTGGAGAAGGATATCGAATTCATCGGCGGCGATATTCGCAACGCCGAGGCGGTCGATAGCGCGGCGCGCGGCATGGACGAAGTGCATCATCTTGCCTTCGTCAACGGCACGGAATTCTTTTACAGCCAGCCAGATCTGGTGCTCGACGTCGGTGTGCGCGGCATGATCAACGTGATCGATGCCTGCCGCAAACAAAATGTCGGCAATCTCATTCTGGCGTCCTCGTCGGAAGTCTATCAGTCGCCGCCGCAGGTGCCGACTGCCGAGGACGCGCCTTTGTCGGTGCCGGACGTGCTCAACCCGCGCTATTCCTATGGCGGCGGCAAGCTGATCAGCGAATTGATGGCGATCAATTTCGGCCGCAAATATTTCGAGCGCGTCCTCATATTCCGCCCGCACAATGTCTACGGGCCCGACATGGGCTTCGAGCACGTGGTGCCGCAATTCGCGCTGCGGATGCAAAAGCTCGGCAAGGCGCAGCCCTCGGGCACGTTGCGCTTCGACATCCAGGGCACCGGCGAGGAGACCCGCTCGTTCTGTTACATCGACGATCTGGTCGCCGGCGTCATGGTCATGCGTGACAAGGGCGAGCATCTCGGCATCTATCACGTCGGCACTACTGAAGAGCTCTCGATTGCCGCGGTGGCGCGGCTGGTGGCCCGCCAGGCCGGGCGCGCGATCGAGATCGTGCCCGGCAAATTGCAGCAAGGCGGCACGCGGCGCCGCTGCCCCGACATTTCTAAACTGGCCGCGCTCGGCTATAGACCGCGCGTGACTTTGGCCGAGGGTTTGAAACCAACGCTCGACTGGTACTGGAACAACGCCGATCTGGCGCACAAAGCCTGAAGATCGGGAGGAGAAATAGCCTTGCGTCCCACCAAAATCGCCGCTGCCGCCGGCACCGGCGCAAGCGTCCCGGTCGAGCAATGCCAGATCTGCGGCTCTACAAGCCTCGATGCCGTGTTGTCGCTCGGCTACATGCCGCCGGTGAACCAGATGGTGCCGATCGGCCAGGTGCCGCGCCAGCAGCCCTGGTTTCCGACGGATTTGCTGCATTGCCGGAACTGCGATCTGGTGCAGCTCGGGCTGGCGGTCGATCCGGTCATTATCTTTCCGCCGGAATATCCATACATCAGCGGCACCACCAAATTGCTGCGTGACAATTTCGCCGACTTGCAGCGCGAGAGCGCCGCTATGCTCGGCCTGACCGAAAAAGACTTCGTCGTCGATATCGGGTCGAATGACGGCACGCTAATCTCGAACTTTCAGAAAGCCGGCAACCGCATTCTCGGCATCGAACCGACCGACGTGGGCGATATTGCCAATTCGCGCGGCATTCCGACCATCAAGCGTTATTTCGGCGCGAAGGTTGCGCGCGAGGTGGTGGCCGAGCACGGGCCCGCGCGCGTGGTGACGGCGGCGAACTGCTTTGCGCATATCGAGGACGTGCATGCGATCGTCGATGGCATTGTCGAGATGATCGGCGCGGACGGCGTGTTCATTTCGGAATCGCATTATCTCATTCCGCTTTTGGACACGCTGCAATACGACACGGTCTATCACGAGCATCTGCGCTATTATTCGCTCACCAGTCTGAAACATCTTCTGGAGATGCACGGCCTCGAAGTGTTTCACGCGCGCCCGATCCCGAGCCATGGCGGCTCGATCCGCGTTTATGCCGGGCAGAAGGGCAAGCATAAAGTTCAGGACTCGGTGGCGGCCATGCTGGCGGCCGAGCCGCGCGGCGACGCCATGGCCGAGCGCCTCAAGCAATTCAAGCACGATGTGCTGCTGTCGAAACTGCGGCTGCTGTCGATGTTGAAGGACCTCAAGGAAAAAGGGGCGCGCGTGGTCGGCATCAGCGCGCCATCGCGCGCCTCGACGCTGTTCAACTATGTCGGGCTCGACGACGGCATCATCGATTATGTCTGCGAAATTCCGGGCTCGCTGAAAATCGGCAAATGCATGCCGGGCACCGCGATCCCGGTGGTGGACGAGACGCGGTTGTTTACCGACCAGCCGGAATGCGCGATCATCTTCTCGTGGCACATCGCCGATGAATTGGCGCCAAAGCTGCGCGCCAAGGGCTACAAGGGACAATTGATCACGCCGCTGCCTCTGCCGCGGTTTCTCTAAAACAATTGAACGCGAGGGCGGAGCATGGGCGAATTTCCGAAAATCAAGTCCCGCCGCACCATCGACATCTCGCCCTGGATGAAGGTGATCGAGCGCGAGGTCGCATACAAGGACGGCACCACCGAGCTTTATCACGCGGTCGGCCAGCAGGATTACATCGCCATCGTGGCGCTGACGCCGGATGGGCGTATCCCGGTCGTGCGGCAATACCGCCCAGCGCTCGAGCGCCACACCTGGGAACTGCCGGCCGGTCTGGTCGACGAAGGCGAAGACCCGGCGCGCACATGCGAGCGCGAGTTGCTGGAGGAGACCGGGCATAGCTCCAAGGCCGTGCACGCGCTCGGCGTCTTTGCGCCCTGCACCGCCCGGCTGTCGAACCGTGTGCATTCGTTTTTCGTCGAAGCCGGCCCGCGCGCGCCGGGCGCGGCGGTCGAAGCCGGCATCGAGCTTAATCTGGTCAGTTCCGCGGAACTGGCCGCCATGATCTATTCCGGCGAATTCACCCTGCAATTGCATATCGGCGCCCTGATGCTGGCCGGAATGCGCGGGTTTATCGACCTTACGGCTTTTACCGCCCGCTGATGCGCCCCCGCTGGCCGGCCGCGGTATATTGACCCGCATCAATGCGGCACTTTGGAATTTCACCAATCTCGCCTCGACAAAGTGCCTGGAAGCCCTCTAAAAAAGGGTGCTGGGCGGCATCCCGGGGCGGGAAAGTAGCGAAACTCATGGATTACAACGTTTTTTTTTCCACTGCTCTCGACAAACTGCGTGACGAGCGCCGTTATCGCGTGTTCGCCGATCTCGAACGCATCGCCGGCCGCTTTCCGCACGCTTACTGGCACAGCCCTGAGGGCCGCCGCGAGGTCGTGATCTGGTGCTCCAACGACTATCTCGGCATGGCGCAGCACCCGAAGGTGATCGGCGCCATGGTCGATGTGGCCGCGCGCATGGGCACCGGCGCCGGCGGCACCCGCAATATCGCCGGCACCAATCATCCGCTGGTCGAGTTGGAGCGCGAACTCGCCGACTTGCATGGCAAGGAAGCCGCGCTGCTGTTTACGTCCGGCTATGTCTCGAACCAGACCGGCATTCCGACCATCGCGCGGCTGCTGCCGAATTGCCTGATTTTGTCGGACGCGCTCAACCACAATTCCATGATCGAGGGCGTGCGCCAGGCCGGGGCTGAGAAACAAATCTGGCGGCATAACGATGTCGCGCATCTGGAAGAATTGCTCAAAGCCGCCGATCCGGCGCGGCCGAAGCTGATCCTGTTCGAGAGTCTTTATTCGATGGACGGCGACATTGCGCCGATCCACGCCATCTGCGACCTCGCCGATAAATACGGCGCCATGACCTATGTCGACGAAGTGCACGCGGTCGGCATGTATGGCCCGCGCGGCGGCGGCGTTTCCGAACGCGACAATGCGGCCGCCCGTATCGACGTGATCGAGGGTACGCTCGCCAAGGCATTCGGCTGTCTCGGCGGCTATATCGCCGGTTCGACCGCGATGGTCGACGCCGTGCGTTCCTACGCGCCGGGCTTCATTTTCACCACCGCGCTGCCGCCGGCGATCTGCGCGGCGGCGACCGCCGCGATCAAGCATTTGAAAACGTCGCAATGGGAGCGCGAGCGCCACCAGGATCGCGCCGCGCGCGTCAAGGCCGTGCTCAATGCCGCAGGGCTGCCGGTGATGCCGTCATCGACGCATATCGTGCCGGTGCTGATCGGCGACGCCGAGAAGTGCAAACAGGCTAGCGACATGCTGCTTGCCGATCACGGCATCTATATCCAGCCGATCAACTACCCGACCGTGCCGCGCGGTATGGAGCGCCTGCGTATCACGCCTTCGCCGTATCACGACGACGCGCTCATTGACGCGCTCGCCGAAGCGCTGGTCGATGTATGGGAACGACTGCAACTGCCGAAGAACCGGCAGGCGATGGCGGCGGAGTAGTTTTGCTCGTCATTCCGGGACAGCACAAAGTGTCGGGCCCGGAATCCAGAGCCAAATAAACAACTCAACGAATTGTTCTGGATTCCGGGTTCGCACCTTCGGTGCGCCCCGGAATGACAGACATTTTCAATCCTGAAACGGCCAGCGAAAGCGCTGGCGCTGACGTTTGAGCACCTCCGCGTTGTCCGGTTTTGGACGCGCGCGCGCCTTGCGGCGCGCCACCAGCGGCATGCTGAACGACACGAAGAAGATGCGCGTCAAATGATGCGCGCCGACATAGACCGGGTCGAGATGCAGCGCGAGCGCCAGCAGCATCATGGCGTCGACCGAGCCGGGCGCAAAGGCGATCATCACCTCGGCAACGGGAAGCTTCAACACCGCGATCAGACCGGCCGCGAACATGGCGGCGATGATCACCGTCACCGCGAACGAGCCGAAAGCGGCGCCGAGGAAGTCGAGCAGCAGCCGCACCGGCGTATTGGCGAAGCGCGCGCCGATCACGCCGCCGAAGCAGACCATCGCCGTGGTGGCAATCCACCACGGCATCAAAATGTGGATATGGCCGGTGCCGTGCAGCACTGCCGAGGTCAGCATGGCGCCGAACAACAAACCGCCGGGAAAGCGCAGCCGGTAGGCGACGATCGCC
>Ga0209483_1000203_pt1 | contig 55082 bp, 43 predicted proteins | sample NGEPerA_FD_184508 | JGI IMG/M metagenome (GOLD analysis project Ga0209483, IMG submission 184508) | Arctic peat soil microbial communities from the Barrow Environmental Observatory site, Barrow, Alaska, USA - NGEE PermafrostL2-A... | ecosystem: Environmental > Terrestrial > Soil > Wetlands >... | reverse complement strand
GTCGTCACCGGCGGCGCCGAAGGCGATGATGCGCTCGCAGATTTCCGATCCGATCGAGCCGCCGCCGCCGGTGACGACGATCGAGCGGCCGGCGACGAAGGATTCCAGGCGTTGGTAATCGATCTTGACGCTCGGCCGCAACAGCAAATCCTCGACCAAGACCGGCGCGAGTTGCACCGCCTGCCCGCCGGAATCGAGCGACGGCATCTGGCTCATGGCGATGCCGAGCCGGCGCGCACGCATCAGCAGCGCCTCCGGCCGCGCTTCCGGCGACAACGCCGACGGCGCCATGATGAGACGCGTCACCTTGCTGCCGCGCGAGACAAGATCGGCGACCACTTCCTCGAGATCGTCGACATCGCCGAGCACCGGAATGCCGCGGATCGATTGGCCACGGTCGGAGGACGACGGCGACAGGATGCCGACCGGCCAGATTTTCTTGACGGCGCCACTTTCGATTCCGCGCAGCAGCACCTCGGCGTCGGCGGCGCGGCCGACCACCAGCGTCGGCGTCGCGTCGGCGTCTTTCGCGCGCTGGATCGTGCGGGTGTAGTGGAAGTAGCGATACAGAATGCGGCCGCCGCCCAGAAAAAACATCTGGAGGACCCAGTACAAAAGGATCGTGATCTTGCCGAAGAAAAACGAACCGTAGAAATAATCCGCCACCAGCACGTAATCGAGTGCGACCAGCGACACCGCCAGCACCGTCGCGGCGCGGAAAATGTTGACCAGATCCGGCACCGACGTGAAGCGCCATTTGCTCTGATGCAGGTTGAAACCGAAATAGACAATTCCGGCATAGAGCACAAAGCACGGCAGAAAAATCTCGAAACCGGCGAGCTTGGCCGCGAGTTGGTAATCCTCGAAGCGCAGCAAGAGCGTGACGACGATCGCCGCCGCGGTGGCGAGAATATCGTAGAGCACGATCAGGTATTGCCGCAGGGTCAATGTCTGGAAGCGTTTCATGGCGAGCCCCCGCGCGAACGGCGCCATGCGGCACGGATGACGATGTTGTGACGCGGCGGCATGCTCACGTCACGATATTCCCGGATTTAAGAAAGCCCCAGACATCGACCACCGGCTTACCCTTGAGATCGGCCGTGGCATAGGCGGAATGCGGCGCGCACAGAATGAGGATGTCGCTACGCACCACCACCTGGTCGAACGGCAAAATCGCCGGATCGGTGATGACGAAGGGATCGGTGGTCAGCACTTCCTTGGCAGCCATTTGCAACGCGCGCTTGAGCTTGTAGCTGAGCGAAGCGCGAGTATCGTCGATTTCGGCCTTGAACGCCATGCCGAGCAGGCCGACGGTCATTGACGGCAGGTCGTAGGCGCGGCGCAGGTCCTCGACCATCTGCAAGACCAGACCTTCATTCACCTGCATGGCGGCGTGGCCGATGCCGAACTGATTGCGCGCGTAGGCGGCGAGCTGCATCGTGTCCTTGAACAGACACGGACCGGCGGAAAATCCCGGGCCCGGGAAATTACGGGCGCGCGGATAATTGTGTTTCATCGCCTTCATGACGGCCTGATAGTCGACGCCCGCCTGTTTGGAGATCATGTAGAACTGGTTGGTGGCAGCGAATTCGATGTAGCGGTAGGCGTTGCTGAACAGCTTGGCGAACTCGGCTTCGAGCGGCTTGACGATCACCAGCTCGGGCGCGATATGGCGAAAGAGGTCGGCCGCCTCCTGCTCGGCTTCCGGAGTCGTGCCGGACACGATCTGCGGCATCTCGCGCAATTCCTTGATGCCGTAACCCTGCACGACGCGTTCGGGGCAGAAGGCGACGCGGTTCTTGCGGCCGAGTTTTTTAAGATGCGCGTCGAGCCAATCGGTGGTGCCGGGATAGACGGTTGAGCGCAGCACCAGCAACTGATCGTCCGCCACGTGCGGAAGTATGCCGTCGAAAAACCGTTGCACCGCGCCATGCACCGGATTGAGAAATTCGTCGACCGGCGTCCCGATGGTGACGACTACCGGCCCGCGCTTGCTGATCTTGTCGGCGCTCGACGTGAATACGAGCTTGTTGGCGGCAAGCGCCTTGGTCAGCAGGGGCGCCGCGCCGTGCTCGATGAAGGGCAGCTTGCCGGCGCGCAGGCAATCCAACGTCGTCTCGTTGATGTCGTTGATGTTGACGGTCAAGCCGGCCTCGGCGAAGGCCAGCACCAGCGGTATGCCGACATGGCCGGCGCCACCGACCACGGTCAGGTCGGCCAGCGCCGCATCGGTGCGGGTGGCGCCGCTCGTACTAGTCGAAGGATAATTCACGGGTACACGCCCTGCTGGATCCGGCCGCATTATAACGGAATATGCGCCGGACGCGGCTTTTGCCGCGCCAACCGCCGCATTTCTCGACCTTTTACAGCGGCTTAGGTAGCAAATTGGGGGTGTGGGGCAATAGCGGATTTATGGCCCCGCGGGCGCGGCATCTTTTTGCGCCAAAGGTCCAACAAAACCCACGCCAAAACGGGAAAGACCAGCCCCGCCATTGGCTTGCGCGGGGCAAAGCGGCGTGCGAAGCGAAGGCGCGCGACCCCGGTCAGGAACAGCCAGAGGAATCCCGCCCCGATGCCGCGTTTGCTGCTGTTGCTGCTGAAAGCGGCCGTCTCGCTCCTGTTACTCTATCTGTCGCTGCGCGCCGTCAACCTTGCCGCGCTCGGCGATCGCCTGAGCCGCATTGACCCGGCCTGGGCCGCCGCCGCGCTCCTGGCGCTGGCCGCGCAGGTCGTCATACAGGCTTTCCGCTGGCGCGCCATTGTCGCGGCCTGTGGCGGGCACGTTTCCTATCCGGCGGCGCTGCGCATCAGCTTTATCGCGATGTTTTTCAACGCGGTGCTGCCCTCGACGGTCGGCGGCGACGCGGCGCGGGTGGTGATGCTTAAGCGCACCGGCGGCGGCTGGGCAGTCGCCGCCTATTCGGTGCTGATCGATCGTGTGATCGGCGTCACTATGCTGGCAGTGATCGTGATCGGCTGTCTGCCCTGGACACTGAATCTCGTTACCGATCCGCTAGCCCGCACGATTCTGTTATTGATCGGCGGCGGGGCGATCGTCGGCGCCGTCGTGTTCCTCGCTTTTGGCGCATTGCGCGCGCCGCTGATCGCGCGCTTTGCACTGACGCGCCATCTCGCCGAAGTCTCGCGCGTGACCTGGCAACTGTGTCGCGACGGTCGGACGGTGTCGGCGGTCGCCGTGGCTTCGTTCGCGATTCAAATGATAACGATCTTGGTTACCTGGTGTCTGGCGCAGTCGGTGGCGGCGCCGGCGAGCTTCTTGATGTTGCTGTTCTTGATCCCGCCGGTACTGCTGATCGCGACCGTGCCGGTATCGATTGCCGGCTGGGGTCTGCGCGAGGGCAGCATGATCGTAGCCTTCGCCTATGCTGGCCTAGCGCAAGGCGACGGTCTGATCGTGTCGGTGCTGTTCGGACTGGCGACTTTCGCGATCGGAATTGTCGGCGGCATTCTCTGGATCGGCAGCGGACTGCGGCTCAACGCCTTGCGTTCGCAAACGCCGTGAACGTAGCGGTCAAAAAGCCGGCGGCCTTTCTCGACCGCGACGGCGTGCTCAATGTCGATCATGGCTATGTACATGCCATCGACCGGCTCGACTGGATCGATGGCGCGCCACAGGCGGTACGACTGTTGAACGAAGCGGGTTACTACGTGTTCGTCGTCACCAACCAGTCCGGCATCGCGCGCGGGATTTACGACGAAGCCTCGGTCGCGGCGTTTCACGCGCATATGCAAGAGGTGCTGATAGCGCAAGGCGCGCATGTCGACGCCTTTTATTATTGTCCGCATCATCCGGAAGGCACGGTCGCGCCCTTCGCCATCGACTGCCTGTGCCGCAAACCGGGCGCCGGCATGCTGGAACAGGCGGCGCGCGAATGGCCGATAGACCGCAGCGGCAGCTTTCTGATCGGCGACCGCGATGGCGACATGGAAGCGGCGGCGGCGTTCAAGATACGCGGCGTCAAATTCGACTGGACCAAAGACGCATTGCTCGACGTCGTGGGCGCCCTGATAACGGCGCGTTAAGAGATCGCGCGCGGCCTGTGCAAATTGCGCTCGTTTATGCTAACCCGCCTGACGATTTCCGCCGCCTGAAAAATCGAACGTCCGTAAGTGCCCTCCATAATGCCGGTAATTCCCATAACCCAATCTGGCGGTGCTTCGCCGCCCTCACGCGCGCTGACCGCGCTCGCTTTGCTGTGGCTGTCGGGCTGCGCGCTGCGGCTGACCATTCTGGCGGTGCCGCCGGTCATTCCGCTGATCCACGACGAATTGAATCTGAACGCCACGCAAGTCGGCATTCTGACCGGCTTGCCGTCGATGCTGTTTGCGATTGCCGCCGTGCCGGGCTCGCTGCTGATCGCGCGGCTGGGCGTGCGGACTGCTCTAGTGGTGGGCCTGACCATCACCGCCGTCGGCGGCGCGCTGCGTGGCTTACTGCCGGACGTGTTGTGGCTCTACGCCATGACCATTGCGATGGGCGCGGGCGTCGCCATCATGCAGGTGACCATGCCGCCAGCCGTGCGCGCCTGGGTGCCGGGCCGCATCGGCTTTGCCACCGCCGTCTACACCAACGGCCTGCTGGTCGGCGAAATTCTGCCCGTCGCTTTCATGCTGATGCTGGTGCTGCCGCTGGTAGGCACCTGGCAATGGGGCTTTGTGTTCTGGAGCGCGCCGGTCGCGATCATCGCGCTGATCGTTTTGCTTTTCGCGCCGCGCGCGGCGAACGGCGCGGCCGTGACGCGCCGAAAATGGTGGCCGGACTGGAACAAACCGCTGATCTGGCGGCTCGGCATCATGCTCGGCGCCGTCAATGCCAGCTATTTTGCCACCAATGCTTTCCTGCCCGACTATCTGCGCAGCAATGGCCAGGGCGAATGGATCAGCGCCGCGCTCACCGGCCTCAATGTCGGGCAATTGCCGGCCTCGTTCCTGTTGCTGGCGGTCGCCGGGCGGCTGGAGCGCAAGGCCTGGCCTTATGTGATCTGCGGCCTGCTCTGCGTCGCCGCTACCACCGGCATCGTCTTCGGCAGCGGTGTCTGGATCGTGGCGGCGGCGGCGCTGCAAGGCTTCGCCGCCGCCGGCATTCTCATACTCGTGCTGGCGCTGCCGCCACTCCTGAGCCCGCCCGACGACGTGCATCGCGTCACCGCGGCCATGTTCACCATCTCTTATAGCTGCGCGGTGATCGTGCCGGTGATCAGCGGCATGGTGTGGGATCATAGCGGCGTCCCGGCTATGGCCTTCTTGCCGATCGCACTTTGCGGTATCGTGCTGGTGATACTGGCGCCGGCGATCAACCACATTCCACGCGCGGGGAGTTGAGCCATGCGGCCGATACCAGTGGGCGCCAAGGGCACTTATTTATTGCGGGTGACGCCGGCGCATCTCGCCAACCAGTTCAAGGACGCCGCTTTGCCGAAGGTGTTCGCGACGCCGATGATGGTGACGGCGATGGAAAATGCCGCGCTCAACGCGGTGCGCGATTATCTCGATCCGGGCGAGAGCGCGGTCGGCACTGTGGTCAACATCAAGCATCTCGCCGCGACGCCCGCCGGCCACATGGTGACGGCGCAGGCGGAGGTGACCAAGGTCGACGGCCGCCGCATCGAGTTCAACGTGTCGGCGCGCGACGAGATCGAGGAGATCGGCAGCGGCACGCATGAGCGCATGGTGATCGACATGGACCGCATTGCGCGCAAACTGGAAGCCAAAGCTCGGCCGTAAGACGCGCGAACAATCGCCACGGCATTTCTGCAAGGCGCGTCTGCGCCGCAAACGCGCGGCGGTTGCTTGCGGCCCAGCGCGGCTTGCTGCCATGCTTTGCGCAATCAATGAAAAGCGTCAGGAGTAGAAATGCCCGAAGCCGTCGTGCGTGGAGTTCACATCAATTACGAGATTATCGGGACGTCGGGGCCGTTCATCGCGCTGACGCCCGGCAGCCGCCGTCCCTATGACGAACTGATCAACCTCTCCAAGGCCATCGCGGCGCGTGGCTATCGCGTGCTCCTACACGACCGGCGCAATTGCGGCCGATCGGACGTGGCCTTCGACGGCTCGGCCTCCGAACACGAAGTTTGGGCCGACGATCTGCACGCGCTCGCCAAGCAAGTGGGTGCGGACAGATTATATGTCGGCGGCTCTTCGGCGGGCGCGCGGCTCGCCATTCTGTTTGCCATTCGCCATCCGCAAGCTTTGCGCGGCCTCTTGCTGTGGCGCCTGACCGGCGGGCAGCACGCGGTCGACAAGCTGTCGGAGAATTATTACGGGCAATACGTCAAGCTGGCGCAAGCCGGCGGCATGCAGGCGGTGGCGAACTCCGAACACTTCGCCGAGATGATCGCGGCGCGTCCGTCAAACCGCGAGCGGCTCTTGAATACCGACGTCAATCAATTCATCAAGGTGATGAACGCCTGGCGCGAGGCCTTCCTGCAATCGGCCAAGCTGCCGATCGTCGGCGCGACCGAGGCGCAATTGAATGCGATTCATGCGCCGGCCTGTCTGATCGCCGGCAATGACGTCATCCATACGCCGGCGACGGCGCGCAAGGCGGCCAAGCTCATTCCCAACAGCGAACTGCACGAGGACGTGGTCGTAAAGCGTTCCGACGATAATCTGCTGGAAGAGTGGGACCGAAAGGAATGGCGCGACGTCGAGCCGCGCATCGCGGAGATTTTCGGCGCATTCCTGAAAAAGGCCGAAGCCAAGGCGCCGGCCTGAGCGCGGCGCCATCCAACAAAATTTCAAGGGAAGGAAACCGCAATGAGCTTGCAAGTCCGCCGCGTCGTCACCGGCCATAACGCCGAGGGCAAGGCCATCGTCGAAGTCGACGAAATCGCCAAAAACGTCATCTCCAACCGTCCCGGCGCCTCGTCCTGCGTGGTCTGGTCGACCAAGGGCTTTCCGGTCGACAATGATGGGTTCAACGATCGGACCGCGGGCGACTTCAAGACGACGGTCGAAGGCGGCACCGTGTTCCGCGTCGTGCGTTATGAGCCGGGCGTCACGCCGCGCAATCATCGCACCGACTCGATCGACTACGCGGTGGTCATGGAAGGCGAGATCGACATGGAGCTCGACGATGGCGTGGTGGCGCATCTCAAGGCCGGCGACCTCATCGTGCAGCGCGGCACCATTCACAACTGGGTCAACCGCGGCAAGGACGTCTGCGTCATCGCCTTCGTTCTAATCAGCGCCAGGCCGGTGACGGCAGGCGGCAAGCGGCTGAACGCGGTGGGGTGATCTCTTATCCCTCCCCCGCAAGGAGGAGGGTGGCCGCGCGTCAGCGCGGTCGGGTGGGGGCAGCGAGCGATAGATGAAATACCCCACCCGGCTCGCTGCGCTCGCCACCCTCCCCTTTCAGGGGAGGGATAAGAAAGCTACTGTGGCTGTATCCCCGCCGCCTTCACCGCCTCGCCCATGGCCGCGACTTCCTTGCGGAAATAGGCGGCGGTTTCGGCCGGGTTGCGTTCGTCCGGCATATAGCCGTCGCGCTGCATGACGCCGGCAACCGCCGGCTTCAAGATCGCCGCGTGGATGGCCTTGTTGAGTTTGTTGACGAGGTCGGGCGGCGTCTTGGCCGAGACGAAGAACATGCCCCAGGAGCCGATCGGCTCGAAGCCCGGCACGATGTCCTTGATCAGCGGCACGTCGGGGAACGCCGGGAACGGCTTGGTGCCGGTGAAGCCGAGCGCGCGTACGCGGCCCGACTTGAGCAGGCCGACGACCGATGGCGGCGTCACGAACATCACCTGCACGCTGCCTGACAGCATGCCGTTCATTACCTCGGAGGCGCCTTTGTAGGGAATGTGCTGCATCTTGATGCCGGCCGCTTTGCTGAACAATTCGGCGGCCAGGTGCAGGCCGTTGCCGACGCCGGGCGAGCCATAGTTCAGCCGATCTTTTTTGGCGCGTGCGATAAACTCGGGCAGCGTCTTGATGTCGGATTTGGCGTCGACCAGCATGAACAGTCCGTCGAGAACCCCTTGCGTCGCCACCGGCGTAAGATCGGTGAGAATGTTGTAGCCGAGGTTTTTGTAGACGAAGGGCGTCGGCGCGATGCCGTTCGAGGAAAACAGCAACGTATAGCCGTCGGGCGCCGCCGCGATCAGCGAACGCACGGCGATGGTGCCGTTGGCGCCGAGCTTGTTCTCGACGAAGAACTGCTGCCCGAGATCGGTGGAGAGCTGCGCGGCGATCGTGCGCGCCTGGATGTCGGGGCCGCTGCCGGCGGCGTAACCGACCAGCACCTTGACCGGGCGGGTTGGATAATCGTCCGCATGCGCGGCGGCGGGCGCCAGCGCGAGAGCAAGCGCCAGAGACCAGATTACTCGGAGCATGGTGTTTCCTTCCCGCTTATTTTTATGCGCGGCATTCGATAGCCAATTGACTGCTTTGGCAAGCAACGGCGGCGCGAAACATGGCTGCCCCGCTCCCGACGCGGCCCCGCCATTGAATACGGCCCGCCTTCGAATAATGTGCGGGTCAAGCCGGGAAAACGTCAGGAGGAAAAGATGTCGGGAACCAAGCGGTGGCGCGAGCAGCGCTGGCTGATCGATAACGTCATTCTGGCGAACGGCATCGACTGGGACCAGCCGCGCTCGAATTATATCGCGTTGCCGGGCGGCCCGGAATCCGCCGGCGACATGATCGGCATCCGCGCACGCATCAAGAAATATGCCGACGCCGCGCCGGCCTTCGAAGCGGCGGCGAAGCGGCGCGAGGCGCGCGCCGTCGAATTCGAACGCAACGGCGAGATGGTCAGCGCGCGCGAGAATTATTTCATCGCGGCGACGCAATGGGGCGCGGCGCAATGGCCGATCGACGAAACCAACGAGCAGAACGTCACCTACAACACGCGCAAACGCGAATGCTATCGCGCCTACGCGCGGCTCGCCGACCACAAGGTCGAGGAGGTCTGGGTGCCGCTCGGTTCCCAAAAGTTGCCGGCCTGGCTGCATCTGCCATACGGCTATAGCGACGGCCGCGTACCGGCTGTCATCAGCGTGCCGGGCATGGACAGTTACAAGGAGATCGGCGTCGCCATGTATGGCGACCGCTGGCTCAACCGCGGCATCGCCGTGCTGGCGCTCGACGGGCCGGGGCAATATGAGAGCGCGGTGACCGGCGTTTATTTCTCGGTCGACGCCTGGAAGAAAACCGGCACCGCCGCTTATGAATTTCTGGCGGCGCGGCCGGAGATCGACGCGGCCAAGATCGGCATCAGCGGCAATAGCTTCGGCTCGTTCTTTTCCACCATCGCCGCGTCCAGCGAGCCGCGCCTCGCCGCGGTGGCGGTGACGGCGACCAATCTGGAGCCCGGCGCGCACACGATTTTTCAGGAGGCCTCGCCGACCTTCAAGACGCGGTTCATGTGGATGTCGAATTTCACCGACGAGGAGAAGTTCGACGAATTTCGCAGGACCATCACCTGGGAAGGCAGCGCCGAGAAAATCAAGGCGCCCTATCTGGCAATGGCGGGCGAAGCCGACGAACTGTGTCCGATCAAGTTTACCGAACTGATGTTCTCCAAGATGAGCGGCCCGCGCCAGTTTGTCATCTACCAGGACTGCCGCCATGCGCTCGGCGGCGTGCCCTCGGTGACGCTGGGGCCGCATCCGGCGACTTATGTCGCCAACTGGATGGCGGCGCGACTCAACGGGCAGCCGATGAGTTCGGAGCGCTGGTTTGTCGATACGGCCGGGCGGGTGACCAAAACACCGCTTTAACGGCGGCGGATTTGGCGATATGACCTTGCCATGCAGAACGATAAGCCGATCATTGCGATTGCCACCGGCGATCCCGCCGGCATCGGGCCTGAGATCAGCATGAAGGCGGCGCTCGATGAAAGCGTGCGCGCCCTGTGCCGGCCGGTTCTGGTCGGCGATCCGGGAGTGGTGAGGCGGCACGCGCAGGCGTGCGGAATCGGCGAGAGCATTCATGTGGTCGCGCGCATGGCGGATGCGCAATCGAACGGCGCGCTCTCGCTGCTCGCCTGCCAGACGACGGAGAATATCGCGTTCAGCGAGAACAGCGCGGCGAGCGGGCGCGCGTCATTGGCGGCGGCGAGCGCCGCAATCAAAGCGGCGCTCAAAGGTGAAGCCGACGCGGTCGTGGCGGCGCCGCAGAACCAGACTTCCATCGCGATGGCGGGTATCGAGTTCGACGGCTATCCGTCCTTTGTCGCGCGCGAGACCGGGCTCGGCCGCGACGACGTCTATTTGATGCTGTGCTTCGGCGAGGTGAAGATCGTGCATTGCACGCTGCATGTCGGCGTGCGCGAGGCGATTGCGCTGATCACGCGCGAGCGCGTCTTGCACACGATTAAGACCGCCGACCGCACGCTCAAGCGTCTCGGCATCGCCGCGCCGCGCATCAAAGTCGGAGGGCTCAATCCGCATGCCGGCGAAGGCGGCATGTTCGGCTCGGAAGAGATCGACATCATCAAGCCGGCGATCGCCGACGCCGTGCAAGCCGGCATCAATGCCGCCGGCCCGTTCGGCGCCGACACCATGTTTCACAAGACCGATTGCGACGCCTTCATCGTGATGCTGCACGACCAGGGCCACATCACCGCCAAGCTGTTGGCGCGCAACGCCACCGCGGGGCTGGCCATCGGCAGTCCGATTTTGTTTTCGTCGGTGGCGCATGGCAGCGGCCATGACATCGTCGGCAAGGGGCTAGCCTCGCCGACCGCGATGATCGAGGCGGTGACAAGGCTGGCGAAAGCGGGGCGAGTCGGCACTGCCGCATAGACATACTCCGCTCATTCCCGCGACCCGCCTACGCTCACTTCGTGAGCTTCGGCGCGCTGTGAGTCCGCCGAAGCGCGGAGCGCGAAGGCGGAAGCCGGGAATCCAGACTTTGCCAAAGAACTGGGTCCCCTAAGTTTTCGCGGGGGCAAACGGATAGAGTTACACTTCAATAAACACCGCGCCGTCCTCGACCCGAACCGGATAAGTCTTCACCGGCTCCATACATGGCGGGCCCGCGACCGCGCCGGTGCGGACGTTGAATTGGCCGCCGTGGAAATTGCACTCGATGATTTCGCCGTAGAGTTCGCCCTCGCCGAGCGAACCGGGCCCATGCGTGCAGGCATCTTCGGTGACATAGTATGCGCCGTTGACGTTATAGACCGCGTAAGCGCGCTCGCCCGTTTCCACCTTGAGCACGCAGCCTTCCAATACGTGGTCGATAGCGCAGAGGCGCAGCATGGTTGGCCGATCGGTCATTGATCGAGGTTGCGGCTGGAGTAAGATGCGCGGCTTTCGAGTTCCGGCCGACGTGACACCATAGCCTGCCGGCCGGGTCAACTCTTTCGCTTTTGCGCGGAGCCGCCACATGCTGAAAAAAGAACAGAGCGACCTGATCACGCTCACCGGACCCGGCACGCCGGGCGGGCGGCTGTTCCGCAGCTACTGGATCCCGGCGCTCTTGTCGTCCGAACTGCCGGAGAACGATTGCCCCCCGGTGCGTGTGAAATTGCTGTCGGAGCGGCTCGTCGCCTTTCGCGATAGTAAAGGCCGGCTCGGGCTGATCGACGAGTTCTGCGCCCACCGCGGGGTCTCGCTCTGGTTCGGCCGCAACGAGGAAAGCGGGCTGCGCTGCCCCTATCACGGCTGGAAATACGACCACACCGGGCAATGCATCGAGGTGCCTTCGGAGCCCATCGAAAGCGGCTTCTGCAACAAGATCAAACTGAAGTCCTATCCGCTCATCGAAATGGGCGGCGTGCTGTGGACCTACATGGGGCCGGCCGACAAGCGCCCGCCGTTGCCGGAGTGGGAATTCGCAAAAGTACCGTCGTCGCACTGCTTCATGTCCAAGCGCATCCAGGAATCGAACTGGTTGCAGGCGATGGAAGGCGGCATCGATTCCAGCCACGTCTCGTTCCTGCATCGCGGCGATCTGAATTCCGATCCGCTGTTCCGCGGCGCCAAGGCCAATCAATATAATCTTAAAGATTCGCGGCCGGTGTTCGAAGTGGTCGAGAGCCCCGGCGGGCTTTATATCGGCGCGCGCCGCAATGCCGACGACGGCAATTATTACTGGCGCATCACGCCGTGGGTGATGCCGTCTTTCACCATGATCCCGCCGCGCGGCAACCACCCGGTGCACGGGCATTTCTGGATTCCGATCGACGACGAGTACTGCTGGACCTGGAGCTTCGACTACCGGCCCGACCGCGCGCTCACCAAAGAAGAGCGGCAGGCGATGGAAGACGGCAAAGGCATCCATGTGAAGTACGAGTCGGGCACGTTCCGGCCGCTCGCCAACAAGGACAACGACTATCTGATCGACCGCGCCGGCCAGAAAGCCGGCAAGACCTTCTCGGGCGTCGAGGGCATCGCCATGCAGGACGCTTCGTTGCAGGAGAGCATGGGACCGATTGTCGACCGCACCAAAGAGAACCTCGTGTCGACCGACAACGGTATTATCATGGCGCGGCATCGCCTGATCCGCGCGACGAAGGCGCTGATGGACAAGGATATCGTGCCGCCCGGCGTCGCCATCGCGCACCAGACGGTGCGTTCCGCCGCCGTGGTGCTGCCGCCGGATCAACCGTTCATGGAAGCGGCGAAGGAAGCGCTCAGCGTGCGCGAGGGGACAGCACATGCTTCGGTCTAGGGAACGCGCTCATGCAAAGTGAATCGGCGCGCGCGGCGAGCGCCGCCGAGGCGCGCTATCGCATCGACGCGCCCAATTCGAAGGCCCGCGCCATCAAAGTGATCGCGCTCGACCCGGCGAGCGAAGCGACGGTCAAGGAACTTGCAAAACGGGACTGGGCGCAGGCGACGTTTCTCACCACCTTAAGCGCGCCGCCGCGCGGCGAGCCGTTCTCGATGAGTGGCTGGCTCGGCGATCTTGCCGGCCACACCAAGAGCCTGGTGGACGAGATCGACAGCGCCGACCTCGTCGTGATGATCGCTAGCGCCGGCGAAAATGCCGAGGCCGCCACCATCATCGGTGAAGCATGCAGCCTCAAGCGCGTGATGACGACCGCGCTGGTGGTGGCGCCCGGCAGCGTTTCCGACGCGGCGCTGTCGCACACGCTCGCCGCGTTGCGACCCTGGGCGCTGATGCTGGTGGTGGCGGGCGCGGAGGATTACATCGCCGACATGCTGACCGCATTGCGGGCGTAAATTCGCAAGCCGTGAATCGGGGTTGGTGGCTTCGCCGCGCTGGTATAATGTCGGCCCGATAATATAAAAAGCGGGGCGCGCGGCCGATCCAAAGACCGCATCGGGAGGATAAAAATGAAGCGCATATTTTTCGCCGTGCTGGCCGCGGCCGCGTTAACCGCCAGCGCCGCCTCGGCGCAGGATGTTGCCAATTATCCGAACCGGCCGATCAAGATCATCGTCAGCGTGCCGGCCGGCGGCGGCGTCGATACGGTCACCCGCTTTGTCGCCGACGGCTTGAGCAAGAAGCTCGGCCAGCCGGTGGTGGTGGAAAACAAGGCCGGCGCCGCCGGCAACATCGCCGCCGACTTCGTGTTTCATTCCGATCCCGACGGCTACACGCTGATGGCGGCGCAGCCAGCGCCACTCACCGTCAATCCGCTGCTCTACAAGAAAATGTCTTTCGACCCGACGCAATTCGAGCCGGTCGCGATCATGACCTCGATCGCCAATGTGCTGATGGTGCGGCCAGGCTTTCCTGCCAAGACCGCGAAGGAGTTCATCGCCTACGCCAAGGCCAATCCCGGCAAGGTCAATTATGCATCGCAGGGCATCGGCACCACCTCGCATCTGACCGCGGCGCTGTTCGAGAAGGACACCGGCATCCAGATGGTGCATGTGCCGTTCAAGGGCACGGCGCCGGCGCTCAACGCGTTGATCGGCGATCATGTCGACATGATCTTCATGGAGCTTGCCTCGGCGATTAAGCAGCACGAATCCGGGCACGCCCGAATCCTGGCGGTGGCGACGACGCACCGCATCGAAAACCTGCCGAACATCCCGACGCTCGACGAAATCGGCGTGAAGAATTTTGAATCGGGCACCTGGAACGCCATCGTCGCACCGCCGAAGACGCCGGCCGCGATCGTCGCCAAGCTCAACAAGGCGGTGGAAGAGGTGCTGCAAAGCCCCGAGGGCAAGGCGCACTTCGCCAAGCTCAATCTGCACGCCGCCGGCGGCACGCCGGCGCAGGCCAAGGCCTTCATCCAATCGGAGACCAAGGTATGGGGCGACGTGATCAAGGAAGCGCACGTCCCGGCGCATTAAGGCCGCGCCTTCGACGCCGTTGACGTTTGGCGCGCTCACCCCGGGCGCGCCAAATTCCTTTTCGGAACGCGAAAAGCAGGCCGGATGCTGCATAGCACGCGCCGCCACATTGCAGTTGCGATAATGGCAAAGAGACTTTAACCAAGTGGCAGGCCGGTTGACGCGTGGCCGTGTGGAGTAAGTCTGGCCTGTCATGAAAGCAGCCCCGTTCGATTATTGCCGCGCCGAAAACATCGACCAAGCCTGCGCTTTGCTGGCCGCCGACGACGGCGCGCGCGTGATCGCCGGCGGGCAAACGCTGGTGCCAATGATGGCGATGCGGCTGGCGCGGCCGACCAAATTGATCGACATCGCGCGTATTGCCGATCTCTCTTATATCCGAGAGGAAGCAGGCAGCGTGGCGATCGGCGCCACCACGCGGCAATGCCTGGTCGAGCGCAGCGCGCTGGTCGCCGCACAATTGCCGCTGCTGGCGCGCGCGATTCCGTGGATCGGGCATTCCGCCACACGCGCGCGCGGCACCGTCGGCGGTTCGCTCGCCAATGCGGACCCGGCCGCCGAACTGCCGCTGATCGCGATGACGCTGGACGCCGTGTTGATCGCGCGCGCCGGCGGCGAAAACGCGGAAATTCCGGCAGCGGATTTTTTCATCGGACCGATGATCACGGCGATGCCGATCGGCGGCGTGCTGACCGCCGTGCGCTTTCCGGTGTGGAAGGGCAAAGTCGGCGTCGGCTTTCATGAGATCAATGCGCGCTCCAGCGATTTTGCTTTCGTGTCGGCGGCGGCGCAGGTCGAACTTGACGACGCGGGCAAATGCAAACGCATCGCGGTTGGCGTCGGCGCGGCGACCGATTTTCCCATGCGGCTCGAAAGCGCCGAACGGCAATTGGCCGGCAGCGCGCTCGACGAAGCGGCGATCAAGAATGCCGTGGCGGCCGCGCTCGCCGACATCGACGCGCTCGACGATCTGCACGCCAGCGCCGCCTATCGCGCCCGCGTCGCGGTCAAGCTCGCCACCCGCGCCATTATCGATGCGCGCGACCATGCGCTGGGGAAGAAACCGCATGCACATTGAGCTCAACGTCAATGGCGAAACCCGCACGCTCGACGTCGAGCCGCGCACCACGCTGCTCGACTGCCTGCGCGATGAATTGCGGCTGACCGGCGCGCATGCCGGCTGCGAGCATGGCGTCTGCGGCGCCTGCACGGTGTTATTCGACGGTGTCGCGGCGCGCTCGTGCCTGATGTTCGGTGCGCAGGCGGAAGGCTCCACGATCACGACCATCGAAGGCGTGACGCCCGGTCCCGGCGAATTATCGCCCATTCAGGACGCCTTCTGCGAAACGCATGGCATGCAATGCGGCTATTGCACGCCGGCGATGATCCTGGTCGCGCATGCGCTGTTGAAGGACAATCCCAACCCGACGCGCGAGCAAATAGTCGACGCCATCTCCGGCAATATCTGCCGCTGCACCGGCTATGCGCAGATCGTGGAGGCGATCGCGCTCGCGGCCGAGCGGCTGCGCGGCGTCAACCGCCCGGCGGAGCTGGCCGAATGAGCGAAGCCCCGCGCCAGTTTCGTTACGTCTCGTCGGGCACGCGCCGCGTGCGCGAGGATCGACGTTTCGTGGTCGGCAAGGGCAACTTTGTCGGCGACATCGCGCGGCCTAACGCCAAGCATGTCGCGCTGGTAAACTGCCCCTATCCGGCCGCCCGTATCGTGAGCATCGACAAAAGCGCGGCGCTCGCCATGCCGGGCGTGCATTATATCCTGGACGGCGCGGAGCTGGCCGAGGGCATACAGCCGCTCGCCGCCGGGCTCGATACGCCGAAAGTGCCGCGCTATCCGCTCGCGGTCGGCCACGCCCGCTATGCCGGCGAATGGGTGGCGGCCGTCGTTGCCGACACGCGCGCGCTCGCCGAGGACGCCGCCGAAAAGGTGCGCGTCGAATATGAGCGCCTCCCCTTTGTGCTCGACGCTGAAGAAGCTTATTCCGGCAAAGGCGCGCTGGTGCATCCGGCGCACGGCACCAACACGCTGATCGACCGCACCTTCGTGTGGGGTGAGGTCGAAAAGGATTTCAAGGACAGCCCCTGTCGTTTTTCGCTGCAAGTGAAATGGGGCCGCAGCGCGACCGTGCCGATCGAAACCTTCGGCGTGGTGGCGAGCTGGGACCCGTGGCGCGAAATCCTCGACATTTGGGCCTCGATCCAGATGCCGAAATATTCCGACCAGACCGCGGCCGCGCTCAAGCTGCCGGCCTCGAACGTGCGCGTGCATTATGACGTGGATGTCGGCGGCTCCTATGGCGTCAAGCGCGGCATCAAGCAGACCGTGCTGGTGAGTTATTTGTCGCGCCGGCTCGGCTTTCCGGTGCGGCTGATCGAGGACCGCCTCGACAACATGCGCGGCGGCGACGCGCATGGGCCGGAGCGGCTGTTCGATATCGAGGTGGCGTTTTCCCGCGACGGCATTATCCGATCGATGAAGATGCGCGCGCTCGACAATGTCGGCGCCTATGCGGGGCGCTCGCCGTTCCAGCTTGGCAAACCTATCGGCGCCATTGTCGGGCCCTACAAAATCAACAGCGTGCAGTATCAGGCGATCGCAGTGCTGAGCAACAAGACGGTGCAGGAAGCCGTGCGCGCCTTCGGCCAGTCGCCGACCAATTACGCCATCGAGTCGATGATGGATGCTGTGGCGAACGAACTCGGCATGGACCGGCTCGAATTGCGCCAGCGCAACATGATCCGGCATCACGAATTTCCTTATCTTATTCCGAGCGGCACCACTTACGACAGCGGCAATTTCGAGACCGTGATCGAAAAGGTGTTCGCCAAGGAAGGCTATGAGAGCCTGATCGCCAAGCGCAACGCGCTGCGCGCGCAAGGCAAGCTCGCCGGCATCGGCATCGCGGCTTGTCTCGAGCCGAACGGCGGCAATTCGTCGTTCGAGCCGCTGCTCAATCCGAGAAACGAAACCACGACCTGGATGGAGTCGATGCAGATCAACGTCGATCTGACCGGCGCCATCACCGCGACCATGCACACCACCTCGGCCGGCCAGGGGCACGAGACGTTGGTGGCGACCGTGCTCGGCGAGGGGCTGGAAATCGATCCCGATAAAATCCGCGTCGTGCGATCCGACTCGATCAACGCGACGCCGTCGAACAGCCCGGTCGGCAGCCGCATGGCGATCATGCTCGGCGGCGCAAGCTTCCACGCCGCGCAGAAGCTTAAGCAGAAGATGATCGCCATCGCCGCGCACGATCTCGGCATTCCGCTTGAGCGCGCGGTTTATAAAGACGGCGGGGTGAGCGACCGCGACGACGCCAAGACGATGCGCGGCTGGCAGGAGCTGGTGCTGATCGCGCACCGCTATTTCCATCGCCTGCCGGAAGGCCTCGAGCCCGGCCTGTCGGTCAGCCACATCATGCAGGTGCCGACCGGCGGCAAGTTGCCGACCAAGGACGGCCGCGTGCAGATGTATCCCTGCTTCTCGTTCGAGTTTCACCTGATCCTCTTGACCATCGATCCCGACCTCGGGCGGCCGGAAATCGTCAAATACAAAGTCGGGCACGACTGCGGCACCGTGATTACGCCGAAGATCGTGCGCGGCATGACCATGGGCGGCATCGCGCATGGCATCGGCGCGGCGCTGTACGAGGAGTTCGCCTATGACGGCGAAGGCCAGTTGATGGCGCAGAGCTTCATGGATTATCTGCTTCCTTCCTCGCACGAAGTGCCGCCCGTCGAGATTTTCCACCACGTCACGCCCTCGCCACATACCGTGCTCGGCCAGAAAGGCTCCGGCGAGAGTGGCTATCTCGGCGCGCCGGCCGCCATTTCGGGCGCGATCAACGACGCGCTCAAGCCGCTCGGCATCAAGATTTACAAGCTGCCGATCAAGATCGCGCAATTGGGCGACATGATCGCAACCGCGCAAGAGAAGAAGGGTTAAAAATGATCGTCGACGCCCACGCCCATCTCGTTCCGCCCGATCTGTTGGCGGCGATCCGCAAGGACAAGGACAAATTCCCGTCGGTGCGGCAGATCGAGGAAGGCGGTAGCCTCGCGGTGTCCTTTGCCGGCGCCAAGCCGACGCGGCCGGTGTCGAAGCCGCTGTCCGACATCGCGGCGCGGCTGGCCTGGATGGACAAGCAGCAAATCGACAAGCAGGTGGTCGGCGGCTGGGTTGATCTGTTCGGCTATGAGATTCCGGGCGCGGAGGGAGAAGCGTGGGCGCGCCTGACCAATGACACGCTGCTTGCCGCCAGCAAATCCGAGCCGCGCTTCGTGGCGCTTGGCACCGTGCCGCTCGGCGACGGCGCGCGCGCCGCAAGCGTGTTAAAAGCCGCGATGAGCGCCGGCCTGAAAGGCGCGATGATCGGTACCCTGCCGCGCGGCGCCGGCTCCACGCTCGACCATGCCGACCTCGATCCGTTCTGGGCCGCGGCCGACGAGACCGGCGCCTTCATTCACATCCATCCGAGTTTCGACGCCGGCGACGTGCGCGTGAACGATTTCGGCCTTGCCAATGGATTGGGCCGCGTCACCGACGCCGTGATCGCCATTGCGCGGCTGATCTCGGCCGGCCACGTGGCGAAATACAGGAACGCGAAAATCTTCGCGCCCATCGGCGCCGCCGCCTTGCCCTTCGTGCTCGGACGCTTGAAGCGCAACCACGCCATCACGCCCGGCATCGGCGATCCGGCCGAGGCGCTGGCGCGCATTTATACCGACACCATCGTGCACGACGTGCGCGTTTTGAAATTCGTGATCGAGATGATGGGCACCGAGCGGTTGATGATGGGCTCCGACATGCCGTTTCCGATCGGCGACACCGAACCGATGAAGATTGTCGCCGATGCGGGACTGACGCCAGCACAGACGGCGTCGATCAATGGCGGCCTGGCGGCCAAGCTGTTCGGATTGTGAGGCGCTGATCCGATGAAGATGGATATTGGCGGCGAGGAAAATTTCGACGTGACGATTGAGGCCCTGTGGACGGCGCTCAACGATCCCGCCGTGCTGAAAATGTGCATTCCCGGCTGCCAGGACATGATCGACCAAGGCAACGATTATTTCCGGCTGGTGCTCAATCTGAAAGTCGCCGCCGTCGGCGGCTCGTTCGAAGGCAAGATTTCGCTGTCGGACAAGCAGCCGCCGTCGCAATGCAAGGTTGCCGTTTCGGGCTCCGGTACGCTCGGCCACGGCGAAGGTGCTGCGACCTTTTCGCTCGCCGCAATTCCGGCAGGCGGCACATCGATGCGCTATAGTGGCGAGGGAGAAATCGGCGGGCTGGTCGCCGGCGTCGGCCAGCGCATTCTCAAGGGCGTCGCCAAGCATCTGATCGGCCAGTTTTTCAAGGTGCTGCGCGCGCAGGTCGCGGCGGCCAAGGCTTAGACGAACGCACAAAACGAAACTTAAAATCAGGGAGGATTGAGATGAAACTTTCTTTTGCTTTGCGGACCGCGCTCGCCGGCGTGGCTGTGCTAGCGCTCACCGCGCTTTCGCCGGTGGCGCCCGCGCAAGCGCAGGCCCCGACCAAGTTGTCCATCGTCGTGTTCGGCTTTCCGTCGCTCGGCGCTTTCATGCCGCCGGTGATCAAGGCGAAGAAATATGACACGGCGAACGGCCTCGATCTCGACTTCGTCGAGCGTCCGCCGACCGCCTATACGACGCAGTTCAATTCCGGCGAGTTCAAGGTCGGCGGCAGCGCGGCGCTGCTCACCGTGGGCCTTGCCGACGAGCGCGGCGTCAAGGTGAAATATCTGTTCAACCTGTTCGATTTTTGGGGCGCGGTTGTCACGTCGCGGCCGGACATCAAGAGCGTGAAAGATCTGGAAGGCCAGGAAGTGGCGGCCGCGCGCGCCACCACCAATTACCAGATGTTCGAATTCTTCGCCAAAAAACTCGGCGCCGACGCCAGCAAGATGAAAGTGGTCAACACGGCGACGCCCGGTCTGGTCGGTTATGCGGTCGCTGACCGCGCCGCCGCCGTGCAATTGTGGGAGCCGGCCTATACGCTGTTGAAGGCGAAGAAGCCCGACATCCGCGCGCTCGACCTGTCGATTGACAAAACCTGGAAGGCCTTCGCCGGCGGTTCGCAAATCCCCTATCTCGGCATCGCCGCGCATACCGACTGGATCGAGGCCAACCAGGCACTGATCCCGAAGCTCTACGCGGCCTACAAGGCGGCGGGCGAGTTCATCGTCAAGAACCCGGAGGAAGCGGCCAAGATCATCGATCCGAAGGGAACGCCGGACAGCCAGAAAGCGCTGGTCTCGTTGATTAAGTCGAACGAGCGGCTCAGCATGAACGTCGCCGGCGCGGCCAGCATGAAGGCGCAGATCGAGGGCGTCTACAAGGCCGGCATCGACGTCGGATATCTCAAGAAGATGCCGTCGGCCGACACCATCTACGACAAGCCGCTGAAATGACCAACTCGCGCGGCATGCGCGTTCTGCAAGCCGCCGCCAGCATGTTGTTGCTGTCGGCGGCGTGGCAGGGCTTGTCTTTTGTGTTTCCGCCGTTTCTGTTTCCGCCGGTGCCGGAGATTATTTCGCGCACCATCGAGATTTTGACTACCGGTTCGCTCTTGTCCGACGTGCTGCTGACCGCCGCGCGTATATTCGTCGGGCTGTTCGGCGCGTTTCTACTTGGCTGCCTCTTGGCGCTGCTGATCGCGCGCTCGAAGACGATGGAAAATTTTCTAACGCCGGCACTGACTTTTTTTCAGGGCATTCCGGCGCTTTCCTGGGTGGTGTTCGCCATCATCTGGTTTCACGGCACCGAATTCCGCGTCGCCTTCATCATGGTGATGACCACGCTGCCCGCTTTCACGTTCCAGATTCTCGACGCCATCCGCTCAATGTCGAAGGACCTGTTTGAGATGACCATGTCGTTCCGGCCGTCGCGCTGGACGCTGTTCCGCTTCCTGATCGTACCGACCATCGTGCCGGGTATTTTGACTGCCTGGAAAGTCAATCTCGGCAATGCCGCGCGCGTGGTGGTGGTGGCCGAACTGGTCGGCGCCACCGGCGGCGTCGGCTATCAACTTCTGCGCCAGCAGCAATTATTCGACATGGCCGGCGCCATGGCCTGGACGCTGCAACTGGTGCTATTTGTGCTGGTGATGCAGCAGACCATCAATGCCATCGAAGCCTACGCCTTGCGCTATCGCGCCGTGTCCGAGCGGGCGATGTGACATGAGCGAGGCCGTCATTCGTTTCGAAAATGTCAGCAAGAATTTCCCTACGCCCGACGGCAAAAGCGAATTCACCGCCGTCGATAAATTATCGTTCGAAATTGCGAGTGGCGAGATCGTCGCTGTGCTGGGCAAGACGGGTTGCGGCAAGTCGACCATGTTCAATATCGTCGCCGGTCTGACCGCGCCGACCTCGGGCGAGGCGCGCGTCGTCGGCCACGATCCGTTCCGCGAATTCGATTTTTTCCGCGGCAAGATCGGCATCGTGTTCCAGAACGACCGCTTGATGCCGTGGCGTTCGGCGCTCGACAATGTATTGCTCGGCTTGCAGGTGCTGGGCGCCGATGCGAAGGCATCGGAGACGACGGCGCGACGCTGGCTGGCGCGTCTTGGCTTGAGCGGCCACGAAAACGACTATCCGCATGCGCTTTCGGGCGGCATGCGCCAGCGCGTCTCGATTGCGCGCGCCTTCGCGGTCAACCCCGATATTCTGTTGTGCGACGAGCCGTTCTCCGCGCTCGACGAAATGACCGCGCGCGACTTACGTGCCGAGTTCGTCAAGCTCGTGCGGCAGAACAACAAGACAGCCGTCTTCATCACGCATCAGATCAACGAGGCAATGGAAATCGGCGACCGCGTGCTGGTGTTTCACCGCCCGGCCCGCATCGCCTATGAAGGGCGGCGCGCCGACGCGCAGGCGCCGGACGCGCGCAAGAAGATGTTCGACGACATCATGCAGGTGCTGGCCATCGACCGCGCGGCGGCGGAATAGTGAGCAACCTCACTCCTGATGCCCGTGCAGGAGAAAATCGGTCAGCAGATCGTTGAAGCGATTGGCCTTCTCGTAATAAGCGAGATGCCCCGCCCCCTTGAACAGATTGAGCCGGCCGTTCGGAAAAACCCTGGCGGTCTCCTCCAGTTCGGGCGCCGGGAACAGCGGGTCGTCGCTGCCGCCGACCACCAGCACGGGGAATTTCACTTGTGCCGCTTCCGCCGCCGTCACCGGGCGCGATTTGAAGCACGGCAAGGTTTCCACTGTCGGCGGGCCGCCGGCATTCGCCATGATTTCGGCATAGAGAAACGTCTGCGCCGGCTGGTCCATGTGCATCGTGGCGCCGACCGGACCATAAGGATGGTAGGCGACGGCAAAGCGCTCATATTCGCCTTCGCTGCGAATCGGCGGCACGCGACCGAGACGTCCGTCACCGCCGAGTTTCGGCTGGCCGGTGGGAAGATTTTTCTGGCGCGCGGTCATGCGGTCAAAGCGCTGCTGCCAGCCCGCGTTGGTCACCGGGGTCGAGACGCCGCCGGTGCCGCAGACCAGCACCAGCTTGTCGATTTGCGCCTGGTGCTCCATGGCGTAATGCAGCGCCGGCGCGGTGCCGAGCGAAGCGCCGACGATGCTGACTTTCTCGCTGTCGAAGCCGGCATGTTCGATCAGCGCCCGCAAGTCGCGATAGAGATTGCCGCCATCGCCAATGTCGTAAGGCCCGTTCGGGCGCGAGCGGCCGTAGCCGCGCTGGTCGTATATCAGGCAGGAGAATTTATGCCGCAAGTCAGCGATCTGTTGCCACCACGACAGATGCGTGCCGCTGGCGCCGTGGATGAAGACCACCGCCGGCCCCTCGCCGTGCAGTTCGTAGTAGAGATCGACGCCGTTGCATTTGAGGAATGACATACGAAATTATCCCGGCTGGACTGAAAACAGGCATCGCGCAACCGCGCGATCAAACGCGGCATTCTCTCGAACCAGTCTCTGCTGCTAAATTCCCTACTAACAGGGAAAAGAACAGGGGTTTTTTCGATTCTGGGGCTGTTTCCAAATCTTAGATCTCCGAAAATTCAATGGTTTCGGATTGACGGATGGGGAATACCGGGACTTGTAAAATCATCCCAGACAACCGGTGCCGCGCTCCTTGGGGTGAACCCGGCACGGAACCGGAACCGCAGATTGGCGTTGTAAGCGTGCGCGTCTCCAAATTTTCGGCGCCAGATCGCCAAAACGTCGAGGCAATTCGTGCGTATCCTTGTCGAACCACCGCCCTCTGCGCGCTGCCAGTTCTGCGGTGGACACTTGCTTTTCAAGTTGCTTAGAGCAGCGAAATTTAATTTCGATTCCGACAGCGAGGTTTTTGTCTGCGAAAAGTGCGGCCGGGAGCAACAGTATAACGTGACGCCGTCTCGCCGAATGCCGGCGGATTCCCGCTAGAGAACCGCTTAGAGAATCAGGGCCAAGACCGAACGACCTGGCCTTTTATGTGGGCCAGATCGTTAGTCGCGAAGAAGCCGGTCGATGGATTTCTTAGCATCCTTTTGAATTTCTTTTAAGTGATCTTCGCTGCGGAAGCTCTCAGCATAAATTTTATATACTTCTTCCGTACCGGAAGGTCGCGCGGCAAACCAACCGCTCTTCGCCAGAACCTTGATGCCCCCGATGGGCTGATTATTGCCGGGCGCTCGCGACATCCTTTTCTCTATCGGCTCGCCGGCCAGTGAGGTTGCTTCAAGCCGGTCTAAATCGATATTGGCGAAGCGCTTTTTTTGTTCGCGTGAAGCGGGCGCGTCTATCCGCTGGTAGAAGGATTTACCGAGATCGCGCGTGACGGCGTCATAGTGTTGCGCTGGGTCATGGCCGGTTCGTGCCGTGATTTCCGCGGCGAGCAGGCCGAGAACGAGGCCATCTTTGTCCGTCGTCCAGACCGAGCCGTCTCGCCGCAGAAATGAAGCGCCGGCGCTCTCTTCCCCGCCGAAGCAAAGCGAACTGTCGAGGAAACCGTCGCTGAACCATTTGAATCCCACCGGAACTTCAACGAGCTTTCGGCCCAGCTTGGCGACCACGCGATCAATCATCCCGCTGGAAACAACCGTCTTGCCAATGCCACTGTCACTTCGCCAGTTCGGCCGGTCCGTGCACAAATAGGAAATGGCAGCGGCGAGGTATTCATTTGGATTCATCAAACCGCGAGATGGACAGACGATGCCGTGCCGGTCGGCATCGGTGTCGTTGGCAAAGGCAACGTCGAATTTATCGCGGACTGTGATCAGCCGTGCCATGGCGTAAGGTGAAGAGCAGTCCATCCGGATCTTCCCGTCCCAATCGGCGGTCATGAAGCGAAATGTCGGATCGACGGCGTCGTTAACAACGCTTGCCTTGATTTTGTAGCGCTCAATGATCGGTTGCCAATATTGAACCGATGCCCCACCCAGAGGATCGATTCCGATCCTCACGTTGGCGGAGCGAATGGCGTCCATATCAACGACATTTTCGAGGTCGCCGACGTAGGAGGAAATGTAGTCGTGCCTATGAACGCAGGCGGCCTTGCGTGCCTGTTCATAGGCGAGACGCCGAACATCGACGAGATTGTTGACAAGAATCTCATTGGCGGTCTTTTCGATCCACCCGGTAATGTCGATGTCCGCGGGTCCGCCATTAGTGGGATTGTATTTAAAGCCGCCCTCGTCCGGCGGATTGTGCGACGGGCTAATGACAATGCCGTCCGCCAGTCCGCTCTTGCGGGTTCGATTGTGGGTCAGAATTGCGTGAGAGATCACCGGCGTCGGCGTGTAGCCGCCATGCTCGTCGATCATCGTCTCAACGCCGTTGGCCGCGAGCACTTCGAGGGCGCTCGCAAAGGCCGACTCCGAAAGCGCATGGGTATCCATGCCAAGAAATAGAGGGCCATCTATTCCTGCCTTCTTGCGATAGAGACAAACGGCGTGACAGATTGCAAGAATGTGGTGCTCATTAAAGCTTCGCTCAAACGCCGCCCCACGATGTCCCGATGTACCAAAAGACACCTTTTCAGAAATGTTCAACGGGTCCGGCTTCTGCGCGAAATACGCCGTCACAAGCCGCGGCACATTGACCAGCATGGCCTGCGTGACCGGATTCCCCGCAAGCGGACTGATTTTTTCGGCCATCAGCCTTGCCCCAAAACAATCTGGACGCTGTGCTGTGCGCCGTCATCGGCCAGTGGAATGGAAGCCTTTTGACTGCCGGTGAGCATCTCGCCATCGAGCTTGACGGCAATCACTCCGCGGCTGACGCCCAGCGGGTTCTGGACCGAGATCTCATAGCGCGCGGAACGATAGCGGAAGGAGATTGAGAATTTCGGCCACGCGCGTGGAATGCAAGGGTCGAGCACGAGGTTGGTGCCTCGCACCCTGAAGCCGAGGAGCCATTCGAGCGCCACGTTGTACATCCAGCCCGCCGAACCGGTGTACCAGGTCCAGCCGCCCCGCCCGACATGCGGCGGCATCGAGTAAACATCCGCGCAAATCACGTAGGGCTCGACCTTGTAGCGCTGAACGCCGGTAGGGCTGCTGGCGTGGTTGATCGGATTTAATATCGACAGCAATTCTCCGACCTTGTCGCCGTCGCCCTGCATTGCGAACGCAAGCGCCGCCCAGATTGCGCCATGCGTATATTGGCCGCCGTTCTCGCGCACACCCGCCGGATAACCCTTGATATAGCCGGGGTCGTGCGAGGGATGCTCGAACGGCGGCGTAAAGAGCAAAGCGAGCTTTTCATCACGACGCACCAGATATTTGTCGACGGCGGCCATGGCGCGCGCGGCGCGTGTTGGATCGGCTGCTCCCGAAATAACGCCCCAAGACTGCGCAATCGAATCAATCCGGCATTCGCTGTTGGAGACCGACCCGAGCGGCGTTTGATCGTCAAAATAGGCGCGGCGATACCAGTCACCATCCCACGCATGCTGCTCAAGAGCGCCCTTCAAGTCTTGTGCATATTTACGCCAGCGTTCGATGCATTCCGGGTGGCCCTTCCGCTCCGCGAGATCGGCGAATGCATTGAGCGTCGAGAGCAGGAACCAGCCCAGCCAAATGCTCTCGCCCTTCCCGTGCTCACCAACCCGGTCCATGCCATCATTCCAGTCGCCGGTTCCCATCAGCGGCAGGCCGTGTGTCCCCGTGGCGAGACTCTTGTCAAGCGCGAGCGCGCAGTGGTCGAACAGACTTGCTTTGCTGCTGGAGACCGACGCTTCAAAGAACGCGTCGCGTTCGTCGTCACGAAGAATTGGGCCTTCAAGAAATGGCACCATCTCATCGAGAACAGCGGTATCTGCGGTCACCTGAACGTAGTGTGCGACCGCATAGGCGAGCCACCCTTTGTCATCGGACACTCGCGTGCGGATGCCGCGCCCCGAATCCGGAAGCCACCAATGCTGAACGTCGCCTTCGACGAACTGCCGCCCTGCCGCTCTCAGAAGGTGCGCGCGCGCGACGTCCGGTCGCGACAGGCACAAGGCCATGACGTCCTGCAATTGATCGCGAAAACCGTAGGCTCCGCTCGCCTGATAGAAACCGGCGCGGCCCCACATCCGGCATGACAGCACCTGGTAGGGCAGCCAGCGATTAAGAAGAATATCGAGGGCGCGGTCTGGTGTCTCAACCTGCACGGTGCCAAGCGTGTGGTCCCACTGCAGGCCCACCTCAATGAACACCGCGTCGAGATCGGCCTTTCGATATTGAGCAATTAACGATCGCGCGGCCGGCCTATCGGCGGCCTGTCCGAGAAAGAAAACAATTTCCGTGGTGGCCGCCGCGGCCAGTCTAATCTGCGTTTGAAGTACACCGCACGGATCCAAGCCACTACCGACCCGGTTGGATAGAGCGACGCCAAGCGTCAGCCCGAGAGGACGATCGAGCGCGCTATCGCGGCCTATAAATTCCGTCCGATCGGCAGTCCATGCCGTCTGCTTACCATTCAGATCGGCGAATGCCACACGCTCAGAGAATTGATCGCTCCACGGGTTGCGCGCAAAGATAGCCCCGGTTGCCGGGTCGATCTCTGTCACGATAAACGGCGCGCTCGAAGCTCGAGAGTTCCCGAGCACCCACTCCACATATGCCGCGACCGATAGGTGGCGCTCGCGGCCTGACTGATTCGTAATTTTCAGCCGCGAGATTTTTATCGAATCATGATTTGGCACATATTGAAGAAGCTCGAGCGCGATCCCGCGCGACGTATTTTCGAAGCGACTATAGCCTTGTCCGTGATGCGCGGAATAAGATGCCGTCTTGTCACGGATTGGAAGCGGCGTTGGGCACCAGACTTCTCCGGTGACCTCATCGCGGACAAAAATGGCCTCGCCGGAAGGATCGCTAACGGGATCGTTCGACCACGGCGTGAGCTGGTTTTGTTGGCTATTCACCGACCAGGTGGATCCGCTACCATCGGTCGACACCTGAAAACCGAATGACGGGTTGGAAATGACATTGATCCACGGCGCTGGGGTGCTTTCGGCGCCATTGAGAACGGTCGAATATTCACGGCCCCGCTGGGTGAAACCGCCAAGACCGTTAAAAAACTCCATAGCGGGGCTGGCCTTAGGCGATTCGGCCGGCGGCGGTGGCGGAATACGTCTTGCGGGCGGTGGCGGACTAGCGGGCACACGCTCGCGGGCGCGGTTAATCTGCTCGGAAAGCGTGCCGCGATTGCCTTGCAGTACAGCACGAGCGGCGGCCAAAAGAAGTCCGAGTACATCCGAAGGCAGCAGATCAGCACGCAGCACGAACACCGAACCGCGCGTGTCGTCGCTTGTAATTTTAGGCATCGACTGATTCATGCGAACCAAAGACGCCAGTTCACCCTGGAGATCCTGAGCATACGAAGACAGACGTTCGTTGAGGATCACGAGGTCGACCGCGATTTGCTTCAATCGCCAGTATTCATGCGCCCGTAAAAGCAGGCGGATAAGTTCCAGATCGTCGTTCTCCTCGATGCGCACGAGAACGATCGGCAAATCCCCCGAAATTCCCTGGGTCCAAAGCGTTGAAACCCTGCGCAGGCCGCGCGCGATGACGTCGGGAGCCGGCCGCAACGTCGGATCGGAATAAAGAATGTGATTGGCCAAGCGCTGGAATAGATGAGCCTCATCGGTGCTGATACCGAGATGATGAAGTTGCATCTGCGCCTGTGTCCAGGCGAGCGTGGTGGCTCGCTCGAATGCCATCGCGTCATGATGCTTATCGGCCAAGTCCAAAACATCGTCGCGCGACGAAGCCGCCAATGTCCAGAATGCTACGCGCGCCGTCGCTCCGCGCGGGATTCGCACGCGATGACGTAAGCTGAAGACCGGATCGAGCACCGCACCCGCCGTGTTCGACAGCGGCCAACCATCCGCGATGGCAGCGGGCGCTCGAATAGCATGCCCGCGCCCCAGAAAGCGAGCCCGGTCGGTCTCAAATTGCACGTCGCCAGACGTTTCGCCTTCGACGACAGCCAAATGCGCGGCCCACACAAGCGGATCGCCCGTTGAGCGTCGCCGTCGCGTTGCCAAAATGGCCCCTAAACTTGCTACAAATTCCGTTTCCACGAACAGTTTTGCGAAAGCGGGGTGGGCAACGTCATCGGACTGGCGCGCCAGCGCGATTTCGGCATAGGACGTAATCTCGATTTCGCGCGTGCGATTTCCGTGGTTGGTGATCGCAACGCGGCGAACTTCGGCGTCGTCCTCCGGAGAAACGGCCACATTCAATGTCGTCGTAATCGAGCCATCGCGGCGGATGATTTCGGCACGGTCTTCGTGAAAAGAAACCTCGTAAAGATCGGGTTCAATCCCGGTCGGCTGGTATCCGGCCGACCAAATCTCCCCGCTGCGAACATCGCGGAGAAAAATATAATTACCCCAGCCGTCGCTGGTTGGGTCTTCGCGCCAACGCGTCACCGCGACGTCATGCCATCGGCTGTAACCAGACCCGACGGCGGTTAACATCGTCGAGTAGCGCCCGTTAGACATAACATGGGTCCGCGGCGCACGTGAGTGCGCGGTCGCGTAGTGGCGTTGGATTTCTGGAACGAGGTTTGCGACCAACGCCGTCGTCTTAACCAACTCAGGCGGCGGCTGTGCGACGGCGACATCCCGCGGCATGCGCTCTTGAAGTAAGAGCTCGGTTGCCTGAATGATCGGTTCGGAATGAAACCGCTCTCGCATTCGGCCGTCATGGAGCGCGTTTGCAATGGCAACGATGATCATCGCCTGGTGATGCGCCATGTAAGCGCGGATCATGGCAACCTTCACGCCTTCCGGGAGGCGCGAGCGCGTAAAATCGAGCGCCTCAATCCATCCGTACTCGCCTCGTGCACCGAGCTCTGTGAGATGCCTGAAGTTGCGGACCACCGACGCGGGATCGACCATGGAAGCGAGGCCGCTCGCATACGGCGCAATAACAATATTCTCGTTCAGGCCCCGTTTGTATCCGAGATCGGGGATTCCGAAGCTCGAATATTGATAGGTCTTTTCGATGTCGCGCACGTTGTATTCGGACTCCGATATGCCCCAAGGGAGACCCAAGCGATTCGCATATTCTTCCTGCCGGCGTACAACTAGCCGATTCGTTTGTTCCAGCAGGCTGCCGGACGGTGCGCGCATCACCAGTGACGGCATCAAATATTCAAACATCGATCCGGACCAAGAAATAAGGCCCGAGCCGCCGTCGATCGGCGTCAGCGTCCGTCCAAGTCTGAACCAATGCTTGGCTGGAAGATCGCCTTTGGCGATTGCGATGAAACTGGCAAGCCGCGCTTCCGACGCCAGCAAATCGTAGAAACTGGGATCGAGGCTCCCGTCGGTATGACGATAGCCGATGGAAAGCAACTGGCGGTCGTGGTCGAACAGAAAGCCAAACTCCATTTCGTTGAATGTCGTATTGGCAAGATCGACCAACGTAACAAGGCGATGCCGGACGAGATTGGCAGCGCTGACCGATTTTCCGAGCGCGTCGACCAGCGCGGCCCAATTGTCATTCGTGCCATTCCTGGCCCGGCGTTGCGTAATGATTTGGAGGCCCGCCTCGCAGTGTCCGGGAAGCTCCTCCAACGATACAATTCGATCTAATACCGCGACAAGCTCGTCGTCACCGGCGACGTGTTCGGAAATATGCCTTGCCCAAGGCATCAGAAAATCGACATCTCGTCGTTGGGCTTGGACGGAGGCCCGCAAAGCCTCGGTCCAAACGATAATTTCTGGCTCGGCGCCAGCAGCATTGGCGGTCCTCACCGTCTGCTCGCATGCGAGACCGGCGATCGATTCCGCCTGACGGAAAAGGTCGGCCAGAAGAACAGCTATTCCAGCGGGATTTGAGGGTGCAGGCTGCAATGAGGCTTCGAAGAAATCTATCGCGGCGAGAAGCCTTGCGTCTTTCGTCTCTTGTCCTCCCTGAGCCGTAACGGACGGATGCAAGGACTCGCGGATCAACTCCAACGCGTCCTTAAGTCCGGATTGCCAACGCGGATCAACAACAGGCGCCGCGATCATCTCGCGGCAGGCATTGCCAAGAGCAATCAAATGACCAGCTAAATTGCCGCTATCGACCGACGAAATGTATTTAGGCTCCAAGGGACGTAAATCGGCGGTGTCGTACCAGTTGAAGAAATGTCCCCTGAATCGCTCCAGCTTGCCCATTGTGGCAAACGTCGCTTCGAGGCGCTCGATAGCGTTGAGCATCCCCAACCAACCAAAATCGCGCGCGGCCGCGACCGATAAAAGGTACAGGCCAAGATTGGTCGGTGACGTACGATTTGCGACGACAGGTTTTGGATCTTCCTGAAAATTGTCGGGAGGCAGCATATTGCTCGCCGCCGTGACGAATTTTTCAAAGAACCGCCATGTCCGCCGCGCAATAAGCCGCAGCGCGAGTGCGTCGGTTGGCGCGACCGATAAATGTCCTGCCGGTCCGGGCGGTAAACTCGCCCATCGCGCGACGAGCGGCGACAACACCCAGAGAAACGCGAAAGGCGCCGCGATCAGAAAGGTTTTCTGGCCAACGAAATAAATAAGCAGCGCTACGCAGGAAGCGAACGCGGCACTCGCTACAATTTGCACGGAGAGACGACGACTATCGAAGTGGTAATCGCTATCTGTCTGCGACGAGGTCACCCATTCAAGCAAACGGCGCCGGCGAACAAAGACGCGGAAGAGCGTGCGACCCACCGCGTCGACCATCATCCACGCCTGATGAGCAAGAAATGTGACAAGGAAGGCGGTTTGTAAGAGTCCCAAGGCAAAATCGCCACGCAGGGCAAGCCAATGACTGCTTAATGAAATGCCGGTCCGGCGCGGCACGATATTGGCGACCGCCGGGAGCAATGGTGGTAGCGCGAGAGCGAAGAGAATAAACGCGGTCCAGGTCTCCGCCGCGGTTGTTGGCTGCAGCCAGGCAACCAGCATCGCCAGCAGGGTCGCGGGCGCGGACAAAGAGCGTCGCAAGTTATCAAGTAACTTCCACCGCCCCATGAGCGGTATCGATGTGATCTTGACGCCGTTGAGTGTCTTACCGCCAAAACCGAATATCCAGGGCAGCAACTGCCAGTCGCCCCGCACCCAACGGTGTTGACGTGCCGCGCTCACATCGTAGCGCGACGGAAATTCTTCGACGACCTCGATATCGGATACGAGGCCAGCTCGGGTAAAAACCCCTTCCAACAGATCGTGGCTAAGCACCGCATTTTCAGGAATTTGACCCGCGAGAGCAGATTCGAAAACATCGACGTCATAGATTCCCTTGCCACAATAGGATCCTTCCCCGAATAGATCCTGATACACGTCGGAGACCGCGAGAGCGTATGGGTCCAGTCCGTTGGGCCCGGAAAACGCGCGCTGGAACAGCGATCCTTCTTGCCCGATGGGCAGCGATGGCGTCACGCGCGGCTGAAGGATGGCATGGCCTTGCACCACAAGGCCGACACGGCGATCGAAGCGCGGGCGGTTGAGCGGGTGCGCGATCTTTCCGACTAGACGCCGCGCGGTCCCGATCGGCAGACGCGTATCGGCATCCAGCGTTATGACGTAGCGAATTCCAGATGGAAGCGTGGGTACATGACCGTCAAGCGTCATGAACGTCGTGTCGGTCGCGCCGCGCAACAGGCGATTTAGCTCATGAAGCTTGCCGCGCTTGCGCTCCCAGCCGATCCATTTTCCTTCGCCTAGGTTCCAGATGCGGCGGCGATGCAGAAGGAAAAACCGCGGGTAGTCGCCCGCAGGACCGTAACGCTTATTCAAGCGCGCGATCGCGGCGACCGCGGCATCGAGACAGGCGTCGTCATCCGCCGAGCGTTCGCAATCCGAATCTTTCCAGTCGGATAGCAGCGCGAAAGAGAAATTGGCGTCCGGATTGGAGAGGTGATGAACCTCCAATTTTTCAACCTGATCTGCAACCTCCGGCATCGTCGTCAGCAGGATCGGCACGGCTATCACGGTGGCCAGATCAGGGGGGATACCGTCGCGAAGCTCGAGACCAGGCAAAAGTGTCGCGCCGATCTGCTGCGTGATCGCGCGGTTCACCACCGCGACAGCGATATCCGACGAAGGAACAAATCCGACGAGCGCGAACAGCACAAGCGGCCAGCCACTCACTCCGGCATACCCGACGCATAACAGCCCGGCAACGAGAACGAGGGCCGTGGCGAAGGCGACGATGCCCACATAGCTCATCACGCCGAGATTTGAATTAAAACGGAGAATCCTCGTCTTGAGCGGGACGTGAAATTTGAGATCTTTTTCAAACGCACGACGACCGTCGGAGATGAGATAATATCCGGGATCGCTTTCGCGGACCTGATCTGCTGCGGCTGCTTTCCTCGCACGCTTTGCCGCCGCTACTGCGCGCCGGGCAACTTCAACCTCGTCGCGATTGGACCCGAGCGCGATATCCTCGATTGCGCGCCGATAGAGATCACGTGTCGGAAAATCCATCGCCGCGAAATCGCTTCCCTCGCGCATGACGGCATCGACCGGGCTGACGCTTTCGAAAAATTCGGCCCAGTTCATCATCGAGACCAAACGCATGCTTGTAATCACGTTGCGAACGGTCACGTTCATTGCGCTCTGTTGCTGAACTTCATCGCGAACGATCTGATCGGTGCTCATTCCCTTGGCTTCGAGCCGTTCGTTCAGCCAACGCAGGGCGGGCGTCGCGTTTGGATCGTGGTCGCGCAGGCGTTGTGCGAGCTGGACGGAGAAAGTCGTCGACCACGGCACCTGATCGAGGCTTTTGAGAATGGCGGATGCCTGCTCGGGACTGCCGTCGTCGACACCTGATATGCGGTCAGCGAGCGTGTCCGCCAGGCGGCTAAGGGTCAGCCGTGCCACGATGGCTTCCGCCAGACGGCGCAGGTTCTCCACCAGCGTGATGCGCAACGTGATTGCGAGAGCCCACAATTCGCCGATCGTCAGGGGCTGGATGCGCTGATAGGCCTCCACAAATCGGGTGAGTTTTTGAATATCGAAGGCGCTGTCGGTATGCGCTACGAGCGCCCACGCAATACCAAAAACACGCGGATATCCTTCCAGTGGCCCGTCGGCTAACTTCGGAAGCTTGCGATAAAAGCCCGGCGGCAGATCGTCCTTGATTTCGCGGATCTGCTCATCAACGACATGAAAATTATCCAGCAGCCACTCCGCCCCCGGCGTAATTGACTGATGCGCATCGACGGCCTTGACGATGGCCCGGTAGGCGTCAGTCAGAACACGGGTATTATCGTAAAGCCGTCGGGTGAGCGGCTGGACGCGCTTGGGTTTCGACGTAATAGATTGTGCTGCTGCAAGGCTTTCCGCATGCTCCTCAAGACGCTCAACGCTAAAGAGTTCGGCCCGAATCGCTGGTTGGGACTGCCGAGATGGCGACTGCCGAAAGGCGGCAAAGTTTGAAGCGTTCAAGATACCTGCCTGGAATATTTTGAAGAATCAGCAAATTAATGCCGCTCTGGTCAGCGGCATCAACGAGTTGGCGCCAAAGACGGACCGAAGCGTCATTAAGACGCGCCCCGAGATATAACGAAACGATAGGATAAAAGTTCCATTACAATGAGTGCGTGCGCAGCCCAATCAGCGCGGATTACCTTTTCGTAATGTGGACGAATTGCACGCAGGTTACCGCATGAGATGAAGGATGGCACGCAACTAGATCAATCGATGAACGTTAGATGCCAGGGGCGTGTAGATCAATCGATGAGCGTCATATGCTAGGGGCGTGTGCATATCGCGTTCAATAAATCTTCGACATCACCGGATTAGTCGAGGAACCCCGTGGAGGGGAAAATGTGCATTTCAACACTTTTCCCGCGAAATTTTGTTCTATCGTCTTGGGAAAGTTATTCGAACGAAAGGCGCGGATGATGACATCGCCTCTTCAAACCAAAGCCCCAAATCTTTCCCGAGGTCCGGACCTTTTGACAGGCGAGACAGCCAAACGAACGAGAGCCCATTTTCAACCGCCTTCGCGTGAGGGTAAGGCGGCAAATAATGAAGCGTCTCAGGGTACGATCGACGAACGATGCATCAACACAATTCGTACCTTGTCGATGGACGCCGTCCAACAAGCAAAGTCCGGACATCCCGGCACGCCAATGGCGCTTGCGCCGGTAATCTACACATTGTGGCAACAATTCCTGCGCTTCGATCCGGACGATGCGACGTGGCCAAACCGCGACCGCTTCGTGCTGTCGAACGGTCATGCGTCGATGCTGCTTTACGCGACGCTTCATCTTGCCGATGTGAAAGCAGCCAATGGCGACACCGCTGTCAGTCTCGACGATATCAAAAAATTCAGGCAGCTCGATAGCAAATGCCCCGGCCACCCCGAGCACGGCGTCACGCCTGGCGTCGAGACCACCACCGGGCCACTCGGCCAGGGTTGCGGTAATAGCGTCGGCATGGCGCTCGCTGGACGCTGGTTGGCGCAACATTTCAATCGGCCGGGATTCAAGATTTTCGATCACAACGTGTACGCATTTTGCAGCGATGGCGACATGATGGAGGGCGTGTCGAGTGAGGCGGCCTCGTTTGCAGGCCACCAGATGCTGGAAAATCTCTGCTGGATCTACGACAGCAATCGCATCACCATCGAAGGCCATACCGATTTAGCTTTTAGCGACGATGTCGCGGAGCGCTTTCTGGCCTATGGCTGGAATGTACAAAAGGTCGGCGATGCGAACGATCGAGATCGTCTGGCGGAAGCCATCGAAGCGTTCTTGCGCAACGACGACGTCCCTACCCTCATCATCGTCGACAGCCATATCGGCTATGGCGCTCCGCATAAACATGACACCAGCGCGGCCCATGGCGAGCCGCTCGGCGAAGAGGAAATTCGTCTTGCCAAGCGAAATTACGGCTGGCCGGAGGATGCTAAATTCCTTGTGCCCGACGGCGTGCGCGAGCATTTCCGCGACGGCATTGGCCAACGCGGCAAAGCCCTGCACGACAATTGGAGCACGTTATTCACCTCCTATCGAGAGAAATTCCCTGACTTGGCAAACCGGCTTGAGCAGATGGGAAGGCGCGAACTTCCCGACGGCTGGGATTCCGATCTTGCCGGATTCTCCGCCGACGCGAAGGGGCTTGCGACCCGCGACTCAGGCGGAAAAGTATTGAACGACATCGCCTCCCATTATCCGTGGCTGATGGGCGGTTCGGCCGATCTCTCGCCCTCCACCAAGACAAATCTCAAATTCGAGAGTGCCGGCAGTCTGGAAACCGCCACACCGGGCGGCCGCAACATGCATTTCGGAATCCGCGAACATGCCATGGGAGCGATCCTTAATGGGATGGCGCTGTCCAATGTACGGCCCTACGGATCGAGTTTTCTGATCTTCTCCGACTACATGAAACCGCCGATTCGTTTGGCCGCGCTGATGAAGCTGCCGGTCATTTATGTCTTTACGCACGATTCAATCGGCGTTGGTGAAGACGGGCCGACGCATCAGCCGGTCGAGCAGCTTGTCGCGCTGAGAAGTATCCCAGGTCTTGTCACCTTGCGCCCTGCCGACGCCAATGAAGTCACGGAGACGTGGCGCGTTGTCATCGGATTTAAGAATAAGCCGGCCTGCCTGGTGCTCACGCGCCAGGCGCTGCCAACCCTTGACCGCGCGCGCTATGCACCGGCGGCAGACTTGGCGCGCGGTGCCTATATTCTCGCCGACGCACCGGACGGCGCCCCGACCGTAATCCTAATCGGTACCGGCAGTGAGGTCGCGCTGTGTATTGACGTGTATGAAAAGCTCAAGACCGAAGGAATTCAGGCGCGCGTCGTCAGTATGCCGTCGTGGGAGCTATTCGAAGAACAGGACCAAGCCTATCGCGATAAAGTTCTTCCACCGCATATTACGGCGCGCGTATCGGTCGAGATGGGCTCGGTTATAGGCTGGGACCGCTATGCCGGCGCGACCGGCGCCAAAGTCGGAATGACAACCTTCGGATCCTCCGCGCCGCTCAAGGATCTGCTTGTCAAATTTGGTTTCACTCCGGCCAGAATTCTCGCCGCCGCCAAGGCGCAGATCGCAAAATCCGAGAGGACGGCATCGTGAACGTGCAACTCAAAACAAAAGCGCCTAGCCCGCTCAAGCGCCTAGGTGACTTTGGACAGGCCGTTTGGCTCGACTTTCTCGCCCGCAGGTTCATCGCCGAAGGCGGCCTCAAGAAGCTCATCGAGAATGATGGGCTCACCGGCGTCACCTCCAATCCCTCGATCTTCGAAAAAGCCATCGCTGGCAGCGACGATTACGACTCTTCCTTGCGGGAATTTGAAAGCAAGAACGATTACGACGTCATGACGCTCTACGAGAAACTGGCGATTGAGGACATCCAAAACGCGGCGGACGCGCTGCGTCCTGTTTACGCCAAGACCGACGGCCGGGATGGCTATGTCAGCCTCGAAGTGTCACCCTATCTTGCGAACGATACCGAGGCGACGATCAAAGAGGCGCGGCGTCTGCGGCGCGCGGTCGGCCGTGACAACGTGATGATCAAGGTGCCGGCGACACAGGCCGGCTTACCGGCCATCAAGCAGCTCACGGGCGAAGGCCTTAGCGTCAACATTACGCTGATGTTCTCGCAAATGGTTTATGAGCAAGTCGTCGAAGCCTATTTGTCCGGACTTGAACATTTCGCATCGCAAGGCGGCGATCTTAGCAAGGTCGCAAGTGTCGCCAGCTTCTTCGTCAGCCGCATCGATGTGTCCGTCGACAAGCTGATCGATGAAAAGCTATCTCAGACGAAAGACGCTGGCCGGCGCGAAGAACTCAAAGGGCTCGCCGGCAAAGTCGCCATCGCGAATGCTAAATTGGCTTATCAGCGCTACAAGTGTCGGTTCTCCGGCGCGCGCTGGGAGCAGCTGAAGGCGAAAGGCGCCCGCGTTCAACGGATGCTGTGGGCCAGCACCGGCACCAAGAACAAAGCCTATAGCGACGTGCTTTATATCGAAGAGCTGATCGCCGCGGACACCATCAACACGATTCCGCCATCGACCATGGACGCCTTCCGCGATCATGGAAAAGTGCGCGCGAGCCTCGAAGAGAATATCGAGCAGGCCGAACAGATCATGACCACACTTGAGAAGGTCGGCATCTCGATCGACGAAGTGACCAAAGAACTGACCGCCGATGGCGTAAAATCGTTCGCCGATGCGTTCGACAAACTGCTGGGCGCTGTCGCCCACAAGCGCGCGGTATTTCTCGGCGACAGGCTCGACAGCCAGACACACAGACTGGCGCCGGACCTCGAGAAGGCTGTCACAGCCTCACTCGAAAAAGGGAGAAGCGATGCGAACGTGCGCCGGCTCTGGGCTGGCGACGCAAAATTATGGACCGACACCGACGAGGCGAATTGGCTCGGCTGGCTCAATATCGTCGAACAGCAACATCAGAGCGCGGGCGACCTTCGCGCGCTGAAAAGCGATATCGCAAAACAAGAATTCTACCACGTCGTGCTGCTCGGCATGGGCGGATCAAGTCTCGGAGCGGAAGTCTTTGCCAAGACATTCGGACGCCAAGAAGGTCATCCCGAGCTTCTGGTGCTGGATTCAACCGACCCGGCACAGATCCGGACGATTGAAAGCAAAATCGATCCGGCCCACACTCTTTTCATCGTGTCGAGCAAGTCCGGCAGCACGCTTGAGCCGACTATCCTGAAACAATACTTCTTCGAATGCGTGACGAAAGCCGTCGGGGCCGACAAGGCTGGATCGCACTTTATCGCGATCACCGATCCCGGGTCGAAACTTCAGGCCATCGCCGAGCGCGACCACTTTCGTCACATTGCGTTCGGGATTCCGAGCATCGGCGGCCGCTATTCAGTGCTGTCGGATTTCGGCATGGTCCCCGCCGCGGCGGCGGGAATCGACACCGACCAGATACTATTGACGGCACAAAATATGGTTCACTCCTGCAGCGCGAACGTGCCGCCAGCCGACAATCCGGGTGTCATGCTCGGCACAATTTTGGGCGTACTGGGGAAATCCGGTCGCGACAAGATCACCATCATCGCCTCACCCGGCATCGCCGACTTCGGGGCTTGGCTTGAACAATTACTGGCGGAATCGACCGGCAAGCAGGGTAAGGGACTCATTCCGGTCGACGCCGAACCGCTTGGCGCCCCGGCGGTCTATGGGCAGGATCGCCTGTTTGTCTATATGCGGCTGAGCAGCGAAGCAGACCCGAAGCAAGATGATGCCCTTGCTGCGATTGAAAAGGCCGGCCATCCAGTCGTGCGCATCGCCGTCACCGACCGCTATCATATCGGCCAGGAATTCTTTCGCTGGGAATTCGCGACCGCGGTCGCGGGGGCGATCCTCGGAATCAATCCCTTCAATCAACCCGACGTTGAGGCGAGCAAAGACAAGACGCGCGAACTCACCACCGCGTATGAGAAGACCGGAAAGCTGCCGCAGGAAACTGCGCTGCTGGAGGATGGCGAACTTTCGCTCTTTGCCGATCCGAAGAGCAGCAAGGTTTTGGGGAACGCCAAAACCCTGACCGACGTTCTCGCGGCGCATTTCGCGCGTATCAAGCCAAACGACTATTGCGCGCTTCTGGCCTATATCGAACGCAACGAGCGTCATCGCGCGGCATTGCAAGACATCCGCGTTCTCATCAGGGATCGCAAACGAGTCGCCACTTGCCTCGGCTTCGGGCCAAGATTCCTCCACTCGACCGGACAGGCCTACAAGGGCGGGCCTAATACCGGCGTATTTCTGCAAATCACCTGCGACGACGCCACCGATCTCGATGTACCAGGGCAAAAATACAGCTTCGGCATCGTCAAGGCGGCGGAAGCCCGCGGCGACTTTCAGGTGCTGGCCGAGCGCGAACGGCGCGTCCTGCGGGTCCACCTCGGCACGCATGTTGCGGCGGGGTTGACGATTCTCAAGAATGCCGTTCGGCAGGCGCTCGCATAAACGAAGGCGGAGGAAGACAAATGCAACTCGGCATGATCGGCTTGGGTCGGATGGGCGGAAACATTGTCCGTCGTCTCACTCGCGGCGGCCATCACTGTGTTGTCTTCGACCAGAACCCGGCCGCGGTCAAAGCGCTTGCCGGCGAACGCGTCACAGGTAGCGCCGATCTCAAGCAACTCGTCAGCCAGATCACCAAACCGCGCGCGGTCTGGGTCATGTTGCCGGCCGGCGAGATTACCGAGACGACGATAGGACAATTGGGCGCGCTGCTGGAATCAGGCGACGTCATTATCGACGGCGGTAACGCTTTCTACCAAGACGATATCAAGCGAGCAAAAACGTTAAAGGCCAAAGGTATTCACTATGTCGATTGCGGCACCAGCGGCGGCGTGTGGGGTCTGGAGCGCGGCTACTCTCTGATGATCGGCGGCGAAAAGGGATCTGTCGAGCGGTTGGATCCTATCTTCAAAACTTTGGCTCCCGGCGCCGGTGATATTGCGTCCACACCCGACCGCCAGGGCCGCGATCCGCGCGTCGAGCAAGGATATATGCACTGCGGTCCCTGTGGCTCTGGCCGTTTCGTCAAGATGATCCACAACGGCATCGAATATGGCCTCATGCAGGCCTATGCCGAGGGTTTCAATATTTTACGCGGTGCCGCCTCCGAAGACTTACCGGAAGATCGGCGTTTTCAGCTCGACCTGCCCGACATAGCGGAAGTTTGGCGCCGCGGCAGCGTTATCGGTTCGTGGCTGCTCGACCTCACCGCGATGGCTTTAGCGCAAGATCCGAAGCTTTCGCAATATTCGGGCGTCGTCGAGGATTCCGGCGAAGGCCGCTGGACGGTGAACGCTGCGATCGAAGAGGCCGTACCGGCCGATGTGCTCTCGGCGGCGCTCTATGCCCGTTTTCGGTCCCGCGAGAAGGAGAGTTTCTCCGACAAGATGCTGTCCGCGATGAGAAACAAGTTCGGCGGTCACGTCGAACCTAAAACGGCCGGGTGAAATGGATCCACAGACATTACCCGCCGGCCCCTGCATCCTCGTGATCTTCGGCGCTACTGGCGATCTTACCAAGCGCCTGTTGGTTCCGGCGCTCTACAACCTTCGCAAAGCCGGATTGCTGCCGGAGAAGTTCGCCATCGTTGGCGTCTCCCGAAGCAACAGCGACAATGAGACCTTCCGCCGCGAGGTTTGCCCTAAATCGGCGGTAGATGCCGACTGGAAATGGCTCTGCGAACGCATGTTCTATTTTCAGGGCGAATTCGATAACGCGGAGACTTATACCAAACTCAAACAATTCCTGACCAAGATCGACGCGGAGCACCACACCGGCGGCAACTGCCTGTTTTATCTGGCAACGCCACCGAAGATATTTTCCATGATCGTGAAACAGCTGGGCGGTGCCGGGTTGGCCCACGAGGAGGAAAATCAATGGCGCCGCGTAATCGTAGAGAAGCCGTTCGGCACCGACCTGCCGTCCGCGCAGGCGCTCAATCACGAACTTCTCGGTGTGCTGGCCGAAAATCAGATTTATCGCATTGATCATTATCTTGGGAAAGAAACGGTTCAGAACATCATGGTGTTCCGTTTCGCCAACGGCATCTTCGAGCCGCTCTGGAATCGCGATCATATCGACCATGTGCAGATCACCGTCGCAGAGACCGTTGACGTCGAGCGGCGCGGGAAGTTCTACGACGCGACCGGGGCGTTGCGCGATATGGTGCCGAACCACTTGTTCCAGCTTCTCACACTCACTGCGATGGAGCCGCCCGCCCGGTTTGACGCGGAAGCGGTTCGTTCGGAAAAGTCGAAAGTCTTGGACTCCATTCATTCATTCGATTCCGACAAGGCGCGCCGCAACGCCGTGCGCGCGCAATACGGCGCCGGTACAGTCGAGGGGAAAAAGGTCGACGCTTATCCGCACTCAGCCGACGTCTCGCCGGATTCGACGACGGAAACCTATGTCGCGCTCAAGCTCGTGATCGATAACTGGCGTTGGGCCGGCGTGCCGTTCTATTTGCGTACCGGAAAAGCGCTATCCGTGCGCCGAACCGAGATCGCCATTCAGTTTAAGCAGGCGCCGTTTGCACTTTTTCAGGACACGCCGATCGAGCGGCTCACGCCCAACGACCTGATCCTCCAGATCCAACCCGAGGAAGGCATGATTCTCCATTTCAGCGGGAAAGTCCCAGGACCGAATATGCGCATGGGCGGGGTCGAGATGAAATTCAATTACAACGATTATTTCAAGGAAACGCCGAACACCGGCTACGAGACATTGATCTACGACTGCATGAAGGGGGATCCGACGTTATTCCAGCGCGCCGATAATATCGAGGGAGGGTGGCGCGTCGTGCAGCCCGTACTCGATGCGTGGGAAAAGGACCGCGTAGACGCGCTGCCGAGCTACGTCGCCGGCAGTTCAGGCCCCAGCGAGGCCGACGAATTGCTGGCGCGCGATGGCCGGCGCTGGCGCCCAATCCATGGCAATGGCCATGAACAGTCATCATGACCCCTACACGATCAGGGCCGTTCAAATGCTCCGCCGTGATCTCGGATGTCGACGGCACGTTGGTGACGAGTCATGACAAGAGCTTGACCGAGCGCGCAGCGGCCGCGGTGACGGCGTTGCGCCAGCATGGAATTATTTTCACGATCATCAGCAGCCGCCCGCCCAATGGCTTGCGCAAGTTGAGCGGACCGCTCGGAATAACGACGCCGATGGGTTGTTTCAACGGCGGGGCGCTGGTCGGCCCCGACCTCAACGTCATCGCCGAACATCTGTTGTCGCCTGAGGTTGCCCGGCGCGCGGTCGCCATGCTCGGCAATCGCGGGGTGCAAGCCTGGGTTTTCAGTGGACAAGATTGGCTGGTGCGTGACCTTCATGCGCCTTACGTCGGCCACGAGGAGCTCACGCTGGGATTCGCCCCAAAAAAAATCGACGATTTTGGGCGCGCGCTCGATACCGCCGCCAAGATCGTTGGCGTCAGCCAGGACTTTGCGCTGCTGGCGCGCTGTGAAACAGAAGGCCGCGCGCTTCTCGCCGGCCAGGCGTCGGTCGCCCGCTCGCAGCAATACTACCTCGACATCACCGATCCGCTCGCTAATAAAGGAACCGCGCTGTCACAGATCGCGACGCTGCTCGGCGTTCCGCTGGCGGAAATCGCGGTCATCGGCGATGGCGGCAACGATGTGGCGATGTTCAAGCTCGGCGGGCTCAGTATTGCCATGGGCAATGCCAGCCCCGAGGTGCAGGCACAGGCCGATTGCGTCACTGAGTCTTGCGACAATGAAGGCTTCGCCAATGCGATCGAGCGATACATCTTATGCCGCGCGGGCTCGGCCACAACGAGGGTATCGTGAAACCAATCATTGTCGCACCCTCGATTCTTGCCGCCGATTTGCGGCGGATTGGTGAAGAAGTCCGCGCCGTCGATGAGGCTGGCGCCGATTGGATTCATATCGACGTCATGGACGGAAGGTTCGTGCCGAACATCTCCTTCGGCCCCGCGATCGTCAACGCAGTGCGACGATCGACAGCAAAGCCGCTCAATGTGCACCTGATGGTTGTCGAACCTGAACGCTATCTTGACGATTTTGCCGAAGCAGGCGCCGACCATCTGTTGATTCAGGCTGAGCCATCGTCAACGACGCATCTCCATCATGCACTATCGCGCATACGGAAGCTGGGCAAAAAGGCCGGCGTCGTGCTCGACCCCGCCGTTCCCGCGGCGTTTATCGAGGACGTGCTCCCGCTTTGCGCTGTCGTTCTGGTGATGACGGTCAATCCCGGCTTCGGCGGCCAAAAATTTCTGCCGGAAATGCTGCCGAAAATCCGTGACTTGCGCCAGCTTTGCGCCTTAAAGCGGCTCGACCCGTGGATAGAAGTCGACGGCGGGCAGAACGGCGAAAACGCCGCATTGGCCATCGCCGCAGGCGCTGATGCAATTGTCGCCGGTTCTGCAATATTCCATTCAGACGATTATGCAGCAGCCATCGCGCAAATTCGAAACAGTTCATCTCGACAGAAGGCCTGGGTACAATGACCACGCCTGTACCGGCTGAAAATCACATCTTTGAAAGCGGCGAATCGCTCGCACGCCATGCAGCGGAATGGCTTTGCGCTCTAGCCAATGCGGGTGACCGCGCCTTCGCGGTTTGCCTATCGGGCGGATCGACGCCCCGGCGCCTGTATGATTATCTTGCTGATCCGACCTTTGCCTCGCGTTTTCCGTGGGGCCGCGCGCACTGGTTCTGGGGCGACGAGCGCTTTGTGCCGCACGATCATCGCGACAGCAATTTCCGGATGGCACGCGAGGCGTTTCTGTCGCGCGTTCCGATTCCCGCCGAAAATATCCATCCAATTCCGACCGAATATCTGACTCCTGATCAGTCCGCTGCCGAATACGAAACGACACTGAAGCGTTTCTACGGCGCGGACACCCTGAAATCCAGTCGGCCGTTGTTCGACGTGACGTTGCTGGGGATTGGAGAAGACGGGCACACCGCGTCGTTATTTCCCGGTCAGCCGGCCCTAAGGGAGGTGCGCAGATGGGCAGTGCCGGTCATCGGAGCAAAGGCGGAGCCGCGTATCACGCTGACCTACCCCGTTCTCGATAGCAGCGGCGATGCCGCGTTCTTGGCCGTCGGTGGCGACAAAAGCAACATCGTGACCCGCGCGCAACGTGGAGATCGGACAATACCCGCCGCCATGATTCGTCCCGTCGGGCGGCTGCATTGGTTTATGGATTGCGCCACCGCATCCTGAGGAGCTAGTCAATGTCTCTGGAAAACAAGTCAGCCGATGGCGCCCGCATTTCGTCTGCGATGGCAATAGTCATCGTCATGGGCGTCTCGGGATGCGGGAAGTCGACTATCGGATCGTTGCTCGCACGGCATCTTGAATGGGAGTTCGAGGATGCCGATTGGTTTCATCCGGATTCCAATATCGACAAGATGCATAAGGGCATTCCGCTCACCGATGATGATCGCAAGCCGTGGTTGGATGCGATCGCCGCGTGGATCGACAAGACCTGTCGCGCGAACGGACACGGCGTCATTGCCTGCTCCGCGTTAAAGCGCCGCTACCGCGATGTTCTGATCGGTGACCGTCGGGCCGTCCGCCTCGTCTATCTCAAAGGCGACGAGAATCTGATCGCACGCCGTATCGCCACGCGGCACGAGCATTTCATGCCGCAAAGTTTGCTCCATAGCCAATTCGAGGCACTCGAAGAACCGGGATCGGACGAAAATCCCGTCACAATCTCGATCGAACCGAAGCCAATTGAGATTGTAATGCGAATTTTGTCAGCGCTGAACCTCGGCAACGAGACAAAGTGGACCTAATGGTGAACACTCACCCTCCTCAACGTCCGCACGATCCCATCGAGGCGAAACTCAGCCCGGCGGACGATCGTGTTCGCCTGAACGACTGGTTGCCGCCCCAGGTTGGCGTGGTGCCCAAGATCAGGATTGGGAAGCGTTGGATTAACGTGCTGTGGGCACTGCCGCTCGGTTTTGTGTTGTTGGTTATCGGCGTGGCCATAGCCCAGGCGTTGCGGGAACTGCCAGCGGTGCAGGATTTTCTCGTGCGCTATCCCGGCGTCCCACAATCGGCACAGGCCGTCATCAGCGGATTCCCGGCGTGGCTGCGTGTGCAGCACTTCCTGAACATTCTTTTCATGGCATTCATCGTCCGCTCCGGCATCCAGGTTCTCGCGGACCATCCACGCCTGTATTGGAAACGCGACTGCACGCCCGGCACCGAGTGGTTCCGCTTTCAGAAAGCCGTCCCAATGGGGCGAATTTGGACCGCGAAAGATGATTCCGTGACCCTGCCGGGCTGGCTGGGTATTCCCGGCATCCGGCATTCCATCGGGCTGGCCCGCTGGTGGCATTTCTCGTTCGGCCTGCTGTGGATCATCAACGGCATTGTCGTTTATGCGCTGCTGTTCTGGACGGACCAATGGCAGAGGCTGGTGCCGACCACATGGGAGGTTTTGCCGAACGCAGTATCGACGGCACTGCAATACCTGTCGCTGACCTTCCCCGCCGATGCAAGCTGGACCCGCTACAACAGCCTCCAGCAACTGGCCTACTTCATCACCGTGTTTGTTGCCGCGCCCACGTCGATCCTTACGGGCTTCATGCAGGGACCCGCAATCTCAAATCATCTGGGCTGGTTCGGCAAAGTATTGAACCGCCAACGGGCACGCTCAATCCATTTCCTCGCAATGTGGTGGTTCCTGTTTTTCATCCTGATCCACGTGACCTTGGTGTTTATCACCGGCGCGCGGGTCAATCTGAACATGATGTTTGCAGGCGTGTATGACAGTTCCTGGAGCGGCTTTAATATTTTCGTCCCGGCCATGGTGCTGGTGGCTGTGACCTGGTGGCTCGCATCGCCGTTCACCATCCGGCATGCGCGCGTCGTTCAGAAGATCGGCGAATTCATGATGTGGCCATTCAACGCCCTGACCGAATGGTGGGATCCGAACAGCCTGTTGACGGAAAAAGACATCTCGCCGCATTTCTGGCCAAACGGTACCATGCCGAATTCGGCTGAGTTCGATGCGCTGGTGGCTGAAGGCTTTAAAAGCTTTGTTCTGCGGGTTGGCGGTTTGGTGGAAGCGCCCAAGGTGTTCTCCTACGTCGAGTTGAAGGCGATGCCGAAACAAGAACAGATCACCACCCATTTTTGCATTCAGGGCTGGTCCGGCGTCGCAAAGTGGGGCGGCGTTCCGATGCGCCACATCCTCGACTTGGTGCGTCCGACCTCCGACGCCCGCTACGCTGTCTTTTACTCGCTGGCCGACGGCAGCGACCGCGGCCGTTACTATGACGTGCATAGAATATCGAATATGCGCCACGATCTGACCATTCTCGCTTATGAAATGAACGGAGCGCCCGTGAGTGTGCTGCACGGCGCACCGCTGCGGCTACGCTGCGAGAATGAGCTCGGTTTCAAGATGGTGAAATGGATCGCAGCAATCGAGTTCGTCCATGATTTCGCTGACCTTGGCGCTGGTCAGGGCGGCTATAACGAAGATCATGAATTCTACGGTTACCGAATGCCTATCTAAGAAGCTTGCTCAGGCGAACCGTTGGGCATCTGGCGTTATATGCCCGAGATGAGGGCCTGACATGCGTAACAGGACTGAGCCATGGTCAAGACGTTCAAGGTTGGCGATCACGTAAGTTGGAATTCGGAAGCCGGCCGGGTGCGCGGGACAATTATCAAAGTGCATCGACGTAACGTTACCTACAAAGGTTACGTTCACCATGCCAGCCCGGATGAGCCGCAGTTTGAAATTAAAAGCGATAAAACCGATCATGTCGCCTTGCACAAAGCCGCGGTACTGAGACGCCTCGACTAATCGCTGGGGGTAAATCTTATAAGATGGCGGCAGGAATGGCTCTCACGTTCTTCACCATCGGTCATTCAACGCGCTCGATCGGCGAGTTCATTGAATTGCTTGCTGCTTCGGAAATCGGTCTCGTGGTCGATGTGCGCACGGTCCCGCGCTCGCGGACAAATCCGCAATATAATCGCGAGGCGCTTCCCGTTTCATTGTCCGGTTCTCAGATCGCCTATGAGCATATTGCTGAACTCGGTGGCCTCCGGCCGCGCTCCAGGGATATCGCACCCAGCGTCAACGGCTTCTGGGAAAATCGGAGCTTTCACAACTACGCCGATTACGCGATGAGCGCCGGCTTTCAGGCGGGCTTGGCCCGGTTGCGCGAGATCGGCAACACGCGTCACTGCGTCGTGATGTGCGCGGAGGCGGTTTGGTGGCGGTGTCATCGCCGGATCATTGCCGACTACTTGCTCGCGGCGGGCGAGCAGGTCTTTCATATTCTTGGACCGAAAAAGATCGTGTCAGCAAGCCTGACGAAGGTTGCCACGCCACAGCCGGACGGAACGCTGACCTACCCCGCTGAAATTGTAAAAGCGAATAACATGGACGACTCGATGTTGCGACCTTAAAAATCTAAGCGCGGCGACTACCGCCGGCTTATCCAGATTACGGGCGTGCCCCGATAGCGGATATGGACTTGCTTCCAACGCCCACGATTTCAGGAAACCTCTGGTAGCTCGAGACTGCGTGGTGGCGGACGCCAGTCCCTTTCGAACCAGTCTCCGCTGCTAAATTCCCTGCTAACAGGGAAAAGAACGGGAATTTTTTCGATTCTGGGTCTGTTTCAAAATCTTAGGTCCCCGAAATTCAATCGTTTCGGATGGTTAGAGCCAAATTCCCTGCTCATCGGAGCAGGGAATTTCTGAGAAAGAACAGGGAATTTCCGGAGACGATCATGGAATTTCTGCCACGCCGTAATCCCGTGGACACCAAGCGCATCTATCCCTGAATCAATTTGCGCAGGCGGCCCGCGATTCCACCGCGTCGCCATTTCACAGTTCGTCATTTTAGATCGCGTTACTCTTTTCTAAACGAGAGCGATTAGTGCTTTCGTGGATATCTTCCTGCCATTGAATAAAATCATTCCCTAATCTAGCTGGCAGCCCAACTACGGGAGGGAAGGAAGAATGACAGAAAATGAAGCCAAGAAGCCTGTCAAACTAACTCGGGACGAATTGTACAAACAGGTTTGTGCGAATTAACCGCGCCGGTCTGGTGCATCTTGGCGCCGGAAACGTAGACGCCCTTGTCGTCGCGCTTGACCACGCGCAGAAAGAGATCCTGATCGCTCTGCTGGTGCGGCGCCTTGGAGTGGTCGTCCTTCGGATCGGTCATGGCGCCGCCGATCACCACATTGGCGGCCTAAGCGCGCCGCAAGAATTCAAGAAAGCGCTCGTGGTATTTGGTGCCGTTCTTGGCGTCGATGTCGAAGGTAACTGAATGGCAGTGCCGATGGCATCGAGCCCGACGCAGCGCTGGAAGCAGGTGCCGGTGCGCCGGCCGAGCTCGCGCTGCATCTCGTGCTTGGTAACGAGATCGCCCGGATTGACCGGCACGTGCAAGAAACGATTGACCGACTGCCGCGCGATCTCGGAGCGCACGGTGCCGAGCTCCGGACGCTCGCTGGCGAGCCGAAAGGTCTCGGCCATGGCGTTGATCGAGGGCCGGATCACTGGATTATCGGCCGGATCGAGAACGCGCTCGCCCATGAAAAACACGTTCATGCGACGCCCGCGCAGCGAGGCGATGTAGTCGTCCGCGTTCGCGATCGGCTTCTTGAAGTCAGCCCAGAGCGCCTCGACAGAGTCCATGACGTTTCTCCCGGCTACGCTTTCAGTGTTTCCTTGAGCTTGTAGCGGATGATCTTTCCCGATCCGGTGCGCGGAATTTCGGCAATCAGGTGCACCGCATGCGGAATCTTGTAAGCCGAGAGACGAGTCTTGCAATACGCTATAACCGCCTCGGCTTCGACGTTCTGATCCGGCCGCGCCACCACGAACAGGGCCGGAACCTCGCCGAGATGCTCGTGCGACACCCCAACCACGGCGCAATCGAGCACCGGCGGGAAGGTGTTCACCACCTCTTCGATCTCGGCCGGCGCGATGTTCTGGCCGCCGCGGATAATGAGTTCCTTCAGTCGCCCGGTAATGGTGAGGAAGCCGTTCTCGTCGCTCCTGGCGAGATCGCCGGTGTGATACCAGCCCGCGCGCAGCGCCGCGCGCGTCTCCTCCGGCTTGTTGTGATAGCCGGGCATCACGTTCGGTCCGCGCACGATCAGCTCGCCTTCCTGCCCAAGCGCCACGTCTTGCCCGCTCGCCGGATCGACGATCCGCACCGCGAGGCCCGGCAGCGGCAAGCCGCAGGAGCCGAGCGTGCGCCCACCATACGGCCAGTTCATCGTCACCATGGTCGAGGTTTCGGTGATGCCGTAGCCATCGAGCAGCGGCACTCCGAAATGCGCCTCAAATTCGCGGTTGAGAGTCGCCGGCATGATCGCTCCGGCGGAGGCGCACAGCCGCAGGCCGGGGATCTTGAGGTTCTTCTCGTCCTTGGTCGCCTGCAATAGATAGTGAAACATCGTCGGCACACCGGGGAAGTAAGTAAACTCCCCGGTCTTGAGCAAACGCACCGTCTCGCTGGTGGAGAAGCGCTCCATGATGTGTTCGGTCGCGCCGGCGGCCAGAATCGAGAGCACCGAAAGATTGAGTGCGTAGGAATGGAACAGCGGCAGCGGCGAGAGCACCGTGTCACTCTCGCAAAGACCCGTGATCGGCCCCCAGCACGACGCCGCGACCCACAACATGCCGTGCACGGTGAGCTTGACGCCCTTGGCGCGGCCGGTGGTGCCTGACGTATAGAGAATGTAGGACGGCTCGCGCATCAACGGCGGATCGCGCGGCGCCGATTTCGCCGCCTTGCCAATCAGTTCCGCGTAGCGCAGCGCCTTCGCACTCGATGAGCCGCGATCGGTGAAAATCAGAGTTTTGAGATTGGGTGCATCCTTTTGTAACTTGACGAAAAGGTTGGCGCGCTCGGCGGTAGTGAAAACCACCTTGCAGTTCGCGTCGGCGAGGCGGTAGGCAATTTCCGGTTCGGAGGAATCGTAACTGATCGGCACGCCGAGCGCGCCCGCCCGCGTGATGCCGAAGCAAGCTTCCACCCATTGCACTGAATTCGGCAGCATGATCGCGACCGTGTCGCCGGGTTCGACGCCGTTGTCGGCGAGATGACCGGCGATCCTGGCCGTGCGGTCGAGCAGTTCCGCGTAAGTGACTTGCGACTGCGCGTCGCGATAAGCGATCTTCGCCCCACGCTCCTTGGCATGGCGGTGCAACAGCTCCGGGACCGGGGCAATCAGTTCGGTTTGCAGCATCGATCCTTCTCCATCACACCATGCTGAAGCCGCCGCTGATGCTCAGCGTCTGGCCCGTGATCCAGCCACTCTTCGGCGACACCAGCAGCGCGATCATCGGGGCGACGTCACCGGCCTGGCCGAGCCGACGCACCGGATAAAGCTTCACCAGTTTCTCACGGTTGGCCTCGACCCATTCCTTGTCATGGTCGGTCTCGACCAGCCCAAGCGAGACGGTGTTGGCGGTTGTGCCGTTGCGACCGAGCTCGCGCGCCAGCGATTTCATTAGCGCCACCACGCCGGCGCGCGCGGCGGCGACAATTGCAAGGCCGGATTCGCCGACGCGCGAGGAATCGCCGATCACGCTGACGATACGGCCGTTACCGGCCCTCTCGAAATGCGGCGCGGCTGCGTAGCAGCAGTGAATCGCACCATAGAGACAGGCGTCGATCTGTTTCTTCCAATCCTCCGGCGTAGTTTCGACGAAGCGTTTGCGCAGCGCGAGCCCGGCATTGTTAACTAGAATGTCGAAGCCACCGAAATCCTTAGCCACCGCCTCGATCATCGCCTTGACCGCGGCAAAATCGGCGACATCGGCAGCGTAAGCCCTGGCCTTGCCACCCTTGCCGGCGATCTCAGCCACCAGTGCCTCGGCGTCCTTGGCCGAGCTTCGATAATTGACCGCGACCGCCGCGCCTTCGGCGGCCAGACTCAACGCGATCTCGCGCCCGACGCCGCGACCTGCTCCGGTGACCAGTGCAATTTTGTCCTTCAATCCCAAATCCATTGTTCAACTCGCTATTGTTTGCCCGACGTCCGCGCCGTCTCGATCAGGCGGAACAAGCGCTCAGGCGTTACGGGAAGTTCATTGATCTCAATACCGAGCGGCTTGAGCGCATCCGCGACCGCATTGGCGACCGCCGCCGGCGCACCAATTGTGCCGCCTTCGCCCATTCCACGAAAACCGCCGAGCGTGGTCGGCGATTCCAATTCAAGATGGATGACTTTCATCGGCGGAATTTCACAAGCCGAGGGAACCAGATAGTCCACGAGGCTCGCGGTGTGGATCTGACCCTGATCGTCATAGACCACCTGCTCATAGAGCGCGGCGCCGATGCCTTGGGCGACGCCGCCATGTACCTGACCGTCCACGATCAGCGGATTGACCAGCTTGCCGCAATCTTCCGCCACGACGAAGCGCTCGACGCGAACCTCATAGGTTTGCGGATCGATATCGACGGTGGCGATGTGGCAAGCCGACGATGTGGTGCCGAATATCGGATCGTAGGTCTTGGTTGCAGCAAGCTCCTCGCGCGCCTCGACCGGCAGACGACCCATCTCCGAATAGACCGCGCGTGCGACCTCGCGGAATGTGACCGAACGGTCGGTGCCAGCGACCGACACCTTGCCGTTTTCGGCGGTGAGATCAGAGGGCGCCGCTTCAAGCAGATGCGAGGCGGCGTTGAATACCTTCTCGCGCACGGCCTGCGCCGCGAGCGTCGCTGCGCCACCCGCCAGCACCAGGCTGCGGCTCGCGTAAGTGCCGGTGCCGCCGGCAACAGCGGCGCTGTCACCCTGCACAATGCGGATGTCCTCGAAGCGCGCGCCAAGATGCTCGGCGACAATTTGCGCTAAAGTCGTCTCCAGTCCTTGCCCGTGCGAGGCGATACCGAAGGCGGCCGTCACCGCGCCGGTCGAATCGATGCGAATGATCGCGGTTTCCGTGCCGGTGTTGATCGGCATACCGGGTGCGGCCGAAATGCGCGAGCCGATGCCGGTCAATTCGGCGTAACTCGCTATGCCGATGCCAGACCAGCGGCCGGCGGCGCGCGCCTCTTCCTGATTCACGCGCAATGCGTCGTAGCCGATCGCCTTGCTAGCGACGTCGAGACACTCCTTGAAGCCGGATTTGTCCCATACGATGCCGGACGCTACCTTGTAGGGAAACTCCTTGTCATCCACGAGGTTACGTTCACGCAGCTCTTTTGGGTCGATGCGCATCTTGGCGGCGGCCATGTCGATCAACCGTTCCATCACGAAGGTCGAGATCGGGCGCCCGACGCCGCGATAGGGCCCGGTCGGCGCCTTCGAGGTGGCGACGCCGCGCACGCGGCCGCGATAGTGTTCAATACGGTAAGGTCCCGGCAGGAAGCTTACGACCTGCACCGGTTCGAGCGCCGCCGTCCACGGATAGATCGAATAAGCGCCGATGTCGCCGATCACGTCGGCGCTTAAAGCGAGTGCGTGGCCCTCGGCGTCGAGGCCGAGCTCGGCATCGACGATCTCGTCGAAGGCTTGGCTGGTAGACATCAAGTCTTCCATGCGGTCGCTGGTCCATTTGACCGAACGGCCGAGCAGCCGCGCCGCCGCGCAAACGAAAATCTCTTCTGGATAGAGCGAGCCCTTGCCGCCGAAGCCGCCGCCAACATCGGCGGCGACCACACGCACCTCGTTGCCGGATATGCCGAGCGCAGTAGCGAGCGCGTCCCGCACAATCCCGGGCACCTGCGTCGCCGAATGCAGCGTGAGCGCGCGGCGGCCGGCATCGTATTCGGCGAGACAGGCGCGCGGTTCGATCGCTACCGCTGTCTTGCGGTGCATGCGGAAGCGTCCTTTGACCCGCACCGGCGCGGCCGCCAGCGCGGCATCGACATCGCCACGCTTGAACTCGCGGCTGACGAGGATGTTGCCGCCGGCTTCCTCGTGCAGGCGCGGCGCATCGTCCTTCACCGCTTCGAGCGGATCGGTGACAACCGGCAGTGGCTCGTATTCGATGCCGATTAATTCGAGCGCGTCCTCGGCGTGATAACGGCTCTCCGCCACGATGCCGACCACCGGCTCACCGACATAGCGCACCTTGCCGCGCGCGAGCGGCAAGATTGGCGTGGCGTGGTAGCCCTTCATACGCGAAGTTGCCAGCAGCGGCGTGACGGTTGCGGCGAGATCCGCGGCGGTGAACACCGCGACCACGCCCGCGGCCTTGCGCGCAGCGGCACAGTCGATCGACTTGATGCGCGCGTGCGAATGCTCACTGCGGCGAAATGCTACATGCAGAACGCGCGGCGCTTGGCGGTCGTCGGCGAAAACGCCAGTGCCGCTCAAGAGCCGAGGGTCCTCGGTGCGCTTGATGCGCGCGCCGATCATCTTCGGCCGGGCGTGGATTTCGGCACTGTCAGTCATAGGCCTCGGGGCCCTTGCGCAACGTGTCCCATTGTGCGGCGTCGTGACCGCAGATGATCGTGGCGCCGCTCTTTTCAATGCGGCCAACCTCGGCAAGCGATTTCGCTAGCGCCTCTGCGTTCCAGGTGTTGCGCGGGATGACGCCGGTATCGAGCGTCATGCGCAGGCTCACTGTGTCGGACGCCAAAAAGAATGTGCCGCTCTTCTCAAGCGCAACCAGCGCGCCGGTGGTGCCGGACGTGTGGCCGGGCAGCGGAACAAGCACGATGCGGTTGTCGCCGAACAGGTCACGCTCGCCGCCGATGGTGTCGATCTTCATCGGCAGATCCCATTCTTGCGCGAGATAGCCAGATTTCTCGGCCTCGGGCGTGCGCGCAGCCGCGACCTCCTTTTCGTGGATGACGAAGGTCGCGCGCTTGAAGAAGGCGTTGCAGCCGCAATGGTCGGGATGCAGATGCGAACAGATCACGACATCGATGTCGTCGGGCTCAACACCGATCGCCTTGAGGCCGTGCACCACGTGCTCTCCCTGCGGCATAATCGGCGTCATCAGACGCGCAAGCGCGCCCCAGCGCGCCTCCGGATTTTCCGCGACCAAAGGGTGGCAGCCGGTGTCGAACAGCACATTGCCCTCGGCGTGACGCAGCAGCACACAGGAGACCGGCAACTCGATGGTTTCCTCGCGGCTGGCGGTCGGATCGTAAATCGTCTTGCGCATGCGCACGCGTCCGCCGGACAGAAAATGCATCATCATGTTCATGTTTTTGGCTCGGCCTTAGCCTTGGCAGCACGCACCGCATCAACGATGTGCTGGTAGCCGGTGCAACGGCACAGATTCCCCGAAAGCCCTTCGCGGATCGCGTCGTCGCTTTCGAGTGGATATTTTTTCAACATGTCGGTCGCGGTCATCAGCATGCCGGGCGTGCAGAAGCCACATTGCAGCGCGTGATGCTCGTGAAAAGCCACCTGCAGTGCATTCATTTGGCCCGGCGCCGAGAGCCCTTCCACCGTCTCCACCCGGTAGCCGTCGGCCTGCACCGCAAACATCAGGCAGGAGCGCACGCTGTCGCCTTCGACCATCACCGTGCAGGCACCGCAGACGCCGTGCTCGCAGCCAACATGCGTACCGGTGAGGCCGAGTTCGCCGCGCAGGAAATCGGCGAGCAACAGCCGCGGCTCTACCGCGCGCTGACAGACAGCGCCATTGACAGTCATGGTGATCTCGCGCGTCTTGCTCATACGGCACTCTCATTCGCGCGGCGCCAGGCGGCGGACACTGCCCGATCCGCCAGCACGCCAGCGAGATGACGCCGGTAATCCGAAGAAGCATGCAGATCGGTGTCCGGCTTGATAGCGGCGCGGACAGCATCGACCACACGGCCGGTCAGACCCGGTTCGAGCGCGTGGCCGACCAACAGCGCTTCAGCTTCTGCGGCGCGCAATGCGGTGGGGCCGACGCCGGTCAAAGCGATGCGGGCT
>Ga0209483_1000202_pt1 | contig 55229 bp, 64 predicted proteins | sample NGEPerA_FD_184508 | JGI IMG/M metagenome (GOLD analysis project Ga0209483, IMG submission 184508) | Arctic peat soil microbial communities from the Barrow Environmental Observatory site, Barrow, Alaska, USA - NGEE PermafrostL2-A... | ecosystem: Environmental > Terrestrial > Soil > Wetlands >... | reverse complement strand
GTTCTCACGCTCAAGTCCACTTGCAAACGTCCCGCACCACTGGGGCCTGATGAAGCACGCGCTTTGATGAAGTAATGCGCTGCCGTTTACACGCAATCAATCAACCTTCCCCCGTTGGGGGAAGGTGCCCGAAGGGCGGATGAGGGCCTTGCCACAAACTCAAAACGTAACGTTTAGAAACAGAGGCGGAGGCAAGGCCCTCATCCCGCGCATATGCGCCACCTTCTCCCGACGGGAGAAGGGTGACATAATGGGTTCTCGGCTTTCGGAGTGTATCTAATGATCTATAACCGCAGCGGAAAATCCGGACTACTTCTGCCCGCAATCTCACTGGGGCTTTGGCATAATTTCGGCGGCAACGCTGATAAGGCCACGATGAACGCCATTTGCAAAAGTGCATTTGACAATGGCATCACGCATTTTGATCTCGCCAATAACTATGGTCCGCCGCCAGGCAGTGCGGAAGAAAACTTTGGCGAAATCCTACGTGGTCAATTCGCAAGCCACCGCGATGAACTCATCATTTCCAGCAAAGCTGGTTATCACATGTGGGATGGGCCTTATGGCGAATGGGGCAGCCGCAAATACATGATCGCCAGCTTGAACCAATCGCTTAAGCGCTCGGGCCTCGACTATGTTGATATCTTTTATTCGCATCGCTTTGATCCGAACACGCCGCTCGAAGAAACGATGGGCGCGTTGGATTTTGCGGTGCGTTCCGGCAAGGCACTTTATGCGGGCATTTCAAACTATCCGGCCAAACCCACGCGTGAAGCCGCCAGTATTCTGAAGAAGCTGGGCACACCTTGCCTCATTCATCAACCGCGCTTTAACATGATGCAACAAGAGCCGCTGAAAGAAGGGGTGTTCAAAGCGACAAGTGAGACTGGCATGGGTGTGATTTGTTTCTCACCGCTGGCACAAGGTCTGCTCACTTCAAAATACTTAAATGGAATTCCTGATGACAGCCGCGCCGCAGTTGGCCACTTCTTGAAAAAAGATCAGATCACCACTCCGCTGATGAATAGAATTAAAGCTTTGAATGCTGTGGCTGAGGCGCGGGGACAAACCTTGGCTCAAATGGCCCTTGCTTGGGTGTTGAGCCATAAGCCCGTCACATCCGCATTGATTGGTGCATCACGGGTATCGCAGATTGAAGATGCCGTGGGTGCATTGAACAATGTGAAGTTTTCAAAGGCGGAATTGGTGAAGATAGGCGCAATTCTAAAGGTCTAGTTTGATCCCACAATGGGGGATGCTATTCATTCAGAGAACCTCGTGAAAATGTGATATTGTCGATGTTTAGTAATCCAAATCACGAGGTCAAACCGTCATGAGCGCCAAGCCCAAAAAGTCCCTAAAGTTGCCTCCGTCGATCGAAGAGCTCAAAAAACTTCGAGTGCCTTTGCGAAATGTCAGCAAAACTGTTGAAGCAAACACCAGCACACTCGACAAATTGGCGCTTTGGATTACCGGCCATGTCGGCACAATGGGATTTTTCATCGTGATCTTTGTGTGGACCGTGATTTGGTTGGGGTGGAATTTGTTCGCGCCTAAGGAGTTGCAATTCGATCCACCAAGCGCGTTTGTTTTCTGGCTATTTATATCTAATTTGATTCAGCTCATGCTGATGCCCCTGATCATGGTAGGCCAGAACATTCTAGGGCGCGAGGCAGACGCAAGAGCAGAACACGACCTAGAGGTAAATATCAAAGCGGAACGCGAGATCGAAGCTGTCCTTCGCCATCTGGAATATCAAAATTCCATATTGATCGCCATGCTCGATAAACTTGGAATCAACTTTGGCGGCGCGTTGCGCAAGACCAAGAAGTGAGCGGCACGAAACAGGTATTTCGCGCACCCGATTACGCAGTGTAATAACTCAAATCACAGCCCAACTCTTCGCCTGTTCGTCATACGAATGCAACTCGCCCAGTGCGATATCAAACCATGCGCCGTGAAGCCCCACTTGGCCTTTGTTTTCACGCATACGCAGCCATGGGAAGGTGCGCAAATTGGCCAGTGAATGCTCAACCGAGGCGTATTCCACCGCCGTCTGAAAATTTATTCCGTGATCGTGGTCATGCTTCACCGCATCGGCTACATCGCGCACATCACTCATCCACTTGCCGATAAAATCGCCCGCACTTAACGGGTCACCACCTTCGACAACAGCTTTAATGCCACCGCAGCGGCCGTGGCCCATTACCAAGACGTCTTGCACGCCAAGTTGCAACACCGCAAATTCAATGGCCGCTGATGTGGCGTGGTGATTTCCGTCGGGTGCATAAGGTGGCACCAAATTGGCCACATTGCGCATCACGAAAATCTCGCCAGGCCCGGCATCGAAAATGGTTTCAGGTGCCGCGCGGCTGTCACAGCACGCAATAATCATCAGCTTGGGTTGTTGCGAGCCAGCACCCAATGTGCGGTAACGCTGTTCATCCTGTGCATAGCGTCCGGTGCGAAAACGACCATAACTTTTCAGCAAATAATCGGGTAACGCCATGGGCACCTCAACTTGTCTAAACCAGCTAGTCAGGATATGGCTGCAGACATGAGCAAAATCCAGTCCTTTTTTCCCACGCTGATTTACCGTGCTGACGATGCCGCAAAAGCGAGCTTAAACGCTAAGTTGGAACAATCCAGCCTGATGTTGGCGCAGGATGACTTGGTTGGCATTAAGTGGTCTGAAAAACACGGCTATCAAGGCTATACGTCCTTTGCCTCGATCAATGATTTAGCAGCACAAATTCCAGCCTTCAAAGCTTTGGAGAAAATTCTTGATCGTCATGCCGCTAAATTCGCCAAGGCACTGCATTGGGATATTCGCGGCGGCAAGCCTGTGTGTGATTCAATGTGGGTGAATGTGTTGCCTGAAGGTGGCTCTCACACATCTCACATCCATACCAACTCGGTGATCAGCGGAACTTATTACGTCTGTGTGCCACAAGGGGCCGGGCCGATTGTGTATGAAGACCCACGCCATGCCATGATGATGGCGGCACCACCTAAGAAACAAAATGCCCCGCGCGAACACAAAAGCCAAGTTTCTGAAACACCGAAAGTTGGCTCGCTTCTGTTGTGGGAAAGTTGGTTGCGCCACGAAGTGCCAGTGAACCGTGCTGACGGTATGCGCATTTCAATCAGCTTTAATTATGTGATTGGGGCGAAGTAAGGCTTCATCCAAACATGGCTTCGCCAAGCTGCTCTATAATCAACATTCCCTTGATCACCGCATATTCTATGGCTTCTTCCACTGTATTAAACTGATCAGCGCGCACAAATTTGTGAACGCGGCCATCCTTGGAAATCTCACCGGCAAGCTGCCAGCCGCCCGGAGCCTTGTGAGGCTTAGCCACAATCACATAGCCTTTATGCTCAACTTGCTTTGTCGCAGGCGCAGCCGCCTTTGCCCCACCGAATAGACGCGCCAGAATTCCCATTATTCGCTCCTTTAAGCCGCTTTGCCCACATCACAGGCTGTGGTGCAGGAACCGGCATCGCTGGTTTCAATTTGTAGTGTAGCATGGCCTATGTTGAAATGATTATGTAGTTCATCACAAACCGCATTTAAAAACCCATCGCCCGGGTGCCCCTTAGGCATCACCAAATGCGCACTCAGTGCCACCTCGGTGGTTGAAAGAGACCAGATGTGCAGATCGTGCACGTTAGTAACGCCGTTCATGCTGACAAGAAACTGGCGCACCTCGTCAGTTTTGAGATGTGAAGGTGTTGCATTAAGCGACATGGCCAGTGCCTCGCGCAATAAGTTCCAACTGCTCCAAATAATCACGCCCACCACCAACATGCTTGTGGCTGGGTCAATCCATGTCCACCCTGTTTCTATGATGAGCAGACCCGCCACCACCACGCCCGCCGCAACCACTGTATCACCAAGCATGTGCTGATAAGCGGCGCGCAAGTTAAGCTCCGATTTGCGCCCGCGCATGAACAATAAGGCAGTGGCACCATTGGTGAAAATACCTATGCCAGCAACCACCATCACCCAAAAGCCGGGCACCTCAACCGGATGCCAGAAACGTCGTATCGCTTCCAACCCTATGGCGCCCACGGCAATCCACAGTAATGCCCCATTGAACAGTGCGGCCAATATGGTGCTGCCCTGCATCCCATAGGTATAGCGCGCTGTGGGTGCGCGGCCCGCTAATCTAATTGCAAGCCACGCGGCAAGCAGACCGAGAACATCGAATAGATTGTGTCCCGCATCTGCAAGAAGTGCTACCGAGTTAATGAGAATACCATAAATGGTTTCGCCAATAACAAATCCACCATTCAACAAAATGCCAATTGCAAAAGCCAAGCCAAATGTTGCTGGAGCATGGCTATGGCCTTGGTGATGACCGTGATGATGCTTATGCAAATGCGGCCCGCCCTGGTCAGGCACGATTTGGTTCACAATCTCAAATTTTGAAATTTCTCTCATGCCGCATTATGCCATAACGGCTGGCACTGGGGCAAATGCTCTTGACGTTGAGGCCAACAAAGGCCTTTATCTGGTCATGATCGCAATTAACCTGGTTACCATTCTTTGCCTCTTTGTCGCTGCCCTCCATTTCTATTTCCTTTATCTAGAAATGTTCGGCTGGGAAGCGCCGCGCACCCGCGCTGCCTTTGGCACAACGGCAGAATTCGCCAGCAAAACCAAAACTCTTGCCGCCAATCAGGGGCTTTACAATGGCTTTCTGGCATCTGGCATCGTCTTTTCCCTTTATATTGGCGACAGACCAGCCCTGATCTTCTGCCTCGCCTGTGTGATCGTGGCGGGCGTTTACGGCGCAGCAACGGTCGGCCGCAAAATTCTGTTCATCCAAGCCCTGCCAGCTGCGCTTGCCCTCATTGCGGTTTTGGTTAAGCTGTAGAGGTAAGACGCTCCTCTCTCCATCACCGCCCTTGTGGCGGTGATCCAGCGCCGCACACACAGGCTTGATGTTCTGGATGGCAGGGACGGGCCCTGCCATGGAGGAATGATGGGTTGTCCTGTCTATCGAAATTGTTGAAACTCTAGCCTTGCCCCGCTGACAAGCGGGTGTTATGGCCAGCCGTCAACCAACACACCGAATCTTATGAGGCGTCCCATGGCTGGCAATTTCCCTGAATATCTCACTTTTGACGATGTGCTGATGAAGCCGGGCGCTTCCTCGGTTTTGCCTGCTGAGGTTTCCACCGCCACGCGCCTCACCCGTGGGCTTAAACTTTCCATCCCCATCATGTCTGCCGCCATGGATACGGTAACGGAAGCCCCCATGGCCATCGCCATGGCGCAAGCCGGCGGCATTGGTGTCATCCATAAAAACTTTGAACCTATCGAGCAGGCCGAGCAGGTGGCCCGCGTGAAGCGCTTTGAATCGGGCATGGTGGTCAATCCCATCACAATTGCGCCCGATGCAACTTTGGGCGATCTCATCACGTTGAAACAACGCCACAAGGTTTCCGGCTTTCCAGTCGTTGATCAATTCGGTAAACTCTGTGGCATCATTACCAACCGCGATATGCGCTTTGCCACTGATCTCAATGCCAAAGTTGGCGAGTTGATGACGCGCAATTTGGTGACAGTGCGTGAAGGCGTGGAACGATCCGAATCCCAACGTTTGCTGCACAAGCACCGTATCGAAAAACTTATTGTGGTGGATGATGCTTTCAAATGCTTAGGCCTCATCACCGTCAATGACATGGAAAAGGCCGCGGATCACCCACTCGCCGCCAAAGATGGCCAAGGCCGCTTGCTGGTGGCCGCTGCCACTGGCGTTGGCGACAATGGTTTTGCCCGCGCCGAGGCGTTGATCGACGCTGGCGTAGATGTTTTGGTGGTAGATACAGCCCATGGCCATTCCATTCATGTGGCCAATCAAGTCACCCGCATTAAGAAGCTCTCAAACCGTGTGCAATTGATCGCCGGAAATGTGGCAACGGCAGAAGCCGTCAAGGCCCTCATCGATGCTGGCGCAGACGCCGTAAAAGTAGGCATTGGCCCAGGCTCCATTTGCACCACGCGGGTGGTTGCTGGCGTGGGTGTGCCACAGCTTTCCGCGATTATTGACTGCGCCATGGAAGGCGCCAAGCAGGGCGTTCCGGTGATCGCCGATGGCGGTATTAAGCTGTCAGGTGATTTCGCCAAGGCCTTAGCAGCGGGCGCATCGGTGGCGATGATGGGCTCTATGTTAGCAGGCACTGATGAAGCCCCCGGCGAAGTGTTTTTATACAATGGCCGCAGCTTCAAAGCCTATCGCGGAATGGGAAGCGTTGGGGCCATGGCGCGCGGTTCGGCCGATCGCTATTTCCAACAAGACGTGGGTAACACTTTGAAGTTGGTGCCGGAAGGCATTGAAGGCCAGGTGCCACATAAAGGCACTGTGAACGCGGTTCTGCATCAAATGGTCGGCGGGCTTCGTGCCGCCATGGGTTATGTTGGCGCATCAACTATCGGTGATCTGCAATCCAAAGTGCAGTTTGTGCGTATTACCAATGCAGGGCTTCGTGAAAGCCATGTTCATGATGTGATGATCACGCGTGAGGCGCCTAATTATCAGCGGAGCGGTGAATGACGCAACTTCAATGGCTTTTATTGCCGCTTTTCATTCACTTCGCGTTGCTCACTTTTGTTGGAGCGAAATCCTTGCTTGGCCGCATTCAAGCGGTGACGTCAGGCAAAACGCAGCTGAAAGATATTGCCCTTACGACGACAGCGTGGCCTGATCCGGTTCGCAAATACGGAAATAATTTCACCAATCAGTTTGAACTACCAACCTTTTGGTACGCCATCTGCGCGTTGCTAGTGGCCACGTCGAAAATTGACAATGTGGAAATTATCTTGTCCTGGCTTTTTGTTGCCGCGCGTATTGTTCATAGTTTCATTCACACCACCAGCAATTTCGTGCCGCGCCGCATGTATGGCTTTCTTGTGGCCTTTGCGACGTTGACTTTGATGTGGGCTTGGTTTGGCTTGCGACTTTATTTTATCGGCTGATCCATGAAACAAGCTGGCCGCATTTCTGCGTCGATAGAAATAATCACTGAGATTTTCACCCGCAATCGCCCGGCCTCAGAAGCGCTGCGTGATTGGGGTAAGTCCCACCGTTTTGCTGGCTCTACGGATCGCCATGTGATTGGCACATTGGTTTATGATTGCCTGCGCAATAAGAACTATGCGGCGGCACAGGCTGGCAGCAATGCACCACGCGGGTTGGTGCTGGGCACTCTTGTAAATGTCTGGAAGCTCAGCGCCGATGAAATTGATGTTCTATGTGCGGAACAATTTGGCGCAGGCGCTTTATCAGCTGCAGAGAGCAAGGCTTTAGCCACCCCGCTCACTGCGCCAGCAGATCACATTGTGGGCAATTTTCCGCAATGGTTGACGCCGCAATTAACTGCCGCATTTGGATCAAACCTAGTGGCAGAAATGCAGGCCTTGGCACAACGCGCGCCGATTGATCTGCGCGTCAATACACTCAAAGCTACGCGAGACCAAGTTTTAGATGGTTTTGCTAAATTCAATGCTGTGGCAACGCCGCTCAGTCCGATGGGAATTCGCATCACCGCTCCGGGCATTGAAGCGCGTAACATCAATGTGGAGGCAGAGCCTGCGCATGGCATGGGTCAATTTGAAGTGCAGGATGAGGCCTCGCAATTGGCGGCTTTGATCGCAGCGCCAAAGCCAGGCCAACAGGTGCTTGATCTTTGCGCTGGGGCAGGGGGCAAATCCTTGGCGCTGGCTGCCTTGATGCAAAACCAAGGTCGGCTTGTGGCTCATGACCGCGATAAACACCGCCTGCGCCCGATCTTTGAGCGCATCACGCGTGCTGGGGCTTCCTGCATTGAAGTGATCGCCGCTGACGAACAGCACAAGCTGGCCCGCAAAGAAGGCTATGATCTGGTGGTGGTTGATGCGCCTTGCACTGGTTCTGGCACTTGGCGTAGAAAACCCGATGCCAAATGGCGCTTGGGCGAAAAGCAATTGCAAGTGCGATTGAACGAGCAAGCAGCGGTTCTGGCACAAGCTGCACCGCTGGTTAAAAAAGGCGGTAAGCTGGCTTATTTTACGTGTTCAATTTTGCCCGCGGAGAACCGCGATCAAGTGCAGAATTTTTTGAAAGCCCATTCTGCTTTCAAACTTGTTCCTTACATGCAGCGGTGGAGCGGCGCACCCGTTTCAGCTGATGGCGATAAGAACACGCTGCAACTCACGCCGCACCAACACAACACTGATGGATTTTTCGTGGCCGTAATGGAGCGGGTCTAACCCTCACTCCATCTCCCAAACCATGTTTACATCTGCCGTGATCCCAACTTGTCCCTCTGCAACTGGAACCGGAGCAGCTTGCATCCGCGCCACTTTCGCCATCCCCATCTGCATTGGTATAGGAATGCTGCCACCTTGCTCGCTCATGCTCTGCAACGCGCCCAATTTCACACCAGCGGCTTCAGTTAACAACGCTGCTTTGTGTAAGGCGTCCGCCACTGCAGCCTTGCGGGCTTCATCTTGTGCGGACTGGGAATTGGTAAGGCCAAATGAAATGCCATTGATTTGGTTGGAACCCGCCGCCACGGCTTTATCCAAAATCGCACCCAGGCCGTCAAACTTATGCACGATAACAGAAACGCTATTGCTCACTTCATAGCCAGTGATTTTGGGCGGCTGCCCCGAATTGGCGGTATTGTCGTAGCGCGGCCCCACGTTGAAATTGCTGGTCTGAATGTCCTTGTCTTCAATTCCGGCCGTTTTCAAAACCTCAATGAGCGTAGACATTTTAGCCGTGTTGGCATCCAATGCCGCCTTGGCGGTTAGCGCTTGTGACAGCGTGCCCAATTCCACAATCGCCATATCCGGCGCCATTTTCACTTCGCCATGGCCGCTTAAAACCAGCGGGCGCTTGGGGCCTTCCGCAAAGGCTGGCGTGGCCACGAAAGCCGAAACAATCATTAAAGTCGCGATGAACCTGTTCAACATGGTATTCCTTTCTGTTCATTTTTGAATAGGAATAAAATACGGCCACATTGTGACGCAATCAACGGAACGGCGGCTCATCAAAACTGCGCAATTTGCGTGAATGCAAACTGCCCTTGATAGAGCGCAAAAGTTCCAGCGAAGAAATGCCAATCATCAAATGCTCACCCACAGCGCGGTCATAAAAAGCGTTGGCAGAGCCCGGCAGTTTGATCTCGCCGTGCAACGGCTTATCAGAAACGCAAAGCAGTGTTCCGTAAGGCACCCGGAAGCGATAACCTTGTGCGGCCAGAGTTCCGCTTTCCATGTCAATAGCAATCGCGCGCGAAAGATTGATGCTCTTGCGTTCTTTTGTCCAGCGCAGCTCCCAATTGCGATCGTCATGCGTCATTACCGTTCCGGTACGCAGGCGGGCCTTTAAAGCATCGCCCGTTTCTCCGGTCACCGCGGCTGTGGCCTGTTGCAAGGCCACTTGCACTTCAGCCAGTGCTGGAATCGGAACCGCCGGCGGCAGAATGGCATCCAGAATATGATCATGGCGCAAATAGGCATGGGCCAATACATAATCGCCGATGCGCTGTGATTGGCGAAGCCCGCCACAATGGCCAATCATCAACCAGCAATTCGGTCGAAGCACGGCAAGATGATCCGTCATGGTTTTGGCATTGCTTGGCCCCACACCAATGTTGACCAAGGTGATGCCGCCGGCACCATCTTTGCGCGAAAGATGATAGGCCGGCATTTGATATTTGTGCCATTGACTGCCCTCAATCAATGTAGCAGCTTCAACTCTGGTGGTTGACCGCGAGATCGTACCGCCGCCTGGCAAATGCAGCGCCTCATAAGGCCCATCTTGCGAAAGCTGTTCAACCGCCCAATTTTGGAACTGATCTACATAGCGGTGATAGTTGGTCAGCAAAATCCACGGCTGAAAATTCCGCCAATCGGTTCCAGAATAATGCTGCAAGCGTTTCAGGGAATAATCCACCCGCACCGCATCAAATAATGCCAGCGGCAAATCCGCAGACATGTGCGGCTCCCACAAGCTGTCAGCGATTTCATCACCCACCAGCGAAAGCTGCGGCACCGGAAAATATAATGCCAGTTCAGCAGAGGAGACATCTCCCCCCGCCAATTCATCGCCACCTTGCAAAACATAAGGATAAGGAATTTCTTGGGTGGAACGCTTAACTTCAATATGCGCCTGGTAATCGTGTTGCAAATGAGTCAGCTGCTCTTCCAGATAACGTGCAAAGGCCGATGGGTGAGTGACTGTGGTTGAATAAACCCCCGGCGCTTGAAACTTGGCATAGGCCCGGGCCAAATTCGGCTGAAGGCCATTGCCGTCATAAGTCACCACCAATTGCGGGTAACAGAATTTCTTTCGTTCCGTAGCACTTGGTATTTTGCGGCTCTTCACATAGGCCTGTAGGGCCTTGGAAAGTGCTGCCACGGCGGCTTCATATTCGTTGTTTAGGGCGGCCACTGCCGCTTGAGGTGAAAGACTTTTAGGTTTCATGGCAAGGCTCTAGCACAGTTTGTTAAAATCATGTAGCGGTGTTGCAAATTTTGGCAGGGCCTATAGCTCAATGGTTAGAGCTAGCGGCTCATAACCGCTTGGTTCCAGGTTCGAGTCCTGGTGGGCCCACCAAAGTTTTGTTTAAGTGTTGCGCTTCTTGCCTTCCAGCAAATCCATCACGCCGCGCATGGCATCAAGCACATTGGTGCCCGGCCCAAAGATAGCCGCCACACCTGCTTTGGTTAAAAAGTCATAGTCTTGGCGCGGGATCACACCGCCTATCACCACAATGATATCAGACCTTCCCGAATTCCTCAGTGCACTGAGGAGTTCAGGCATCAGCGTCTTGTGTCCTGCCGCCAAAGATGAAACGCCAATCACCTGCACGGCTTCGGCAATGGCCATAGTTGCGGCCTCCTCGGGCGTTTGAAACAACGGCCCGGCCAGCACATCAAAACCCAAATCAGAAAAAGCCGCAGCAATCACATTGGCACCACGGTCATGGCCATCTTGACCCAGCTTCGTCATCATCATTTTAGGTCGATGAGTTTTAGCCAATGCAGCGAAACGATCGGTCAAAATATTATATTCGGCATCACCAACATATCTGCCACCATGCACACCATGCAAAATTTCTGGCCGTGTTGCATAATCGCCAAAGGCCTGGCGCATCGCATCAGAAATTTCACCCAATGTGGTACGGGCCTGGGCAGCATCCACTGCGGCAGACAACAAATTGCCCTGACCGGATTGCGCAACCTTGCCCAACTCCGCCAATGCTCGCGTCACCGCCGCGCCATCACGCGATTTTTTAACTTGCGCCAGAAGCTTCACTTGCGCCTCACGCACTGCGGAATTATCGATCTCACGTGTTTCAAGCTTGGCTTCTTCTTCGAGGCGGTATTTATTCACGCCCACGATTACGGCCTCGCCCTTATCAACACAGGCTTGCTTAATCGTGGCGGCTTCTTCGATCATGCGTTTGGGCAGGCCTGAGGCAACCGCCTTCGTCATGCCGCCCTGGGCTTCAATCTCTTCCATCAACGCCCAGGCTTTATCTACCAATTGCGCGGTCAGACTTTCAACATAGTATGAGCCAGCCAATGGATCGGCCACTTTGGTGATGCCGGTTTCATGTTGCAAAATCAGTTGGGTGTTGCGGGCAATGCGAGCAGAAGTTTCCGTGGGAAGTGCTATGGCTTCATCAAATGAATTGGTGTGCAGCGATTGCGTGCCGCCCAAAACTGCGGTCAAGGCTTCATAGGCGGTGCGAATAATGTTGTTATATGGGTCTTGCTCTTGCAATGAAACGCCAGAGGTTTGACAATGCATGCGTAAGATAAGACTTTCAGTTTTCTTTGGATGAAACGACGTCATAATCTTGTGCCACAGCACCCGCGCGGCACGCAGCTTTGCAACTTCGGCAAAAAAATCCATGCCGATGGCGAAGAAGAACGAAAGCCGTGGCGCAAATTCATCAACGCTCAATCCCTTCGCCAAAGCGGCGCGCACATATTCGCGGCCATCGGCCAGAGTGAAAGCAAGTTCCTGAACCAAAGTGGCACCGGCTTCCTGCATGTGATAGCCGGAAATCGAAATTGAATTGAACTTCGGCATCTCCACCGCAGTGAAGGCGATGATGTCTGACACAATGCGCATCGAAGCAACGGGGGGATAAATATAAGTGTTGCGCACCATGAACTCTTTGAGAATGTCATTCTGAATGGTGCCAGAAAGTTCGGCGCGTTTTACACCTTGCTCTTCGCCAGCCACAATGAACATGGCGAGCACCGGAATGACTGCGCCATTCATGGTCATGGACACAGACATTTCTTTTAGCGGGATGCCATTGAAAAGGATTTTCATATCCTCAACTGAGTCAATCGCCACGCCAGCCTTGCCAACATCACCAGAAACACGAGGATGATCTGAGTCATAACCGCGATGCGTGGCCAAATCGAATGCCACCGACAAGCCTTTTTGCCCAGCGGCCAAGCCTTTGCGGTAAAACGCATTGGATTCCTCTGCGGTGGAGAACCCCGCATATTGTCTGATGGTCCAAGGCTTGCCCGCATACATGCTGGCATAAGGCCCGCGCAGATAAGGCGGCTCACCCGGCTTTGAATCGAGATGCGGCAGACCAACAAGATCAGCGGCAGTGTAAACTGGCTTTATTGTCAACTCATCGTCTGCCATCACTGAAACTCCATGATGAGTTGATCCACTGAAAGGCTATCACCCACTTTGGCGGCGATGTGTTTCACTTTGGCTTTGCGTTCGCAGCGTAAAACATTTTCCATCTTCATGGCTTCAACCACGCAAACGGCCTGGCCGGGTTCAACTGTATCACCCACGTTAACCCAAAGCGAACGCAGTAAGCCAGGCATCGGGCAAAGCAAAAGCCGCGATGTATCTTTGGGCCTTTTTATCTGCATCAAATGCGCCAATGCGGCCGCATGCGGTTCACGCACCTGCGCCACAACATCCATGCCATGCCTGCGCAACCGAATGCCTTTGGCCGAGTGGGAGATTTTCACATTCAGCTCATGGCCATTAAAGCGGAAATGCCCAAGCGTTTGGCCCGGGTTCCATGATGATGAAATCAGCAATGGCTTTTCGCCATCCAGCGCAATTTGAGTGCCAACAGATTCTGTCGTGGCTTTTGAAGCGAAAGTCTTGCCGCCGATATTTACCACCCAATCATTGCCTATGATGCGGCGGTGGCTTTCTGTGGTGCCGGAGATATCAGCCTCACGTCTTTCGCTTTTGATATGAATATATATGGCAATGCGCGCCAAATCTTTTAGGCTCTCACCTTCAGCTAAAACACCTTTGAAGCCATCTGGGAATTCTTCGGCGATGAAAGCGGTGGTGATATTGCCGGATTGAAACCGCTCATTGCCCATCACTGCAGATAAGAACGGTAAGTTGTGGCTAATGCCTTCCACCTCAAACTGGTCCAACGCATCCTGCATGGCATTGATGGCCGCCAGACGATCTGGCCCCCAGGTGCAAAGCTTGGCGATCATCGGATCATAGTTGATCGAAATCTCGCCGCCTTCAAAAACGCCCGTATCATTGCGCAGGATCGTCTTATCAACACGCAATCCCTCCGTGGGCGGACGATATTTCGTCAGCCGACCGATGGAAGGCAGGAAGTCGCGGTAAGGATCTTCGGCATAAAGTCTACTCTCCATCGCCCAGCCATTGATCTTCACATCGCTTTGCTTAAAGGCAAGCTTTTCGCCCCCCGCAATTCGGATCATCTGCTCAACCAGATCAATCCCGGTGATGAGTTCGGTGACGGGATGCTCAACCTGAAGGCGCGTGTTCATTTCCAAGAAATAGAAATTGCGTTTGCTATCAACAATGAATTCCACTGTGCCCGCCGATGTGTAACCAACTGCTTTGGCCAAGGCCACGGCCTGTTCGCCCATGCGTTTGCGCGTTGCGGCATCAATAAAAGGCGACGGCGCTTCTTCCACAACTTTCTGATTGCGTCGTTGAATGGAACACTCACGCTCATTTAAATAAAGCGCTGTGCCATGCCGATCGCCCAGCACTTGAATTTCGATATGGCGCGGCTCGGTGACAAACTTCTCGATGAAGATGCGATCATCGCCGAAACTGGATTTCGCCTCGGAGCGTGAGAGCGTGAAACCTTCGCGCGCCTCGGCATCATTCAACGCAACGCGCATGCCCTTGCCGCCGCCGCCAGCCGAGGCTTTGATCATCACCGGATAGCCAATTCGCCCGGCGATCTTGGCGGCATGGACTTCGTCATCGATCAGGCCCATGAAGCCCGGCACAGTGGTAACGCCAGCTTCGGCGGCGAGCTTTTTGGACGTGATCTTGTCACCCATCGCTTCAATCGCTTTTGGGTTGGGGCCAATGAAAACAATGCCGGCAGCTTCACAGGCGGCGGAGAAGGCGGCCTTCTCGGAGAGAAATCCATAACCCGGATGAATGGCCTCAGCGTCTGTTTGCTTTGCGGCGGCAATGATCTTGTCGATCACGAGGTAACTTTGCGCCGATGGGGCAGGGCCAATGTGCACGGCCTCATCCGCCATCTTCACATGCAAAGCATTTTTGTCTGCATCTGAATAAACCGCAACGGTGGCAATGCCCATCTTGCGCGCCGTCTTAATCACGCGACAAGCAATCTCACCGCGATTAGCGATCAAAATCCTAGTGAACATGAGAAAGTTCCAAGCAGTAGGAAACTTGGGCTGCATCAGTCAATTCACCCTTCCCCCATTGGGGGAAGGTGGCGCGAAGCGTCGGATGAGGGTCTTCCACCGCGTTCAGGAGCCAAATGATAAAATTATAAATTCCCAGCAAGGCCCTCATCCGCCCTAAGGGCACCTTCTCCCGGCGGGAGAAGGATGCTTGTTTTATGCTTGTGAAAGTCACAACGGAATCGTGTCGTGCTTGCGCCACGCCACTTCCACTTTCTTTTTGCGCAGGGCTGCAAAGGCTCGTGCTATTCTCTTGCGTGAAGTGCTGGGCTGGATCACATCATCAATGAAGCCGCGCTCTGCCGCCACGAAGGGATTGGCAAAACGCTTCTCATATTCCTTGGTGCGCTCAGCAATCTTTTCCGCATCGCCCAATTCGCTGCGATACAGAATTTCAACAGCTCCCTTGGCGCCCATCACCGCAATCTCAGCTGTTGGCCAAGCATAATTCACGTCTGCGCCAATGTGCTTGGACGCCATCACATCATAGGCCCCACCATAAGCCTTGCGCGTAATCAATGTAACCATCGGCACAGTGGCTTGAGCATAAGCAAACAACAATTTCGCGCCATGCTTGATCACGCCGCCGTATTCCTGCGCGGTGCCGGGCAGGAAGCCGGGCACATCAACCAGCGTCAAAATTGGAATGTTAAATGCATCGCAGAAACGCACAAAGCGCGCGGCCTTGCGCGCACTATCAATATCCAGCACGCCCGCCATATGCAGCGGTTGGTTGGCAACAACACCAATGCTCTCGCCTTCCATGCGGATGAATCCCGTGATTATATTCCGCGCGAAGGCTTCACCAATCTCGAAGAAGTCTCCCTCATCTGCCAGTGCTAAAACCAGTTCCTTCATGTCATATGGCTTGGCGGCACTGTCAGGAATGAGACTATCAAGGCGCGTGTCATTGGTTTCCGTATCGCCGTGGAAGGCGCGCGTTGGTGGGGCTTCACGATTGGACAGCGGCAGAAAATCAAACAGCCGCCGCATCTGTTCCAATGTTTCAATGTCATTGTCATAAGCGCCGTCCGCCACGGATGATTTCGTGGTGTGGGTTGTTGCCCCACCCAATTCTTCGGCACTGACGACTTCATTGGTGACAGCTTTCACCACATCAGGGCCGGTGACAAACATGTAAGAGGTGTCGCGCACCATGAAGATGAAGTCTGTCATCGCCGGTGAATAAACCGCACCACCTGCACATGGCCCCATGATGACGGAAATTTGCGGCACAACGCCAGAAGCCAAAGCATTGCGGTGGAACACTTCAGCATAACCAGCAAGTGAAGCCACACCTTCTTGAATGCGCGCGCCGCCTGAATCATTGAGGCCAATGATCGGCGCACCCATCTTCACGGCCATATCCATGATCTTGCAAATTTTCTGCGCATGGGTTTCAGAAAGCGAGCCGCCGAGCACAGTAAAATCCTGTGCAAACACACACACCATGCGGCCATTGATGGTGCCCCAGCCAATCACCACGCCGTCACCAGCGATCTTCTGCTTATCCATGCCAAATTCTGTGGAGCGATGGGTGACGAACATATCGTATTCTTCAAAGCTGCCCGCATCCAGCAACACATTGATGCGCTCGCGTGCCGTCAACTTACCCTTAGCATGCTGTGCGTTGATGCGGGCTTCGCCGCCACCACCGCGCGCTTCATCCCGCCTGCGTTCCAATTCGTTCAATATGTGTTCCACGGTTTTGTTCCCACGGTTTTGTTTTTATTCAGTCTTCTATGAATGTGTGCCGATCTTGGCCAAAGAAAAGACTGTTTCCAGTCCATTTATACCGTCCAGCGCATCAACCAAAAAGCGGCTGAGTGCATCAACATCAGTTTGGCCCAGCTGCTGTTGATCGCCCAGCACGAATTGGCTGAGTGAAAAGCGCTTGTCGGAAATGGCCACCGACAAAGCCTGTGGCAATGTCGATAGATGCAATGATGGCTGGGATGATGGCCAAGATGAGCCGACTTGATCATTCCTCACCGCAATGAAAAGATCGGGTGCTGCCAGTTGCTCAATCTCGCGCGCTGCCTTCAAAGATGAGACGGCACGATCAACAATGAAATAAACAAAGATGCGAAACCCATGGGTGCGCGCTTCTTCCCAGAAATTCAATTCCGCGGTGGCGGTGAAAAATGGCAGCATATGGCGTTGCGGCAGATCCACAACATAGTCGCGACCCGGTGCGCCCAGAATGGTGTCAAACAATTTCATTTGGCCCGGCATCTTTTCAAAATCCGCAAGCACAGTGCGGCCCGGAAAGAAATGCCGAAGCGGGCCTTCCGGCGCGTCGGTATCAATCAGAAACGGGTCACGCTTATCCAGCAACAAATAATCGGTGATCAGACGCGCCAACAATGTTTTACCATTGCGGTTTGCGTCCGACGCAACGATGTGGATCGTTGGCTTTTCAGCCACGGTTAAGGATGGGCTTGTGCCCCGCGACCGCCCGCCACGATTTCTTGCAGCAGCTGAACACGGGCATATTCTGCGTCAATCTCATTGCACCACTTGCGCACATAACCGCGCAGTACGAATGAGAACTTGCCAGCCGAACCATCGGCAGCGCGGTTGTCGATGAAATCCTTGAAGGTCACGCCAGAAAGATCAACCTGTTCATAAGCCATTTCATTGAGCTTCGGGATGTTGATTTCCTGCGCCTTTGGAATGGTCGAGAAGTATTTTCTGGTGGTGCCTTCATCCCATTCAAAGAAATTAGTCTCATTGATGGAGTTGCGCGCCAAAATATATTGCACACCTTGCAGATATTTGCCGATTTCGCCAATTTCATCCAGTGAGGCAATCGAAGGCCCAACCACATGAACCAGCCCTAAGTTAAATACATTGTTGCGCGCGGCTTCCAAAACACCAATGCGCTCAAACAAATCCAGCGAGTAAGATAAATTGCCAGCTTTCAAATCAACAATCGTCACCGGCACATTGGCGGTTTCCATCGTGTCCAACACTTTCATCTGATGGGCCACATTGGAAAGATCGATCACTTCGGTGATTCCAGGATAAAAGCGACGCAGAGAACCGCGTGGGTTTTCTGTATCAAAGGCTCTGGTCAAAACGTTTTTGCGGGCAAAATAATCAAGCAAACTGCGCGACATCGTGGTTTTACCCACGCCGCCTTTGTCAGCGCCTACGAGAATGAGAGTTGGTTTCATGTGTTTTACCCCTTGACTTAGACCACCAGATTCAATGCAAATCTGACGTTTCTTTATCACGGCGCTATGCTTAGGTATATATCAATGGAAATGGAAGGGGTTGCGCGATGTTCTTGTTAGCTTCTGGCATGGCTTTGTTTGCTTTGCCGCATTTCTTCTCAAGCTTAATGGTTGGCCCTCGGGATCGGTTAATGGCGCGGTTTGGCGAAGCCACCTATAAAGGGGTTTATTCGGCCGTCACCGGCATTGGTTTTTTCCTGATGGTGGTGGCTTATTTCATCGGCCGTGATTCTGGTGAAATGCTATATGCCCCAGCCGCAAATATGAAACATGCCACCATGGGGCTGGCCACTTTAGGCCTCATTTTGATTTCCGCTGGCCAAGGCAAAAGCCACATTCGTCTGTGGCTGCAAAACCCATTTTCGATTGGCATAGCGCTTTGGGCGCTTGGCCATTTGTTGTCCATTGGGCAGTTCGCTGCCGATTGGTTCTGGATCACCCTGCTGGGTGTGGCGCTGGTGGATATTGCCGTTTCAATGGCACGTGGCAAACGGCCAGAGTTTCAACCTCTATGGCGCTCAGACATTATCGCCGTTGTGGTGGGGCTGGTGATCACTGCTTTGCTGGTGCTGTTGTTCCACCCTTATGTGCTTGGGGTTAATGTGGTGGGCTAGGCCACCTCAAATCTCCACGCCATAAAAGCCAATCGCCGTTTCCAATTCAGTCTCTTCATATTTGAAATGTGATTGCACAATGCGTTCCAAATTCGCGAACGTGTCTTTAACGCCTGCGAAATTCACGCCATTAGGGGCCGCCATCAACGCGCCGGTGCGGGTTTCAAACTCGTCAAGATAGGCGTGGATCACCTTGTGTTCTTCCATCAGCCGCTCCACCACTTTGCGAATGCCGTCATTGCCGCGCTCATGCAGTTTGGGAAACAGCGCATAACTCTCAATGTCATGATGCGCCGTTAACATCTCACATTCTTGCCCACAGAGATTGCCGAACATGCGCATAGATTGAAGCAGATCAAGGCCATCAAATGCGGTCTTCAATGCTTCAGGTGCTGCACTGCCTTGTGCGATCAGTTCCATCACACGGCGCACTTGCCCCATTTGCTGCAAGTGATAGCGGTGGATCGCCTTCAGATGCTGACCCGGAATTTTATGCTCATCCTTTGCACCCTCAAGGGCGGGAGCTTTGGGGCGGTTGCGATCGTCAAGTAAAGTGATTGTGGCCATCGTTAAGTTTTAGCGGGTGGATCGGTTGCAGGCCAGCGTTTGCACGTCTAAGATGCTTATATGTCATCCCACGCCCTCCAAAAACGCATTACTGCTCCTGATATCCGCGCCAAAAAAGGTGGAGAGCCTATTGTCTCGCTCACCTCATATCATGCCCACACAGCGGCCATCGCCGACAAATATGTGGACTTCCTGCTGGTGGGGGATTCCCTCGGCATGGTGATGCATGGATATGAAACCACTTTGCCTGTGCCGCTGGAGTTGATGATCATGCACGGCCGCGCTGTGACGCGTGGCGCAAAGCGCGCCCTTGTGGTGGTGGATATGCCGTTTGGTTCATACGAAGAAAGCCCCGCCCAAGCATTTCGCAACGCAGCGCGGATGATGAAGGAAACCGAATGCGGCGCCATTAAAATCGAAGGCGGAACGCGCATGGCCGAAACCGTGAAGTTTCTGTCAGAGCGCGGCATTCCAGTGATGGCGCATATTGGCCTCACGCCTCAGTCGATCAATGTTTTTGGCGGTTTTAAAACCCAGGGCCGTGAATTGGCTGAATGGGCAGCAATTGAGGCTGATGCCAAAGCGGTGGCTGACGCTGGCGCTTTTGCCGTGGTGCTTGAGGCAGTGGCAGAGCCCTTGGCCGCCAAGATTACCAAGCAGGTGGATATCCCCACCATTGGCATTGGCGCGTCACTGGCTTGCGATGGCCAGATTTTGGTGATGGAAGATATGCTGGGCTTAAGCCCGCGTGTGCCCAAATTCGTCAAAGAATTCGGCAAAGTGGGCCAGGCCATTGAGGGTGCTATCAGCCTTTATGCCCAAGATGTGCGTGCAAGGCGCTTTCCAGAACCTGCCAACACCTATGAGATGAAGCCGGAAAAGCCTTGATTTGGCCCTGAGGCTGCTTTAGCTCAGGCACAAATAGGAAATCATAATTTGAGCGAGAATAACGAAGCCCTGTTCCGCGAAGTGGATGAGGAAGTCCGCCAAGAGGAAATGATGAAACTGTGGAGCCGCTATGGCCGCCACATGATTTTGGCTGCAGCGTTGCTGATCGGCGCAGTGGCCGCTTGGCAAGGTTGGAAATATTACCAACAACAACAAGCTGAAACCGCCGGTTCAGTTTATTATGACGCATTAAAAAAGGTCGCTGACGGAAAGCTTGATGATGCCAGCGCCTCACTGGCTGCTGTCAACCATAAGGGCTTTGGTTCTTTGGCCAAGCTGGAACAAGCAGCGATTTTGGCCACCAAGGGCGATACCGATAAAGCCGTTGCGGCTTACGATGCTTTTGCTGCTGATACCTCCAATGATTCTGCCTTGGCTGATCTGGCGCGCATACGTGCTGGTTATTTGCTGGTGGATAGCCAATCTCCTGATCAGTTGCTCACCAGGCTTGGGCCTTTTGACAACGAAACCTCAATCTGGCGCAATGAAGCGCGCGAGATTTTTGGTCTATCGGCATGGCGTCTGAAAGACTATGCCATGGCCAACCGATATTTTGGTGCTATTGTGATTGATCCAAAGGCCGGCGCTGGCCTGAAACAGCGCGCCCAAATGATGCTGCAACTGGTAGCACCCAACCTTCCACCAAAGTGAGAGAGCCCATAATGGTTCTGACAAAAAAACTAATCATCATCGCCATGGCCACCAGCGTGTTAGCGGGATGCACCACGATGAAACGTGCGACAGGCCAGATCGACGACACGAAATTGCCCGGTCAACGTGAAGATATTTTGCCTCCGGATCAGCAGCAAGCGCGTGATCCGGCCGTCATCGGTCAGCCTTTGCCGCAAGATCCGAATGCCATGGCTCCTATGCCCAATGCGCAGAACGGCGCGCAAGTGCCTCAACAGCCGGGCATGGCACCACAACAGCCACAACAAGGTGGCTTGTATGCTAATCCACCGCCCGCTGGTGGACAGAATGGTATTGTGCAGAATGGTGTAGCTCCTCCAGCAAGAGCCGCCAAAGGCGCTGGCCAGGAAACCATCACTGATAATCGTGCCAAAGTTGGCGATTGCGACCCCAAGGTTGATCTTTGCCCACAGGCCTTGAAGCCAGAGCCACTGCCACCACCGTCGCCATTATTGCCGCCGCCAGTGAAAACGGTCAAGGCCAAGACCAAAGATGGTAAAGCGGTCGTTGGCACTGTTGCCGCCGATGGCAAGACAGTTGTGAAGAAAAAGAAATTACTCAAGAAAAAGCTGCCTGCCGAAGATCCAGTTCCGCCAGAGCCGAAGGATGACGCACCAGCCCCATCTGGCCAAGTTGCACCTCCACCGGCTCCAGCGCCACAGGCTCAATGACCGTAACTGTCGCCATTCTGGGGCGGCCTAACGTTGGCAAATCCACACTTTTTAACCGCTTGGTTGGAGAGAAGCTGGCGCTGGTTGATGATCAGCCCGGTGTTACCCGTGATCGGCGCGAAGGCACTGCGCATCTGGCTGATCTGGAATTCCAAGTGTTTGACACAGCAGGCTTTGATGAGGCCAAGAAGGGGTCTCTCGAAGCCAGGATGAGCGAGCAGGCGGCCGAAGCTGCACGCTTAGCCGATCATGTGTTCTTCGTGATTGATGGCCGCGTCGGCGTCACGCCGGTCGATCATATGTTTGCCGAAAAAATTCGCAAGCTTGGGCGGCCGATAACGCTTTTGGTCAACAAGACCGAAACGAAAGTCTTGAAAGCCGCGGCAGCTGACGCCTACCGACTGAATTTTGGCGAGCCCCATGCAATCAGCGCCGAGCATGGCGAAGGCATGGAAGCCATCTATGATGTGGTAAAGCCGCTGGTGCTGAAAGACCGCAAGTCTTCGCCAATGGTTGAAGCTGAGGACGAAGAGAAATTTGATCCAGATGTAGAGCCACCAGCGCGGCCCCCAAAACCATTGAAGATGGCCATCATCGGCCAACCCAATGCAGGCAAATCTACGTTGGTGAATACGCTGTTGGGTGAAGAGCGAATGTTGACTGGGCCAGAGGCTGGCATCACGCGTGATGCCATTGCGTCAGACTGGCATTGGGGTGGGCGCGATATCAAACTGTGGGACACTGCAGGCATCAGGCGCAAAGGCAAGGTCAAAGAAAAACTCGAAAAGCTTTCTGTCTCTGATGGTTTGCGCGCTGTAAAATTTGCTGAAGTTGTTGTGGTTTTGGTGGATGGTTCTATCCCTATCGAAAATCAGGATCTCACTTTGTGTGATCTGATTGGCCGCGAAGGCCGCGCCATTGTGCTGGCCATCAACAAATGGGACTTGGTTGAAGATAAAATTGATGCGCTGAAAAAGCTCAATGAAGTGATGGAAGGTATTTTGCCCAACATTCGTGGCCTCAGTATTGTTACGATTTCGGCCAAGCAAGGCAAAGGCGCTGACAAACTGATGAAGGCTGTGTTGGACGCGGACCGCAAATGGAACATTCGTATTTCAACCGGCAAGTTTAATCGCTGGCTGGAAGAAGCCATTGAACGCAACCCACCTCCTGCTGTTTCTGGCCGCCGCACCAAAATCCGTTACGGCACGCAAGTAAATGCCAGACCGCCAACATTTGCGCTGTTTGGCAACAGGCTAGATACACTGCCGCTGTCTTATCAGCGCTATCTGATGAACGGCTTGCGTGAGACATTGCAGTTGGACGGAACTCCGATACGCTTTGTGTTCCGTGGTGGCGAAAACCCGTATGATAAGTGAGTTACTTTCTCACCAATCCGTCTTTTGAAAAACGAAACACGTGGCCATTTTCCTCAAACCCCGCTTCGCACAACGCCACAACTTGCGCTGCAACTTCTTCCGGCGGCGGTAATTTCAACGGATCTTCACCGGGCATGGCTTGGGCGCGCATCTTGGTGCGCGTGGCCCCCGGGCTAAACAAATTGGCGCGCACTTTTGTGGTGGCCATTTCGGCTGCATAGGTTTTCACCATCGCCTCAAGGGCAGCTTTGGAAATCGAATAGACGCCTGAATAGGCTGGCGTTGATTGGGCATGGCCAGAGGTTACGAACACGGCTCGCCCCGCATCGCTCATCCGCAACAACGGATCCATCGATCGCAGCAAGCGGTAATTGGCAGTGACGTTCACCGCCATGACATTATCCCAAACTTTCGGTTCCAGATGCGCCAGCGGTGTCGTTGCTCCCAACACACCAGCATTGCCCACCAGAATATCCAGCTTTTTCCAGCGCTCAAATATCGCAGCACCCAAGCGGTCTATGCCAGCACTGTCGGTGATATCCATCGGCACCAAAGTGGCGGTTGAGCCAAGCTTTTTGATCTCATCATCCAGCTCTTCCAGCCCGCCGGTGGTGCGCGCCGTGGCGATGATATGTGCGCCTTGCCCAGCCAGCGCCAAAGCGATGGCGCGGCCAAGACCTCGTGATGCGCCAGTGACGACAGCGATTTTGCCAACAAGTGTTTTAGACATCAACCCGCTTCAGCCAACAAGGCGCGCATTTGCTTAATGGGCTCTCCACTCAAATCGGTGAGTGGTGTGGGATAATCACCGGTGAAGCCATGATCGGTGAACTGCGGTTGCTGATCATTGCGGCCGGCATAACCACAGGCTTTGTAAATGCCATCCACCGAAACAAAGGCGAGAGATTTAACGCCAATGAATTCACGCATTTCGTCCAGCGTATGTGTAGCGGCTAGCAAAGCCTTTTTCTCAGGCGTGTCGATGCCGTAAAAATCCGGATGCTTAATGGGTGGTGAGGCAATACGCATATGCACTTCTTTGGCACCAGCTTCATACATCATCTGCACGATTTTGACTGAGGTTGTGCCGCGCACCACAGAGTCATCAACCAGCACAATGCGTTTGCCCGCCACAACAAATTTATTGGCATTATGTTTCAGCTTCACACCAAGCGAACGGATGTGTTGCGTGGGCTCAATAAATGTGCGGCCCACATAATGGTTGCGAATAATACCAAGCTCAAACGGCAAACCAAGCTGTTGCGCAAAACCGATTGCCGCAGGCACACCCGAATCAGGGATTGGCACCACCACGTCCACATCGCATGGTGCTTCAAGCGCCAGTTGCACGCCGCATTCTTTGCGCACTTGATAAACTGAACGCCCGCCCAAAACGGAATCGGGCCTGCTGAAATAAACATATTCAAAGATGCAAGGCCGCGCTGGCTGTTTGGGAAAGGGTCGCAGGCTTTCAATGCCTTCATCAGAAATCACTATCACTTCGCCGTTTTCAACTTCGCGTACGAATTTTGCACCGATAATATCCAGCGCTACAGTTTCTGAGCAAAGGATATGCGCGCCGTGCAGTTCACCCAAAATCAATGGCCTGATGCCGAGCGGATCGCGCGCCCCAATCAGCTTTTTATTGGTCAGCGAAACCAGCGCATATGCGCCTTCCAACTGGCGCAGCGCATCTACATAACGTTCCATCAAACGCTTTTTAGCAGAGCGCGCAATCAAATGGAGAATGGCCTCAGAATCAGAAGTCGATTGATAAATGGCGCCTGAGGCAATGAGGTTGCGGCGAAGCATATGGCCATTGGTAAGATTGCCGTTATGAGCAACCGCAATGCCGCCCGCCGCCAGCTCGGCAAATAGCGGCTGCACATTGCGCAGGATGGTTTCGCCCGTGGTGGAATAACGTGTGTGGCCAACCGCGCGGTTGCCTTTCAACCGATTGATCACTTTGTCGGAAGAGAAATGATCGCCCACCAACCCCATGCGTTTTTCAGAATGGAAGCGCTCTCCGTCATAAGACACAATGCCAGCGGCTTCTTGGCCTCGATGTTGTAGGGCGTGAAGCCCAAGTGCGGTCAAAGCCGCTGCATCAGGGTGGCCAAAAATGCCAAACACGCCACATTCTTCGCGCGGCGTGTCTGCGTCTAGGTCAAAGTCTTGATCATTGTCTAATGCGGTCATTGCTTTTTTGGGTCCTGGCCAGCGTTCTTGGAGAGTGTGCCAAGGCCTTCTTGCTGGCTTGCCGAATAATTAGGGTCTTTTGGTGTCGTAACGGGTGCGGCTGGAGCGGCAGATTTGGTTGTCGTGTCTGGCCCATTGCCTTTAACATCCGCATTGGAAAGCTGATCACGAATTTGCTGCGGCAAATAGGATTTGATCATTTCGGACACATTATCGATTAGCGGCAAGGAAGCGGCATTTTTGATCCAATCTTCTTGTCTGTCTCCGGGCACAGCCCAAACGTAGAAAATATAACACACCGAAACCAGCACCAGCCCGCGAGCGGCACCATAAAGCAGGCCCAATGTGCGGTCCACCACGCCAAAACCGCTGGCAGTTGAACGATCGGAAATCCGCATGGCGATGAGCGATAGAAAAATGAAAACCACAATAAAGGCGCCAGCGCCCACCGCCACTTGCGCCATGATAGGCTTGTTAGGGTCAAAATAATGCCCGGCCAAATCCATCACTTGTTTGTTGTGCAGGGCATAGTAGGTCGCAACAATGGCCAAGCCCCAAGCGGCGAGTGACAAAAGCTCGCGCACCAAGCCCCGCGCCATGGCGAGCAGGCCAGAGATCAACATTATGCCGAAGAGAACGAAATCAAGGATTTGGAACATGAGGGCCCCTTTAGACTAAGCCTCTCATATAGGCAAAAGTTGCATTGCAAGAAAGGGGTGTATGCACAAGGCGATGTGTCACAGGCAGCCGTGCCCTAGGCAATGCGCCTGAGGCCCTTGGAGCGCGACGCAACCCAAGCCACCAGATCAGCCACCGTGGCCAGTTGCTTCGTGGCAAGCCCAGAACCGCGAGCGGCTTTATCGCCATGCTCGGCGACAACCGCTTCGGTTAAGCCCAGTTTTTGGGCCTCTTTCAGCCGGGCATCGCTTTGACCCACTGGGCGCACCGCACCTGAAAGGGCTACTTCACCAAAGATCACCGTGCCATGCGGAATGATGGTGTCTGATAAGGATGAGAGCAGTGCCGCGGCCACGGCCAAATCCGCCGCTGTTTCGCGCAGCTTTAATCCACCGGCCACATTGAGATAAACATCATGGTTAGAAAGGGTGACGCCGGCTCTGGCTTCCAACACGGCGAGAATCATCGACAGGCGTGTACCGTCCCAGCCCACAGCAGTGCGCCGTGGTGTGCCTAAGGATGAAGGTGAAACCAGAGCCTGAATTTCCACCAGCAGTGGCCGCGTGCCCTCCATGCCGGCAAAAACCGCAGTGCCGGGGGCAGCGCGTTCGCCACCACCCATGAACAGGCGGGATGGATTGGTGACTTCTTGTAAGCCACGGTCAGACATTTCAAACACACCTATTTCGTCCGTAGGGCCGAAACGGTTTTTCACCGCGCGTAAAATTCTAAATTGATGACCACGGTCACCTTCAAAATATAAAACCGTATCTACCAAATGCTCAATCACTTTGGGGCCAGCAATTTGCCCATCCTTGGTGACATGACCCACCAGCAAAACCGTGCAGCCGCGCGATTTGGCAAAGCGCACCAAAGCCTCTGAACCTGCTTTGAGTTGAGAAACCGAGCCGGGAGCGGCATCAATCACCGGTGACCATAAAGTTTGCACCGAATCAATCACCACCACGGAAGGCACATCGCCCTCGCTCAAAGTGGCGAGAATGTCTGAGACATTGGTTTCCGCTGCCAATAAAACAGGTGCATCGGCGAGGCCCAACCGTGCCGCGCGCAAGCGGATTTGCGCGATGGCTTCTTCGCCTGTCACATAAACAACTTTTTCGCCCTTGCTGCCCAGTGCAGCCAAGGCCTGCAACAGGAGAGTAGATTTGCCAATGCCAGGGTCTCCGCCGATTAAAACCGCTGAGCCCGCAACAAAGCCGCCGCCAGTCACACGGTCTAATTCGCCTATGCCAGACATCACGCGCGGCGGTGCTGGGCTTTCGCCCTTGAGATCAACCAACCTTGTGGCGCGGCCGCGGGGCAGGGCGTTGCCCTTGGCACCAGAGGCGGGCGCTTGGGCCTTTTCCTCAACGATTGTGTTCCACTGCTCGCAAGAATCGCATTGGCCAGCCCATTTGTGAGATGTGGCCCCGCAGGACTGGCAAACATAATTGGTGAGAATTTTCATGAGAACAAAAGTAGCACGAACGTAACAAGAACGCAAGGAGGGACTTGAAAATCAATCGTCTCCAGCGCAATCATATGCTGTCGTCAACAATTTGAAAGGAGGTGATCCCATGTCGAGTGAGTTCAACTTAAGCGAAGCGTTCGCAATGCGGATTGCTGGGTCTGCGGGAGTAACCTCTCTCTAATCCACCGTTATTGAGACGTTTTGCAGTGTCTCACGCAAAGGCCTCCACCAATGGTGGGGGCCTTTGTTTTTGGAGGGGGAGAACGGCGGCAATAACCAAAACTAAGTCTTCGTGATCACGTAATCCGATTGTGACAAAACTTCAGCACACCCATAGTGAATAGCATTTTTGCGAGGTGGATTTGAACTCAAAGCTCTCAAAAACAAGTGCATCGCTCTTCGCCATCTTCTGTTTCGCCCTTACGGCCTCAACAGGCTGTGCTGATCCTTTGGCGCTTTGGAACATTGTGAACGGCAAATGTTTGTCCAACTGGCAATCGAATCATGTGGCCGCACCTTGTCTTCAGGTGGATACTGATGGCGGCGTTGCTATCTTGAAAGATCTAGTCGGCGTGGCGCAGGTGCTGGCCATCCCAACGCACCGCATTACGGGCATTGAAGACCCGCAGCTTCTTAGCCCCGATGCGCCTGATCTTTTTGGTGTGGCTTGGGAAGCTCGCCACTTCGTTTTTGACCGGCTTGGGAAATCCATGCCGCGTGACGCGTTTGGTCTGGCGATCAATTCACCCTTGGCCCGCAGCCAAAACCAAGCCCATGTCCATGTCGATTGCCTTCAACCCGAAGTACGCAATGAATTGGCAAGGCGCGCTGCAACAATGGAGCAGGGCTGGTCGAAGGAGCCTTGGACCATCAGCGGCAACAGCTATGAGGCGCTGCGCATTGATGGTGAGGAACTGCGCAGCGTCCAACCATTTAAGCTGGTTGATGAACGGCTAAAGAGTGAAGGCCAGTCGATCACCAGCGCTACTATTTTTGTCGGGGGTGAAACCTTTGAAGGCGGCAAGGATGGCTTCGTTCTGCTCGCCGCCGTCGCCAATTCATTAACAGCCTATCTCGCTCACGGCGAAGATTTGTTGGATCACGATTGCGCCATCGCCAAGGAATAGCCCCAAAGCGGAATAAATATCTCTTGCGATTAAATCGAACATACGCAAGCTTTGCGCAGCTGAAGTTTTAACCCACTGTAACAGGAGAGCAGAAATGAAAATTGCATACACAGCCCATGCCAAGGCCACAGGCGGCGGCCGCAATAATGGCCTCACCGGAACTGAGAATGGCCATCTCACCTTCACGATAGCCACACCGATTGAAATGGGCGGTTCAGGCAAGGGCACCAATCCTGAAGAACTCTTCGCATCAGGCTATGCCACTTGTTATCTTGGTGCCATGCGCTTTGCTGCTGCCCGAGACAAACTGACTATGCCAGTGGACGCCAGCGTTTCTTCAGCGGTGAGTATTGGCCCGCGCGATGATGAGCAAGGATTTGGGCTTGAGGTGACACTTAATGTTTCGCTCCCCGGCCTCAGTCATGACGAGGCCGAAGAAATCACCAAACGTGGTCACGTCGTCTGCCCTTATTCACACTCCATAAAAGGCAATGTGAAAGTAACAACGAATATTGTATGAAAATGAAAAGGGCGGAGATCAACTCCGCCCCTTTATATTTCTACAAACTTACCAGCAGCGACGCACTGTAACCCAGTGGCCATGACGGCGAACGTTCACCAGACGACAATTGTGATAGCCATATCCATATCCTGGGCCCCAATAACGGTGGTGATAGCCACATGGATTGCCGAAGCCACAACCACCGGCACCAAAGCCGAAAAAGATTTGGGCTTGTGCGGGGGCTGCTGAGCCAGCAAGGCCGAGGCCTAATGCGGTGGCTGCCACTGCTGCGATAATAAATTTCTTCATGTTTCACTCCTCAAGTTTAAAGTTGAAGCCAAGGGGAGATGACCCCTTCGCATTTAGCTTACCAGTAAATCCTCTCGCACACACGCACTCTTATGCGGTGATGATGGTGCCAGGCCTTGCGCCAATGGCAAACCACTTCCGTGTCTGGCGGGCCAGCCCAATAGCCTGGATAACCGCCAAAGCCTGGGCCCGGGAATCCGCCAAAACCATGGTGAAATCCACCGAAGCCATGGTGAAATCCACCACCATGCCAGCCACCACCCCCGTGGCCGCCGCCACCGTGACAGGGCCATGGGCCGCACATTGGGGCTGCTTCAGCCGAAGGTGTAAATGCGCTCACTGTAAAGGCCAAGCCAACTATGCCCAGTGCAGAGACAATTGTTTTTTTGAACATGCTCAATTTCCTGTCGTAGCGTATTTATAACTTTCCGTTGGGAAGATGCCCCGCACAATCACGAAACACTGCCCATTTGATTATAAAGACGCAGAGCGGAACATTGTTCCGTCGGCCTCACAAAAATTAAATCTGATCTCGATACCAGTAATACCAGTCACCGCACGGCATCGGCGTGCAAAAGATCTCGTGTCCGCAGACGCCGCGCCAATGGTGGCCATGGAAATGATGGTGGTGATGACGGCCATGATGATGATGGCGATGATGGTGCTTGGCCTCCGCACTGGCTCCGCCCAAACCCAAGCCGATGGCCAAAGCCGTGGCGAATATGATTTTACCCATTGATCTCTCCTTTGAATGTCAGCCGATGAATGTTAGCCGAGCAGGCCCTTCACAAACCCGCCCGCCTTGCTCATATCCATCTGGCCTGAGTATTTTATTTTCAATTCGGCCATCACCTTGCCCATGTCTTTGATGCCCGATGCGCCAATGGCTTTGATTACTGCGGCCACTGCGGCCTTGGCTTCATCTTCGCTCATCTGCTTGGGCATATAAGTTTGGATAATCGCCAACTCATCCTTTTCGTTTTGCGCCAGATCATCGCGAGCGCCCTTTTCAAAGGCGGCGATTGAATCTTGGCGCTGCTTCACCATCTTGGTGAAAATGTCGAGAATGCCAGGGTCCGCGGTAAGAGCTGATTCATGCCCCTCGGTGCGGCTATTGATATCTTTTTCTTTGATTGCCGCTTGCATGAGCCGAATGGTGACCACTTTCTTTTTCTCTCCGGCCTTCATCGCCAGTTTGATGTCATTTGAAAGTTGCTCACGCAGGCTCATGTACATATCCCTTGAAAAAAACCTTAATAGCGGGATTCTCACCGGCCAGCAAACTTGACGGGCGGCACCTAAACCCTTAGTCCCTGCTCAAATTCCGGAGTCCCTCATGCCTGCCAAGAAAGCCTCACCCAAAAAGGCCAAGTCGAAAACACGCGTAACCTTCAGCGATTGGCCGATTACCAAGCCAACCGCGATTTTGGTTCTGGCCGATGGCACTGTGATTGAAGGCATGGGTTTTGGTGCTGAAGGCGAAGCGGTGGCCGAGGTATGCTTCAACACGGCAATGACCGGCTATCAAGAAATTCTGACTGATCCATCTTATGCTGGCCAGATTGTCACTTTTACATTTCCCCACATCGGCAATGTCGGCGTGAATGATGATGATATTGAAACCACCAACTTGGCGGCCTCTGCCGCCGTGAAGGGCCTCATCGTCAAAGCCCCGATCACCGAGCCCGCCAATTATCGCTCACACAAAAATCTCGACAAATGGTTGAAGGCACGCGGCATTATCGGCCTGTCTGGCGTTGACACGCGCGCGCTCACCACTTTGATCCGCGAAAAGGGAATGCCCAATGGCGTGATCGCGCACAGCGCCAAAGGCAAATTCGACATCAAGAAATTGCACGCCATGGCCAAGGCTTGGAGCGGGCTTGAAGGCCTTGACCTCGCCATCGAAGTTTCAGCCACCCAACGTTCGGATTGGAATGAAAAGCTCTGGGATTGGGAAAAGGGTTATGAACAAGGTGACGGCAAATTTAAAGTCGTTGCGATTGACTACGGCTTGAAGCGCAACATTCTGCGCTGTTTGGTTTCAGCGGGCTGCACCGTCACAGTGGTTCCAGCTACCGCCAAGGCCGACGATATTTTGGCGATGAAACCAGACGGCGTGTTCCTCTCCAACGGCCCGGGTGACCCAGCAGCCACTGGCGAATATGCCGTGCCTGAGATCAAGAAATTGGTGGCCAGCGGCAAACCGCTGTTTGGCATTTGCTTGGGCCATCAGATGTTGGCCATTGCCCTTGGCGGCAAGACCATGAAAATGCACCAAGGCCACCACGGCGCAAATCATCCGGTGAAAGATTTCACCACGAATAAAGTTGAGATCGTCAGCATGAACCACGGCTTTGCGGTGGATCAGAAGAGCTTGCCTGCGGGCGTTGTGGAGACGCATGTGAGCCTGTTCGACGGAAGCAACTGTGGCATAGCGCTGGAAGGCAAGCCAGTGTTCTCAGTGCAGCATCACCCCGAAGCCAGCCCCGGCCCGCAAGATAGTCATTATTTGTTTAAGCGGTTTGTGGGGTTGATGGAGCAAGCCTCGTTTTAAGTCACGCTTGACATTGGCATACGCTGTGCATACATTGATGCGATGAAGCCCGTCATCTGGAGCCCTGAAAAGGCCTTGATCTTGCGTGCCGATCCGGCGCGACATGGTGTTGGGTTTGAAGAATGTTTGGTTGCAATTGAAGAAAAGCGTGTGTTGGCTGATATTCCCAATCCAAGCCCTGAATTTAGGCATCAGCGTATGTTTATTTTGAACATCAATAATTATGCCTATGTTGTTCCTTATGTTGAAAGCCACGAGAGCTATTTTCTGAAAACTGTTTTCCCAAGCCGTAAACATACGGCCCTATATTTGCGAGATTGACATGAGCAAGAAAGCACCAACGATTGGTAAGTTCGTAGATGATGAAGAGAAAGCTCTTTATGAGCTGATCGAAAGCGATGGTTATGAGCCAGGGCCAAACCTGCTCACGCCAGTGCGTTTGAGAGAACTTCAAGAAGCCGCCCGCGCGACCATCAACGAACAGCGCACCAAAATTTCACTGCGACTGCCAAATACAGATTTGCAGCGGCTGAAAGCAAAAGCTCTACGCGAAGGCATGCCCTATCAGACGCTGATCAATTCAATTTTGCACAAGGCAGTTTCGCGGTGAGGGTCAAATTCCACGCATTGTTTGACGGCAGCAACTGCGGCATAGCGCTGGATGGCAAACCCGTGTTCAGTGTGCAGCATCACCCAGAAGCAAGCCCCGGCCCGCAGGACTCGCATTATTTGTTCAAGCGGTTTGTGGGGTTGATGGAGCGGGCGTGAGGAGAATAGAAAAATAGAATGCGCAGTCATCGTAACCCAAAAAGGAGGGCATATGGCTACAGGTGATCGGATCGTGGTGACGAGGAGCGGCCTCGAGCACGCGGGAACAAGTCAGTCGGGAGGTTTGGCACTCGTAACGGGCGTGGGGCCACAGCACACGCCGGCAACCAGGCTTTGGTTTGGCAAGGCGAGCAACAAACCCGGCTTTCGCTCTTTGCCCCACCACCATGGCGAGGCTGAAACCGGCGCTTATGTCTTGTCGGGCCGCGCTCGCATCTATTTTGGCCAAGACTATCAGGAATTCGTTGACCTGTCGGAGGGTGACTTCATGTTCGTTCCGCCATTCCTGCCTCACCTAGAAGCCAACATGAGCACCACGCAGGAACTCTGGTGGATCGCTTGTCGCTCACCGGAAAACATCGTCATCAATCTCGCCGATGTCGCGGACGCATCGCTCCAAGGCTATCGACGGGCCTGAGCATTTAGTCAGGAGTTTCGGGTACGTTTCGGTGGTATATTTCGGTGACAGTGCATCCACTTCGCGCGATCTGTTCGCTTGTGATTGGAGTTCATCATCAGTTCGCGCATTGACCGAGCGGCTCGAGTCACTCACCCAAGAAGTGCATCACAAAGTTTCCAATCCACGCAGCGGCAAACGCGCATAAGCGAGATGCTCAAATAATTTAGGCCTTGGCGGCTTTCTTTTGATCCTCGCTGAAGCTATTCAGCAAACACCCTTTGATGGCCAGATACTAACCCCATTGGCGGTCACGTAAGCCGTTTTTGCAGCAGAAAGGGCTTATGATTTTCAGACAAAAATACTAAACTAAATGGTTGACAATCGTTTCGCCGTGATCTACGTTCAACTACATGGTTGAATATAAAACATCACAATTAGACTCGGTATTCCACGCGCTTGGAGACGCCACACGGCGGCAGATGTTGGCACAATTGGCCAAGGGCAAACACACTGTTTCACAATTGGCTGAGCCATTCGACATGTCGCTGGCAGCGGCCTCCAAACACATCAAAGCACTGGAAGCAGCAGGGCTGGTGAAGCGCGATGTCAAAGGCCGCGTCCATGTCTGCCGCCTTAATGCTGGGCCTTTGGCCGATGCCCATCAATGGCTGGCTTACTATGAGATTTTCTGGACCAACCGCCTCGATGCCCTCGATGCGTTGCTGAAAGCGGAAGATGCCAAAAAATCAAAACCCAATTCAAAAGCAAGAGAGAAAAAATGAGCCTCGCACAAGAAGAACACTTCGGCAAAGTTATCTCACCGCGCACTATAGAAATACAGCGCCTTTTGCCTGGGCCTATTGAGCGTGTTTGGGATTATCTCACAAAAAACGATTTACGCCGCCAATGGCTTGCTTCAGGTGAAATGGATTTGAAAGTGGGCGCACCTGTTGAACTGGTCTGGCATCACGATGAGATCACCACGCCACCCGGCAAGCGGCCAGATTCAATGCCTTCCTCTGAATCAACTTTGCCATCACACATCACAATATGCGAACCGCCGCACAAGTTGGGTTTCATGTTTTGGAGCGACACTGAAGTCATATTCGAATTAAAACCTGCTGGTGCAAAAGTTTTACTCATCCTCACGCACCGTAACTTGCCAAGCCGCGGCATGATGGTTGGTGTCAGCACCGGCTGGCACACACATCTCGATGTACTGGCGGCGCGCCTTTCAGATGCCAAGATCGAGAACTTCTGGGATCACTGGCGCGGACATAAAACGGCATATGAACTACGCATCCCAGTTGACGTTTGAGGAGGAAATCATGGCCAACAAAAGCTTCGAAACGTCATTCACCGTGGAGCAATCACAAGAGCAAGTCTTCGCCGCCATCACCGATCCACGCGCTTGGTGGGGCGAGGGCATTACTGGCGAAACAGCAAAGCTTGATGGCGAATTCATTTTGAATGCACAACTTCGATTCTATGGAGAGTGAATATGAGTAAATCTTATTCAGGCGGATGCGCCTGCGGCATGGTCCGCTACAATATTTCAAATGAACCAATCTTTATGAATGAGTGTCAATGTCTGGACTGTCAACACAGGAGCGGCACAGGGCATGGTTCCTATTTGACGTTTCCATCGCGCGCAAACGTAGAGCTAACCGGTAAGGCGACACATTGGGATATGCTTGGTGACAGCGGGAATGTTAAAACGAGTGGCTTTTGTCCGGCATGTGGTTCACCAGTGTATCTGACCTTCACGGCTATGCCGGAACTATTCACGGTGCACGCCGCAAGCCTTGACGAACCAAGCCGATTCAAACCGCAAGCCGTGACATATGCTGCGCGGGGTTACGCTTGGGACTTCATCGATCCCACGCTGCCGAGATTCAAAAAGATGCCACCAGCGTAAGATTTCTTCGACGGACAGTGGGCCGGGGTTTCTTAAATGCATTGGCGTATGGCGATTAGGCTTTGGCCTTGGCGGTTTTCTTTTGATCAATCTTAGCGCGAGGTGCTGCCCCTGCCACCAATTCCTTGGCTTGGCCAATCCAATCTTCACGCATGCTGCGGCCCTTAAGTCCCAATTTGGCGTCGAGCTTTTCAAGTGCCGCCGCTGTAAGGCCAGCAATGTCCGCCAACGTGGCATAGCCTGCGGCTTTCAATTTCTCGGTGAGGGCAGGGCCCACGCCGTCAATCAATGAAATGTCTGTGGCGGCTGGCTTGGTCTTGGTGGATGGGTTGGCGCTTTGCGTGGCAAGCAAGGCTTCGTAGGCACGTTGCCAGTGGATATCATCGCGGCCATGAGGATAGCCTTCGGCTTCATAGTAAGAATAGGCGAGGGCGGCGATCTCCTCATGCGTGGCGGGAACAGGTTTCTTGGACATGGGCTTCTCCGTGGGTGCAATATGGTTAACGCCCATAACATATTATGCTGCAGTGCACAATATACCTTGCAATGCACCATTTGCATGACAGCCCATGTAAAAGCAAAACGCGGAGCCAGAGCCCCGCGCTTGATGGATCAAAAAAAGCATTGGCTTAGAATTTGTGCTCCAACCGGATCGTGACCAGATGTCCATTTTCTTGGAAGTTAACGACAGTGGGGCTAATGCCCCCGCCGTTGCTTTGGGTTCCAAAGTCATAATAGTTGTAGCGTAGACCCGCTTGCCACTGGTTGCTCAGCGCGAAGTCTGCGCCAACGCCAAGAGTCCAACCTAACCTCATGCCACCTGTCCAGCTTTGAGCTAAGCTTACAGTTTCATTATACTGAAAATCACCCAATGCCGCACCACCCCCAACATAATAGTGTACGTTCCCAGAAGCCCTACCGATGTTAAACTGTGCCAATCCCAAGAAATCTTGACCCGTGTTGCAGGTTGGAATCGTTCCCTTACAGTTCGCTTGGCCCAGTGTACTCAACCAATCACCGCTCAATTCAGCGCCAATGACCAAATTGTTGTTCGTTTGCTTGCGATAACCAATGACGCCGCCGACTGCGAGGCCAGTTCCGTTCGTATTAAATGGGGCGTAAAGATTTGTCGGACTTGACCACTGACTGTTTAACAGATCAGCTCCACCCTCCAACCCCAAATAGCCACCAGTCCAATCGAATGCAGCTGGCGCTGCTATTGTTTTCACATCCGCTGCCATAGCAGAGGTGGTTCCCAGAAAAGCCAAAATACCAAATGCCCAAAATGCTTTCTTCATTGCAATCCCCTGAACGCCCGAATTGCGAAGAGTATAGCGAAATTAATAATTCATTAACAAGCTAAATCGACGGATTTAGTGTGTTCTGCTGCTTCACAAGCCTCCGTCAACCACGAATCAAACCCGTCCCAAACAAAAACGCGGAGCCAAAGGCCCCGCGCATCAAATGTTATGTCAAGGCCGCAGACTCGGCTGCAAGCCCAAGCGTTAGAAGTTGAAATTTATGCCCACGCGCGCCAGATCCGACGAATAGTGGTTCAGAGAGCATCCCGGCGCGGCACACGACGCCGGATTATATATAAAGCGTTGGCCATTATCGAAGATGTGAAGATACTCGGCCTTGATCGAGATCCTTTGAGTAACGCCCACTTCGATGCCAGTGCCTGCAGTGGCGTTCAAAAACGTTGTGTCAGCACCGACAGTACCAAGTTGTCCATGGATTGATGAAACAGCCAAGCCGCCAGTAAGGTAAGGCAGTACATTGTTGAAAGGCATGCCTAGGCGAAGGCGCGCAGTCCCAATACTAGTCACATTGGTCGCGCAACCACCAGCACCGCATCCAAAGCCCGGTGCGACCTGCGATGGCGAATTGCCATTCAAACCAGTGATGCTGTAATCCGCTTCAGCTCCCAAAAGGATGTTGTTGAAGGTGTGATTAACACCTATAGTTAGACCACCACCAAGGCCCGAACCCGCGACCGTGGGTCCGGAACCGACAAGTGGGTTGTCCGGGCAAGTGTTATCACAGTGATGACTGTTCGCCCACCCATAGGTGCCAAGCAAACCTGCGTGGAAGCCATTCCAATTATATGCTGCCGGTGCTGGCATAATGTCTGCAGCGGTTGCAGTATAACCACCCATCAAGATAGCGAAAAGCGTTACGGCTATAGTTAAAATGGTTTTGCCCGTAAAAATCTCCAAAATACGAAATGCTTTTTTCATAACAATCCCCTTAAACGTCCAAGTTGCATTCGATGTATGCAAAATTAATAATTCACTTGCAAGCTGAATCAACCAAAACTGCCCGAAAATAAACAGATTTGATGAGTTCTGTTGTGTTTTCGCCACAATCTGGGGTGGGCCGAAGCGATTTCAGGACGGTTTATCAGTTGAAGCGCAACTCCATGGTGCAACCGTGTTTCCACTTACCGGGTCGATTCCGCCCTTGCATTGCTGGCCGCCTTGGGCCATAGGCAGCCCACGAAACCATTTAGCTGGTGGCTGAACGGAAGCGTCAAGGAAACTTGGCGAGGGCTTAACCCCGTCTTCCCGTGTCTCCGCTCATTCGAAACTTGCTTCGAACCTTCTCAGGTTCGTATGGGGCTCGGCGCTTTTTGGTTTTGGAATTTGAACCGCCAACGAAGGAATTATCAATGGCATTTTATGAACACATATTCTTGGTGCGCCAAGATGCGGCTCAAACGCAAGTTGATGCGTTGATTGAGCAATATAAGGGCGTGCTGTCTGCGGGCGGCGCTAAAGTTGAGAAGGTGGAACAATGGGGCCTCAAGTCTCTCACGTTCCGCGTTAAGAAAAACCGCAAAGCCTATTTCATTTTGTTGAACATTGACGGCCCATCCGCAGCAGTTGCTGAAATGGAACGCCAGATGTCGATCTCAGAAGATGTAATCCGCAATTTGACCATCAAGGTTGAAGCCCTCGAAGAAGGCCCATCAGCCCAAATGCGCCGTCGCGAAGAAAAGCGCCGTGACGATGATGGCTTCAGCATGGAGGATATGAACTAATGGCTATGGATCAAGGCGCACGCCGCCCATTTTTCCGCCGCAGGAAGTCCTGCCCATTCTCTGGCGATAATGCGCCAAAGATTGATTACAAGGATACGCGCATGTTGCAGCGTTATCTGTCAGAACGCGGCAAAATCATTCCAGCTCGCATTTCGGCTGTATGCACTTTGAAGCAACGCGAATTGGCCAAGGCCATTAAGCGTGCGCGCTTCTTGGGCCTGCTGCCATATGTGATCGGCTAAGGGGAGAACACGAAAATGCAAGTTATTCTTCTCGAACGCGTTCCAAAGCTCGGCCACATGGGTGAAATTGTTAAAGTGAAGGACGGCTTTGCCCGTAACTTCCTTTTGCCTAACCACAAGGCCCTGCGCGCCACTGAAGCCAACAAGGCGAAGTTTGAACGTGATCGTTCAACCCTTGAAGCTCGCAACACTGATGCGCGCATTGCCGCTGAAGTTGAAGCCAGGAACATTGACGGCAAAACCTATGTCATCATCCGCCAAGCGGGTGAGGGCGGCCACCTTTATGGTTCAGTCAGCCCTCGTGATATTGCTGATGCTGCTGATGCCATGGGCGCACACATCAACAAGAACCATGTTCATCTGACAGCACCTATCAAGTCGATTGGTGTTTATGAGGTTGAAGTCGCCCCACATCCTGAAGTGACAGTGAAGATCAAGGTGAACGTTGCTCGTTCGCCTGATGAAGCTGCCGCGCAAGCGCGTGGCGAAGTGATGATCGGTGCTGCTGCTGACCGTGCTGAAACCCGCGCTGCCGCCGAAGCGATTTTCGCAGAAGCACAAGCCGATGTGCAAGCCGAGGAAGACGAAGGCATTGAAACGCCAAAGGAAGCCAAAGCTAAGCGCAGCAAGAAAAAGGCTGAAAAGGCGGAGTAATTTCGCGTTCTGGTACAAGTTCAAAACCCGCAGCAGAGATGGTGCGGGTTTTTGTTATGCTTTTGAGCGATATTATCGCTTGACTTAACATTTTATAGCGATATTATCGCTCAATGAAAACCATCATTCTCACGCTGAGCGCTGCCAAAGACCTCGATGCTTTGTCGCGGGATGCGCGCGAGCAGGTGGAAATGGGCTTACATCGCTATGCCGTGACGGGCTTTGGCGATGTGAAAGCCCTGCAAGGCCGTAACGGCTTTCGGCTGCGCATTGGCAGCTACCGTGTGATTTTCGACGAAGATCAAACAACAATTCTGGCGATCTACATTGGCCGCCGCGCCACAACGACTTACAAAAGGAACTAAACTATGAGCCAGCCACAGATCATCAAAACAACCTCCGGCGAGGAATTGGTTGTGTTGCCACGCAAAGAATATGAGGCACTCCTTGAACGTGCAGATCATGATTCCGAAGACGCCGACGATATTGCCATCTATGATGTGCGCAAGGCGGAGTTATTGGCCGGGGGAGTAGTGTTGCCACCTGAAGTAAGTGCGGCAATGCTGCGCGGTGAAAGCAAGCTCAAGGCGATCCGTGATTGGCGCGACATGACGCAACAGCAGGTGAGTTTCCTAATGCCTACAGGAAACAGAAACCTTCAAGGCTATTTGTCCGAACTCGAAAGCGGGCGCAGGACCGCGTCTAAAGAAATGCTTGAGGAATTGGCGAAGGTTCTGAAAGTGCCAATGGAGTGGCTTGCCTAACGTGCGGTGGAACAGGGATACGTTTTGACCAGCCTGACGATTTAGCTTGCAATATGCGCGATGAGCGCCCATATGCCCCTCATCGAGGTTCGGCCGGTTGGCTTGGCTCCGCGCTTTTAAACGCAAGTGCATTGCCCTATTTCATTTCTCCCAGACACCGATACTTAAGCCTTTGTGCATGGTGCATGGGGGCATGCACTAAGATAAAAGCAAGGAACTAAAATATGACCGTAGGAACAGTAAAGTGGTTTAACAGCCAAAAGGGCTTCGGCTTCATTCAGCCAGACAATGGCGGCACCGATGTGTTTGTTCACATTTCAGCTGTTGAACGCGCTGGCATGAGCGGCCTGAACGAAGGCCAAAAGATTTCGTTTGATCTCGAAAAAGATCAACGCAGCGGCAAACAGTCTGCTGCAAATTTGAAAGCTGCTTAATAGCGCTTCAATCGACGCTTCAATTTCCCGAACCACGGATGTACTGGTCGTGAGGATGAAGCGTCTAACGAATTGGAAATCCCGCAAGGCGCATGCTTTGTGGGATTTTTTATGTCGACTTTGCAAACCTTCACAACAAGGTTTATTTTTTCTTTACGAATAGCTTTTACACCCAGTTGAAACGACTTGAGGGTGGACATGGCTGAAATTACGTTGCTGCAGTTGCGAAACAGGGCTGTTATGTTCGCCTGCTGCCTTTTGGTGCCCATGCTTTACCTGTGGGTCAGCTATCTCAGCGCCGCTTTGGTCGATGTCAAAAAAATCAAAAATGAACAACGCGGAATGGAACTTGCCTCCCTGTTGAATGACGAAGTGTTCCGCGCTTACAAAGGTGGTCGCACTCGTTTGAATGAAATTGCCAGCGATTTTGGTGTCGTCATTGACGACGACTTTGGCAGATTGCCTGGCGAGCAAAAATTTCAGGCACTCAAAAAGATGCAATCTGAAATCGTCACCAAATCGGGGCTCATCCTCGATAGTGATCAGCGCACTGCCTATCTGGTGTCTGCTGGTTTTGTGCGCGCACCTGAGGCCTTGCAACATTTTGCCATCGCAACCGGTTTGGCCAGATCTGCTGTTGGCCCCTCACATGATGAAAATAGTGATGAATTGACCCCCGTTGTCCTTGCGGCACAATTGGGCGCTGCCACAAGCAATTTGGATGGCGCTGCCGAGGACTTGGTCAATTCGTGTGATTGCAAAGATGCCGTCACGCAGGATTACCAAGATATCAAGCTCAAGCTTATGCCGTTTCGCAACAGAAGTGGCGCGATGTTGAATATTCTCACATCCAACCCCGATCACGCAAAGGCATTGAGCGATGTAAGTGACCTTCTCACGACAGCGGAACTCTCTCATTCCGGCACTGCTTACGACACATTTTTTAGCATTGTGGCGCAGAAGATCAACGAAAGCCTAGCCCAACGCCTAAGATCAATGTTGCTTAAGATCGGAATTGTTTCGGCGGTCGGCCTGCTTATAACTTTATTTGGGGTTGTGATTTCATTTACGATCTATCGCCACAGTTCAAAGACAACGCGTGACTTGCATGTAGCGTTACAAAAATCCGAAGCCGAGCGTCTTCAAAGCCAGCACATGAACGACGAAATTGCCGGGCTCAACGGCAATTTGGCTTCAAAAGTTAATCAGCTTGAAGAGGCTCAAACTGAATTGCTGCGCAAATCACGCTTTGAACAATTGGGCCAGTTAACAGCAACTATCGCACATGAAATTCGCAACCCGATGGGTGCCATAAGAACCTCGGCTTTTATCATTGGCAAAAAAATCGGCGCAAGCGACGCTGCGATCACCACGCAAGTGCAACGCATCAACATCGGTGTTGCGCGTTGTGATAAAATCATATCCCAGCTTCTGGATTACTCTCGCACCAAAAAAATTGATGCGGCGGTTGGTGATCTCGACACTTGGCTTTCTGATATGTTGAACGAAGAGGTGGAACACATTTCCAGCAAAGTGAACTTTATTTGTGATCTTGGCATTGGAGATCGCTTGGTTTCGTTTGATCCCACACGCATGCGCCGCGCTATGATGAACCTTATCAACAACGGTGCTGACGCCATGTTGGCGGCAGAAAAGGTGCAACCTCAAATTTGCATAACAACCCGAATCGAAAACGGCTTCGCCACCATCACCGTCAAGGACAATGGCCCAGGAATTGCGCCGGAAAATATGAAGCGTATCTTTGAACCATTGTTTACAACCAAGGGCTTCGGCACTGGTCTTGGCCTGCCTGCAGTGGTGCAAATTGCCGAGCAACATGGTGGAAAGCTTGAGGTTTCCTCAACTGAGGGGGACGGTGCAAGCTTCAAAATGTATTTGGCGCTGGACACCCCCAAGGAAATTCTCGCGGCATAAAAGACTAATTATTGCGGCTGTGAATAGCGGGCAAAAGTTTGCCCTCATGCTGATTAAAGCCATCTTCTTGCCTATGATGTCGCCATGTCCATGCCCGCCCTTCGCGCCCTAGAATCATCACTTGCGCTTGATGAACCCACCCGCAACCCGCCACAAAACCTTGAGGCGGAGCAGGCGCTGCTTGGCGCCATCCTCTCCAACAATGAGGCCGCGGACCGTGTGTCGCAGTTCTTGGGACCGGAACATTTCGCTGAAGCTATTCACGCCCGCATTTATGAGGCAGCCACAACATTGATCCGCATGGGCAAACTGGCTTCTGCTGTCACGCTTAAAACCCATTTCGAAAATGACCAAAGCTTAAAGGAAATCGGTGGGCCAGCTTATCTCGCAAGGTTGGCCGCTTCGGCCACCACCATCATCAATGCTGAGGAATATGGCCGCACCATTCATGAATTGGCCCAGCGCCGCAAATTGATTTCTATCGGCACAGAAGTGGTGAATGAAGCTTATCAACCCGATATCGAAACCAATGCCAAAGACCTTATCGAAAAAACTGAGCAAGCACTTTATGGCCTGGCTGAAACCGATAAATTCGGCAAAGGCTTTCAGGCTTTCGGCCGCGCCTTGGCTGATGCAATTGACATGGCCTCTGCCGCTTATCAGCGCGATGGGCATTTGTCTGGCATCTCTTGTGGGCTGACAGATTTGGATGAAAAAATGGGCGGCTTGCAAAAGTCGGATCTCATCATTCTTGCCGGCCGCCCGGCCATGGGTAAATCCGCACTGGCAAGCAACATCGCTTATCACGTTGCAAAACATTATAATGCAGAATACCAACCAGATGGCTCGATGCAGGTGAAAGACGGCGGCGTGGTTGCTTTCTTTTCGCTTGAAATGAGTGCTGAACAATTGGCCACCCGCATTATCGCCGAGCAGACTGGCGTGCCTTCTGAACAAATTCGTCGCGGCAAAATTGATGATGCACAATTCCACCGTTTGGTGGAGGTGAGCCAAGAATTGCAGGCCTTGCCGCTCTATATTGATGCAACCGGCGGCCTCACCATTGCGCAAGTGGCCGCACGAGCGCGGCGCCTGAAACGCCAACGCGGCTTGGGGTTGATTGTGGTGGATTACTTACAGCTTCTTGCAGGCTCATCGCGCAAGGCTGCTGAAGGCCGCGTGCAGGAAGTGACAGAAATTACAGTGGGCCTCAAAGCTTTGGCCAAAGAACTAAATGTACCGATTATCGCTCTGGCGCAGTTATCGCGCCAGGTTGAAAACCGTGAAGATAAACGCCCACAACTTTCAGATTTGCGTGAATCGGGTTCCATCGAACAAGATGCTGACGTGGTGTTGTTTATTTACCGCGAAGAATATTATCTCGAACGCCTCATGCCCAACGAGGGCACGCCCGAATTTGCAGGCTGGCAGGAAAAGATGAACCGCGCCCATGGTAAAGCTGAAGTGATTATCGGCAAACAGCGCCACGGCCCCACCGGCACGGTTGAGTTGCAGTTTGAAGGTAAGCTGACCAAATTTTCCAATCTGGCGCGAGATAGCCATTTGCCAGAGCGTTTTAACTGATCCGCAGTTGCCTTGATGCCGTAATAAGGCAAAAGGGTGAGTATGAAATCCACAGGCCTCATTATAGCTGCGGTGCTGTTGACCGGCGCATTCGTCTATCACTACGCTGCCTTAGAAATATTCAATGCGCTGGTGCCGAAGGATTCCGGCAGCACGCTATTGCTCAAAGATGTGGCCTATGGTGCCGATCCACGGTTGAAGTTGGATATTTATGCGCCAACTGAAGGGCAGCGGCCATGGCCCGTTATCATCTTTGTTCACGGCGGCTCATGGAGTAGTGGCAATAAAAATCCTTATGAATTTGTCGGCCGTGCTTTGGCAGCGCGGGGCTTCCTGACTATTTTGCCAAACTATCGCCTGCACCCAGAACATCCATTCCCAGCTTTTGTTGAAGACACGGCATTGGCGATTGATTGGACCACGCGCCATGCGGGCGAATATGGTGGTGACCCTAAACACATCATTGCCTCTGGCCATTCCGCAGGCGCCTATAATGTGGCGCTGGCGATTTTAGATAAGCATTATTTGACAGCACTGGGTACAGATGTCTCATCCATCAAAGGTGTTGCACTTTTGGCCGCACCGCTGGATTTCCTGCCGCTTGATCGGGGCGTGGCGCAGGACGTGTTTGGCGCAGTCCAAGATTTGCCTGCCACTCAACCCATCACTTATGCAAGAGCCGATGCGCCGCCGTTTTTCATGGCCTATGGCAGTGTGGATACGACCGTGCGTCCTAAGAATTCTATCAACATGGCCGCAGCTTTGAAAGCGGCTGGAGCGCAAGTTGAGTTGAAAGCCTATGATGGCGTGGGCCATGTTGGCATCTTGGTGGCACTGTCTACATGGTGGCGCGGGAAGGCCCCGACGCTGGTGGATATCACCGCCTTTGCCAAGAGCCACTAGAGATAATCGAGTTTTATCAGTGTGTTGAACAAGTTTTCAGTGTTTTGGCAACGTTAACGCCCTAACGTTGAAATTGTGCATCCTTGGCGGATTGTGTCAACTTTGTGGTTGTGCAGGCCCAATGAATCCGGTTAATAAAGTGTTACGATAGGTGGACTTTAGAATTCACTGAAGGAAGGAATTCGACAATGAAGAAATTTTTAGCCGCTGGTGCCTCGATTTGTGCGATGTCTGTGGCTGCACATGCAGCCGATGTTGTACCAGTTGTGATGGACCCGAAAGATTGGTTCGTGAAGATTGGCGGCTCCTATGTCATGCCAAATTCTAACGGAACACTTGCTCTGCCGCTAGGTGCTGGTGGTCCACAAACGATTATGGCTGGCAATGCCTTTACGGGTTCGATTGAAGCTGGCCGCTTCTTGAACAACCGCTTCAGTCTCTCGCTCACTGCTGGCATCCCACCGACACACGAAATCTTTCTCAATGGGGTCGACTCAGGCACAACTCTTACAATGGGTGCCTTCGCACTCGATGGTCAGTTCCACCTTGTGAACAACGACAAGTTTGATGCCTATGTCGGTGGCGGTCTCGCCTATAACGTTTACTTCAGCACAACCAATCCGCAGATCACCAGTGCTACCAACGGCTTTGCTCCGGTTCTTCAGGCTGGAGTTGAATACAAGGCCAATGATACCTTTGGTCTTTTCGTTGACGTGAAGAAGGAATTTTTTACCACCACGATCAACTTCAATCCTGCAGTTTTTTCTTTTCAGGAACAACTTGATCCATTGGTTGTGACCGCTGGTGTGGCCGTTCACTTCTAAACCAATTTACTTTTCAGAATATCGGTGTCGCCGGCCTTTAGGGTCGGCGATTTCGTTTTTAGTTATGTAATTCGGCCCGATCGGCACTTTGCCGTGGCCACCTGGAATATCGAGCACATAAATCGGCTGCGCGATGCCAGACAATCGCCCGCGCAATGTGCGCATAATGTCGTGCCCGCGTTTAATCGAAACGCGAAAATGCGAAGTGCCTTGCGCCTTATCAAGCTGGTGCAAATAATAGGGCTTCACGCGGTTAGCCACCAGTGCGCGGAACAAATCTTCCAGCACCTCGGCGCTATCATTCACGCCTTTAAGCAAAACCGATTGCGATAATAGTGGAATGCCACTCTTCGCCATTCGCGCAATGGCTTTTTTCACGGGCATGGAAAGCTCCGCCACATGGTTGACATGCAGCACCATGTAAACCGCAGGCCGCACCCGTAAGATTTTCAGCAGAGCAGGCGTGATGCGTGCAGGTTCAACCACAGGCACACGTGTATGAATGCGGATCACTTGCACATGAGTGAGGGCGGCTAAGCGTTGCATGATTTCGCCAATGCGCCTGTCTGATAAAACCAGTGGATCGCCCCCAGAGAGAATAACTTCACTCACTTCTGGATGCGCGGCGATATATTCAAATGCCGCATCCGTCTCTGCTTTGTTCAAGCTGGCGTCGGCGTTGCCCACCTTTTCGCGCCTGAAACAAAAACGGCAATAAACCGCGCAAGTGTGTGTGGGTGTGAGCAGCAACCGGTCAGGATAGCGGTGAATGATACCCTTCACAGGTGAATGGGTCTGATCTCCAATCGGATCAGTCAATTCATCGGCTTTGAAGTTTAATTCATCCGTGGACGGAACATATTGCCGGAAGATTGGATCGTCCATGCTTGCCGATTTAATCTGCCGCAAGACTTCTGCCGAAAGCCGCGTTGCGAAATTGGCCTCAACTTTCTTGAGTTCTGGCAAATCTCCATGGCTCACCAGCCCGGCATCCACCAAGCCCTTAGCGGAGATGATGGTGCGATTAGCCATAAGCCTTCACCAGCGGCCAAGCCTCATCATAATGGTCAATCACATAAGTGGGCGCGAAGCTTGAAACATGCGCATGCGTATAACCAAAACTCACGGCAATCACCGGCACGCCAACATTTTGCGCGGTGCGAATATCAGTCTCGCTATCGCCAAACATCAAGGTGCGCCGAGGCGCAACACCCAGCCGCCGCGCCACTTCATTGTAAGGTGCAACATCGGGCTTCATGATCGGCATAGTATCTCCACCCACGACGGCAGAGAAATACTTTGCTAAGCCAATCTCGTTCAGCAATTTATGGGAAAGCCCCTCAACCTTGTTCGTGCACACGCCCATTTCCAAACCAGAACTTTTGGCTTGATCCAAAAACGGTATAAGCCCCGGAAATACCTGGCTGTGAACCGCAAGATTGTCGCCATAAAACGCAAGAAACTTATCATGAAGGCGTTTGATCTCGGCCTCGTCCAACAATCCACCTGTGGCAGTCAACCCGCGCTTAATCAAATTCATCGCACCTTGGCCGACAAACTGGCGCAGTTGCTCCTCTGAGATATTTGGTCTTCCAGCCAAATTCAAAACGTGATTGGTGGCCGCCATCAGGTCTGGTGCGGTGTCCACCAATGTTCCGTCGAGATCAAAAATGAGTGCTTCAAGTGCCATGCAAATTCCGGTGGTGAGGTCTGTTTGTGCGGCTATAGGGCCTGTGCTATCTCCACGCCATATGATTTATAGGAGATCAAAATGGACATTGCCAAAAGCCAAGCACTGAAAGACCTGCTCAAGGACAAAAGCCTCTTGAAACAGGAGAGCTATATCAACGGCGGGTGGGTGGCAGGCAATGACATCATTGATGTCTCTAATCCGGTCGATGGCCGCGTGATTGGGCATGTTCCAAAGCACGGCAAGGCTGAAACCAAGACGGCAATCGAAGGCGCTTATAAAGCCCAGAAGCTTTGGGCCAAGAAAACCGCCAAAGACCGCGCGATCATTTTGCGCAAATGGTTCAACCTGATGATGGAAAATCAGGAAGACCTCGCCCAAATCCTCACCGCTGAACAGGGCAAGCCCCTCACCGAAGCACGTGGCGAAATTGCTTATGGCGCCAGCTTCATTGAATGGTTCGCTGAAGAAGCGCGCCGCGTTTATGGTGAAACGATTCCCGTACCATTTCCAAATGGCCGTGCGGTTATCATTAAACAACCCGTGGGCGTTATCGCCTGCATCACGCCGTGGAATTTTCCCAACGCGATGATCACGCGCAAGGCTGGTGCCGCTTTGGCCGCAGGCTGCGCCATGGTCGTGAAGCCCGCCGCGGAAACGCCCTTCTCGGCCTTGGCAATGGCAGAGCTTGGTGCGCGTGCGGGAATTCCCGCTGGTGTGTTCTCAGTGCTCACTGGCAAAGCCAGCGAGATCGGCGCAGAAATGTGCGCCAACCCGTTGGTGCGCGGACTTACGTTCACCGGCTCAACTGAAATCGGTCGGTTGTTGATGGCGCAATGCGCTCCGACAATTAAAAAGATGGGCTTAGAGCTCGGCGGCAACGCGCCATTCATTGTATTTGATGATGCGGATTTGGATGCAGCAGTTGCTGGTGCAATGGCTTCCAAATATCGCAACAATGGCCAAACCTGCGTCTGTGCCAACCGCATCTATGTTCAGGAAGCGGTTTATGATGCCTTTGCTGCCAAACTGGCAGTGGCCGTAAAGGGCCTGAAGGTTGGCAATGGCGTCGAAGCGGGCGTAACCACCGGCCCGCTCATTAACGAAGCTGCCGTGAAGAAGGTTGAAGAACATATCGCTGATGCAGTGGCCAAAGGCGGCAAGGTGGCCTTGGGCGGCAAAGCTCTGGGAGGCAACTTCTTTGAGCCAACCATCATCACTGGCGTAACCGCTGATATGGCCGTGGCGCGTGAGGAAACCTTTGGCCCAGTGGCGCCGCTGTTCAAATTCAAAACTGAAGAAGAAGTGATCAACGCTGCCAACGCTACGGAATTCGGCCTTGCCTGCTATTTCTATAGCCGCGACATTGGTCGCGTGTGGCGCGTGGGCGAAGCGCTGGAATATGGCATGGTGGGCATCAATGAAGGTGTGATCTCTACCGCTGAGGCGCCTTTTGGCGGCGTCAAACAATCAGGCCTCGGCCGTGAAGGTTCTGCGCATGGCATGGAAGAATATATTGAAGTGAAATATATGCTGATGGGCGGTTTGAAAATGGATACAAACGGTAAGTGACCCAAGACGAGCAAAAAAAGGCCGCTGCTGAATATGCAGTCAAAGTGGTTGAGAATGATGTGCGCGTGGGCCTGGGTTCTGGTTCCACCGCAAATTATTTCATCAAGGCCGCCGCCGAAAAAGTAAAACGCGAAAAACTCAACACGGTTTTTGTGGCATCATCAAATGCCAGTGAAGCTTTAGGCAAATCGTTGGGCCTCAATGTGAAATCCTTGGATGAAGTTCCGATGTTGGATCTCACTGTTGATGGCGCTGATGAAATTGATCCGCAATTTCGCATGATAAAAGGTGGCGGTGGCGCGCAACTGCGCGAAAAGATCGTGGCTTCCTCATCGCGCTTTGTGGTGTGCATCGCCGATCATTCAAAGCTTGTGCAACAGCTTGGCGCGTTTCCTCTGCCAATTGAAGTTTCGCGCTTTGGCGCGAATGCCACTACGTGGAAGCTTGAACGCACCTTGGCCAAACTCAATTACACTGACGTGCAAATGCGGCTTCGCGCCAAAGCAGATGGCACGCCATATATAACGGACAGCGGCAATCCAATTATCGATTTGAAACTCGGTAAAATCACTGATGCCGAACGCTTGGACGCGGAACTTCACGCCATCCCCGGTGTGACGGAGACGGGATTGTTCATCGGCATTTGCGGCGTGTTGATGTTGGGCACTGATAAAGGCGTTGAGGAGATCACCCGCAAATGACATTTGATTTTGACCTCTTCGTTATTGGCGCTGGTTCAGGCGGCGTTCGCGCTGCCCGTATCGCTGCAAAGCATGGTGCAAAGGTTGCAGTGGCGGAGGAATACCGCGTGGGTGGCACCTGCGTCATTCGCGGCTGCGTGCCCAAAAAGCTATTAGTTTATGCATCGCGCTTTGCTGAAGAGTTTGAAGATGCGGTGGGCTTTGGCTGGACCACCAAGGGTGTCAGCTTTGATTGGTCAACACTGATCGACAACAAAGATAAAGAAATTGATCGCCTCAACGCAGCCTATATTCGCAATCTGAATGCAGCGGGCGCTGAACTGATTATGGAACGCGCCACACTGCTCGATAAAAATACAGTGCAACTCGCCTCTGGTCGCAAGGTGACGGCGAAATATATTTTGATTGCTACTGGAGCCGCCCCCTTTGTGCCGCGCCATTTTGCTGGTCATGAATTGGCCATCACCTCGAACGAGGCGTTTGAACTGGAGCGCCTGCCGCGCCGCATGGTGATTGTGGGCGGCGGTTATATCGCGGTTGAATTCGCAGGCATCTTCAATGGTCTCGGCGTGGAAACCGCGCTGGTCTGTCGCGGCGAACAAATTCTGCGTGGTTTTGATGATGATTTGCGCCGCCACCTGGCTGACGAGATGAAGAAAAAGGGCATCGAGATTCTCACCAAGACTGATGTGGATAGAATTGAGCGTTCTGGCGATGGGGTGCGCGTCACACTCAGTGATGGCACCTTAATCGGTGCGGGCCAAATCATGTTTGCCACGGGCCGTATTCCCAACACCCAAGGACTTGGGTTGGAAAACGTTGGCATTGAAACCAATATGCTGGGCGCCGTTCCGGTGAATGAGTACTCGCAAACTGTTGTTGATAATATCTATGCAGTGGGCGATGTCACCAACCGCGTAAACTTAACGCCAGTTGCCATCCGCGAAGGCCATGCCTTTGCTGATACGGTGTTTGGCAATGCGCCGCGCATGGTGGATCATTCACTCGTGCCGTCGGCAGTATTTTCTCAGCCGGAACTTGGCACCGTGGGTTTGACAGAAGCACAAGCCCGCGAAACACACACCAAGATCGACATCTACAAAACCTCCTTCCGCCCGATGAAGCACACACTCTCTGGCCGTGATGAGCGCATGTTGATGAAGCTGGTGGTGGATGGTGAAACCGATAAAGTTCTCGGCTGTCATATTGCGGGCGAGGGTGCTGGCGAAATGGCGCAATTGTTAGGAATTGCGATTACTTGTGGAGCCACCAAAGCGCAGTTTGATGCCACGTTAGCCGTGCACCCCACCGCCTCTGAAGAACTGGTGACAATGCGTGACAAGTCGTAGAATTAGGCGGATGTAATTTCCGCCGCGTAAATCGGGAAATGAAAAACATGATCAAGCCAAAGCGATGTGTCGTGCCACAAAATGCCCGTACAGTTTTGCCAGCGGCAGATTATGCTGATGCCTATGAAGCTGAGCTTCCCGGCCAGCTATCGGCGATGGACGCCGCGCGCAAAGTGCTTTCAGGTTCTCCAAGATGGGAGGCGCCTCTTTTGGTCTTGCGTAACGCTCTGGTCAAACCATTCGGTCTCGCATCATCAAAAGATGCTGTCTTATTAAAAGGCGAACACGTGAGTTTTTTTCCGGTGCTGGAAACAACGCAAAACCGTGTGGTGTTGGGTCTTGACGATCGACATTTGAATTTTCGTTTGGTGGTTGATGCCAAGCCACTACCTGAAAATCTAACTCACGTCACACTTTCCACTGTCATTACAAGACATAATTTGCTCGGCCGAATTTATTTGGCGATGGTTCTGCCCTTCCACAAACTCATCGTTCCCTCTTTCCTGCGCGGCGGGCAAACACGTTAAACACTAGATTGCGCCAAATTAACCCTGTCTTCCAAAAGTTAAGCAAAGGTAAACGATCTGTTCTAGTTTGACCCCCATGCACCTCACGAGGGGCGGCTGGACCATCGGGTTCGCCGCCTCTCCACACTCCCAAAAAGCTAGGCTTTTCCGAAGCGTGGCAGTCTGATATGAGCCGCGCATGACCAACGCAACCGCCCCCGAAAAGACCGCCAAAAAGACCGACCGTTACCGTGAAACTGTGTTCTTGCCCAAGACCGACTTTCCGATGAAAGCAGGCCTGCCGCAGAAGGAGCCCGAGATTTTAAAGCGTTGGGCGGATATGAACCTGTTTGGCAAATTGCGCGCGCAGTCCAAAGGCAAAGAGAAATTCGTGCTGCATGATGGCCCGCCTTACGCCAATGGCAACATCCACATCGGGCATGCGCTGAACAAAATTCTCAAGGATTTGGTGGTGCGCGGCGCGCAGATGCAAGGTTTTGATTCGAATTATGTGCCGGGCTGGGATTGTCACGGCCTGCCCATCGAATGGAAAATCGAAGAACAATATCGTGCCAAGGGGCAGAACAAAGATGCCATTCCCATCAATGAATTCCGCAAGGAGTGCCGCGAGTTTGCCCAAGGCTGGGTGAATGTGCAGCGCGAGGAATTCAAGCGCCTTGGCGTGGAAGGTGATTGGGATAATCCCTATCTCACCATGAACTTCAAAGCCGAAGCCATCATCGCGCGTGAGTTGCTGAAGTTTGCGGGCGACGGGCAGCTGTATCGCGGTTCCAAGCCAGTGATGTGGAGCGTGGTCGAACGCACCGCACTGGCAGAGGCGGAAGTTGAATATGCCGATGTGGAAGTTGATACGATCTTTGTGAAGTTTCCAATCAATCTTGCTGGTACCGAGGGGAACAACTCACTCAGCGAATTGCAAAAAGCTCACGTGGTTATTTGGACTACCACACCATGGACGATCCCTGGAAACAGAGCAATTAGTTACTCATCCAAAATCACGTATGGCCTCTATCGCGTCGATAAGGCCCCCGAAGGAAGCGCTGCTCGCGCAGGCGAACAACTGGTTATGGCAGACAAGCTGGCAATGTCGGTATTCGCGGCTGCCAAAGTTGGGCAAGAAGATTTTACTCGTTTGCGTGATATTGACGTTAGGCGTTCAATTGCTGCCTGTGATCATCCGCTTGCAGCTATGGGCTACGATTTCTTAGTTCCGCTCCTCGACGGCGATCATGTTACGGATGACGCGGGCACGGGCTTCGTTCACACGGCACCGTCGCATGGCGCGGATGACTACAATGTCTGGATCGCCAATCAGAAGAGTCTACGTGATCGCGGCATTGATACCGATGTGCCAACCCCCGTTGATGAAAACGGTTTCTACACCAAAGACGCGCCCGGTTTTGAAGGTGCTCGCGTCATCGATCATCATGGCCGTTGGGGTGATGCCAATAAGCGTGTGATCGAAGGGCTGAAAGATGCTGGCATGTTGCTGGCCCATAATCGCAAGACTATTTCTTATCCACATTCTTGGCGCTCGAAAAAACCGATCATCTTCCGCAACACACCGCAGTGGTTCATCTCGATGGACAAAAAGCAGCTGCGCGAAAAGGCGCTCGCCGCCATTGAGCAAACCGAATTCTTCCCACCCGCCGGAAAGAACCGTTTGCGCGGCATGATCGAGCAACGCCCTGATTGGGTGATCTCACGTCAACGTGCTTGGGGCGTTCCCATCGCTGTTTTTGTCAATAAAGTCACTGGCAAAATCCTTAATGATAACAAAGTGAACCAACGCATTTATGATTCATTTTGTGAACATGGCGCGGATGCTTGGTATGAAGCAGATGCTGCAAAAAAATATCTCAGCCCCGATCATAACCCCGATGATTTTGAGCAAGTGCGCGACATTCTCGATGTGTGGTTTGACTCTGGCTGCACCCACGCTTTCGTGTTGGAAGAACGGCCCGATTTGAAATGGCCGGCCGATGTTTATCTCGAGGGCAGCGACCAACATCGTGGTTGGTTTCATTCATCGCTTTTGGAATCCTGCGGCACGCGTGGCCGCGCACCTTACGACACAGTGATCACCCATGGCTTCACGCTGGCCGAAGATGGTCGCAAAATGTCTAAGTCTCTCGGCAATACTACGGTGCCTCAAGAGGTAATCAAGAATTCTGGCGCAGATATTCTGCGTCTCTGGGTGGCCACCTGCGATTATTCTGATGACATGCGCATCGGGCCGGAGATTTTAAAATCCGCCACCGAAAATTATCGCAAGCTGCGCAACACCTTCCGCTATCTTCTGGGTGCGCTGGATGGTTTCACCGACAGCGAAAAAATAGCACCCGCAAAAATGCCAGAGCTTGAGCGTTACATTCTTCACAAGCTCAGCGAGTTGGGGCAGGGCGTGGCCGAAGCCTATAAAGTTTACGACTATAAACGCGCCGCCGCTTTGCTGACCAACTTTATGAATGTGGAAATGTCGGCTTTCTATTTCGACATCAGGAAGGACGCGCTTTATTGCGACCCGTTCTCGTCCACCAAGCCCCGCGCCACACGCAGCGTGATGCACGAATTGTTCCACTGCCTCACTACGTGGTGGGCACCGATCTTGGTGTTCACCATGGAAGAAGTGTGGCTGCAGCGTTACAATGATGCAGGCTCCTCAGTGCATTTGATGCAATTCGCCAAAGCCCCTGTTGAATGGCGCGATGAAGCGCTCGATGCAAAATGGAATGCTCTGCGGAAAGCGCGTGCTGTAGTGACGGGCGCGTTGGAGATTGAACGTGCTGAAAAGCGAATTGGCTCATCACTTGAGGCCTCACCAACTATCTATGTTCACAATTTAGATCCAGTTGCACTTGCGGATTTGAAAAGCGTAGATTTTGCGGAGGTTTGCATTACGTCGGGTATTTCAATAGTCGAAGGCGAGGGTCCCCCTTCTGCATTTCGTATTAAGGAATTGCTTGGGAACGCAATCACTGTCGTCTCTCACAAAGCAGAAGGCCTGAAATGCGCCCGCTCTTGGAAAATCTCCAAAGACATCGGCCAAGACAAAGACTTCCCGGATATCACCCCGCGTGATGCTGAGGCTGTGCGCGAATGGCAAACCCGTTTTGGAAAACAGGTTTGAGTGCGATCCGCATTTGGGGGCCGCTCTCCACGCTTGGGCTTGCCCTTGCCGCTTTGAGTTTTGGCCTAGACCAAACCGTGAAGTGGTGGCTGCTTTATGTCGTTGATCTGCCTGCACGCCATTCAATCACCATCACGCCATTTTTTGATTTGAAAATGGCCTGGAATGAGGGCGTGTCTTACGGCCTATTCTCCACCCACGTCCAAGCGGTTTTGATAACCGTCAGCGTGATTGTATCGGCCATGTTGATCAACTGGTTGGCTGCCGCCAAAAACCCATTGGTTGCGGCCAGCCTTGGCATCATCATCGGCGGGGCGCTTTCCAATGCGCTTGACAGGGCGGTGCATGGCGCGGTGGCAGATTTCTTCTATTTCCACTTTGAAGGCTTGAATTTCGCCCTTCTTAATTTCATCTTTAACCCTGCAGATGTAGCCATCGTTGCAGGGGTGGGCCTCTTGCTTTATGACTCCGTCTTTGGTCGTAAACTGGGCTAGGTCATGGAATTGCCCCATTGCTCAATCAAACGGCCTGTTATTCGGAATTGTAGATGAACTTAAAACTCTTCATAGGCCTTGGTGCCGCGCTGATTTTGGCTGGTTGTTCGTCGGCATCGAGCATGCTGAACAGCAAGTCAAATTTGCCCCAAGCTGACCGCGTTCCCGTTGGCAATAATCTGGCCATGCCGCCCGATTTGCAACTGGCCCAACCAGGGCGAACCTATAGTGGCTATCAATCCAACGGCTATGTCCAACCGATTGCCCAGCCCGTGGAACATCCGGTGAGCCAAGTTGAAGGTTTTGCCGACCCGCAAGCCCCAGCTGGCCAACAGGCCGCAGCAAATTTGGGCCCCCAAAACATCTATGACAATCAGATTGTCAATCAGGCTTTTCCTGGCGATTATTATGCCAAATATGGCATTTCGCGCTTCAAGAAGAATGGCAAGCTGAAAACCCTTGATGAATTGAAGAGAGAGCTTACTGCGGCGGTAATAGCCAAAAAGCGCTCCACCAATCCTAACTATGGAACCGTTGCCAACATTGGCAACTTGGGCCCGGGTG
>Ga0209483_1000200_pt1 | contig 55807 bp, 40 predicted proteins | sample NGEPerA_FD_184508 | JGI IMG/M metagenome (GOLD analysis project Ga0209483, IMG submission 184508) | Arctic peat soil microbial communities from the Barrow Environmental Observatory site, Barrow, Alaska, USA - NGEE PermafrostL2-A... | ecosystem: Environmental > Terrestrial > Soil > Wetlands >... | reverse complement strand
GTAGAACATGCCGCCGCGTTTGCGGCGGTAGAGGATGTAACGACGTTTCATAACTCAGACTTTCTTTGTCCGATGTTATGAAGCCGCACGCGGCTTTTGGTGTGTCAGACACACCCGACGGGCGGCGAATCCCGTCGTCGCGAGTGATTGCCGAGTTTTACCGAAGTAGTTGTTGAGTAGTAGCCCGGTAATGATTTCACTGGCACTTTCACTGGCACTGACCTCCTCTGGCATCTACAACCCGTTGCAAAAGTGCAACTTGGAGTTGGAGGCGAGGGTCGGAATCGGACGCATTCGCCTTCCACAAGCCACTCGAAATCAACTGTCTAAATCATCACCGTTACCTTGATACTAAAGGCGTTTGTGATTTAAGTCAAGTAAACTCCAGCCGACTTTTCTTAACTCCATTTTACTCCCCACCGATGAGTTTTGCTGGCACTTCTGCTGGCACTTTTTTCGCCAAAATTTCGATCAGATGTCATTGATTTCGCGTTCGGCTTCACCCAACACCCGCAACACTTGGCTGAAAGTGGGTGGCTTGGCCAAAAACATTGTCTGCATCCCGTCGTAATCCTGCTCCAAAGCTGCTTCGCGATGGGAAGGCGGGAGCAATTTGAAACTGCCGGGTTTGGCGGTTTCATAATTTGCCCAACTGGATGCAAAAAACCGGCTCTTGTGTTTCACTACACGCTCCAGCAAATCGAGTCGAGCCAACGCTATCGCCCGCGCCGGGTGTTCCCAAAGTGCTGCCACGTCTGCGTAGTGGCGAGCGAATCTTTCACGGATGGATTGGTTGGCGGGACGATAATGCTCCGCGTGCAGGATCGTCGCTTTTTCCCAAAACGTCCGCTCCACCTCCAATGCTACTACCTCAACTTGAAAATCATCAAAGTTTGATTTAATCACCTCTGCAAGCAGCGGTTTAACAACATGAACTCCAGTGGGCCGTTGATCTGTCAGCGAACCGAATTCCACTTTCACGAATGGCTGGATATAGCCGCCCATTGGTGGCAGTGCGCTGGGATAATTAAACAGCAACACCGGAGATTGGGATGTGGTATCCAGTTGGTAGCTCAACCATTTTCCGCTATCCGGCTTTTTCCCCAGCACGGCCTTGACGCTCTTTTCAAGTTCCTGCTGAAAATGTTCCTGCACCTTGGCGATACAAGCAGCTTCCAATTTTTCTGATCGCTTGCGCCGTTGAGTCGGTGTTGGCGCGTTGTCCAGTTCCGATTCTTTCCAGCCCAAAAGTTCGGGTGAAATTGAAAGGTCAATGTCTTCGGAAAATCTTTTTATCGCGTCAAACACTTTGGACAACGAAGTGCCGCCTTTGAACACCAAGTGTGTGCCCGCCGGTGACGATTGAAAAATCTGCTGCAACATCCAGCACACCCAAAAATCTTTTTCAACGATCACTGGCTGCACATCGAGCCGGGCGGACGCCTCGCGCACAAAAGCGGCGCGCTCTTTCACGGAAAGTTCGGCAAACGTGCTCATCGCCGGGACTCCTTCACGCCGATGGTGCGCAGATGCGTGTGCATCCACACCGGGGCGGATGGCAAATCCTTGAGCAACTGCCGCCGGTCTTTTGGTGACAGGAGTTTGTGCAATTGTTTCACGCGGTCTTCTGTGATGTGCGTCTTGCCCAAGTAACGCAATGCCTGAATCACCAGCCCACTCATGCGGTCATGGGCGCGCAGGCGGCTCGGTGCGGTATTTTTCAAGATGATGGTCTGCCGGCCCACGCGCACCTGGCGCGAAGCGCCGTCAGTGTGATACACGATTTTGGCGGGCACTTGTTCCGACAAATGCAACAAATTTGCCGCGTAAGCACCGGAAGCCTGAACGCGCGTTCCATCACGACCGGCTAACGCTTCGGCAATTGATTCCACCGGGGGCGACAACAAGCCGAGCACCGGATGGGTCTTGGGACAATCGTAAAGCCCTCGCGCCAACCGCCGGATGCTGTCGTTCCGCACCAGCCGCAATAATGTCATGCCCACGGCGTGCGGTGTGCCGAGATCGAGAAAATCCTTGGGCGTGAACACCCACGGCTGCCCGTGCTGCCGAATGCGTTTGTTTATGGCTTGTGTCAGATTCACGGCTTCAAATGTGCGCCAAACGTGTTAAAAAAACAACCCTGTTTTTTTAACAGTCTAAACGGCATAAAAGTGAGTTTTTCGCTGTCGGTTATTCACAGCAAAAAGTTCTTCAACCAGACATGCAGACTCCGAGCGTGATTCCTAAGTGCCAACCCATGGCGAAGCGAACGCGGTCAAGGTGGAGGCGACGGGCGGCAGGGCGCACAACCTTGACGGCGTGAGGGAGCCATATAATGGAGGCACGAGGCACGCTCGGTTTGCAAATGCAAAATCCAGCACACTTGCCAAAATTCCGCGATTGTTTCAAAACGGCAATCAACGTAACCTCTCTGTGTCAGAAAAAATTAAAACGACCAGACACACATTTAACTAAAATATTGCGCAGCTTCGGCTGCTGTCCGCTACGAAACCTAGGAAATTTCAGCGAAGGACAGCGCTTGAAGCGCGCCCCAGTTGGGGGCGCGCTGAAAGCGTCCCTTCGTGGGCCCTCCTAGGTGCCTGTAGCGGGACGCAAGTAAGTGCGTCCCTTTTTTCATTTCACAGGCACCGGAGTTCCCACAAAGGACAGTCACCACACACAGCAGGCTGATTCGCGCGCAGACGAACAGCCATGCCACATCTCTCTTGGAGCGAGGTGCGCGACCGTGCGATTCGTTTCTCCCGTAATTGGAGCGACGCGACCTCGGAGCGTGCCGACAAACAGACTTTTTACAACGAATTCTTCGACGTGTTCGGCATCCGTCGCGCGTCCGTCGCCGCGTTCGAGGCCAACGTCCGCAATCTTCAAGGCAACATCAACGCCATTGACCTGCTCTGGCGTGGCAAGCTCATCGTCGAACACAAAAGCCGGGGCGAAGATTTGTCGCAGGCCGAGACGCAGGCGTTTGGTTACATCGAAGACCTCACGCGCGAAGGCCGCACCGATGAAGTTCCCCGTTTCGTTCTCGTTTCCGATTTTGCCAACTTCGTTCTTTACGATCTTGAGCCGGAAGAACAACTCAACCTCCCGCTGTTTGCTGGTCGTCCGATTTCCCGCGTTGAGTTTCCGCTGGCTGATCTTCCGCGCCACATTCGTTCCTTCGCGTTCATGCTCGGCCAGTGCCGGTCGAGCGGATCGAATCGACTGCGGCGCTCATTGCGTTGATGCCAAAATCAACCACGCCGACTTGCGTCAGACTACTTAACCAGCGCCATGTCCGTGGGATGGCGTTGCCGTAGATTGGGTCGCAAGGCGCGGCCTCGTCGAGTTTGTCTGTGGGCAAATCCTGATCGCCAGGCAGGACGATTACTGCTCGGGCGGCAATCTCACGTCCGCCGCGATTGAGGCGTCCGAAACGCTGGCGGAGCGCATCGAGGCTCGAGGCCTCGGTCACGAGGGCATCGAAATCCAAGTCCGCTCCGACTTCCAGACATTGCGTCGAGACAACGATGAGTGGGCCGGACTCGAGAGCGCTAGGAGCCGCTCCGGTCTTGAGTCGCTCCTGAATTTCTTTCGTCGTGGCTTCCCTATCCAGCGGGCGCAAGCGTCCGATCAAAAGCGTCACGCGCCCCTTGTGTTCCTTATCCAACTTTGCCGCGATAGAACGCGCGGTGGCCACACGATTGACCATGATAGCGATGGAACGTGGAGGATCATCCTCATCCGCGAGAATCTTTTCGGCCTCTTCCACCAGTCGGTTCGCCAATTGTTTATTGCGTTCCTCTCGGTTTTTACCCTTCGCTTTTGGCTCAACGACGAGGCGCGCCGGCTTCGCGCTACGCAGTCGCGGCTTCAAGACTGGATGCTCGTGGTCTTCGGGGCTGAGAGTTATTTTCTGGTCGTCACGCGTGTTGGCTGGAGGTGTCGCCGTCATCTGAATAAGCTGAAATGGAAGCTGCACAGTCTCACATCCCGCTGGCTGGTGAAGACGATAGCCGCGAAAGAGCAGCCGCGATCCCGCCTGATCGACCGTGCTGCAAACAATCATCGGCTGGAGCAGCGAGTCGGCCCAACTGCGGTCCCGATAAATTCCACCGCGAAGCTGCGCACGCGTTAGCGGGGCTGCCTCGACTTCCCCGGAAAGTTTGCGTAACGCTGCGGCCACTCGCCCAGCCACGGAGTCGGAAGCAGCATCCCGAAGTTTTTTGCAGAGCTTTCCTGCACGGTCGTAAGCCTCGTCCACAATGACGCGACGATTGACGATGAAGAAAATGCGCCGGCCTTGCGTGCGTTCAGCCATTGGCAAAGTGGCTTGCATGGCGAGGGCGAAGACGGCAGCGTCGAGGCACGCTGTTTTGCCACTCCCGGTCGGAACAGCCACGTAGTCAGGCACCTTCCCTGAGCAAAGGCGGCGGGCAAATTCACGCTGCCACGGAAATGGGTCGCAGTCCGATCCCCATAGCTCACGGAAGAACGCTGAAAAATCGTCGGCGGTCAGGGGTGGCAGATTCATTTGAGCAAGGAGCCGAGTGGTTTGCAGAGGCCGTAACCACGGAAGCGGCCCGCGCCGAGGAGGAGCGGCCCTTGCACCTCGCAGGGAAACTGGATCAGCACATGCACCTGCTGGCGGGGCGCGGTGCCTTCCTTGCCGGGCAGCCACGGCATCCCGCTGGGGCCGGGTCGGGAGCGTGGCGCGCCCCGGTGCCACGATGTTTTGTCCACATCAATTAGTTCCGGCTTCGGCAAACCCTGCCGCTCGCAACTCTGGGCGATGCTCGCGGCGACTTCGTCGCGCCACTGCGCCCGCTCGGTCTGCTGGTCGTGCTTCGGGTGCCGGTCGAGAACCACGGGCGTGACACTCGCCCAGACGGAGGACGGCTCGCACCACGTCGCCGACCGCAGGGCCAGCGGCGGCAGACTGCGTTCTTCGCGTCGAAGCGTCCACGTCCCGAGGTTACCCATCTTAAGCTCCGGTTCGAGGTCATCACCGGATGGACCAAACAGCCTCCCGCGCAAACAAGCAGCGCGTTCCGCCGCCGGAATGGCCCGAGGAAAGGCCATGGCCAATCCCAAGATGTGACCATCGGCATGTTCCGCTCCCACGAACGCGAGCGGGAGGAGCACCATGTGCCCGCCGGTCGAGGGCAGTCCCGGCGCGCTGTGACCCGTGAACCACTCCGGCTTGCCTTCGCCCTTTTGAAGTAAATATCCCCGCAACGCAGTCGTGAGGGCCGCGCTGGATTCCAAGCCGAGCACCGGTCCTTCCTGTTTCGTCAGCACCAGCAGTTCGGAATCGAAACTCGACGGGATGATGAGAGGTTGCGCTTCGTCCACGCGCGAGTAATGCGCCGTCCGCCCCGGCGAAGGACGCAGTCGCACCGGAGCGCTGGCACTCCTGCTCCAAGCCGTGTCGAAACGTTCTTCAAAGGCTGTTTTCGCCTGATTTTTTGCCAAGCCGGTTCTGGTTGAAATCGCTTCCGAAAGGTCGAAGAAGGCGTCGATCTCACCCGCGTTGAAGCATTGGTCGAGCTCTGCTAAGAAGCCCGGTGCAGGAATCCGAAGCTGCACGCCCCGGCGTGTCTTGGTCGCGTTTGGCTCGTAAGCAGGCGAAGGTGCGTCGTCCATCTCGGAAACCCAAACCAGCGCGAGCGATGAAGAGTGTCCAATGCGGGTCACCTTCCGCGTGAGTCCGGTGAAGCGTAGTTACGACGCCGTGGCGGCGCGGCGGTTGAACAAGGGTATTCCGCCCTGCAATCCAAAACGCAAATCTTGGCGGCCTGAAGATGACAGGGTCTTGGGCACCCGGCCTGATGATCAGATTGCACTGCTTCTGCGTCGCACGGTCGCCTCCATAAAAAACCGCCGACGCAAACTTGGCATTTGCTCTAAACGCGCCAGACTTTCGCGTCCTTGGACGAAAAATGAAGACCAGCTTCTTGGCACCCGGCCAGACCCTGAACTGGCGCACAAATTCGGACGTGGCCTGCAATCCATCCGCAGTCGCCGCCGAAAATTAGGCGTTCAAGCCGCTCCGCTCGACAAGGCTTGGACTCCACGCGAATCGAAATTGCTCGGCACCATGCCAGACAAGGATTTGGCGCGGCTCATTGGTCGTGGGATTGCCACGGTGCGCTTTCACCGCCTCAAGCTGGGACTTCCACCCTGTAATCCGATCTGGAAACCTTGGAAGGAAAAAGACCTGGCACTTTTGGGCAAATTCACGGATGCGAAAGTGGCCGCGCACACCGGTCATCCGGCTGGCTCGGTTAAAATGCAGAGATGCAAATTGGGCATCCCTTGCTGCGACTCCAAGCGCCGTCCGTGGCTGCCAGAGGAAGACGCTTTGCTCGGCAAATTTTCCGACCAGGAAGTGTCCCGGCAAACGCAACGCACCTTTGCCGCCGTGCGCACCCGCCGGATTGCACGCGGTCTGGCGGAACCAACGGCGCGCAAATGATTCCCGCAGTGCAACGCGGCTTTTCTACTCCGCGTTCAACAGTCGAAAGAGTTCCGTGCGCGAGATGAGAAACTTCCCGCGCAGCGCCCGGCACGCTTTCAATTTCCCCCGTTGGACGAGCCGATAGACGCTGAAATAATCCAAGCCCAGCATCTCGGCGGCTTCGGGGATCGAATAGGCGATCCGTTCTGTTTGCTGTGACGGTTCGGTTGTGTTTGGTTCGCTGTCATTCATATTGTTTGGCTGTGTTTTACCATTTTGCGTGAGGATGGCTGTTATGATTTCATAACAACTTTTCATTTTTCAAAACCAACGAAAAAATCGGACGTTTTCACTTCCAAGACGCGGGCAAGATGGAAAATGTGTTTGTCCCTGATGCAGTGAATTTGGCATTCCATCTGGGCGAGCACCTCCCGGCTTATGTCCAGTCCGTTCAGTTGAAGTTTAACCGCCAGCCTCGCCTGCGACCAACCACGAGCATATCTCCATTTCCGAATTTGCGGTCCCACGATGTTTTTGACGCTGTCTGTAACAATTAACATACGGTGAAAATCTGCTGAAATCACCGCATTATGTGCGGCGAATGAGGTGTTTATTCACCGCAATGTGCTGACGTGAACCGGCCAGCTACCCCAAAAAAGCGGCGGTTTTCCATAAGCCGATTCAGCAGCCGGTTATGGCGTGTCTGGCGCATCATACAATTTACTCAATACGTTGAGTTAATTTACTCACTGCCACGCATGGGCGATCTGGTTTGCCCGGCGCTCAAGCAGACAATCGAAATTGTTTTCATCTTGTGTAATGGGTTACGGCTTCACCGCTCTTAATTCTGCCAGACTGACGCCCATGAATCATGAAAAAGACGGAATTCATTTTGTTTGGAAAACGAACAGAGCGGCTTCGGTAATCTGCAAAAATGTCGCCATGAAAAAAGCCATTCACATCCAGCATGGCAGAATTGGAAATTCAACCTGTGCGGGAATCGCACTGCCACGGCTTCATTCCGTGAGAAAATGCGCCATGAATCATTTTGTTCAACGCTTGATCATGGATGGTGGCGGTTTCCGGCAGAATGGGGTGATGAACATTTATCGGAGCTATTTAAGACGGCAAGACAGTCGGCGCATATTGTGTATGTGATACACCACGACGCGGGCAATTCCGGTAAAATGGCAAACGGTAAAGAGAACAGAAAGAGGCCAGACGATTGTGTAAAGATTACACAAAAGGGGGTGTGGCATCCGATAAAATTACCGCATGAATGAAACCAAGTTCATTTTTGATTCAGCCGACCAATGGCACGGCAGAAGTGAGGAACGCATTTCGTGTCCCAACGTCACCTTTGACAATTCCTCGTCGGGTAAAATGACAAAACGAAAAATGGAAGCAGGAATGAAATTTACGATTGTTCCAAAGTGGCACAAAGCCTTTTAAGAAACTGATAAAGTGATGCCCTATGTTCACTGCCGTATCACATAAACATCTGGCCGAGGCCGAGAGTTATTTTGACGAGCATCTGGCGCAGAACGATTACTACGCCGCCGGTGAAATCCGTCCCGGGCAGTGGATCGGCGCGGGCGCGGAACGGTTGGGGCTAAGCAACGCCGTCACCCGCGAACAATTTCATGCGCTGTGTGAAAACCTGAATCCGCAGAATGATGAGCGTCTGACGCAGCGACAATTGAAGGCGGACAAGCGCCGGGTATTTTTCGATTTCACCTGCGCGCCGCCCAAATCCATATCGGTGCTGGCGGTGACGTTGGATGATGAACGGCTGGTGGCGGCGCATGAGGAATCCGCCCGCATTGCGTTCCGCGAACTCGAAACCTTCGCCGCCACGCGCGTGCGGAAGCAGGGTCGTCTGACAGACCGGACGACGGGCAATCTCGTGGCCGCCGCCTTTGTGCATAACAGTTCGCGTGAATTGGACCCGCAGTTGCACACGCATTTCACGGTGTTCAACGCCACGTTTGATGAAACGGAGAAGTGCTGGAAGGCGCTGGAAGCGCGGGGCATGTATGACGCGATCCGCTACGGCACGGCCGTTTATCGGAATGAACTGGCCAAACGGGTGCAACAAATTGGCTACCGGATTCAACCGGCCAAAAACGGATTTCAAATTGAGGGCGTGAGTGACGGAGTGTTACAGCAATTTTCCAAACGCGCGCAACAGCGCGACGCGGTGGTGAAGGAAATGGAAGAAAAATTGGGACGGAAACTTTCCAACAATGAAATCTCCCATGCAGTGCATCAGAGCCGGGCGAAAAAGGTCAAAGGCATTTCAACGGCGGAAGTCCGCGAACGGCAGTTGTCACAGTTGTCTGCGGATGATCGGCAATCGCTGCAAACACTCCGGGCGTCGGCTCATTCAACCCGCTTGCCACAGATTGCCTTGGTGGAAAACCAAGTTTTGAATCATGCAGTTGCCCATGTCTTCGAGCGCAAATCGGTGGTGCCGGAACATGAACTGTTGAGCGTGGCGTTGTCGCATCGCCTGGGTGCGGTGAATTTGAATGATTTGAAAGGAGCGGTGAAACATTTTCCGGACTTGGTGAAAACGGAACGCGGATTTTCGACCAAGGAAATTGTAGCGACGGAATTTGCTTTGATTCAGACGGTCAACGCGAGCTGCGATTCAGTTGCACCATTGCATCCCGGTTATCGGCCTGCCGACTGGCTGGGCGAAGATCAACGCCGGGCGATTTACCATGTCCTGCGCACCAGTGACCGCATCACCGGCCTGCGCGGGCTTGCGGGCAGTGGTAAAACCACGGCGCTGCGCGAGCTGGTCGCCGCCTGCAAAGAGGCAAGGATTGAACCGCTGTTCTGCGCGCCAACGGCAGCGGCAACGGATGTTCTCCGCAAAGAGGGATTCGAGGCGAAGACGTTGCAAAGCCTGCTGCTGTCAAAGCCGATTCTGACCGAACGGCATTTGATTGTCTTGGATGAAGCCGGGGCGGTGGGGATGGATGACATGAAGCGGCTGCTTGATTATGCGCGCGCTGCGCGAATCATTTTGTCCGGCGACACCGGGCAGCACGCTTCGGTAGCGCGAGGCGATGCGCTGCGGATTTTGGAACGGCATTCCGATTTCAAGTCCGGCCAGTTGACGGCCATCCGGCGGCAACGCAAAGCGGATTATCGCAAGGCCGTGGAGCTGGCGGCGCAGAAACAAACCGTGGAAGCGTTCGCGCAGTTGGAACGGATGGCAGCCATCACTGAAGTCCTTGCGGACGGCCACCATGATCTTCACGACGCGGCGGCGAAGTCATATTTGCAAGCGGTGACGGAAAATAAGTCCGCGCTGCTGGTAGCGCCGACATGGAATGAAATTGAAACGGTGACGGAAAAAGTCCGGGCGGAATTGAAATCATCTGGCCGTCTGGCTTTGGAAGAAAAGGATTTTCAAGTTTTCGATTCGTTGTCATGGACGGAAGCGCAAAAGCGGGAGGCGCGGCAATATCGTCCCGGCATGGCCATCAATTTTCATCGTCGCGGACATGGTTTTGAAAAAGGGGAAACGGTTGCGGTGGTCGCCGCCGCGAATGATTTGCTCAAAGTTCAACACACGGATGGTTCCGAAAACATTTTCCCATTGGGTGCAGGCATCGCCTGCGATGTGGGGGAGAAACGGAAACTGAAAGTGGCTGCCGGTGACAAGCTGTTGCTACAATCAAATTGGCAGAAAAACTTCGTGAACGGTGAATTGGTTGAGGTCAAGGCCATTCAAGGCGATTCCATTTTGCTGGCCGATGGCCGCGTGATTCCTGCCGATTATCGCACGTTCACGCATGGCTATGCCGTCACGTCGCACGCCGCCCAGGGCAAAACGGTGGATGAAGTTTTGCTGGTCGCCTCGTCGCGTTCGCTGCCCGCCATCAATCAGGAACAATTTTACGTCAGCATCTCGCGCGGGTGCGAGCGTTGCCAGATTTTCACCGATGACAGCGACTTGCTTCGTTCGCATATCACCCGTTCCAGTGCGCGTTTAGCAGCCGTTGAAGCCATGCCTCAACGTGACTTCCTCCATACCATTTTGCGGCGGGGCAACCGTTTCCTGAAACAGTTCCGCCAACGCATTGCAAAATCACTTTCAATCGAAACAACCGAAAGGAGCAGCCATGAAATCAAGCCAACCGAACACCAGCGAACAACCGCCCACCGCATCAGCGTCTAGCCCGCGCGATAATCCCTGCCTCGGCAATGATCCCACCATCGCCGCGCTCGATGTGTTTGCCGATAACGGCATCAGCTATCTGCTGCCTTACGCACAATTCTTGTATGCGGAAAAGATGTCCAACCCGGCTTTGGAAAAGGAGCCGGACGCGCCGCCGGAAAAAATGCTGATTCGTTTCGCCACGGCCGAGGTGGTCGTTTTAGGCAGCGGCCTCAAGCGGCTGGAACAAGGGATTCAGAAATATGAATTGAAATTTGTGAAGTCGGCGGATCGCCGTTTGGCTGCGACGTTGAGCACCCACATTGCCGCCGTCACCCTCACTCTAACCAAGGAAAGTGTATGACTACTGATTCGCCATTAAAAATCCAGCCGCTGGAAAAATACCACGCCACCATGACCAAGGAGGAAGTTGCCGAGGCGCTGGGGGTCGCAACCCATATCATTCCGCCACTGTCGCGGGCGGGTCTGATTAAGCCGCTGGGTCGTCCGCAGCGTTATTGCGTGAAACATTATTCCCGTGACGTGCTCGCGCAACAGCTTGCCGATGTGAACTGGCTCGACAAGGTGGTGGCCGCCATTCACCGGCATTGGCGCACTAAAAATGCGCGCAAGCGGGCACGGCAATTCCAAATGGCATGAGGCCGGGCGAGTCCGTTACGCAGCAGCGACTGGCGGCGCGGTGAGTTGGTGGCTCGAAAGCTCCGCGCCGCCGCTCGTTGGCCTGTGTCAATCGTGATAATGATTGTCGCAATCGCAATGCGATGATTCCCGATATGGCGGGAATGGGTCAAATGTGTCCGGGGGCGTTGGTGGCCGTCCAGTCAGATCAATGAAAATGGCTGGCCGGATGTGGTGCGTGGATTTTCCTCCTTTTCGTCGCAATGCCCCGCTCAATACCCACGTCAAAAGAGCCAGCAAAACATAGATGGCTCCAATGAAAAAGCAGAGGGCGTGTTCGTGGATGAATACGTCAAGGTGTTTCAATCCCGACGCTTCCAGTTCGAGTGCTTTAATTTGCCAAGGTTGCATGATGTCCTCCTTATGCCGCGACGCTCTGCGTCACTGGTTCGGTTTCATGGCTTGCTATGATGGCCTTCTGTTGCCGTTCGTATTCGCTCAACGACGGCATTTCCACCTCGGCCTTGCGCGAATACGCCCGCGTCATGGCCTTGCTGTTATGTCCAAGATTCACTTGGGCATACCGTTCTGGATAGCCCGCTGCCTTCGCCCGTTCCGCCCAAGCGTAACGGTAGCTGTGCAACGACACGCCTTTGATGCCAAGTCCATCGCAGCGTTGCTTGAACTCCGTGGCGCGGTCGCCCGCGCGGACGGTGCGCAGATACGGAAATAATGCTCCATTGCCCGGCAGGTCGCGCAGAATTTCCGCCATGTCCTCGTCAAAACGCATGATGGCAACCGTGTCGGTTTTCATCCGCTTGTAGCTGATGACGTGGTTGTCCCAATCAACATTCTCTGCTTCGAGGAATGCCAAGTCTGATTGCGATGCGCCCAGGTGCCACGCCAGTTTGTAGAACGCCTTGCGTTCGGGATTTTGTTCGCGGGCGACGATGGCCAGATGTTCGGCCAGCGTGATGCCGCGCTTTTCCTTGAACTCGACCGCCGGCCAGCGTTTCTTGGCCAGCACCGGCCACGGCAGCCAAGTCATGTCTAAGGCGAAGTTGTGGATGCGCCGCAGATAGACGTTGGTCGAAACTTTCCCGGCTTCCAGCACGCGCAGAAAATGTTCCGGGCGCGTTTCCAAAAGCGGCTGATGCCGGATCGAGTCGAACGCCTTGTCCCTGATGGCGGTCTGCCAGCGGTGTTGGGTCTGGTCTTTTTTGAGCTTCACCAGTTCGTCCATGACGAACTGCCAGTTGCGCGTGGCGATTTGCGGGTCGCTCGCTGCCAGATACGCGCGGGCGATTTGCAGGTTCACGGCGGGCTGCTGTTCGGCTTCCTGCCGCGAGTGGAACAAGCGAACGGCGGTGGCACGGTCGCTCGTATGCAGGCTGTCCTGCTTACCCGTCACTTCGTCGTGAATGTAATAACGTCCGCCTTTTTTTCTTTTATAGAGTCTGAATCGTTTTCTCATAACTGTGTTTACAGTGATGAGGTTACGACGGTTGATCTCGACTCCGGTAGGGAGCAGGTGGGAGTTACGCAGAGCAGGCCAGAGTTAAATTTTGCTGGCACTTCCGCTGGCACTCGTCTGTGGAAGTTTCCAAAACCCTACAGTTCCAACTGGTTAGGTTTGGAGGCGAGGGTCGGAATCGAACGAGGTAAGGGGATTTTTTCAAAATCCACTACTCCGCAATTACCACCCCACCACCAGAGGCGAACAGCCTCATAACTAACGAACGCCAATAGAATCAGGCATTCTTGCACGTTTGTCAAGCACCAGCGATTACGCACCCAATACCAATCAACTACTCACCAATTACTCATTCATCACCCATTCACTGGCACTTTCACTGGCACTAAAAACATCACAAATCCGATTGATTCATCGCCACATTAACACCGCGCTGGCCCGTGTGTGCGGTTGACTGCGCTCATTTCGCTCCGCCAACCCAACGCACGCGCCGCGACGGTTTGGTTAATGGCCGGTCCGTGCTGCTTCCCGTCACGCGTGGCGGAGACGATTATATGTTCGTTCCGCCCGCTGCTCCGTCCAGCAGCACCGACCGTCTTTCAATTTCGTTTTCGCTAAACCAACCGGCTCATCCGCCTTACAGTTAAAACGGGGGGGGGGATTCTGAAATAATGCCATTCTGCCGTTAAAAAACAGAGTTCATTTTTTAACACGCCCACAAGTATTTTGAGAATCGGTGCAGAATCGGAATGCCGATTCGCTCGTCACTTATCAGGCATCCGCCGATGCGGTTTCCGCCGTGTTCATCCCGTCTGCACCCGCGCCTCTGGTTGCTCCGCGCAACATCGCGCCGGCGGTCGAAACATTTTTTCGCCCGCCGTCACTCAGTTGCTGATGCTCCGCTGCCCGGCGGCACAGTTGCAGACGGGTGCGTTTTGTCAGGAGCGGGGCTGCTCTCTCCGGGCGGGTGAAGAGAGCAGTCCCGCTCCTTCAGAACAAAACGCAAAACATGAACACAACAGAAAACCTCATCTCAACAGGATGCCCCGCAACCGCTCCGCAGCCAGTCAACCAAGTCATCAAGCCAGTAAAATTCCCGGTTCAACCCCAGGAATGGAAAATCGTTTCATTACGGGAATGTCCCACACCTGACACCATGCAACACTGTGAAACACCAGAGCAGGCAGCCGCCTATTGGAATACGCATATCGCCAGTCATCCTTACTTCAATTCTGAATGTGAATGTTTGGTGGTATTTATCCTCAACACACGTCGGCGCATCAAAGGCCACTATCTGGTGTCCATTGGGACGATGGATACGATTCTCTGTCATCCGCGTGAAGTCTTCCGTTTAGCCATCATGGCAAGTGCTGCTGCAATCATCATTGCGCACAATCACCCGAGCGGTGAATCAACTCCTTCACAGGCGGATATAAACATCACCCGCGACCTCATTCGAGCCGGCCAACTTCTTAAAATCGAAGTCCTCGACCACATCGTCATTGGAAATCCAAATCATTCCAGTCTTCGCAGTCTTGGGTATTTTTATTCCTAGCCGACCACGGCTATCAAAAAATGGGAGCTAATTATTGCTCGTAATATAGCTAATTTCTTGGTTTTAATCACGACAGTTTGTGGCTGATTTTCAGACGACTTCAGACAAGTAAATCGTTCAAAGCTGCGCGCGTTTCATTGCACGGCAACTCCGGCAGCTTGCTGGTCATGCAAATCTGCATCCAAGCAGCAATGGCGGTTATTAGGAAGTCAAGCAAGCGTCTAATATACACAATTCAACCGGCCTGACCGCCCCTGACAATATGTCGAAGCCCATAGGTCGTAATTTGCCGTGTGCGCGCGATACATCAATTTGAGTGCGCGCCCATTTGCGAAGGGCTTCACGGTTACGGACAACTGTTCCAAGCAAGCGCGAAACCGACGCGACGTTGTCGGCATCAACAGAAGAGCCAGTTGATTCCAATATTAATTGCTGCGCGGCTGGATCTCGCGTCAGCCTTTGCCGAACTGCACGAATTGTTTCGCGAGGGAACCCCGATAATCTTTCAGACTGTAGGGCTGAAGGCAAAGATTGGACATAATCACTAAATTGCCTTGTATCTGCCTTCGCATTTACTAACCAAGCAGTTGCAGGCATGGAGTTGAAAGGTTCTCCGGAGTAGGAGTTCCAAATTGTTTCAATTGTTTCCGCGCCCTTCCAACCGCGACACAAAGCTATCAGAGGGCCGGACGGTTCACGTGAATGTTGTGCAATTTCATCAAGTTTTGCGCCTAATTCGATGTTTCCAGGATAGTGAATCGCCAAATAGCGGGCTGCTTCAAACCATACCTGGACTTCGTTATGCCCCCAACTGACGCTTGTTATATTGCCATCTATTCGCATTTTATTAAAGAGGCTGAGACAGAAATCCTGAAAGCTTTGTTGCCTCTCTTCTAAAATTGACAAGGCGAGAAAGACATCTACGTCCATATTCGCTTGCCGTCGAAACTGGTCAATTAGGTTTTTTGGAATTGAAAGTGCTTGATTGCGCTTTCCTGCTTGAGCTAACTGGCAGACAAATACGTCCCAGCTTTCCAGCATATCCCAAATTCGATCACCACAAGCCTTTTGTAGTGAATCCCAGCCTTCGATTACAGCTCGTATAAACTCCCAATTCTGCGCGGAATCAGCATAACTTCGATATTTTCGCAATTCGCCATTTCGCATCAGGCTCGGATCCATGAGCACCTCCGGCTTTCCTAGGGCCAATAATCCCACAAAGGCTGCCTGTCCACGTTCATCATATTCAGGACCAGTGGTTATTATTTCCGTCTTCAACTGGCTGATATATTGTTCCAGTTCGTTCTGATTGTTCCTGACAGATGAGTAAAATGCTTGCGCAGCGGCAGTTCGCACTGAACCGCTCTGTTCACTGACATATTCGGCAAGTAAATCAGTAATAAATGAGTCGTGACGATGTATAAACCTACTAAGAGAATGCACCAACTCAAGTCGGAGTTCTTCATGCAAAGTCTCAATTAGTGCGTCGAGACGTGGGCGAAAATCAGGATCATTTGCATACACTTTTGCTATTGCGGACAGCATCGGTTCTTTGTCATCTAGTTCGCGTAATGCTGCCTGCCGCACCATTCGATTGTGTGGAAACTTTTCTAGCAAATGCCATTTTGACCAATACCAGAAGCTTCCGTCATTATCATCCCGCAATCGTCGTTCGATGAGCGGTGTGACATCGGGGTTGTTGAGACAACCGAGTTCATCGAGTCCAAGGAGGATTTTCCCAATATCAAATCCTTTTGCATGTTCAAGTAGAGCAAGAAGCCGTTTTTGACATACTATTGGATCGTCTATGAACTTTGGCAGATAATTCGCTACCCCACCGACTCGTTTCTCATCGCTCATGAAAGTTGAGATACATTCACGAATACTCGAATCACCAACCCCGCCAATATCTAGCAAAGCGTGGATAATCCATTGGGGAGCTACTTTGCCACCTTTCAACCGATCAATCAAAATCATTTTGCACTTCTCGGTGCGCGCAAGCATGGCAACGTGAGCAATGTTGTGTTCGTCATATCTGTCTAATCCATATTTTTGGAGCCATTCTTCTGCGGCAGCAATAATTTTTGGATGTGCCTTGAAACCCGCCAAGATGAAGTCCCATCCGTTATCATTTCCCAACCTCCAGAGATAATCCTCACTCCTGAGTATTGTTGCAAGAATCTCTGCCACATCATCATCGCCCGGAAATGCTCGGATAAGATATTTTAGCGCCACCCTGTCATCCCATTCAGTCGGCATCATCTGCTTCTTTGCAGACCGCAGAGCGGTCAAACGAATTTCTTTATCCTTTGGCCAGCCATTCTTTAGTGCGTTGATCAAATCATCTTCCCACGGATACCGCAGGCGACTGTCACGGTGGAAAAACTTAATCAAAGACTCCTTTATCTCAGAAGACTTGTCCCCTCTTTGGACTCGATGAATTATAGCGACGCCCCGCAACGATTCTGAACGGGAGTCGCTTGCCTCGATCAAAAGGGCGGGAAGTTGGGAATGCTGGGGCCAACCTAGAGCAAGAGCGTGGAGAACTGCGGCAAGCAACTCGCCATCTGCCGGTGTGCCAAGGACGCTAATCAGTCGGTCGGCAAGTTCTGGCCAAGCATTGGCTCCCGCAGCAATAGATTCAGCTATGTCCTTTAATTCACTTTCGTGTTCGGAATTGAAAAGTGCAACGAAAAACTGTTTCCCAGTATTACAAGATGGGGCGTCCGCAAGTCGCTTAAACAAACTTCCTCTCCAACGTCCCTTTCCCGGAAACCATTTTTTAAGTTTATCGCGAACCCGTCTGCCGAGAATCTCGGAATCAAGTCCTTGAACTATTTCTATCAGCAAGGATTTTCTGAAAGGCATCCAAGTGGAACATTCGACTTCAGAAAAAATGTCGTCCGCAATTCTTTCTGCTATTCCAACCGAGCAAGTGAGATCGGAAAAGACTGCGCGCGCCAGGAAAATCTTTCTTAACGGATATTCAAGTGGATGTGATTTGGCTTGGAACACATCGGTAAGAAATGAATCAACTTCGTCTTGGCGATTCGCGAGGTGTAAAACCGCCAAAAGTGTTTCCTGCCAACTTGGTTCAGACGATTCAGCTAAGATAAATTGCTTGAGCTTTTCGAACGGCCATCGTGCCAATTCTTTCGCAGCTAGGAATTCTTGGAGGCTTCGATGGAGGAACCCTATCTGCTCTGGTTGGCGTTGGACCAAGATGCCCACTTCCTGGGTGGCGCGATCAATCAATTGAGAAGCCACTTCGATTGCTTCCGATGCTGGCTTTTGGAATCCCGTTCCTTGGTAAAAATCAGCGAGTGCTTCACGAGCTTTATCCTGTGGGATCGACTCTGAACCAGGCGATTGATGAATGAAAAAGGCCAAAAACTGTATGCCTCGTTCGGTCAAACGTGGGTTCTGCTGGTTGGCAGAACCCTGCAACGAAGCTTGGGCACGTCTTTGCGGTTGTTCAAAAATAAGTGTTTTTGTAATCGCTTCGAGCGCGTCAAATCGATTACGAGGGAGAACGCGCCCCTGCAAACGTAGGTATATTAAAGCGGAAAGAAGGAGAGGAACGCCCGCCAATTCAGAGAGCGCATGATCTTGTTCGATTTCCGCCATGAATGAGTCGGTATCACGAACCGTCGCCGAGGTGATCGCCTTGTTTGAATTGTCTCCTCCCAATGCTACCGAATGGAAATGTTCGAACCACGCCATCGTGAAATGACGTTGCTGCTCATTTCCAAAAGGTAATAATTCAGCCTTTCTCCAATCCGAGTTGAGTCCACCCATCCGCTCATAACCAACCGGCCTTGCCGATGCAATGACCGGAAGCCGTCGAGGTATGGCAAAATCGAGAATCTTTGTCAGTGAAGTGCTGGCAGCGGTCGGGTCACTCCACTCATCAAGCCCATCAACTAATAAAAGTAATCGTTCATCCTCTAATGCTTCTTTGAGGAGTTCTACAGTTTGTGGTGGGGCGCTCAGTTTGTGAAGCCAACTGTTCAGAAAATCGTTAATGCTAATAACCTCTTGGTTTGCAACGAGCCGGGTCAGAAGCGCAAAAGGAACAAAAATGGGAAGGTAACTGCCGAATCGTCGTGCAAGACCCTCCGTTCTCGGCCGATCTGACAAAAGGTCGAGAGCGAGGAACCGCAGTGCAGCACTCTTCCCCAATCCTGGGCCTCCTAGAATTACACCCCTTTCCACGCTTTCAAGCCAGTCGAACAAATTTAATTTCGTTCGTTGTTCTATTGTTCGAAAGCCACCTCGTTCCGATTGCGTTTTTGATAACTTTGAATCTTCTGTAGATGTCTTTTTGGACTCGTTCTCACTATTCTGGGGTGGTTTGTCACCAGTGCTTAGCGGTTCGATTATTGACGTTATGGAATCAACAAGCGGAACGACATATCGCTTTTGTAGTTGCAATTGAGGAGCGACCTCTCGCAAAGCACCGGCGGCCGCGGGCAGACCGACATCCACCGTAGCGAAATGTGTAATGTAAAGCTCTCGAAATCTTCGACGCGCTTCGATGCGCTGCTGCTTATTTAACCTTCGTCCTGAAAGCGTCATTGCAACATCCCTCCCGCAGAATGCTTCAACCCATGCCCGACCAAAAAAATCATCTACCAAGTCAGGGTGCTTTTTCAGGCGGACAGATAAGCAATCTATATCCTGCGGCACAAACTCGATGCCCTTGGTGCGACATATCTGTGCCTGCTTCTCAACGGCTTTCGCCAGATCTGTCGGGGAAAGGCTCACGGTTACTGCCAAATGAAAAACGTCCGAACGTTTCGCCCAATCATTTTCAAGGAATTTGGAAACCGCCTTTTCAAGATCTGAGGCCGAAAAATCAGAATAACGCTTGCACTGCCAAGTCGAGTAGCCACCGTCGGAAGTGCGTCTTACATAAATGTCTATTCCTTGTTGCTCCTGCCCTTGGATTCCGTATCGTCGGCAGTCAGCAACACTAGCCTCTCGCAAAGCCAGTCGGTAACAAAGTCGTTCGAAATTTTCCCATGACAATTGATTGAGCGGCAAAACCTGGGATCGCGTTTCGACTGGCGCTGCCGGGACTGATTCGTTGACATCTTCGTAGTCAATCCAAAGGTCTGAGTTTTGTTGTATATCGGGGTTCATCCTTGAGGATACAAGTTACAATCGCGGGTCAACCGGTTCACTTTCCATTGCGAGCACGCCAAAGACAGCTTCGTGAACCCGGCGCAACGGTTCTTTGCGGGCAAAACGTTCGAGCGATTCTATACCGAGCGCGAATTCCCGCAGGGCCAAAGACCGCTTTGTCGAAAGCCCGCGAGCGCGCAGGCGTTCCAAGTTTTCCGCCGCCGTGTATTCCGGGCCATAAATGATCCGAAGGTATTCACGTCCACGACATTTCACAGCGGGTTGGACAAGTCCCCGCCGTCCTTTGGCTATGAAATCAAATGGTTTAACGACCATACCTTCGCCACCGCGTCCGGTGAGTTCCTCCCACCAGCGAATGCCTTCGGCTTCACTGTTGGAATCGGTCAAGTCAATGACATGAAACGGTGTGGCAACGATGATGCCGCCGGCCAGACGTGCAAGCGTTTCCATGTGCCAGGTATGCGGTTTGTCGGTGTGGACTGCGCCTTCGGTAGCGAGCAAATGAAACGGTGCGAGTTTGAGATCATTCACTGAATTTACCGGCCAACAATAACGACGGTAGGCTTCAATGTAATCACCCACCATTTGCCGACGAGAAATTGTGCGTGCCAGCAACTCGCCCACATCGAGGCCGCCCGCCGCAGCTTGTTCAAGAGTGGCAACTTCTGCGGCGAGCGATGCGCGTGCTGAAGCACCAACGGCGGCGTATTGTTTTTTTAATAATTCCTGCGCTTTTGCCGACCACGGCATCAACTCGCAGTCGAGACAGAGCCATCCGGTTTTTAATTCATCCCAAAAACCGGCGGTTGTGGCAGCAGTTTGAACGTAAGTGAGAAATTCACGCTCCAAATTTACATCGTCGAAAAAGCGCCGGCCAGTGCGTGTGTAGCAGATGCCGATGCCTTCGCCTGTTACCCCGAAACTTTTGCGCGCGGCGTCCTCATCGCGACAGACGATAACGACCGCCCGCGACCCCATGTGTTTTTCTTCGCAGACAACACGCGGCACACCAGCATGACGAAAATAAGCAAAGGCTTCGGCAGGATGTTCCAACAGTCCCGGCGCACTGCTGGTTTCGCTCGGCGACATCGTGGGGGGCAGATAAATCAGCCACTTTGGGTTCGCGGCGAACCGACTCATCACTTCCAAAGCGGCAGTGGCGTTCTCCTCGCGAATCGTTACGTTGCCATGCAAACGCGTTCCTACGATGCGCTTGCCCGTCACGTCGGCGAGGTCGAGTAAATCGTCATGCTGCTGTTGCGCAGATAAAACCGGAGCTTGGGTTTCGGCTGGCAAAAATGGCTTGCGCGATTCGGCGTAAGTATTTTTCGCAGGAACGGAGACCAGTTCTTTTTCAGGATACCGCAACGCCGTCAGCTTTCCGCCGAAAACACAACCAGTATCAATGTTGATGGTGCGGTTCAGCCATTCTGGTTCGGGCACCGGGGTATGCCCATAAACCACCATCGCCGACCCGCGATATTCAGCCGCCCAATTGTATCGCACCGGCAGTCCAAACTCGTCGGTTTCGCCGGTCGTTTCCCCAAAAAGCGCGAACTCCCGCACCGCACCAGAACCGCGCCCCTGCATTGATTCCTTCATGCCAGCGTGGGCGACGACGAGCTTGCCATCATCGAGGATGTAATGACTCACGAGTTTATGGATGAAATCTGCGGCAATCCGGCTGAAGCCTCGGTATGCCGACTCGTATGCCTCAAATTGTGCGAGTGATTCCGCCAAGCCATGTGTGATCTGAACGTCCTTGCCCCAGATTTTGCGCATGAACTTCATGTCGTGATTGCCCGGCACGCACAGTGCCGTCCCTGCATTGACGGATTCCAGCACTAGCCGAACCACGTCGGGAATTTTTGGTCCGCGATCAACCAAATCGCCGACAAACACGAGCTTGCGTCCTTCAGGATGTTTCCAAGCGCCTCCTGGCTGCGCGGTGTAACCTAGCTTGCCAATCAGTTCGACGAGTTCATCAAAGCAGCCATGCACGTCACCAATTATGTCGAACGGTCCATGCTCACGTTTCAGATTGTTCCATAACGGCTGACGCTCAATCGTGACAGCCTCGATTTCTTCCAGAGATTTGACCACGAAGACATGGCGAAAGCCTTCGCGCTCCAGACCGCGCAAGGAACGGTGCAACTGCTGTGATTGCTGTCGAATGACGTGTGGACCGAAATCGCGGTCTGGACGGGTTTTATTCCGTTCGTGTGCAATGCGTTCCGGCACGTCGAGGACAATTGCCACCGGCAAGCAATGAAACTCGCGGGCAATTTCCACGAGTGATTTACGAGACTCCGGCTGCACATTCGTCGCGTCCACCACAGTGAGCTTGCCAGCGGCAAGCCGTTTGCGGGCGATGAAGTGCAGAACTTCAAAAGCGTCTTTTGTCGCCGCTTGCGAATTTTCATCATCAGAAACCAAGCCCCGGCAATAATCCGAGGAAAGAATTTCCGTGGTTTTGAAATGCTTTCGCGCAAACGTGCTTTTGCCCGAACCGGACACGCCGATCAGCACGATGAAGGAAAGTTCAGGTATCGTAATTTTCATGGCTACTTTAGCGTGCAACGCTCAATTGCTGCTTGAATTGCAAGTGCATCCCCAATTCCCAGCGCTTTCATCTTTTCTAGGACTGGCAGCCACTTTTGATCTCCACCTGCTTTGGCGAAGCGAATGATCGAATCGGCGGCGGTGCCGATTAACTCCCACTTCCGTAAAACGTCGGGTGAATCAGATTTTAATTCTTGCAGCAGCGGTTCAACAATTCTTATGTCGCCTCTTTGCGCAAGTCCCACAAGTGCTTCGCCTCGAATTTCATGATCGGTTTCAGTCAATCGAGCAAGCAAAGCCTCGCGAATTTCTGGAATATCAGTTTCAATCATTGAGCCAATTCCAAAAGTGGCCCAATTCCGCACATCCCGATCTTGATCGGCAGATAATGTGATGAGTGCCTTAATTGCGCGCGTATCCTCACAACTGCTCAACCCATGCACAACAGCATAGCGAACATCAGCGTTAGGGTGCTGTTTTAATAACAAGAGAGCTTCGATACATCGTGGATCGTGGAGATGCCCCATTGCATGAGCAATAGAACTCAAAACACCGTCGTCTGATTCTTGACGAATCATGCCGAGTAGAAGGTCAACACACTGGCTTACAACCAATTTCTCTTTCACGCCATTCTGCCCTAAAATAGTTGCTCCTGTTTCGCGTGATTTGGCGTCACCGCTTTTAATCAGTTCGCTTACAGGCTCTATTATTTGTGGCAATCTGTGCTGGAGAGTCCAAACCGGATGCCAATATTCATCGTTATCTGCATCGGCATCCTTGGTCAGCACAAGGCGGATTAACTCGTCAGTCGAGCGTGAATTATTTCGATATTTTTGAGCACGGTCATCGCAATCACTCATGATTGCCTCCTCTCAAAAATCCCCATCTGCGTCGGTGAACCAACGGTTGGATCTTCTGGGCCGACCGGAAGAAAGCGCGTTTTGTAACCAGTGCTTGCGGCCACACGATTTGCCCAGTCCTGAAACTCCTCGCGCGTCCACTCGAAACGATGGTCGCGGTGACGGAATTTGCCGGCGGGCAGCGTTTCCCATTTCACGTTGTATTCACGATTAGGCGTCGTGACCACGATGGTTGCCGGCCGCGCACATTCAAATAGCACTCGTTCAAATGCGGCCAATCGGGGCGGGTCAAGATGTTCAACGACTTCCACCACGGCGGCAGCATCAAAGCCAGCCAGCCGTTGGTCACGATAAATAAGTGAGCCGTGCATCAGGCGCAGGCGTTCCTTTTGCATGGGCGGCAGACGGTCGAAATGCAAACGGTCTTTGGCGATTTCCAGTGCGCGATGTGATACATCCATGCCGACGATTTCGGTGAATTGCTTTTCCTTCAGCAACAATTGCAGGAGCCGGCCTTCACCACAGCCCAAATCCAAAACTCGGGCCGCATTGCTGCCTTTGAGCGCGGCGATCACAGAACCAAGCCGTTGTTCATTAAGGCTGATGTTTTTTTCGATAGCCTCTTCTTCTTGCGCGTGAGTTTCGGCAACAAAATCCGGGTCAGGCTCGCTTTCGTCTGCCAATTGAGCCAGAGCGTCATCCACCAGACTACGCTGATGTTTGAGATAGCGGCGTGCGATGGCTTCGCGTTCGGGGTGCGCCGCCAGCCACCCCTCACCGTGGCGCATCAGCTTCGCGACTTCATCGTCGCTAACCCAATAATGTTTGTCGTTGTCCAGCACTGGCACGAGGACGTAGAGATGGCTGAGAAGTTGTTTGAGCGGCAGAGTGGCTGCCAATTCAACGCGAAAATAGGCGCTTTCACCCCAATCAGGAAAGCGGTCATCCAACGGCAGCCGCGTTGCGGTGACGTTGTAGCCAAGCGGCTCAAACAACTTTCGCAAAAACTGCTCACCTCCACGGCAAGGCAGTGCGGAAAATGCGACCTGAAGCGGTATTGATACGTCCACCAACTCTGGCCGTTCCTTGCTGTTGCCGGTCAACGCGGTGCCAAATACGTCAGCAATCGCCACACTCAAAAACGATGAAGCTGCGTAAGGCCGGTCGTTGACGTATTGCTCCAATGCGCCACCTTCACCAGAGGGTCCGCGACGATTTCGCACCAGTCCAACCGGATCAACTTCCACAAGCAACGCGACGGTGCATCGCTCGTTGCTGGCTTCAGGATAAAAAACGTGCGCTCTGCCAAACGAAAGATCAAACGACTGCGGGCGCGCTGGATTTTTGCGAAGCAAGTAACCCAGGTCGGTCGCAGGCTGATGTGTTGTCGTCAGTGTCAGCAGCATGGGGCGAGAATATAGTGATTCCGCCCGTTAATCATGGCAAAAATTCCAAATCTACAAATTTAAGATTTTTCGTTCTTACCGTTCTCAACTTCCGTGGCCGCAATTTCGAGAATCACCGGTTGGCCTTCCGTGATAAGCTTTCGCTGATTGCTTGGCAATTTGGCGAGCAGCGACAATTCCAACCGCTGCATGACCGTTTCAATCCGCCGCAAATGATGGCCGCGAACGGAAATCTCGTGCGTGGTAAAGACGAGCTTGAGGTTTTGCTCGTCGCCGCCACTGTCGAGTTCCGCAAAGATGAAATGATTGTGCGGCAACAACAGTGAACGCTCTGGCGTTGCTTCAATGCGTAATCCGCGTGCCTGTGGGTCGCTGGCCCAACATTCGGGTGTTTTTGTGCTCATATTTTTGTATGGTTTGATGTTTCGGTTGATGTTGTTGAGCCAGATGGAGACGGAAAATTCGTTCGGCGGCTCGACGACCGAAGCGAATAAGATAACCGTGCAGCCGATTCCAAAGCCGATGCTGTCCGCGCGGGACAAAACCGGCCGCAAATTCCATCGCCAGTGGCCGATGGCCGGAGCGGGTGATATTCTCACGAAGTTGCTGCTTGTCCGGCGTGAAAATGCGGATGCCGCGCCGACCGCGCGAAATGGTCACATACCATTGTTGCGCGTTCGTTGCAGGCTTGACGGTCGAATCGGAGAACAGGACATAATCCACCGTTTTGCCTTGCGAACCATAGGACGTGACCGCGTAGCCGGGAAGGAATTCACGGAAAGATTTGTCCAGGACGCGGCCATCCGTCAGTTCAACGCCGCTATCGGGGCGGACAGATTTCACGGTGACGAGTTCACCATTGGTCACGCGCCCGCCTGACGCCAATTTCCGATTTGCCTTGAGATGCAACCGGTCGCCATCAGCGACAGAAAGCTCGCGCGCCTGGCAGACCGTGAGGCGGTCGAGCAATCGGTTTGAGACCGTCACAAACTTCCCATCAACCTCGACAAGCACGCCCGACTTCAAAATGGCCACCAGTTTGCCTTTCGCCCCCGGTTTGGCATCACGGACTTTCTGATTGAAGACAATCACGGCATCGGGCGGATAGAAACGCTCATCGCGCTTTTGGGCATTGGTGAGGTCAATTCTTTCCAGTGCTTGAACCGCCGAGTCTGTCGCGCCGAGCAAACCCTTTCCTTTTAACGCATCGCGCACGCGCGAGTTGACGCGATGCACTTCGCCCCACGTCTGCGAGACAACGACCGCCGAAGCATTTTGATCGACGAGCCGGAGATATTCATCGGCGAGCTTGTCGGGTTGTTCGCCAATGCCACACGCGACAATCGCACCCATCTTGTCGAGGCGTTCAAATGAATCGCCCAACTTGCCCGCCGCCGCAGCTTCGACCGCGTTGCGATACAGCCTGATGTGCTTGCGTTCCTCATCGTCACGACCCATCGCCGGGTCTTGCCGACGAATCTTGTGCAATTCGACCGGCTTCACTCCGGCATGGCGTTCAATGGCGAGCAGGGCATCCGAAGCCTCAACCGCTCCGTGTTGCCGGGTGTCGCCGGAGAGAACCAGCCGTCCGTGCCGCTCATGGATCAACCGGACAAGCTCCAGCATCTGTCGCCCGCCAATCTGTCCAGCTTCGTCCACCACGATGACGGCGCTGTCAGCCAGTTCACGCTTGATGAGAAAATTGGCGACCGTCGTTGGCGTCGGAAACCCGGCCTTGTCCATTTCCACGACTTGTTGACGTTGCGGCGCGAGAACGACCACGCTCCGGCCAGACTGCCGCAGCTGCTCCACCAGTTCGCGCAGGACAAAACTTTTGCCCGTCCCCGCGCCGCCGCGAAAAACAGAAACGCCATTTGTCGAACGCAGCAAGGATTCGAGGGCATGGCGTTGTTCATTGTCGAGTTGCGAACTTGCCGGGCGGGGATTCGACACCAGCGGGAGACAATCCCCGACGCCATCTTTCGCGGTCTGAACGATTTCCCATTCGCGCAGCAGAACTTCCCGCAGGGTCACTTCACCTGGACGGGCTGTGTCCCGAATGTAACCGCGACGTTGGGTGAAATCCTTGAGTTCGGAAACCGAAAAACTTTCACCGCGCGCCCGCCCCAATGCCTCCTGCCACAACTGACATTCAAGCACGACCGAGTTGCGGTCGAACAAATGTTCCTCCGCCCACTGAACGGCTTCACCAACACTGACGCGGTTTTCTTCTTTCGTAATACTCTGCGGTTGCTCTGCAAGCTGGCGCAACGAAGCCTGTTCGGATTTGCTCAACTGCGCCTCCCACAATTGCCGCAGTTCGTCCCGGTTCAAATCTTTCTGTTTCCGTGTGCGCTTTTCCGTGGCGAGTTTTGCGCGGAGTTCCGAGATGTTCGCGCCGCCAAGTTCCGGGTGATCCGCCAGCAGTTTCGCCAAAGCTGCATCAATTTCCGCATCTCGCTTGGAAAAGCGCCGGCAAAGTTCCTCAGACACGCCCTCGATTTCAAAATCGCCTCGTGGCCGGTTGCGAATCCGATACCCGAATGCCTTCAAGTCACGGGCGAACTCGTGGTAGTAGATGTTTTCTGCGAATTTCCTCGCCCGCAGCAGTTCGTAATTCTCAAGCGCTTTCCACCGATTTTCCACGGCGTCGAAAGTCGCGTTAAACACGATGCAGTGGGTATGCAAATGCGGGTCGAGGGCGCGGGAGGTATCATGGGTGAATTGTGCGGCGACGAAATTCCCGGTGAGCCGCTCGCTCCGCACGCCACCAACGCGAACACGAGTTGCCGCGAAAGCCTCGAAATCCTTCAAGGCTGCCTGCACCGCCCGCGCATGAGCCTCGAAAATCCGCTCGTCATTGCCGAGGAACCCCACAAGGGACACCGACTTTGGCGGTGAAAAAGTGAAATCATAGAAAATCCGCCGATTGGCCGTGTTTTTGTCGCCTTCAGTCCGCGTGGTGTTTTGGCGCTGTGTCAGCTTTTCGCCTGTGCCCGGCTGCTGATTCTCGCATAACCGCAGAAAATCATCGGCGCGGACTTTTCCGGCCAATCCGAGACGCTCCGCCCCCACGCCAACCCATTCGCCGGACACGCGCTGCCCTTCATCATAGTAATCGCCGACGCAGAGGTGTTCCTCGAAGTATTCCCGCGCGTTTTTCAGGTTGTATTGTGTCTTTGCCGTAACCACACCCGGACATTACACGGACTGTGCGCGGTCATTGTGTGCCTGGCACACCATTGCTCCCCCGGATTATGATGAACTGCCTCCATGAGAACGACCGCGACTCTGAAGCCGGGCAACCAACTGTGGGGCATTTACCACACCGACCGGGAATATGCCCGCGTGATGGGTGATCCACTTCGCACCGTGGTTGAAGCTCCCACAAAGCTCGCAGCCGAGGAAGGAGCCGCCCGACTTGGTTTCAGTGAACCGTGGGCGCATCCGGTCGCCGCAACTGAATTGAGACGGGCACAGTGGCTTTCCAAACGCCGACCAGGACATCGGCAAGAACTCGCGCACAAACCATCTCACGGCATCCGCATCTGAACATCTGATTATGCAAACACCATCCACAGCTCAAATTCGCACTGCCATCGAAGTGCTCAAAAAATTTGGCGAACACATCAATCACAACGCCGTCAACACGGTGATCGAATTATCCGATTCACAGCTTCACGACCGGCAACCTGGCCGCATTGAAGCCCGGACAATTGAACAAACCACACGCATCGAAACTGTCGCCGCGCAATTGGAATCCTGGCGCAACGAATTGTTGCAACAGGGGAGGCAGTGCGTTTCTCAACATGTTTAAGACAGGACAAGCCTTACTCCTTCGCCAGCGAAGGTCTTTGCGTCCGCGAAGTGGTCGCGGTTTGGACGCGGAATGTCCGCGCCATCGCCCGGCCTGCTGGCCGTGGCCGTGTCCAGTCCGCGACCGCGTCCAGTCCGAAACCAGTCCGCATCCGCGCCACGCCCGTGACCGTGTCCAGTCCGTAACCATGTCCTGGCCATGCCCGCATCCGCGCCCGCAGCCAGTCCATGTCCGTGACCGTGTCCGGGCTGCGAATGTCCGCGTCCAGCCCGTGTCCGCGAACTATCCGTGTCCGCGTCCAGTCCGCAGCCGCGCACAGTCCATGACCGTATCCAGTCCGTGTTCGTGTCCAGTCCGCGACCGCGCTGAATCCGCCAAATGTCCGGGTCACGGTTGCATCGCGTCCGCACTGCGGACAATTCATCTCCATATATTATCCGCGTATGTCCGCATTTGATCCAAACAATGTCCGCAAAGCGGTGTCGGAATTTACGCCACGTCACCAACAGAAGTTCGAGAACTTGCTGCCGGCCAGGGATGTCATTGTCGAGTTGCGGCAGAGACGGGCTTCGTTCCGTGCCATCGCCGAATTGCTCACGCAACATTGCCTGCCAGCCGGCAAGACGGCCATTGCTGATTTCTGTCACGAAGTGCTGGGTGAATCCATCCGGCCACACCGCCGCACTCCCAGGAAACGGCTTCCCGCCGTCGAACCGCAAGTTGAAACCAAGTTCGTTCTCCCGGCGACAGCCACCACTGTGCCCGGCGAGCCGCCCGACTCCGAGGCTGCCGCAAATCGTCCACGCGGACCGCGCATAGCTCAAATCCGCAAACTCAACCCCCCAAAACAATGAAAAGACTGATTCTCATCCTTAACGGCAAAGGCGGCGTTGGCAAAAGCTTCTTCGCCGTCAACTTCGTCCAGCATCTAAAAGACAAGGGCATTGCCCATGTCGCGATTGACAGCGACAACGAGAACTCGACGTTGAAACGGTTTCATCCCGACACCCGCTTCCTGGACTTGTCCAAACGCCGCGCGCTCGACGGCATCTTCGCCGCGTTGGAAAAGGCAAATCTTGTCGTCATGGACTGCCGTGCCGCGTCCACCGACCTGTTCATTGAATTCTTCGCCGAAATTGACCTGTTCGCCGTGCTGTCCGCGCTCGGCGCAAAGCTGACGCTCGTCATGCCGGTGAACCACGAGTCGGACAGCGTGGAACAAATCCAGCGGCTTACGGACGAGTTCGGGGACAAGTGCGGCTACGTTGTCGTCCGCAACGCGGCGCACAGCGACAGTTTCACGATCTTTGAAACGTGTGAGGTTCGCGCGCTGCTCAAAGACAAGCTCGGCGCGCGGGAAATCGGCATGAGCCGGATGCAGGACTGGCTGGTTGAGGCGCTTAACACCGAGAATCTGACCATCACAGCGGCGGCGAAACATCCCGCGTTCAGCCTGCTCGACCGGCAACGACTCCAAACCTGGCAGCGCAAGTTTTACGCTGAAGTCGAATCTGCCGCCAACCTGCTACTGCCTTCAAAGTGATGTCCAAGCCCACCACACAGCCGCCGGACTTCGACGAGGAATTCACCAAGGCCGTTGCCGAGTGGCGCGATAAACATCGGCTGCGAGAAGACGACGCGGTGATATTGCTTGTCGAATTGTTCCGCATCCACCAGCAGCATTGGGATCAGATTCGCCGCCGAGAAATACCATCCTTTGAGCAGTTCCGCGCTGACATCACGAAGCTCGTCGGCGCGGCGCAGACATTTCAACAGCAGTCATCGGCTTTACTGGAAGCGCTGCGAAGCCAGCCACCGGCTCACCGTGCCGCGAGAATCACTCGCGCTGCCGCAATCTTCGCCGCGCTCGCCGCGCTGCTGGCTGGTTATCTTATTGGGAGGGCATGGAAATGAAACTCGGCCTCATTCCGTTCGACCCGATAATTCCGCCGCCAGACATCATGCTCGCGTTGCGGCATCCGCAATACTTTTGGGCGGCTGGCGGAATTCTTCTGGCGCTCATCGCAGTTTGGCTCTTGTTCATTCCTCGAAATCGCAAAGGCTGCGTCGCGCGGCTCGGCGGTTTGAGGTGGAAGCGGAATCAGTTTTGTCGGGGCTGGCTCATCACCGGCGACACTGGCTCTGGCAAGACCAGTTCCGGCATCAACCAACTGGTGCATCAAGTTTTTCAAAACGAGCCGACATGGGGCGGGCTGTGCGTTGATGAGAAAGGAGTTTATTGGGAAACACTGGCTGCGATGGCTCGTCACTACGTCCGCGAACACGATCTGATTCATCTGCAAATCCGCGCAAACGACACCGATGCGCAGTGGACGCCGCCGAATCGCTACAACCTGACCGGCGACCGCAGTATTCCGTTCTCCACCTACGCCAAGTTCATCGTGGACACCGCGACGAGTCTTGGTCAGGGCGGGGACAAAGGCTTTTTCAAAAGCCAGGCCCAGACGCACATTGCGCACGCGCTCGAAATGCTTTTTGAATTGAACCGTCCCGTGACTTTGCTGGACGCGTATGAATTGTTATCCAATCGCGACCTGCTCGAAGAAGAAATGGAAAACCTTGAAAATCTCACCGAAACCCCACGCCGTGCCGCCGTTTACGCACACTTTTTGGATAGGTTTCTCACCCAACCTGCCGAGCAATTTGGCGGCGTTCGTGAAACCATCGGCAATTACCTGCAATACTTCCTGACGCCCGAAGTTGCCGAGGTGTTTTGCACCGGCGAAAGCACGTTTGATTTTTCGGCGATTGACCAAGGGAAAATTATTCTCACGACCATGCCGCAAAAGTTTCAGACCGAACGGCGTTATGTGAACACATTCCTGAAGCTGCTTTATTACAATCACGCTCTGCGCCGTTTCGACAAATCAAAAGCCGACCGTTCAAAAGACAATTTGCTAATTCTTTGGGCCGATGAGGCGCAGCGGTTCATGACGGCCAGCGAGGACGGCACAAGTGATTACAACTGCGTGGATGTAATCCGCGAAGCGGGCGCAACGGTTGTCGCCGCCGCGCAAAGCACGACTTCACTTGTTCCACCCCTCGGCAACGACAAATCAAAAGTGCTGACCTTGAATCTTCGTAACCGGATGATATTCCGCTCCGCCGACGAAGCCGATGCTGTTCAAGCCGCCGACTTCATCGGCAAGAAACGGGTTGTAAAACGTTCGTGGGGTTATAGCGCCGGAAAACGCAATGTGAATTACAACGAAACCGAGGAACACAAAATCAAGCCGCACAAACTGCGCAATCTCCGCGACCACGAGTGCGTTCTCGTTCACTGTGAGCGGGGATTTCGACAGGTGACGCTACCTCCTTTGGAGGCTGACGGAAATGTTTCCAAGTGGTTCTCGCGGTGGATGCGGTTGTCAAGATTGCGACCGTGACTTCAAAGGCCGCGCGGCGAAACAATTACCACAACTCGGAGGCCACCCGAAATGGCCGCAACATCCTTTTCCAGAGCAACGGGGTTGTCGCAATAGCCTTCTGGATCGTAAACGAGGCAGACCAGGGTCCGACAATCAGGGTGCGTTCGATACCTTTCCTTGTCCTCGATAAGTTGGTTGGCGACTTCCTTTTGTCCAAGGGTTTTGCGAGTCATCTTCGCCTCAACCACTACCTTCTCAGATTTCAGTAAAAAATCCATTCGGCTCGAATTCCCCGCGTAGCTAGGCGTAACTTCTTCCGGCCTCACATCATCAAAATGAAGAAGCAGCAAAGCGTGCAGTAAATCTTGAACATCATACTCATCCTTGATGCGAAATCCTGGGCGGCTGTCGTGACGCGTGCTAAGTTGCCGTGCAAACAGAGGAAATCTCCGACATACATTCTCGACCAACGCGGCAGCATCTTTCTCCGGTCGGGTTAACTGCCACGTTTCTGCTAGCGCGGATTCAAGCCTTGCTGTTGCCGCCGCACGCAGCGCCACCCAAATCACTGCTGCCTCGGCTGTGTCGCGAGGTTCAACTGGTTTGGCTATACATCGCCCCAGCAATTCTCGGTCAAGAGCGGCAAAGCCGTCACTGACAAGCGAAGGCGGGACGAAGTCCTTGCTCCAAAGCGAAGTCCAACGAAGCACCGCGATCTCGGTGAGGGTCAAAAGTTCAAGCTGGCTACTGAATTGTCGCGCTCCAGTAATTCCCAGCGTTTGTCCAGCCAATCGGTAAAGCCACCGTGTCCATGCCTCAGAATGTTCCTGTTCAAGCAGTCGGGTCAAAACATTGTTAAGCCAAGCAGCCAACTCAGCATCCGCCTTTTCATCACTCATCTGGCCCAGGCATATTCCCAACACTTCGAGCGGTCGGTATGTAAATGCAGACCGATCCGCTGGAAAAGCTTCTCGTTGCGAAAGCTTCTTCAATGCTGCACGCCAGTCCACGTCGCAAGGTAAGTTGGGACCTTTCACACGGATTGAGCGCAAATATCCTGTCGCTGCTAAAACGGGCGCCTCACTCAATCGTCTTGGCTCTGACACAAGTGCTGCCAGGTTTCCCAAGAACGAACAATTTTGTCGCGCCGAATTGAACACATAGGCAGCGAAGCCCACTTCTGGAGAAAGTCGGCTGCCGTTGGCTCTGAGGAATTGCTCCAGAGTTTGCAACTGCACTCCAAATGAAAGTGTAAGTTCCCGGCTCATAGAAACCATTTACTTGCCCTGAGCTTTACGTTGAGCATCGCCGGTGACCAGTCTGGAACGTGTTTTAGGCGACTCAGGAGGCCCGCGATTAAATCTGAATAGTAGATTGTCACAGGGAGTTTCGCTGGCAACGTGGAACGCCATGACAAGGACGTAAATTTCAGCACTTGCTCGGTCAGGGATGACAAGGAGCGATAGGTTGATTCGGGATGAATATGAACCAGCAACGGAGCGGGAAGCGGCGAAGTCTCGCGCTTGATTAGTTCTGGGCCGTTCGTGCAGAGGAGCCGCGTAAAACTTCCCAACTGTGAAATGAGGCCACGCATCGGCACATAAGTCGCCTTAAACGCTCCGTGTTTGTTTCGAACCGCAATTCCCTTTTGATCCTTATCCAAAATTAGAAATGAGTGGTCCTGCGTAACTGTGAGAAATGCGAACTCAATATTTTGTTCGTTCCCCACGCTCTCAACACATTTGCGCATTACTTGGCCGACCTCAACATTCTTCAGGGGCTTGAACGAATGGACGACCACACGAACCGTATCCCCCTTTTGCCAACCATTTCTACGTTTGATCTCTTCGAGGATTTGGACTGTGCTCTTTTCAAGCACAGCCGGATAATCTTGATAACTACATTCGGACGAAAGATTCGACAGTAAATAGTTCCCGTCTCCGCGAAAGACGGTAGTGATTCCAATAAATCGTTGTTTCTCGACGAAGCGACTTTCCAACAATTCACAAGTGCCGACACCGATAACCAACTCATCGGCGATGCTCAAGTCATGGTCCACCGTCCACGGAATTCCATTAAGCTTCGCATACAAAGCGACGGCAATGTTCTGGAGACTATACTGCAAGTTCATTTCCGCTTGGCTGATCGTGGACACCCGGACATCTTGGACTGGTATTCCCGCCATTAAGAGCACCGCTTTGGAATGCAGATACGGATTGTCTGTATCAGGAAGTTTTTCGTGTTCGTTTAATACAACCACGATTGCCGCGTCGAAACTACCGTTAGCACTGAGGAAATCCTCGACAGCCTTCCGATAAACTTGAGAGGGTTTCCCCGTAGGTTTTGCCAACCACGGCACACGACAAAAAACGAATTCAGGATTGACCAAGCCGAATGTTTTGGCAAAACCGCCGCTAAACGCCGAATTCCCTTGCTCCAAATTCACACCGTCACGGAAATACCGCAAAAATCTCTCAACAGATCCTTGAACGGAATCTGGAAACACGACCAAAATTCTTGGCGATTTCTTTCCAAAAGTGTCGCGGCTGAATGGGCCAAACCGATCCAAACCTTGCCACGCGTATTTGTGCCGCTTGCTCCGCGCCGAATCAAAACAGTAATCTACTGGTGGTGCGAGCAGATGGGTTTTATAGCTGTCCACATTCTCGATGACAATTTGCTCACCGACAGAACACTCCAATCCAGAACAAAGGGTGATGGGGGAAGCCTTGGCAAGGTAGCCCCCCATTCGTGTCACCATCACGTCCAACGCCGGGCCTGTCAGACACGCCGCCTCTTGAAACTGTCTCTCCTTTTCAAAACTCTCGTAACGGTTACCGAGCAACTGCTTGAGACATTGACTGAACGACGCACGCGAACCCTCCAACATCACATCATCGGCACAAATCGAGTCTGTGCCATCGAACGATTCGGAGAGTAACACTTGCAACCCGGATAATTGTCGAATCCGGCCAACGAGCCGGCGCTGCTCTGGTTCGGGATTTCTCCGCACTACATATAACCCTTGGATATTCACTCCCGCCGCGACCAACTCGTCGAGCGATGCGGTGATCAACCAATTTGTCGAAACCACGAGGAACAGACCAACCTCCAGCACTCCCTCTCTCAATTCAATCAATCGTGCATCCAACTCGAACTTGGGGTGAATTTTGAAGCCGTTCATGACTTGCGGTAGGCCCGCAAGCTTTCCACGGATGGCTTCGACCATTTCGCCTTTTTTGCCGCGAAAAGTGAATGGGCGCCGACGAAAGGCTTCATAGTCTGGAAACTTCTCCGGCAACACATCGTGAATCCGTGCTGCGAGCAGCTTGAGATGATCGGCACAGCGCAGTGTTTTGGATTCGCCGAACTTTGTCCCGGGATTTGCCGACCTGGGCATACCGTAGCAGACCCCTTCCTGCCAGTGCAGAAACCACGAGCCTTTCAATTGGTTTCGCAGCGGTTTGAGTTCTTTGTTGTCCGCCATTGCGCGGACGTATCCTGCGAACTCATCGCTCGAAAACCTAATCCTGAAGCCGTTCAAATAAAGTGTGCTCATTCCTGGTCCTTGGGTTATTCCACCAGCGCCTTCAAAAAAGCGTCTTTTGAGTCGGCGTAGAACTCAATGCTGATTTTCGTTGCCAGCGCGTCCGGCAGATCAAATAACTGCTTCCGTGCCGATATTGGCATCAGCAGCGTTGCCGCGCCTTTTTCCACCGCCAGTTCCGCGACGGCTACCGGGTTTGCAATCATCTCTACCGACCCGCCGAGGTTGAGCGCACCAACCACGATCAATCCGCCCTTCACGCTCCGCTCGATCAACCCGCTGCATAGTGCCGCCAGCACCGCCAGCCCGACACCATTGCCCGACGTGTCTGAGTCTAGCACCCTCAGTTGCACAGAAAACTCGTGCTCGCGCGGATCGCGGTCACCCACCATTTCCTTTGCTCGCGTGTAAAGATTTTGTTCCCCGTAACGCACACTCTCGCGGAAAGCTGGCGACACCGGCGCGTTTAGGATTTTTACGCCGTTTCCCGGCCCGACCGTCACTTCCAGCCGATACAACGCCGGGTTCGTTCCGTTCCCGCCGGGGCTGATAGTCCAGACCTGTCCGGGCGGCAGCGGGTCGCTCTCGATATGCTCGTCGCTGTGCAACTCCGGCGTGGACACGAATTGCTCCACCCCATCCACGCCCATGTGATAACTGAAATGCGTGTTCCTAAACTCCGTCCGCAGCACGCGCTTTTGTTGTTCCTTCACGCGCCGTCGCGATTCTAGCGCCAGCCGCACGATCATTTCCAAATCTTCGTCGGGAATCGTCATAGACGTATCGGGGTAAAGAAGTTTGATGAGTCCGCTCACCGTCTTGCTCACGGCCTCGATGTCGCGTCCGCTCAACGCACCGCCCCAATTTACCCGGCCTTGCAACGCAGACAACCGGCTGCCCGTCCGTAGTTTGTTCCAGCACTCCGCCAAAAAATCGCTCACCAGCCCGAAATGATCCGTCAGGTGCTCCCGCGCGCTGACTTTCGGAAATTCCCACCCAGGCACATAGCAATGGATACGATCCATGAACGCCGTGTCGTTCCGCATTTCCGGCGGCAGTGGCGTGAGCAGGTGTCCGATGCGTTGTTGTTGCGTCACGTCCACGTCGAAGTTGCCGACCATCACCATGCCGCCAAAAGCCCGGATGCTCTCCTTGCCACGCGAAAACTCGCCCGACGCCATGTAACCCTTCATGATGTTCACTCCGTCCTTCTGGTCGAACGAGATGCCCGACACTTCATCGAAGCACACCACGTCGTAATGACACACCAGACCGCGCTGACCGCTCGCGTTGTTCACGAACATCTTCGCCACCGTCGCCTTGCCGCCGGAAATCAGGTGCGAATAAGGCGAAATCTGTTGGAACAAATGGCTTTTGCCCGTGCCACGCGGCCCAAGCTCCACCATGTTAAAATTCCGTTCGACGAACGGAATCATGCGCAGCAACGTCACCGCCTTTGCCCGCTCGCTCAATGCCCCCGGCTCAATCCCAATCGAACGAATCAACAAATCCGTCCATTCTTTCAGCGTGAATTGCTTCCGCGCCTGTTCCATCGTCTGGAGCACGTCCGGCTTGGAAAGCTGAATTGGCCGCAGGCTTTCAATTGCGAAAGGGCGTCCGGCCTGTTCATCGGCGATGGCGCGGTCATACGTCAGCGTGATTTCAGCATAGAATCCGTCCGTCAACATCCGCTCGTTATCGTGAACCAGCTTGTCCTCAATCCGCACATCCTTCAGCGCGAGGCTTGGCAGTTCCGCGAGAAAGCAATCATTCTTCGCGTCCAGACGCGCCTTCACAATGTCAATCAGCTTCACCGAACCCTTCTCGCGGGCGCGCGCCTTGAACAATTCCTCTTCGCCTGTCCGCACTGTCCGGTCTTTCAGTTGCCGCTCGACGATTTGCAGGCCCTCCTCGATTTCCTTTTCATCTGTCGTGGCGCAGTAGCGTCCGAGCAGGAACTCGACGACATACGTCGGCACTGGATATTGCCGGCTGTATTTCCGCACTAGGTCTTTGCGCACCAGATAGCCTTGAAAGGCCGATGCGCCCAACTTGTCCAAATCATCCATTGTCATAATTATTGATCTCCTCCCACCATCGTGGCTTGTTTACTCAGAACCCGGCCGGTTGCGTCGAATACGACGACGCTCGTCGCCATTCCCGCGAGGTTCTCATCTTCTATCAGCAGCCCAGCCTTGCCCTCTTTGTCGAAAGGTTTCGCCTGCGTGATGCTTGTCTTCGGGTCGTTCGGCTTGGAACGCAGGTCCGCGAACAATCCTTCCGCCGCCGGCTGGATGACCACGCGGCAGCGTTGTCCCAGCCATTGCACTCCTTCAATCTTCACCACCACCGCCTTTCCTTCGTTCGCGCTGCGGAACGTCAAGTCTGGCGTCACGCATTCTTGCGGACTCAGCCCGCCGTGCGCGTATTCCGTCCCGCTTGAAAAGCAATATGCCCCCGGCGCATAGGCCACCGGCTGCCGTGCGTCCCAAAACCAGCCCGCCGCCGGCACGTCCGCTTGTGCGCCTTCTTTAATGACCGCGCAGCGTGACCAGCGGCATTCCGCCAGATATTTCTTGAGCGGCAACGAAGGCAATCCGCCCGGCGCGAGCAGCCAACCATGATCGGTGATAACGCGCACCGTTCGCCAGCCGGCGTCGAGCAGATGAATGATGCGCTCCAAAACATGGTCGAGTTGTTCCTCAATCTGGCTTGCGAGCCGCGCTTGCAGCTTATGGCCTAGCGCGTCGAACTCGCCGTGCTCCGTCCAAGCGCGAGCGTCCTCGCCCGCCGGTAGGCCGGTATCCAGACCGTGCAACACTTGATGTCCCGTAGCAGTGATCGCATCGCGTAACCGCTCTGCCGTCACGGGTCGCTTCCCATCCGCGATGACCGGACAAAAATCCGCGCCCGCTTCTTCGCCCATCACCGCGAGCGCAGCCGGTGTCACCGCCGGTTTGGCCGTCGGCGTCACCGAGGGCAGCGCCGACAGGCGGTAGCCTTCCGTCGCCAGCAGTTGCCGCTCGTGCGCCTTCGCCAGTAGCCGTTGCGCCACGTCGAAGCGCAGCCCGTCCACAAACATCAGGCACTCGCCCGGTTCGGCGGCCACCAACCGTTCCTTCAAATCCGCCCGCCCCGGCAGAGGCCATTTGCGCGCCGCTGCTTGAAAATTTCGCGCCGTGTCATCCAGCCAGCCAAGATAAATGCTTCGAATGGCCGTGCTGACCGCCGCCACGTCATCGCTGGTTTTCACGCAGGCCAGCGCCCGCAACACTGCGTCGTCCGCCCGGTAGCCGCTTTTCACATAGCCGCTCGCCATCGCATCCGGTGAATCACCGACCAGCGGCAACGCCGTATGTTCCGCCAATGTTCGCAGATGTTCCAGAGCCGTCGCCAACGGGCTGTAACCCATCCGCGCCCACACCCATCCGCGTCGCTCTCCGTGATCTTGCTCCAATTCCAAAATCGCCTTGCGACCTTCTTCCGCTGCGAACTTCGGCAGTGCCATCAGTGCCGTGCGCAGAGTCTTTTCATCTTTTTCGTTTTCGTCCGGCCACGAGTCGCGTTGCACGAACAAGTCGCCCGGCCTTGCGCGCCGGAGCGCAGCCGGAATGCCCGGATAAAGCGCAGGCGATTCCGTGAACCGCCGCCACACTTCTGTCCACGCACCTTTGCGCAATCCCAACCGTTCCGCTGCCACCAAATCGCCTTCACTCACCGGGTCAAACTTGAACTCATCCTTGCAGCGTGAACAGAAGGCTTTCCAATGCGCGGCGTCCCAGCCGTCGCGCACTTTCAGGTCGCTGATCCACGCCAACAGGTCGCGCACAGTGTCGCCCACCATCAGCTTGTCGAAATCTTCCGCCTCCAGCTTGTGCCCGCGCAACGTGGAAATTGGAGTTGTCGCCAGCATATCCAGAGCGCCCATAAGCGCGTTACGCGTGGCATTGTCACGCCCAACGTCCAATCCCAACCCGCCGCTTTCCGATAGGAGAAACGCCTCGATAGTCCAGTCCTTGCCGTTCAGTTGCGTCCACACCGCGCCGCGATATTGCAATTCCACCAGCGGCTTCAATTCTTCAGGGCACTCCTCCGGCGACCGCAGCAATTGCCGGCTGACTTTCGGCAGATACAAAATCGGCACGGACTTTTCTGGCATTTGGACATCTGGTAATGCGCCATCCACAATGCACCGCAGCCAGATGGCCGGCCCGGCGCGTTGCTCCGGTTCGTATTCACCCAGCGACAGCAATTCCGGCATCAGGGCGCGCAGCCGCGTCACGATGGGTTGCCATTCGCCATCCGCATCCGTCCACAAAATTGCCGCCGGGGGCAGACTGTCGCCGGAATTGTAGCGGGCCGCCGCCGCGAGGCTCTCCCTTACAGCTTCGACAAAGGTTACGGCCTTGGTTGCTTTTTCAATGGGCATTGCTATTTCCGTTCGCGGTTGGGACTTGGGGTAACACGGGCTGATAATCTAACTCCTGAATGAGGTCGCCCCGACGGAATGTGGCCGCCAAGCGTTGCCAGGAAATTTCCTGCTCGCCATAAATCCTTTTGAGCGCGGCCTCCACTGCGGTAACCGCCTTTGGGAAATACGCCTCGCTTTTTTCCTCCACCATTTGTTTTGCCGCCGCAAATTTCAGGTGATTCAATTCGCCGATTGGGATACCGAGATCAGCCAGCAGATATTTTCCCATCAGCATTGCCAGGAAACCAGAGCCGTAAGATAAAAATGCCGGCGCACCCGTTGGCGGTCGCTTGCGTTTGTTTTCTGCTATACGGAAAAGCAAAGTGGCGATGATAACTTGCGCGCCATTCAAGTCTGGCGAAAAAATAATGCCATATAGCTTGCCGAAATGTTCCCGTGACTGATATTTCGCCTGGTGCGGGCGATTCCGCCATACCGACAATACCGCCTCCGCCGCTGTGGCGGTGGAAATGTCCGTGGCTTGAAAGGAGGCTTCACTTCGATGCCGACGATAATTATATCCCAGCAGTCCAATGGCGTTTTCAAGCTGTCGCTGGGCGATGTCGTTTGAGCGCAAGTCCCGCAAATCAACTGGATTTTGACTGTTGGTTGCGAAAGTGATGTTTCGCATCAAGTCCACATCCTCGTCGGCCAGTTCATAAATTCGGACCAGCGCGAATGATTTTTCCACGCTGAGTTGTCCCGCGAGTGAACTGGCGAGACCTTTTTGAATGGTCACACACGTTTGACCTCCGTTGATCACCTGCAATCCCTCTACCTTCACTTGGAAATCACCCTGCTGAAGCGCATTGTGACTGAACCGCCGGCAGACCATCGTGATGCCGTTGTTGTAAAAGTAGAAATTTGGTGCTTCCGTCGCTACCCCCAAGGTTTTGCTGATGGCTTCGTTGACCCGGTTGCCTTGCAGCCCTAGATAGCGGCGGATGTTCCGCTCCAATAACCGCTCGCCATGCCGGGTGAACAAGGCGGCAATTTCCGTTACTGATATGCGCCCGACCAACACCCGGCGAAAATCATATTCCTCTATGATGGCTTTCCCGCTCAGGTGCAAAGAGTCATCCACTGGTTTGACCGATTGCATCAGGGCGATCAAACTATCGCTGTTCGCGTGTTCCCATGTGACTTGGTTTCCAAATCCCGCCTGATCCATCAGGCTCTGCGCGGTCGCTGTCCAAATGATTCCATTGTTGCACAGCACCACGCGCGCTTGTGGAATGTTGCCATCGCGGATCAAAGACCTGATTTCTTCCAGCCTTGGCTTTAATCGCGGATTGACGTTCAAAGTCGCGTTCGGGTCAAAAAGCATCCGCACGGCTTGAATGACCTTCGTCACCCCGTTTTCTGGAAAATTGGCGGTCGCCTCCAAATCCCTTTTGTATTTCCCTTGAAATATCGTTACCACAAACTCGTCGTCCTGCACATCGGAAATGTGTATGGCATCAATTCCGAAATCGTCCCCGCCTTCGGTCAGGCATTCAAACGCCTTGTCCGTGGTGAGGTCCAGGACCGTCTGCACCGTCAACAGCACAAAGGCGGTGGTTCGTTGCTGCTCTTCCTGGTTGATGCCTAGCTCATCTACCAATTGCTGGGCGCACTGCTCCGCCAGTTTCCGCACCTGTTGATCAATAATGCTTGCGTTGATATTCATGGTTTCCTCATTTCTTTGAATGTAATCTGGCTGCTTGTTTGACCTTGTTCGTGTAGTGACAGTCATTCCACCGGTTGCCGTCAAATTCCCGGCCGCCGGCAAAATCAATCGTTTGTTCGTCCCAACTCCATAACCACGGAAATTCTTCCTTGGCCCGGTGAGGGTCTTTGCCGCGATCCTTGTCCCACTTGATATTTGGCTTCATGCGCAGCACGCCCGCGCCCTTTTTGCCGCCGGCAATGTCCGCCGCCATGAAGGGGCGGATGTTCATCCGCACACCATCATTGATGTCCGGCTGCCAGCCAATCGCCTGGGACGCTAGTCGCTTCCAACGCACAAATACATCGAACGGCGGCTCACCGACGAGAATAGCTTCCAGTGTTTCCTGCAAAGCAAGTGCCGCCGCCAATCGTTCATCCGCGCCTTCCTCGCCACGCTTCAACCCATCCTTCTGACGGGAAATCCAATCGCCGAGATAACTGTGAGTCAGATTTTCCAAGGTCCGCCGTCCCTGATCACCGTCGGCGAGCTTGTGGTAATTCACCAGCGCATGAAAACCATCGCGCTTGCGCCCGTCCCAGATATGCCAGACAAACGGGCTTTGATGGAACACGTCACAGTGCTGGTCAAAGAAATCGTTCCGCAACCATTCTTCCAAGTCTGCCGCGTCTGAACCGCTGGCGCGGATCAGTTCCAGTTCAGTATGCGCTTTCCAATCCTTGCCGTAGGCCGCCTGCAAAAGTTGGCGCAGCCGCTCCGCTGCCGGCGATTCGCCGCGCACGGACGGGAGACACACGATGCCATCGTCATCCGCCAGTTTTTCCAGCCCATCCGGACCGAGCGCCGGACAATCGGGAAAACTCGAACCTGTCTGACGAGGCCACTGGTAGCCAACCAAGCGCGCCACGGCCACCTGCAATGGATGGTCCGAAGCTTTTGGATGGCCGTTGAACAGCCATTGTGTCGGGTCGCTGGAAAAAGGTTTCGGTAATCCGTGCGGATATTTCTCCGCCGCCGCCTTCTGCCAGTGCGCTAGGTCGAAAGGAACTTTTGTGAGGGTGGCATTAGTCACCATCATTTTCTGGTCGAGACGACGAACGGCTTTCAGAAAATCTGGTGAACAACAAAACATCCATATTGCGGCAATATCAGCAGTGTCTCTGGGGGTGACCGCACTTACATTACTAGAGAATATTTCCCCGGTATAGAATGTTACTGACAAATCACCAACGACAGAGACCGCCACTCCGGGTTTTTTCCACGCGAGTTTCCCTCGGAATGGATTCTGCGAGATTTCAGCAATTCCACCGCAACCATCCTGCCAATAAAGAATACTCTGCCGTCCACCGTAAGGCTGAGAGGACTCCGGCGACTCCTGTATGAATTCCCATCCATCGTAAACACTATTCAATTCCCAAAAACCGCGCCCTAGACGAGGGAAATCACCCGTTGCAAGCCCTTGCCACGCATCGGCAACTGATAAGAGAAGTGGCGATGTCTCCTTTGTTGTTAAGTGTGTTATTCGTGCATCTGGATTTTCTAACTGATCCGCCTGAGTCGTAAGTGTGCAAATGTTAGAATGTAATTCCTTCGCCTTTTCATTGGGTGTGCTTGCTGTTGAAACGTCTAACGAAAGAAAAAAAGCGGACTTAGGTTGAACCGGACTTAAGGAGATAAGAGCGGCTTTAACGACCTCACCGCTGATTGTTTCAAAACAGCCAGGTCCAAGCCGCGCGACGAAAGACCATGAAGCGGTTTGTAGCAATCGCTTCCTTAAAAATTTATAGTAGTCAAGAAACAGCCAATTTTGTGGCGTGACGAGTGCAGTTGTGCCGTTCAGAGAACAAAACTGTAAACAGCGTTCAACGAAACAAGTAGCAAGATCCGCCCTAGCCTCTGGATGAACACGTTCGCAGTAGTCCTTCAAAACATCGTCCTGCTTCGGGCGTCCGAGATAAGGCACGTTCGTGGCAACGAGCGTAAACTGTCCGGCGAGAATTTCCGTCGCCTTGGCGATCCCTTGTGCCGCAACTCCCAACTCATGTCGTTCTGGCTTGGCTGTCGTTAGTTCAATGCCGCGCGCCAACAATTTCAGCAACCGGTTCATCTGTTCCTTGTCCAACATGCCGCTGCCCAAAAACTGCTTGGGATTGATTAAGCTACCCAACACCGGGCTTTTCTGAAAAAGGTCGTAAAGCTGTCCAAAGAAAAAGCGAAATGGCGTCGCTTCCGAACCTTCATCCGCCAGGATTTTAATCCATTCGTCCTTTGTTGTTCCAATCACCAATCCCGAACAGGCCAGGTTCATCGCTGGCAGTTTGCGGTGGCCCACACGCCGCCACGCGGCCAGCGCCAGATTGAACGCGCCAATCTGCGTGCAGCGCGGGTCAATCTCCAAACCAAACAGATTGTCGCGGATGACCGCCGCCACCGTCGTTACTTCGTCCAGCTTTTCCTCCGCCATGCGCAGCGCCACCAACCGCTCGAACATTGCCACCACGAAATGTCCACTGCCCATGCACGGGTCCAGGCATTTCAATTCTTTCGCCGTCTTCGGCCAACCGTCAAACGTGCCGGCGGCGGGCGTCCACTTGCCATCCTTGCCTTTGATAAAGCGCAAAAATTTCCACGAGCATCCCGGCAACGCGACGGCTTTGCGTAGTTCCTCTTCGCTCTTGGCATTTTCCGCCAACTTGGGACTCGCGGCGAGGACTTTGCCGGCCCACCACGCGCCGAGCGTATTATCGAGTAGGAAATCCACCATGTAATCCTCGGTGAACAGTTGCGTGACGGACGGCAGTTCATCCGCGCCGATTTTGTTGCCGGCGGCATTGATCTGATCCTTCCGTTCCGTCTGCCAGAATTGGTAGCACCAGCCAAGACTGTCACCGGCGGTGAACGTGTCCTTGGCCAGCGTATCCAGCAGTTGCTCCAGCTTGATCTGGTCTTCGCGGGCCAACGGCACTTGCAGCACGGGATCATCGGCGCGAAAGATTTCTGGCAGCATCATCTGCGCGTAACGTCCGGCCAGCGCCCACAAATTCGTCTTGGCGTCCTTCGCCAGTTCCTTGACTTCATCCAGACTCACCGCCACGCCCATGTCCGGCTCGATCAGCAAATTATTTTCCGCCAGAAACCGCGCGAACAACATCCGATGCCACTGTTCGTAAGCGCACTCCTGCGCGAGGTGATGGATAGAAAGCAGACCTTTCGCGTCCTGCGTGTCGCCAAGCTGCCGCGCCCGAGCACGAAGTTTATTTCGCAGCGTGCGTTGCTCCGTTGGCATGTGCCCATACGGCTCGTGATGCGCCACTGCCAACGATTCCAGCGCATCCTTCGCCGCCCGCTCCGTAAGGTTGCGCGCCGCAATGCAAGTGCGTTCCAGCTTGTTCCGTAGGTCTGTGGGGAGTGTGCTCATAAATGGTCAAACGTAGGCGAGGAACTTGCGCCAAAAATCCCTGTTTCCGAGACTCGCGGGGAATTGGTATTCGTCCTCAAACCGTTTCACGAACTCTTTATCTTTAGGGTCACTCAAGAAGTTCTGCAACTCTTGGAGTGCATTCTCCGCCTTGGCAACACGAGGATGAGCCGCGGCTGGCTTGTAGATTCTTGCGTTTGAAGTCTCAAAAAAACTGTTCGAGTAAATTTCCTCGAATGATTCGGCTGTTCGCACGGCCTCCCGATCATCCTCGTCCTCTGGTTCGAAGCCTTCATCGCCGCGCAGTTTCCAGTAGAATGCCACTCGTGTTGCATGTTGCAGCTTGCCGACCGCCGACTTTGCCGCGTCACAAACGCGCCCAAATTCCTCATCGGCGCTGGAATACTTCCGGGCAACGGTGATGACCTCGTCCTTGTCCTTGCATTTTCCCAAGTCCGCGATCTGCTGCTTCAACACCGCCGCCTCTTTTTCTTTTTCGCCAATCTTGCCAATCGCCCCCTGATACTTGTCCTGCGCCTCTCTGAGTTTGTCGGCAGCCACAAGTTTCGGAGTGGGTAGGGATTTTATCAATTCGTCCAATCCGGTGAGGAAGACATCGCGCTGTAAACTCCACGCATCCGTGCCGACGTAAGTTCCGACCGTATCCCGGATTTTGTCGGGCAGTTGATCGAGGTAGCGGCCATTATTGATTTCGCCTGCCTGGGCAACTTCGAGCGTTGAACCAAGTTCGCTCTTGGACAGGGGAGGAACAACGAGTGGAAAATACGGTTTGCCCAGCGTCCACGTCGCGCCCAACTCGCACAGACAATACTGGCTCGCAAAAAAGTTTTCGCTCAACAGCAGCACCACGATTTCCGCGTTCTGAAGCCTCGCTTTCAGGTAATCAACAAAGCTGGGTGTCCCTGCGGGAATACAATTGCCCGGCACGGATGAAACCAGAATGTCATTGGTGCTTACACCACAACCGATAATCAGAAGGTTGCGCACCGCTGTCGCGAGGGCTACATCAGCCGACGAGTGGCTCAAGAAAATCTTTTTGTGTGGCGTGCTCATTATCCAATCACCACTGGCCCTTTCTTGATTTTTTCGAGCAGGTCGGCCTCGGTTTCCGCCAGCCACGTCGCCACGTCTTCCGGCGTCTTGAGTGTGCTGCTCGACAAGCTCACGCGCTGCGTCTTGGGTTCGAGCAACCGCGCCGCCGCCAGCGCCGCTTGCCGGAATCGTTCCGGCAACGCATCCGCCGCCGTCGCCCACACCGCCAGTGACCGCGCCGCAAGTTCGGCCATCAGTCCAGCATCATCACCGATGGACAAGTCCGCCGGGGCAGCGAGGCGGGCGTCCAACAACAACCGATCACGTTGCTCTTGCGTGATCTTTTGCCAGTTCGCATTTGCTTCCAGCACCTTCATTTCGCGCTGGAAAACATCCTTCGCCGCCGTGTGTGCCTTCTTCAGCGCCGCGCGCAATAGCTTCACCAGTTTGTCGTGAATGGGCGGCAGGGGGTCGCTGTCATCCAACAGCCGGCATTCATCATGCACCGCCTCCGCCTCCACCACCAATTCCACCGCTTCCGGCAAACCGTCGGCGTGATCAAGCAGTTCGTCCAAGATTTCCCACGCGGGTTTCCGTTTCTCCGCGAGCTTCGCCCGCGCCTGCCACTGCTCCAAAAGTTTTTTTAGCTCGTCATGCTCCGCCAGCATCGCTGCCAGCATTTCGTTGCCGGCCAGCGCGCGGATGGTTTCGAGCGTGGTAGTTTTAGGACACGCCGGCAGCGGCGGTTCACCGCCGGCCTTCGCCGCCAGATCATCCAGCGCCGTGAGGAATTTCTCCGCTGCCACGGCTTCTTCATCGGCCTTGCATGAAATGTTCGCATCTTGGAACAGCCGGCGCAGTTTGATGCGCCCCTTCACGTCAATCGCCACCGTCTCGGAACGAAAATCCGTCACCGGCACTTTCGCCTGGTCGAGTTGACCGGTAGCCAGCACCGTGCCCTTATTCACGGCGCGCACATGACCGCTGGTGTGCAACGTGATCAGCACGGCATCAATGGCATCGCGCGGCCAGCCATAAGGTGCATTTTCAAATTGTTCGCGGATTTCCTTGCCCTTCTTCCCCGAACCGATGGCCGACAACACCGCTGCGCTCACCGGATGCTTGTCCGGGTTGTCCTTGTGATCCACTGCTTGCAGCGCATTGGCGTCCTTGTTCTTTGCGCGGTTTATGACGCTGTTCCAGCGGTTGTCATCGGCTTCGCGGAACTGCGGGAACAGCCGGTCCAGCGAGTCTTCGGCGGCGGACTTCACTTTCTCGATCAAGTCGAGGCCATGCACTTCCGTGCCACCACCCTTGAATACTTTCGCCGCGCCGATGAGTTCGCGGATGATGCGGTCGCGGTTGCTCTCCGCCGTTGCGCGGCGCGTTTCCATCGCAGAGCGAGCGTCGTTGCCTTCGTTTGTCGTCGGAACGCCTTTGAACTCCAAAGTTTGTTTAGCGGCCTCAAACTCTACGATGGTTTTCTTCAAATCATCGGCACTCGCTTTGGGGATATGAACGAATACCGTCGCGCCGTCCGTGCCGGCTTTTTGTGCATCCGTCAGCACCACTTTTTCCGCGTCGCCCCAGCCATCGCGAATCCACACCGGCACTTCCGTGCCGACGGTTGCCGGTGCATCGCTGCCGTAATGGATTTTCAAATCGCGCGCCGTCTTGCTCAGGCCATGCACCATGCGGATGCTGTTGAGCGTCTTGACACATTCGGCATTGAGCAGCGCCGCGCGCTTGTTGTTCATGCCGGCCAGATCGCCATTAAACGCGGCGAGCTTGCGGCGAAATTCATTTTCCCATTCACTGCTCTCACGGGTTTGCAGGCTGTATTCTTCGTCAATTTTGATGAGCTTCGCGTCGGCAACCAGTGTGTCGAGAATGCGCGGTATTTCCCGGCGCAGGCGCGGGCCGTCTTTCTCCAAATCTTCCACGAGTAAATCCGCCAGCATATCCGGCGTGGCGCGCACGCCGATGTCCGCCACCTTTTCGCGCGGCAGTTTGCGAATCAGAAAAATCAAGCCACACAACCGGCTCGCCAATTGTCCCTCCTCCGTGCCATCGCGCAGATTGCGGATTGTCTCGTCAATCTCGCGTGGCAAAAATTGCGAGCGCAGCAGGTCGGCTTGCAGTTGGTCGAAAACACAATCAGCCGCCAAGACTGTTCCCAGTGGCTTCTCCGCAAGCCCGCTCACCGCGTCATGCACGATGCGCAGTTGGCTGCGCAGTTGCGCCGTCGTGCCTTGCACGTCAATGGCGCGCAGAACTTTTTCCCAAAAACGGCGGCGCACCGGCAGCAGCGGATAATCTTCCACTCGCACGCGCTTGTCCTCCTCACGCGGGCCGATCTTCGTTGAAGCCAGATGCCGATCCACTTCGCCGGCATTGCTGTCGAGCATGTCCTCGATGGCCTTCTTCTTGTCGGCTTTCTTCGCCAGCACCACGCGGCGCGTCACCGTTTCCACGTCCGCATCAGAAAGCTCCACGCTGATTTTGAAACGGTCGCGCAAGCGTTGCAGCAGAGCATCCTGCCCGGCCAAGGCCGTCTGACCCGCGCCGATAAGCAGCACGCGACTGTCAAGTTGCTTACAAATGGCTTCCGCCACCATTTGCACGTCCAGCGACCGCTGCGGACTGTCACCGATATAAAGCTGCATTTCATCCAACACGATTACGGTGCAGGGCAGCTTGCCATTTTCTTCCAGCACATCGCGCATGAGCCGGATGAACTCCTCATCCGTCACGCTCTCGCGCCGGGGGAATTGCGCCCGCAATGCTTCCTTCGCCTTCTTCTCGTCCGCTGCAAAATCTGCATCCGCCGCCAGTAGTGCCTTGGCGATCACCGGGCTGACATACAGGTCATTCAGTTCCTTGAAGAAATCCTTGCCGGCAGCTTCCACATTGGACTTCACCTTGTCGAAAATTCCTGTCTTCTTCAGCCACAGGCAGAACAACGCCTGCGGCAGGGACTCCGGCAGTCCCTTTGACCGGAACACGATGCTCAGCACCGCGAGGCGCACATTCAGCCCGCCACCCGCCGGCAACGCACCCACCGCCGCGTGCAATCCGCCGTAACGCTTGCCCAGCGTGTCGAGTTCCTTGAGCAGTTCCTTCACTTCGGCTGGCAAATGCGCGAGGCCGCGCGCCGTCTCGCCGGTGTCGGCAAACGGCGTGTCCACCCACAGATGCCGCAGCATTTTTTCCAAGTGTGATTTGCCGCTGCCGTAAAAGCCGCTGATCCACGCCGCCAGTTGCGTGGCCGAGTTGATGCTCCCGACATAGGATTCGAGAATCCGCACGATGCCGTCCTTGTATTGCCCCTCGCACACGAAGTGCGACAGTTCGTAGCGCAACGTCTCGCGCTCTTGTTCGGTCACCGCGTCTTTCACGGCGGCCACGCCGTCGTTGAGCAGCTTCGACGTTGTCGGGTCGCGTTGGAACAGTTCCTTGTTTTTCATCATATTTCTCCTCCACTGTGCAGCGTGATTGGCACGGCCAGATAATTCCATCCGTCGCGGGCGTCTAGCAGCCGGTAGTTTTGGTTTTCATATTCGCCCGGAAAGAACAGCGCCAGTCGTCCGTGAATGTCGTTTTCCACTTCCTTCAACAGCAGCGACACGCGAGAGAATCCGTAAAGGCTCGCCACGCCGCACGCTGCTACTACGGTGTTCTCATCCGCCTTCGCGCCGGTCAGCGTTTCACGCAACTGCCCCGCCGCATATTGAACGAAATCGGTTTCCAGCTTCATAGTCAGGTCGGAAGGAGAACGGAAATACTCCTCGCGATAATTCGTCGCTACCATCCAGCGCGCGAACACATGGGTGAAGTCGAACGGCAGCCAGCCGTGCCCGGACTCTTTCGTCGCCAGTTCGAAAAGTTCGAGCCGTGCGCGCAGCCGGCGCTCATCCGTTTTCGGATAAACTACGAAGATGGCTTTTTGTGCGCCAGCCAGATTCCGCTGCCACGGCGCGGAAATGTGTGCCTTGTAGCTGCCGACGAGTTCTTCAATGTGTGCCATGTATCAACCTTTTCTCTTTTTCCGTCAGGATTGCGTCGAATGACACCACCGTCATGCCACCGCCGCTTTTGATGTCCAGTAACCCGAACCGCTTCGCGTCCATCGCGAGGAACGTCAGCGCGTTCTCATCCCGGTCGAGCACGCGGGCGAACAAACTCTCGAACAGGGCGTGACCGCGCAGGCCAAGCATGTAACCCAGCACCAGCGCAAAAGCCGCCGATACCGGCGTAGGTTCAACTGCCTGCCGCTTCTTCCGGCTGCGTCCATCGAAATGCCCCGATTGCGTCCATGACGACGCGGCGTTGCGAACCACTTTGTCGAGCGTCGCATCATTCAAGCGACCCTCGACCGCATCACGAATGGCATCCGTGAAACGCTGCCGCGCAATTTCTTCGCCCACCGACATTGAGAGAACAACTGGCGCAGTCGCCCGCAGCAGCGGATCGCGTGCGATGGAAACCAAAAAAGCAATCTGCCCGTGAGATTTTTCGTCGGTATACCAGAATTGCCGAAGCAGTCGGAAGATTGCCACGGATGTGTCCAGTGCATAAAGCTCTGTCATCCGCTGCAACGTGAGCCGCCGCGTCGAAACCGTGTGTTTGCCCAAGCAGTTATCTTCCACCATCGCCTTGACGTAGTCGGCCCGCGCCGCCTTTGGATCACACACACGCAACAAGGTCGAAAGCTCATCCAGCATGATTGTGCGGCTTGTGTGTGTTCCTTTATCGCCAAAGCGAAAGCCCAATTCTTCCCAAGCAGCCTTCGTTTGGCTGTTCGGCTGCCCCATAGTTAATAGTGCGTCGCGATACATCATTGATACTATTCCAGTAACATTAAAAGTTTGCCGGCAAACTAGCCGGCTAATTTCTTATATTATAGATGATTAAAGTTGGCTGTCAACTAGGATTATCATTATTGATGTATCATGTTGATGTTAAAACAATTGAATTGAAGTTGAACTCATCTATATGTTAAAATCGTTCTGTGTCCATCTCCACCGTATCTCTGCCAAAACGTCACCTTTCCGCCCACCTACCACCGAATTCTCGTCATACCGGACATAACCTGTCGACTCGCCGTGACCAACGCGCGATTTGCTGCGTTCCACGGGCTGCCCGTCGTCCCTGTCCCCTCTCGACGACGCCCGTTCCACTCCGCAAATCGCGCGCTCGTCACGAGCGGGCATCCGCAATGTGCCGCCATAAGCGGCGGGCTTCCGTCTGTGGCTCGGCGGCGGGACGTTGCGCTCCGGCTGCGATTCGCTAGGCACTTTTCTCCGCCCTCCGCTCCACTTGCTCGCCGACCGCAGACCGAACCCTCGTCAAATCGGACAAAACCGGGTAGGCTAATCTTGTGCCATTCGACCGAGACAGAATGAAGAAAGCAGCGGCGAAACGCGCCAACACCGAAGGCGTGTTCATCGGCACGTCTTCGCGGAAATATGATGGCTGCTTTGGATAACTTTACACGCCTGCGATATACGAGTATCACGGCAAGGTCGCCAAGACGCGATTTGAGTGCGAGTATTTGAACGAATATTTGAAGTGACAACATCCAGTATCAATTTAGTTGCTCAAGAGATTCGGGCATCAGACGCAGTGGTCGTGATGGGGGCAGGCATATCGTTCGCTGCTGGGATGCCACTTGCCGGCCAACTTTCGCCCTTGGTCTGGCATGCTCTGGATTCAAATTCAAATTTGCTAAATCAGTTTTGTTTGGAGTTGGGTGTGAGAGTTGAAGCCGCAAAGAACGTTGTTGCTGATGATCAAACAAAGATCAATCGGGCTTTGTTGCTTATCAAGAGCAACAAAGCTGCGTATAAAAGCTTTAAGCGGAGTTTTTGTGACCTCAATGATAACCGGACTGCGATCCCATCGAAGCCACACACTGCACTTGCACGCTTGGTTCACGCAGGTAAAGTGATTGACGTTATCTCATTTAATTGGGACACATTGTTGGAATGCGCATTTAGCCAAAGTTTCGGGTTTGAAATTAACAGCCAAGTTAATAAACTTTGGAAACCACACGGTGATTGTCGGAATCCAGAACTGGAATGGGTCTTACCTCATGAAGATGGTTCAATTCCCGCCGCACTTCAGGAGAGGTTGACTGCTCTCGCAACTGTTCGCCCCCGCGTCTTGGTGATTGTTGGATATGCAGAGAACGATGCGGTGGTGGCCCAAAAATTAATCGCACCATTAGCAAGCCGTTGGCGCGTATTCAGAATCAATCCCTCGGCAACTGGCGAAGGCGCAATCAAACTGCCCGCTACAGAAGCGCTTGAACAGCTAGCAGACCAGCTAGTGACGACTCCTGATGTTCCCGGCTGGTCAATCGTAACCTTTGAAAACCAAAGGGGAATTGAAGCTGCGATTGCTGGTGAGCGCCTAGGCCCAAACGACGTAAAGACTTGTCCTCGATTACCGCATTTTAATTCTGCGTTAGAAAAATTATCGCTTTTGCATTCAGTCGAAATCGCGGGTGATTCCGGATCTGGCAAATCAATTTCCGTCTGGCAGCTCGCACACGAGTTTCATCAAAAAGGGTGGCAAGTTCTTCGCCTTGAAGCTTCACAAACGCCGAGCTTGATGGCTGCTGCCGACACCCTTAAGTCCCAAGTTTGGAAAACAGTTGCAGTCGTGGACGATAGCCAGGTGTTTCCGGCGGAACTAATAGCACGCCTACGCGACCTCGCAAGTCCACATTTGAAGGTTATCGTCGGAACAACGGATTCAAAAAACGAACGGCAAGAGGCCGTCCGTGCGAGTGCTTTGGTCGCGGTCGAAACACTCGCTGATTATTTTCGCTCTCAGCGCGCGACAGTTTTACCTATAGTTCGTCAGCTTGATCCACGGGTAGGCGATGGTTTTCTCGACATTCCTATAGAAAGGTGCATCGACGAGGCAGCGAAGGAAAAAACTCCGTGGCAGTTCACCTATGTTCTGCGTGGTGGCACTCGCAGGGTTCGCGCTTTGTTAAACACCACTCATGATTTCGAGCAAGCCGACCTGCTGTTGGTGTTAATTGCAGCCCGTCAACTGGCATCACTTGATGCAGGCTCTTCTATCCAAGATTTATTGACTGATTCGCAGACACTTGGGAGAAGTGAGAATTGGGTGCGCTCGTCGCTTGATGTGCTTTACAAACAGCGAGCAATCCTAATTAACGATGTCGTCCGCTGCCTTCATCTTCAATCTGCGGGCTCAATTATCGGAGCGTCACTCGCGATACGGAAAGATCAGAATTATCGGGATGTTGTGTCAGCGCTTCAAATCACGCTTCGAAACTCATCTCTGCCGCTTCGAGGGATTTCCTGGTTGCTTAACTGGTTTTTGGGGGAACCCGATGACACCAATATTCTAATTCCAGAAATTAAATCCGAGCTCATTTCACGTTGCATTGTTGCGCGAACACATTTGGAAATTCGCGATGGATGCTTTGTAATCGCACGATTGCTCGGTCGACGAGACCAATCGCTGCTTTCTCTGGTGCTCCAATATCAAGAACTACTTTGTTCCTGGGTGAACGGGGCAGATTTGAATGACGCCTATGCGGTGGGACAAGTCATCAATAACCTACATAACGATTCTCGTTCACAATGTGCGGCCTTGGTGGAAGGTGTCGATGCGAAAATGTTTGCAGAGAAAATCGGATCTGCTCCTCCGGCATCTGGATACGTTTGGGGTAATTTCATAGGTCGCCTTTGTGTTGGAGGAAGTGACGCTTGGCGGGCGGCTGTCGCATCGCATTTGCCACGCGAGGTTATACGGCGCGCTGTGGGTGCTTTATCACCAACCGAATGCCGTCAGCTCTCCGAATATATCCAAGGATTTGCAGGATTCGATTTTGATTTCGCACTTGAGCTATTAGAGATTGCAGCCCCGATTCTTTCCACTGCTGTTGGGCAAAATTCTATACAGACTTTCCACGGGCTGCATGATCTATCGCATTGGGTTCTTGGTGAAGGTCTATTCTTGGACATGAAGCCGACAAAGCGGCAACGTGCCATTTCCAAGAAGATAATCGAAGGCTTAAATCCTGCTGAGGTCGTAAAAGGAATTGTTACATGTCGGTTTGGCGAATGGGAAAACTACGCGCGACTCCTAGCTTTGGTGAGCCGTGTTCATCCCGCAAAAAGGCGCGCGATTGTGCAAGCGATGGACTGGATGACACTAGACGCTATCGTTTCTAATCACCTCGAAAAGCCGGGCCGTGAATTCAGCCTCCTATTGAATAGCTTGGTTACTGATTACAAGACTGGTGAGCCTGTTGCATCATGGCTGTTAAAACACGCACAGGAGATAAAGGAAGTCGGTTCGCTGATTGTGTTGGTATCCCCTCAAACTGCCCTAACTGTCTTAAATAATGGCGGGACAATCAACTTGGCAATGGACCACTCAAGCTGGTTTAGGGACGCAGTCGCCATCGCTCGGATTGGTAAATTAGACGAAAATGCAGCCAAGAAGGTTATTGAAAGCCATGTCGAACACATTGCGAAGGGTGTAGCCGAGCTTTCTTTGTGTCACGGAATGTCAGAACTTTTAGGACTCATCGCAGATGTTCCAGAACTGTTGGAGAAAATCCTAAACTCAGTTGACGTTAGCCGGGCTAACGAAAGATGGCCCGCGGCGCTCGTCGACCACCGAGCAGAGGAACGAAAAGCTGCACGCTCGGCACTCACCTTTGTAAGCAAACACCATAAAGGTCAGCTCGGGAAGCTGGCGGCCCGCTTGATACGACAAGTTCGATTCCGAAAACGCCCCGTTTCTCAAACCGAACATTGAGGATCAACGTGCGTCCGCAAGCATCGGCATCTGGATTGCCTCCGGCTGCGATTCACTAAACGCTTCTCTACGCTCCACTTTCCCCACTCGCCGACCGCAGACCGAAGCCAAACAATCGCATACGCAGGCTGTGTGTTGAATTCGCCAATCATTGATTGGCCAATTTCAGATTTTCCAATCACTGATTGTAAAATTGCGAGCCATTCATCTTGTCGCCGGGATAGCGCGATGAAACCTTGTTCAATTGTATGGCGTCGTCGGTCGCTTCAGGATACTACGGGTCGCTCGCTTAAACGCTCGCGCTTCCGTTCCTCCTTGACCCGCCCGCCCGCCGCCGGGGAGTTTTGCCTCTAGGTTTTCATCGCGGGAAACCTGTCTGCTCGATAGAAGATTTAACTGGTTTGCCGCAATTCTGCGTTGTTATTTCTTCGCGTTTTTGCGTTAAATGGGTTCATTGACGAATAATGCAACCGTCGGTCTTGTGAAAAAAACGATTGAAAAAGCATTTCATCGGAATGGCCAACTGCGTGAGGTAGTGCCTTTGCTAAACGGGCGCAGGCATGGCGTTGTCCGCGTCTGGCATAAAAACGGGGTTCTGGCCAACGAGGAACGCTATCAAAATGGATTGCTGCATGGCCTCTGCCGCCAGTGGAGTGAAACCGGACGGTTGTTGGGCGAATATCGGATGCTTCACGGCACAGGTGCTCAGCGCACCTGGCACGAGAATGGCCGGTTGCAGTTGGAATTTTCCACCGTGCATGGCGATTTTTCCGGGCGTTATCGCTTGTGGTTGAACGACGGGAAATTGATGTCCGAGGAAATCAATTTGCATGGGTGTCCTGTCACCGTTGAGGAATACCGCGCCGCCCGCTCCAAAGACAAATCACTGCCCAAGCTGACCGGCAAAGCCGGAAAGCCGTTGCCGAAAACGGTCGCTACCGAGAAACATATCCATGAAGTTTTTGCCCGTTCACTGTTGGCGCAGAAAAACCGCGCTGAAGTGCGGAAGTGGCTGGAAAGCGGCGGCAAGGCTGCGCGTTCGCTTGGACGATTCAAACGTGAGGCCGATGCACTGAAATTTATTGAAGCACTTTACAAGGCGGGCGCGACCGAGGTGATCGCGCCCGACATTTACGCCAGCAAAACCGGGGATCAATTTGCCGATTGTCTGTTGGTGAAGTTGCCGGGCATTGCCGCCAAACGGAAAGTCGTCCGCAAAGTTTGTGCGCAATTGTCGAAGCGCAAACTTGGCGCGTTCCAGCCGGACAAGGACATCGGCGAGTCGCACCTGTATCTCTTGCTGGCCTGATTCACAGCACCATCAGGCAGTCGCGCATTTCGTCTAGTGTCAACG
>Ga0209483_1000199_pt1 | contig 55812 bp, 45 predicted proteins | sample NGEPerA_FD_184508 | JGI IMG/M metagenome (GOLD analysis project Ga0209483, IMG submission 184508) | Arctic peat soil microbial communities from the Barrow Environmental Observatory site, Barrow, Alaska, USA - NGEE PermafrostL2-A... | ecosystem: Environmental > Terrestrial > Soil > Wetlands >... | reverse complement strand
ATCCGGGAACACCAGCTGAGTTACATCGCCGATATCCTGCGTGTTGTCGGAGGCCAGAGTCCAGTTGCGCATGCTGACGCGCTGCAAATGGTTGGTCAGAGTAGCGCCGAACGGCAGATTGATAGTCTGCGACATGGACAACTGGTTGTTAAGCCCCGCACTCGTTGCCTGCTGAGATCCAATGTGTCGGAACTGTGCTATGTCGCCAAATCCAAGTTGATACAGGAGCGGGGCTCCCTGTGCGGCGCCGCTGTACGCGGTGAGGACATCGCGATCCAGAGACACGTCCAACGGTTGGAATGCCTTAAGGAATCCCACGATCCCAGCTGGAAGTGGTGTCATGCTGGCGAGTGAACGGAAATCGACCGTGAAGCCGAAGTTGGTATTCTGAGTACTGCCGATCTGTCGTGGTATGCGGAACGATCCGAGCGAGTCTACTGATCGGATGAAATCGAGCGTGTTCGGATCGTGCAGCATGTTGTAGTTGGAACTGGTATTGAAGCGAGCCTTCAGCCAGGGGAGGGGAGCAATGCTGTAATTCAACTGGGTCCCGACATTACGTTCGCGCTCCAGTCCTGTATCGAATCCTGCCAGTCGATTCCGTTCGCTCGCATCGACCAGGCCGAGAGTTGGGAAATCCGAATATGTCCTGAGATCACGCAGCGAGGAGAGATTGAATCTTATCGTTCCATTTCGCAGCGGATGAAACGCAATCGCTCCACCGTTGCGAATGGTGTTCGTCACGCCATTGACAACGCGCGCCGTGTCGTCGATCGCATCGGCCGGCTTGAGGTAAGTTAGACGACGATCGTTTCCATTCTCGTACGTCGACGTGAGGTATACTTCGGTCGGCAGAATTGACGCAACCAATGGTGAGAGTGAGCGAATGAGGTTGTATTCAAGGCCGACACGAAGATCATGGGCGTGACCGTCCTCATATTCACTTCTTGCGGCGGCCGACGTGAATGTTCCCTGCATACTCAGATTATTCAGCACTGGTGCAAGTGTTCCGCCCTTGACCGGAGTGGCGCGTTTCACTCCGAACGTGACCGATGTCGCCGCACTTCGCGGTGTTCGCAACCCGGGAACGGCACTCGCATCAATGTCTGACTGCGTCAAATAGGTTGGGTCGCTTGATGCGCCGCTGTAGTTGATTGTCACGGGGATCGAGTATCCTACTGAACGCGGGAGCAGCTTCTCCAGCCTGAATGCCGCGCTGAGGTCCATGGTGTTGTCTGTGAGATACGTTGGCTGATCGCCCAGTTGTCGGAAATTTGGATCGCGACGAGTGACATTCAGTCGTACATCCGCAAAATCGCTGGCGGTTATTCCAAGTGCGACCTGGCCCGCAAATCCAGCTGCGTCCACTACGCCGCCGAGACGGATGTCATCTACCCAGAGCTCGAGTGTATCGGCGGGTGTAATCGGACTCGCGGCGGCACTACCTGGAACGCGTACCATGCCGACAGCGACTTCCTGTATTGCCGCGAGATTTGGCGGATTAACACCAGGATCCGTCGTGTAAACCATATAACCATCCGAGCACGCGGCGTACAGCGCGCTGGTCGCTGTTGTTGGCTGGAACGGAGTGCTGGCAATCATGGCGGAGTCATCGCCAGTACAAGTATTCCTCTGTAGACCGCGCAGGTACGCATTCTGAATTTGTGCTCTCAGCGCGATGAGTTTGCTGAAATCCACGACGATCTCTGGCTGCCATGCAGCGGGGCCCGTTCCACTTCCAGGCAGAGTGGTGTGATACATGTAGAAGTTGGTTTCGTCGTGACCAATCTTGACGTAGAACTGCAGTTCTCCGTTGCTTCCCCAGCCGGCGCTCACACCGCGCGCCCACAATCTCAATTCCTTGTAGCCGAGAAAGTTTTTCTGGCCCTCGGGGAACCTGTAGTAGGCCTCGGCGCGGTCGAACGTGTTGAGCCCGCCTGCGACGATTCGAAGCGAATGTTCGTTGATCAGCACACGCGACGAAGTGATCGCAGTCGCCTTGAGATCCGGTAGGTTACCAACACCTGGTGGCGAGTCGTAGTTGATACCACTTGAGACGCCACGATCCTCGGTACCGACTGTACCGACCGTGACAAAGCCGACGCCCGGCTGTTCACCTGCGATTCCGTGGACTGGCGCATCGTTTCGTTTAAGCCACGGCGCGCCACTCAGACGCAGCCGATCGAGTGCGACCTGACTGAACGCACTATCAGGAAGTCCGGCGCCGGATATCATGGTGATTCGTAGCGCGCGTGCGCGACTCAGGAGCGGCGCGTTGAGAGTGTCATCGGGAGACCGGAAAGGTACTCGCACAAAGACCCAGCACACCGGCGGTCCTGCGACTTCCCCGCTTCTCACCGGACGCGTGATGCACTTGCCGACACGGTTGTACTTGCGCTGATCCGACAGATCGACGACAAAGCGGCGAATCTGCTCCTGTTCGCGTTGAGAACTTGTCAGATTAAGGACGTTGTCGCCGTCCAGATCTTCTTCATCGAGGCGACCATTGCCAACTGTACAATTGGCCCGCGTGTCGCCGAGCTGATAGAGCGCTCCGTATTGATTGCGACAGATGTCGAATCGGGGCACGATGCGTGGTATCGGAAGCTGACCCGCGATAGTGTCTGCTATGACAACGACGCTGTCTCTATCTCCTGGCAATCCGGTGTCGTTGACATTCGCGTTGAAGGTTCGTGAGAACGGGTCGCGCTCGCCATTGAGCTGGTCGTAGCCAGCCAGCCGTCTTCCGGTCATCGTTGTATCTCGGAGGATGCGATTCACCGCCTGGATTCGCACCGTATCGGGCTGGAGCGCTACGGAGTTCTCGGATATCTCACCGACGTCGAAAACGAGAGTTGGGTTTCTGGATCTCCTCGCAGACGACGTGTCAACGAGCGCCCAAAACTCAAGATTCTCTGTCCGTGACACATCTGCTCCGGACGGACTGAGTGACGTCCGGATTGAACGCCATCGTCGGCCAGTCGTAGTCTCGCCGGTATTCCAGTGGGCGTTGCTATTCGGGTCGTTGCGCAAACCGAGAGAGAGCGGGAACATGGTCATCCAGAGTATCTGCTCTGGTGCGGCGGCACCGACTCCCGCGAATTCAACTTCAGGATCGATTTTATCGATGGTGAATTGCAACTGTCGACCGGTCGAATCGCGCACGTTGGTCTGATACGCCATCTGTGCCGCGCGATTCAGGTCGAGAGTATTGGTGCCAAACCGCGCCAGGACATTGTGGGCAGCGGCTGGCTGACTGCTGTAGTACCAGTATTGGTCGCCAAGAAGTACGTCCAGTCCGCCCGCTTCCTCGAAGGATTCCAGGTACGCCTGCTGTCGCGGGTTCGGTTGCGGTTTGCTGGCTGCGAATTCACCAGCAAGCGACACGTGCGACGGAACGTCGGTGTGGCCATAAGGCAGGCGCGATACCAGTCGCGTCAGCGGGTCCGCATCGAAGTTCATCGTGGTGTTGATGCCGGCGATGAGCATCGATTGCGGTTCGAGCCCGAGCGCAGGACGGGTGTATGTGCTTTTCTGTGATTGCGAAAGCGCGAGAATGCTTATTTGTCCATTGGTGAGCGGTATCTCAAGCGACGATCCGATGATGGACGTCGGGGTCTCGACGAACAGCGGATTTTCCTCGAACTGGACCGTCACCTGTCGAGGTCGCTGGAAGAGTGTATCGGGGCGCGCGAAGTTGACCCGACCGAGATCGTAATCAACGGAATAGTCGCTGCCCCGAGCGAGCAGCACGTTATCGACCAGGATGCGTTCGGAGTTGGGTCGCACCTGAACAGCGCCGAGTGAAAGGGTACCGTTCGTACCGTTACTCTGAGCCTGATAGCGCAGGCGCAGATGATAAACCGCACTCGGTCGCTGCGACGTGATCAGATAGTCCGCAGGAGTCGTGTAGACCGTGTCGTTGTGGGGATTGCCCGCGCCCGCAAGACCGGTGCTCGCGAATGGTTTAACGGATGGAAATATGAGAAATTGATCGCGGATGGTCGACGTGCCGAAGGCACCGACGCCGAGTGCGAAGTCAGGGTCCGTTGGTCTTGGCCAGAGGCGATTCTCGACGTCGAAAGTCGAGCTGTTGGTCGGCTGAGCAATACCAAACAGCTGGAGATATGTCGCAGCGTTGCCCGCGACCGGTTTCTCCTGATCCGTAGCGTTTCCTGTTACGACCTTGACTGATACACTCTGCCGCACCACGTCACTGCCACCAAGTCGATATACCGATCGAATTTCTCGACGAAACGCGGGGTCGGTCGGTTGCACATTCGGATCCCACAGGAGATTCGCGAACTGATCGCGGTTGGAAGTATACTCCAGATCCGGAGTACCACCTGTCGAGACGTAGGTCGTTTCGACGCCGTTGATGCGGACCTTGTACGCTACAACGAGTCGTTCGTTGTTAAGCGAGAGCGGTCTAACCAGGGCGATCCAGAGGCGCGACGGGTCTGCGTAGTAATCCACGCCTTCGCGAAGATATTCGTAAACCTGACCCTTTTGAGAACGCGGATCACCAAGAATACGGAACTGGGGGCCATTTGGATTGGGAGGTTGCCCACCGATGAGCAGGCGATACACGAACAGCTTGACCGGTCGAAGCGTATCGGGAAGCGCAGCCGCAAGCCGACTCATCTGTTGCCGATTGAGAATGTCGATGTTCGGATATCCGGCGAACAACTTCGGATCGACGGTGAAGAAGAAGCGACGCGGCTCGAACTGATAATCACGCGGCTCGAACTGATAATCTTCGACCGTGCGATCCACCGCCTGCAGTACGTGATCTCCAACCGTAAAGACTCTATCGCGAACGACATTGCCCTTCTGCTGTGCTATGATGCTGCGGAGTTTGATTCCCTCACCGAGATTGGCGATTGCCTGAACGCCGTAGTTGCCGCTCGGAATTGCTGCGGTAATGAACCTCGAAGGTGGCGGTTGGAACGTGACGTTGCCGACTTCCAGTTTTTCCAGGAATTCGCTCGGCTTCCCTTCGAACGCGATTGATATCGTGTTGGAAGCATCGAATTCGCGCTGGGAGTCGTAGTCGACGTTCACGTGGACGCGATCGGCTACGACACCGGCGGACCTGAGCGCGTACTGAAAGTCGAGCGTTGGCTCGAAATTGGACCGGCAGGTGTTGGCGGTCAGGAAATACGTGACGCCTCGACAGCGGTTGGTCTCATCCTTCTCGTTCCTGAATTCGAGGCGGGAGTCGACCTGAATGCCCAGGTCGGCATAATCCCCGAACAGCCCTTGGTCAGTTGACGGACTTCGCGGCTTCCGCTGCTGCGCGTCCTGGGCGGAGAGGGGTTGGGGGAGGCCTGATGCAAAGCTCTGGGCGGCGACCTGCCCCCAGACGGATTCGAGTATCGAACGACTGTTCAGTTGGAAGGCTGTGGCACGGGCGGCCTGAATCTGGGCCTCCGCTTCGCGATACAGGGCTGCGTCGGCGCGGGTCTGGAGAGCCGGTAGGCGAAGCGGGAGGGTATCCGTGCCGATCCGGACGCGAAGGCGTGACGGACTGCGCGTCGTTGTGTCTTTTACTTGCGCGCTAAGCGGCGTCGCAAACGCGGAAGCCAGTGCGAAAAGCAAGGCAGCAGCGCGTGCGAGGAACAGGGCCGATGCCCTGATCCGACGCGCGTCCCGTGACCCAGGGGACGCGTGCTCTCTCCGGTGCTCAAGCGAATGGAGCCCGGGGGAGACCCACCCTGTAAATTTCACCTCGTGAAGATACTCTCCAGATACGTCCTCAAGGAGCACCTGGGGCCTCTCACATTCGCGCTCACCGCCCTGACTTCGCTGCTACTTCTGAACTACATCGCGAAGCAATTTGCGAATCTGGTGGGCAAGGGGATTCCATGGTCTGCGGTAGCGGAGTTCTTTGTTCTCTCGATTCCCTTCACAGTAGCTCTGACGCTCCCGATGGCGGTCCTTGTGGCGACGCTGCACGCTTTCAGCCGAATGGCGTCCGAGAATGAGATAACGGCGCTAAAGGCGAGCGGAGTCAGCCTTAGCAAGTTGATGACTCCGGTCCTGATTGCCGCGGCGGGTGTCACTGTATTCATGATCATCTTCAACGATCAGATACTGCCCCGGACGAATCACCAGCTTGCGGTGCTTCAGTCCGACATCGCACAGAAGAAGCCCACGTTCGCGCTGCGCGAACAGGTAATCAACGAAGTGAGTCCGGGAAAGCTTTTTCTCCGTGCCAACCGACTGGACGAAGAGTCCAATCTCATGCGTGGCGTGACGATTTACGATATGAGCGACCCGACTCGGCAGAGAACGATCTATGCGGACAGCGGCAACATGGCTCTCGCTCGTAATCAAAGCGACCTGTTGATGACGCTATACCATGGGAGCATGCAGGATGTGCCGGTCACGAATCCTGGTCAGTTGCAGCGGCTGTTTTTCAACGTCGATCTGATAACTGTCAAAGGCGTGGCGAACCAATTTCAGAAATCGGGTGAGGATCAGACCAAGGGGAACCGCGAGATGTCGGTCTGCGAGATGCAGCGCGAGGTCATGCGTAACCGTGCGGAATACATGGCAGCGCGGAACGACTTCCTGCACGGATTGCAGGCCGCACGCGAAAAGGGTGTGAAGTTGATGCCGGATCTCTACACCACCGACACGAGACTTCCCTCCAGAGTGTCACTTGGCGGCCTTTACTGTGGGCTGCTACGCAAAATTGAGGTACAGAAGCTTGGTGCGCAGGCTGCGCCGCCAGCGCCAGCGCCAGCGCTGCAGAAGCCGGCACCGGGCCGGATCACCGCGGCTGGTGACGCGACGCCATCGGCGTTGACGACGCCGACCACGCTTGAAGTTTCGCGGATTCGTCTGGCGGACGCACGGATGCGGATCGACGGGGATGAGATTGAGATTCACAAGAAGTTCGCACTAGCTGTTGCGTGCTTCGTATTCGTGATGCTTGGAGCACCCATAGCGCTGCGCTTTCCGCGGGGTGGCGTGGGCCTGACGCTCGGCGTAAGTCTCTTCGTGTTTGCACTCTATTACATCGGCCTTACTGCCGGGGCGGCGGCGGCGTCGGCGGGATTGCTTCCACCGTATATCGCGATGTGGGCCGCCAATGTGATCTTTGCCCTTGTCGCCATCATTATGTTGTTGCGCATGGGCAAGGAAGGGAGTACAGCGCGTGGTGGAAACATGACGGAAGCCTGGTCGAATTTGAAATCATGGATGGCTGGTCTGTTGCGTGGAGCGCACCTGTTGCCGGAGCGCAGAAGCGAAACATGAATCTGAATCGGATAGTCAACCCACTCGATCGCTATGTGTTCAGCGAGTTCTGGCGCATATTCCTGACGACTGCACTTGGATTTCCCGTACTCCTGATTGTCATCGACATCACGGACAATCTCAACACGTACCTGCAGCGCGGACTCCCCAAGTCTCAGCTTGCGCTCAGCTATCTGTACTTCCTGCCGGATTCGATGTTCATGATTCTTCCGGCGGCGGTTCTGTTTGCAACGGTGTTTTCGATCGGCTCGATGACGCGACACTCCGAGATCACCGCAGCGAAGGCGTCGGGGATTTCATTCTATCGTTTCATCGCTCCCATTTTTGCGGGGGCGATCTTCGCTGTGGCGCTTGGATTGGTGCTCGGTGAGTGGGCACCACACACCAACAAGCGTCGCCTGGAGTTGCTGGAGACGCAGCGTTTTGCAAGCAACTCCGACAGGTTCAATTTTGCTTACGCCGGAGATGCGGGTCGGGTTTACAAGATCGGCGGATTGCATCTTGCGACCAAAAAGGCGGATGGGATAGACATCGAGCGGAGGGGGAGCGGGCCGGATTATCCCTCCTATGTCGCAACAGCAGGCGCGGCGGCATACACGCCGAGAGGGTGGGTGCTGGGTCGCGGCACCATGCACATCATTACTGGCGACGCCTCCGATATAACGTTTACATTCGATTCGTTATACGACAAGCAATTCATAGAGAAACCTGAGGAGTTGACTGCGTCGGCCAGGTCTCCGCAGGAGATGGACTACGCCGAGTTAGGACGGTTCATCAAGGCGATGGAACGGTCTGGTACCGATGTCAATAAATGGCGGGTCGAGCGGATGCTGAAGATCGCCATTCCAGTCACAAGCCTGGTAATTCTGCTTTTCGGCGCGCCGCTTGCAACCAGCACTCAGCGGGGTGGGACTGCATATGGCGTGGGCATAAGCCTGGCGACTACTGTTGTCTTTCTCATGCTGATTCAACTGACAAAGGCCGTGGGGGGAAAGGGTCTCATATCCCCGGAGCTAGCCGCATGGCTGCCGAGCATTCTATTTGGGGTAATTGGATTGACGCTATTCGCGCGTGTGCGTACCTGAGTGCGGATAATAGACAAGGTTGCCGGGCCGTTTTCGCGCATAGGTGAGCGTGGCTATTTCGCGGCCGACATCGTTCGCGCGTTGCCGGATTGGCGAACATATGGCCGTGAGACGGTCCGGCAGATGCGGAACGTCGGCGTGGATTCTGTCCCGCTCACAATCATTGTCGCTGCATTCATCGGAGCCGTAACTGCGTTCCAGACGCGGTATCAGCTGTTTGGCGGCGTGCAGCTTTCGGTGGTCGGACTGATCTCCAGACAGTCCATAATTCTGGAACTGGGTCCGCTTCTGACGGCGCTTGTGCTTACCGGACGGGTTGGCGCCCGTATCACTGCCGAGCTTGGCACGATGCGAGTGACGGAGCAGATCGACGCGCTTGAGACGTTGGCGTATGATCCGATTGCGTATCTGGTCGTGCCGCGAGTATTGGCGGCGATCATAATGCTGCCGATTCTGACGGTATTTGCGGATGCGGTTGGTGTTGGGATGGCATTTCTGACTTCGATCGTCGCAACGGACATCCTGCCGTCGGATTTCATGGCCGGACTCCAACTCGCGTTCGCGCCGTTTCAGATTGTGTACTCACTTATCAAAGCGACCGTATTCGGTGCTGCAATCGCGTTCTTCTGCTCTTATGAGGGATACAATGCGAGTGCTGGCGCCGAGGGTGTTGGGCGGAGCACCGCCACCGCAGTTGTCATTACATCAGTAGCGATACTGGTCCTGGATGCTGTTACCGCGCTGCTTCTGGCGCCATACCTGCAAGCCTGAGCTGAACTGAGATCATGAGAAAAACTCGCGACGATATTCTTGTCGGTGTGGTAATCATACTGGGACTTCTGACCGCCATAGTCGGATCGCTGTGGCTTGCGCGTGGCGGCCTGTCGAAAGGATACCCGATTTACGCCAAGTTTGCGTGGGGTGCGGGTCTCAAGACAGGTGCTCCAGTGTGGGTGAGCGGCGCCGCCGTTGGATACGTAGCTGACGTGAACTTTGAACCGGATGGCACGCTTCTCACACAGTTGAGAATCACGAGCAGTCAACCGATTCCAAAGGAGAGTCCGGCGTCGGTCGTGCCGAACGGAATCTTTGGCGACGTGGCGGTGAATTTCACGCCCAAGGCCACGGGAGCGAAATACGTCGAGGGTGACACCGTGGTGAGCGGGCCTGCATCAGCCGGTATAGCGCAACTAACGGCCAAGGCGGACTCGATAACGACGTCTGTCGCTGCGCTGACAAGTGCGATGAACAAGGAACTCGTCGCTGGCGGTGGCCTTGCGGACCTGCGAATGACACTAGCGGGCACCAACAAGCTGATTGGTCAGCTGAGCGCGATTGCGGCTACGCAATCGACGCAGCTCACGGAAACGATGACGTCGCTCCGCCGCGCGACTTCGTCGATCGATTCCGTGAAGATCGATTCGACGCTGTCCAATCTTCGCACAGCCAGTGGCAACATGACTTCGTTGACGAGGTCTCTGGATTCAACAGGGCGCGCGCTGAATCAGATCGTGGCGAAGGTTGACAGTGGAAATGGATCGGCGGCGAAGTTGCTCAACGATCCCGCACTGTTCAACGACATGCATGCGCTGCTCGGCCGGATGGACAGTCTGGTCGCGGATATCAAGAAGAATCCGAAACGTTACATCAATGTGAAGGTGTTCTAGGACTGAGGTAGTCGGCGCGGCAGGTCATCCCGCCGAATGGCGGGCTGACCGCACCATCAACGACAATGCGCCGGTACGGAGTTCCGTACCGGCGCATTGTTGCATTACTTGACCAGATCGCTACTTAGAAGCTGTAGCGGAGGGAAAGCTGCATCTGGTAGTTCGACTCGATGTTCGCGAAGTTGAACTTCGGCTGTGCGCCTGGCGTGAACTGGTACAGAGGCTGCGTCTCGTTTGCGCTGCCCTTGATCAGAGATCCGGTCTTGTTGACGAGCGTGTTTCCGCCGTAGAGAAGTGTCACGTCGGAATAGGTGAAGGCCTGCTGACCCCAGTTCTTGTTAACGAGGTTGAGGAAGTTGAACACGTCGAGCTGGAGCGAGACGTGCTGTCCATTGAACGTCGGCAGCGACTGACGCAGTGAGACGTTCATCACGTTCGCCCACGGAGCGCTGCAGCTGTTGCGCTTCATGATCGAACCGCGCTGATCCTTGAGGCAAGGCGTGCTGTTGATGAAATCGTTGAACGCCTGCGCTTCCTGGGCCGCGGTGTACTTCACCGTGGTCCCACTCTTGATGTCAGCGAACTGAATCTCATTCGGATCCGTTGCATCCTTGGGGATGTAGATCGGATCGTTGCTGTAGTTGCCATCGCCGTTCATGTCGCTGTAGTTGATGTAGTCGAACGGAGAGCCCGAGCTACCGATGTACGTGAGCGACAGATCCGTTTTGGTCCTGAAACTGTACGAACCCTGCGCGACGATCCTGTGCGGCTGGTTGAAGTCAGACGTCGACAGCGCGGTGCTGGACTCGTCGCCGGCCCAGCGACGGCCGTACGCGTAGTTGGATGCCGCGGTGCTCGAGGTGAGCGCCTGGACGTCCTTCGCGTTGGTATACGTGTAGAATATCGAGCCGCTCCAGTTGGTCAGGAAGCGACGCTGGAGTCCGGCGGTGAGGCTGTATGAACGATCCTTGTTCTGATTGGACACGTCATACACTGCGTTACGGCCTGCCACCTTGAGCACCGGGGCGGATGGCTGCGGCCCGTACATGACGCGGCCGTGTTCATCAACCCCCTGCGGGCCGGCGAGTGCGATGTTCTGATAAAACGGAGCGTAGATCGCGTGCGAGTAAAGACCCTCGAACGTTGCGATCAGGCCATCGCCGATTGCGTGATCGTAACCGAGAGATGCACGCAGATCCTGCGGGAAGCGGAGATCCTTCTGCAGGAGATCGATCTCGCCGCCAAGTGCTGGCGTCTTGGAACCGCACGACGTCGGCGGAGTCTTGACGGTGGCGGCGTTAAACGTTGGGAGCACATCCTTGGAAGTGCACGTGAGCAGCGCAACGCCGGTCAGGCCGGAGTTCTGGAAGGCGTTACCGAGCCATACATATGCCGGGTGTCCGACAAAGGAGCCGATGCCACCGCGGAGCTGATTGCGCTGATTTCCGGTCACGTCCCAGTTGAAGCCGATACGCGGCGAGTACTGGATGTTGCCCGACGGAATATCGGCGGTATTGCGGCCAAACTGCGTCAGAATCGTTGGATTCGTCGGCGGCGTGTCGGTGAAGCGAGGGACATCGAGACGCAGGCCGTAAGTCAGGCTGAAACGATCGGTAAGATTCCAGTTGTCCTGAGCATAGGCAGAGTAATTCTGTGCCTTGAAGCGAACCGCGCCGTCTCCGGTAACCGGAACGCCAACGATGTAGCCGTTCGGCCTGCCTGCTTCGAGCGAATCGAGATTGCCGAAGGTCCATACACCGGCCGAAGCCTGCGCGTAGAGGTTTCGCACCTCGAAGAGCGTTCCCTGCGCACCGAATGTGATGCTGTGAGAGCCGACTGGATACGTGAAGTTATCCGTCAATTCGGTGATGTTCTGATCCAGCGAGTTGCCCTGCGAGTACCGCTCGGTCCCGCCAACGAGGCTGGCCTCACCCGGCGCGACCGCAGTCACCATTGGGAAACGTCCGCCGACGCCAGGGCGGTTGTCGCGAATATTGGTGATACCGACGAGGAACTCGTTGTATGCACCGTTATCGAAGTTGGTTCTGAACTGGCCGCCGACATTGTTCTTCGTGGACAGATACTGATACTGATACGAAGTCAGCGGGAAACTCGGAAGACTTCCGGTCGACCCACGCGAGAAGGCGTCAGACTGCGCCGAGCCGTAGTTGTCGCGAAGGACGAGTGTCGAGTTCCATGGGAGATGGAAGTCGAGACGACCGAAGAAGTTGGTCAGTGGGTGCTTGTTGGTAACCTGACCCGCTCCGCCGGGGTTGATTCCGACATTCTTCAAATCGTTCGAGAAACGGTCGAGTGTCGCCTGGGAAAGATTGCTTCCCGGAGCTCCGAGATAGAAACCGGTCGCTGGCGTGCTCTGCTGCTGCCACTCAGGGTTGATGAAATAGAAGACCTTGTCCTTGACGATCGGTCCGCCCATCGTGAAGCCATACTGCGACTGACTGTAGTCGTTGATGTATGGCTGAGAGCGCGTAAATGACTGATTGCGGCCGACATAGTACGCCGAACCGTGAAGATCATTCGTGCCGCTCTTGGTCACGGCATTCACGAGAAGACCGACGAAGTTGCCCTGGCGAACATCGAACGGTGTGAGAAGAATCTGGTATTCCTTCACCGACTCGATACCGATCGACTTGCCGCCTGCCTGTCCGCCAGGCTGGCCCGTAGAGCCCAGTCCGAAGAGGTCGGTTTCACCCGTACCGTCGATCTGGATCTGGTTGTAGCGATTGTTGACGCCGCCGGCCGAGAGACCGGCCGCGATGCCCGTGCCGCTCTTGAGCGTGGTGGAAACCTGCGGAACCAGCGTCACGAAGTCGGTGAAGTTACGATCGAGGCTGGGCAGCCTGCGCAGCGACGAGTCGGAGATGGTTGTGACAACACCGGTATGAGTAGGCGTGATCACCGTACCCGATGCCTGGCTCGATACGTTGACCGCAGTGAGCGTCGTGGTCTGCTCATTCATGCTCAGGTCAATTCGTCTTACCTGACCAAGCTGGATCGTTACGCCAGTCTTTTCCGCCGGCTGAAAGCCGATGCGTCGCACGGTTATGGTGTATGGTCCACCGACTTCCAGCCCGGAAATCGTGTAGAGCCCATTAGTACGGGTTATGCTTCCGGCGCGGGCGCCAGTTGCAGTGTTAATGATCTGAACCTGGGCCGATTCAATGCCGACGCCAGACGCATTAGTGACTACGCCCGAAACGCCGCCTGTCGTGATGCCTTGCGCGGTGGCACGCGAGGCACTCACGGTGAAAAGCGTGACCAGTGCGGCGAAGGCGAGGGACCAACTACGCTTGAACATGCAGTCTCTCTGATTAAGGAAATGTAAATTCTACAGGTGAACGGAGATTTTGGGCAGTAGGAAATTGCAACGGCTTTGCAACACCTTATCGAACGGATGTTCGATTTATCCACGGATAAAACAGCAAGCCCGAAAAGATCACCGCGAATATCGCGAGGGTCGGATTACGTGCCGTGGCATCGGCTAGTGCGCTCCCGAGGAGATACAGGATCGCCAATACAAAAATAATTGGGGCGATTGGGTAGCCGAATGCTCTAACAGCCGGGTTGTAGCCAGCCTTTTTCTTCCGGAGCGGGAAAATCGCCGCCACCCCGAGCGCATAGAAGGGAATAATCGCTGTCACAAACGTGTCAGCGAGTTGTTCGAACGTTCGAAGCATCACAAATACGACGCCAAGAGCCGTCGCGAGGAGAATCGCAGCGCCAGGCGTCTGAAAGCGGGGCTGGACCTTGCCCAACTGTTTGAACAAAAGCCCGTCTGTCGCCATCGCGAAAAGGATTCTGGGCCCGGTCAGCATGGAGCCGGCTAACGTGCCAAGAGCGGATATCATGACGATGACGCCGACGGCCACAACGCCAGGCTCGCCAACGAGCTTCTGGGCTACGTCCGCTGCGACCAGCTTGGACTGCCGCATCTCACCAATCGACAAGACCGACAGGTATGCGATGTTGGCGAGCAGGTACAGTGCGATCACGGCCAACGTACCGTAGATCAGGACCTTCGGAAGATTCCGTTCCGGGTCGATCACTTCGCCACCTACAAAACTGACGTCGGCCCAACCATCGTAAACCCAGAGAACAGATGTCAGGGCAAGAGCGAACGCTACGAAGCCATAGCTCCCCGCAGGGGCCAGAGGGGTGAAGTGTCCTCCAGTATGAGGTAGCGCCGAGAGCGCGATGATTTCGATCCCGAGCAAACCGGCGCACTTGAGGACCGTAAGCCCGTTCTGAACGAGTGTACCCCATTTAACGCCGACATAATTCAGGATGCCCATGATCGCTATCGAAATCGCAGCGATGTAGTGGACCCACTGATTGTATGGTGCGACCGACGGATTATTGCCGAGTGAGCGCAGCAGGTATTCGGCAAATGTGGTTCCAATCGCGCCGAGCGCCGCCGCACGAATGATGACCAGCTCGGCCCATCCAAAGAGAAATGCGGGAATGCGTCCCCAACCTTCTCTTATGTAGACGTAGATACCGCCCGTTTCCGGGTAAGCACTGGCTATTTCCGCCAGAGTCAGCGCGCCACAGAGTGCCACGAGGCCGCCAAAAACCCAGAGCGAGAGCATCGGCAGTGGTCCGGGGAGCCTGTCAGCAATACCCGCTGGGGAGCGGAAAATCCCGGATCCGACGGTGGATCCGACCAGAACTGCTACGGCGCTCCAGAGGCCGATTCGACGCGGCAATGCGGAAGGCATCAACAACGGTACTGCAACGACAGTGGGATGGCGAGTAGGTTTACAGTCTGAAATGGAGCTTCATCGCGCCCTGTTCTGGGCTTGTCTCGTTATTACCGTCATCGCCGAGCTGCTGATCCTGCGGTCGGCGTTTTTTCCGCCGACCGACATGGTGCCGGCTGACAACATGCCACGGTCACCGCGAATTGTTGAGATGATCTGGGGGGTGCTGCCGGCAATTGCGTTGGCGGCGATCTTCTGGGCTGCCTGGAGGTCGCTGTGAGCGAGCGCTCTGCGCCTTTGGGTTCTACCGGAGACCGACTCGCGGGCCTTCGACGGCTGGGATATGTGGCGACTATCCTCGCGTTCGCGCAGATCATGTTCGGCGCGATTGTCCGGATCACCGGGTCCGGGATGGGTTGCGGTGATCACTGGCCGACGTGTCAGGGGTATCTGTTCCCTCCCCTGCAGCGGCCTGACCTGATCATCGAAGTAACGCACCGCTATCTCGCTGCCACCGTCACAATCGCCATACTCGCTCTACTGGTGCTGGCGTGCATCCGTCGGGCCGATCCGGCAGTGGGCGGAAGGGGCGGCGTTCTACGCTCCGCGATCCTCGCGACCCTCCTGGTAGTGACCGCAGCGATATTTGGCGGGGTCACGGTGAAGTTGTCACTGAATCCGTACGTGATTGTGACGCATCTCGCGATCGCGATGACGCTTCTCGCGGTCCTTTCGGTCGCCGTGCTACGGGCCGGTGGTTGGGGATTCGATGGAATCAGCTCAGCGTCGGCGAAGACATATCGCGGCGCGAGAGCGGCCGTTGTGCTCGTATTTGTAATTCTGATATTCGGAGCTTTGACGGCTAATATCGCTGGCGCGAATATTTCGTGTCAGGGGTTCCCGTGGTGTAGTTCGGCGCTTGTAACCGGGCCACCACTTTACATACAGGTGACCCACAGGGTTCTTGCCTTTCTTCTCCTCTTCCACATGATCGTGCTGCCTGTCGCGATCCGTCGCCGACGTGAGTCGGTGCGGGTGCAGCAGGCAGCGTGGTTCGCGCTCGGAGCGGTCATCCTGCAGATGATTGTCGCGGCGGGAATGGTCGAATTGCAACTGCCGCCGGCGTGGCGTTCCCTGCACCAGGCGGTAGGCACGCTCGTATGGCTATCTGTCTTTACGTTTGCGGTGCTCGCACGCTACTCTCAGCCGACGCATCCGCGCATGGCTAACGCGTGAGTACCGGCAACGATGTGAGTGCGGAGTCGGTTCTTGCGGCGGACAGGCGGCACTCGTTCGCTGCAGATCTTGTTACGCTTACCAAGCCTCGGATAATATCGCTACTGCTCGTCACGACTGTGGCGGCGATGTACGTCGCTGGGACACCGAGTCTATCTCTCGTTGTCACGGTGTTCGTCGGTGGCTACCTGATGGCAGGTGGTGCCCACGCGCTGAACATGTATCTGGACCAGGATATCGACGCGCACATGCCGAGGACGAAGTTGCGTCCGCTACCAAGTGGGCGGATGTCACCGCGCGCGGTTCTCGCGTTCGGGGTTCTGCTTGCGACTGCTTCGACGTTTCTGTTGGCGCGTTTCGCAAACGTGCTGACCGCGGCGCTGGCGCTGGTCGGCTTTTACGGATATGTCTTTCTCTACACGCGCTGGCTCAAGCGCAAGACGCCGCAGAACATTGTAATCGGAGGTGCGGCCGGGGCGATTCCGCCGTTGGTAGGTTATGCCGCGGTGAGCGGTTCGCTGGACGTTACGGCGTGGACACTATTTCTGATCATCTTCTACTGGACTCCGCCGCACTTCTGGGCACTCGCATTGCTCAAGCAACGTGATTATGGCGCAGCAGGTGTTCCCATGGCGCCGCTGATCTGGGGAGAACGGCACACGCAGGATCAGATGCTCTGGTACCTTGGCATAATGGTCTCGCTTTCGGTACTCCCGTTCTGCATCGGTTCGTTCGGGCTTTTCTATCTGATCAGCGCGCTCGTTGTCGCGGCTCCACTGGCCTACGGCGTGTTGAAGCTGCGCTTGCAAACGGGTGACTCGCGGAAGACCGCGCGGTTCGTGTTCATGTATTCGCTGCTATACCTCGCACTATTGTATGTCGCGATGGTCGTGGATCTGCACGCCTTCAGATAGTGGCACAGTCGACGCCAACCTCCCGTAGAGCGAACGGCATGACCGGGAAGGAGCGTGAGCGCGTCTCTCCCAAAGCCCTGGCCCGACTATTTCCCAGAGTAAAGCCGTATCTGGGGCATCTGGCGATTGCGACAGTCTGCCTGCTCGCCGCCAGCGCGGCTGGGCTTGCATTCCCTGCAATCGTTGCTGTGCTGCTCGACACTGCATTCCAGCACGGCAATTCAAGGCTGCTCAACGAGATCGCGATCGGACTGCTGTTGCTGTTCGCAGTTCAGGCTTCGCTGAACATGGTGCAGGTGTATCTCCTTACCGCGACTTCAGAGCGCGTCATCGCGAAGTTGCGCACGGATCTGTTCGGGCATCTTGTTCATCTTTCGCCGGGGTTCTTCACTGATCGACGCACTGGTGAACTGACAAGCCGTCTGGGATCTGACACGAGCGTCCTGCAGACCGTACTCAGCACGAACCTGTCCGAGTTCACGCGTCAGTCGATCTTTCTTATCGGTGCGCTGGTTATGCTCACCATCAAGCAGCCGGCGCTCACGGGAACAACGCTCGCAGTGGCGCCGCTGGTCGTTGGCGCCGCGTTTCTCTTCGGGAGAATGCTGCGTCGTGCGAGTACGGGCGTGCAGGACATGATTGCAGAGGCCTCGGGTACTGCCGATGAGGCATTCGCGCAGATCCGGATGGTGCAGAGCTTCACGGCTGAAAAGGAAGAGAGCCGCAAGTACGATCTGCACCTGTTCGACGTCGTCCGGGCTGCGGTGGCACGCGCCAAGATTCGCGGTGTGTTTTTTGGTGCGCTGACGTTCTTCGGGTTCAGTGGAGTAGTCGTCGTTTTGTGGGAAGGCGGCCGGCTTGTGCTGGCAGGTGAGTTAACTGCCGGCGCACTCGTGTCGTTCCTGCTGTATGCCATGTATGTCGCGGGTGCAATCGCGTCGCTCGCGTCACTATTCGGGGCATATCAGGAAGCGACGGGTGCAGCACAGCGCATATTCGAGCTGCTCGACATGACACCAACTGTAGTGGATCCTCCGAATCCGATTGCGCTTCCGCGCCCGCGGCGTGGCGCAGTGTCGATGGAGCACGTTTACTTCAAGTACCAGGAGGAGCTGCCGGAGGCGCTGCACGATGTATCGTTGCAGATCGACTCCGGAGAAATCCTTGCGTTGGTCGGGCCCAGCGGTGCTGGCAAGACCACGATCGCGTCGCTGCTACCGCGATTCTGGGACGTGACCGGTGGTCGGATTACGTTCGACGGCATCGATGTTCGCGATCTGTCCTTGCGCGATCTGCGTGAGTCGATTGGTGTTGTGCCACAGGAACCAACGCTGTTCAGCGGTACAGTGCGGAGCAACATCGCGTACGCAATTGCTGGTACATCGGAATCGGTGTCGGACGATGCAATTGAAGCAGCCGGACTTGCAGCGAATGCACACGAATTCATCGTACGACTGCCACAGGGCTACGACACGCCGGTAGGTGAACGTGGAGTCAAGCTCTCGGGCGGCCAACGCCAGCGTCTCGCAATTGCCCGCGTGTTTCTCAAGAACCCTGCGTTCGTGATCCTTGACGAGGCGACGTCGAGCCTCGACTCCGAAAGCGAACGGCTTGTCGAGGAAGCAATGGAAGAACTGCTTCGCGGCCGGTCGACGCTGATCATCGCACATCGGTTGTCAACCGTACTGCGCGCCGATCGCGTCGTCGTGCTGGAACATGGGCGAGTTGTCGAAACGGGCCGGCACGCGGACTTGCTGGACGCAGAAGGGACTTACGCCAAGCTGTATCGCGGTCAGTTTCGCGCTGGCGACCGAGTAGCGTTGGAGCAGCTGTAAAGACGCTGGTATCGCGCTAAAATTCGCGCAACATCGGCCGGGTTAGTGAAACGCCAAGTCGACGGTCGCGGTCCCATTTGACGTAACGGTCACCGTACCATCAGCAGTTCCGAGCATGGGGTGCCAGACGCGAATGTGGTGAAGCCCTGGTGGGACGCCTTCAATGGTGAAATTGCCTTTGGAGTCCGTCGTCGCGAAGTAGGGTTGATCAAGCACGACGACCCATGCACGAGACATCGGTCGACTCTCCACGGAAAATTCGAGTACATGCGGCGTGCGCAGCAGCTTGTCGTACGGAATGACCTGACCATCATCCGTAAACGGCGCGAGCGCCAGAGTATCGCCGCTCGAAACTTCGGTGACAAATGCGCGCTCTGCGAGCGGATCGTAGTTCACGACATTGAGCGTACCCCCAGCAACGACGACTTGCACCTGTGGATCCCACGCGCAGTCGTTGTTCGTGAGCTGGAATCGACGGTTCAGCGGAAGCGCCTCGCCCTGGCGCACGTCTGTGAGCCAGACGACTGCGCCAGCCAGGTTGCCATTGCTTCGCGACAGAAAATTAAGGATCAAAGGCTTGCCGCAGCCGTTCTGATCGGCAGGAATCTGAATCAGAGTGTCGGTTGCCGGTGTCCCGGTGAACCGAACAGTTCCAGTAACCTTGCCTGCGTTGGATATCTCGACCTCTCTATACGCAATCGAAGACGGAATGACGACCTGGGCCCGCCTTGCCGCCCCGACCGTGTCGCCAACGGCCTGAGCGGAACTCTTGTCACGCCCGGAGCACGCGGCGGCGAGCGCCAGAGCGAAGATGAGGGTGGGATGTCTGTAAAGGTGCATTCGCGCCGATTGCCGCACTGAAGAGGTGGAGTCTGCTAATTTATGCAGCGTGAGAGCGACAATGACCTGGGGACGCAGAATCGAAATTCTGGACATATTCGCATTCGCGGCGGTGATGGCGACCGTCGGGTGCGCCTCGGTCCGGGGTGGACCGACGGTCTCGAGTTCGGAATTCTGGGGATTCACAGCACCGTGGGATCCGCGTAGCGAGACAAGTGCTCGCACGCACGATGCGCAACTCGATGTTATCGTCTCGGGATTCATCACGCTGGATAGCGCAACCTTCCAGCCACGGGAACTGTTCGGCGACCCACTTATGAAGAGTAACCCTGGGAATCGCCGGCGAATGGCACTCCTGACTTCCTACGAAGGGAACCGATTCCATCCTGAGACAATCCGCGCACTCGCAAGCGATGCGACTGCGCTTGGACAGACAGCACATCAAGCCGCGACCTTAATGGGAGAGGCGGGTTACCGCGGACTGATCCTGGATTTTGAAGGACTCACCCCCGATGACCTGCGCGCACTCCTCGCTGTCAGTTCGGCGTTTGTCGATTCCGCTCGTGCGCATGGAGTATCTCCTGCCGGCATGGCGATTCCAGCCACGGACACGGCAGCGTATCCCGGGCGACCGCTGCTCGGCGCGGTCGATTTTCTGGTCGTGATGCTGTACGATCAGCACTGGGCAACATCGACACCTGGCCCGATCGCATCGCCTGATTGGGCAACACGCGCGATCGGGCTTCGCGCCGCAGATATCGGGAGTTCGCGCGTCGTAGCAGCCTTCCCAACATATGGGTATCAATGGCGCTCAGACAGCGCCACTGCAGTGGTGTCGTTTGCCCAATCGGAGCAAATAGCGCAAGACGCACACGTGGCGCTCCAGCGTGACCCTTCGTCCAACACGCTACATGCGACCGCCAACGGCTGGACCATCTGGGTGAGCGACGCGGTTCTTCTCGATTCACTGGTCCGCGGCGCACGCCGAGCGGGGATTACCAAGATCGCCTTGTGGCGGCTCGGGCTCGAAGATCCGCGGATCTGGACCGACGTGGTGCGATGAGTGCCGGGATGATCGGCACGCCGGTCGTCAGACTATAAACAGATCCTGCTGAATATTGATCGGGGTAATCAGGACCGAACCATCCTGAATGAACCCGTTTACCTCGCTCCGCATCCCGACCTGGCCCGGAATGTAGATCCCAGGCTCGATCGAAAATGCAATCCCGGGCAGCAGGGTGCGAACGTCACGTGACTCGAGATTGTCGATATTGGGTCCCGAACCGTGGATCTCTCGCGAATCGATCGAGTGACCGGTTCTGTGAGTGAAGTATTGTCCGAAGCCGCGCTCCGCGATGTAGTTTCGCGCGGCGTCATCTGCCTCCCCACCGGTCACGGGCTTGCCGGTTTCCACGTGGTCGCGCAGAACCTTGATCGCAGCGTCACGTGCGCCGCGCACTGTCTCCCAGATTACGATGTTTTCGGAGCTCGCAGGACCGAGCGACCCCATCCAGGTCTGATCTGCAAAAACGCCACCGGGTTCATGCGCCCAGAGATCGATGAGGATGATGTCACCGTCGTTTATCAATGCAGATGCTTCCTTCGTTGGCTCGTAGTGCGGGTTCGCAGCATTCAGACCCACGGACACATTCGGGCCGTGATCTGTGAGAAGATTGGCCTCGGCGAATTCCTCGCGCATGAGCATCATCAGCTCGTACTCGCTGATCGGCTTGCGAGCGCGCGCTCGCTCTCCAGCGAGTGCCATGGCGTTGTGCGCGATTCTCGCCAGGTGCTCTGCTGCGCGTTTATGCGAGGCAAGATTCCCGGGCGTCCAGACAGCATAGATCCGCGTGACCAGGTCCGCTGACGTGACAACTTTGGCTCCAGCATCGCGGACCATTTCCACGACACCAGCGGGGACTCGGTCGAGGTATGGAACGGCATCGCCCGGCGAGTATTCCATCGCGACCGTCTTCCCGCGCACCGTGTCAGCCAGATACTTCTCGAGATCCCGCCAGCTGCTGTAGACGCGCTTGGGCCAATCGGATGGCCACCGATCCCAGGGGCCCTGCTCAATCGCGTGGGTGATCGCTACCGGATTTCCCTCGCGCGGGATGTAGCAGAAGTATCTGCGCGTCACCATGCCAGAGATGCCAACGACGCCGGCGGCAATCGGGTTTATGCCGTGGAAGTCATAAAGCAACCAACCGTCGACGCCAGCATCCGCGATAGCGCGTCGAATTCCGCCAAGTTCAGAAGGAGAGAGCATTATCGGCCAGCCTTCGTTCAGGTAAGAGTAAGGAGAGAGAGCAACTCGTTGAGTGCCGCGTCATAGTATTCGCGGCCGGGCTCCGTTGCGCCCGCTGAAACCGGCGCGTGGGCCGGGACATCCATCTGCAGCATTGTCCCGGAGCGGTTGAGAGCAGCTCCAAAGTATCGTAGGAGCAGCTTTTGGGCCTGGCGACGCGCAATCGGACGCGCGATGATGCGCGGCAGGTAATTCACGCTTCCGCGTTTGATTGACGAGAGTCTGCCGTATGCAGTCCGCGCGGTCGCTATTCCAGCATTTCGGAAGAGCTCTATGGCATCGGGACGGCGCGCGATCAGTCTCGAGAGTGCGACGACCTCATCCTCCTGAATCGGGTGCCCGCGCTTCGCGGCCTCGTTGTACCGGCGGATCTGAGCATACACCGTGTCCGTCGTGCCCAACCGCTTGTTTATGAACTCGGGCGCATATTCTGCGTCGTCGGCACCATCGAGACGGTCCGCCTCTCGCACGGCTTCCAGGAGGGAAAGGGGTACGAGCGGGTCTACTGACATTGAATTAGCGGGCGACATTGTAGATCGCCAAGTTAACCCGTACGGATGATCGATTCAATTTTTGCAGCGAAACTGATCGGGGCGGTGGCTGAGCGCGGCGGCGTGGGACTGGTTCTATCAGTCGCGGTTGCCGGGATTGCGTGGCGCTCTGGCTCGTTGAGCCGAAGCGGGATGATCGCTGCCACGGCTTGCGGGACGCTGTGCGTCGCCGCTGGCTGGAGCTGGGGGCTGCTCCTGATTCTGTACTTCATTGCCGGCAGTGCGCTTTCCAGAGCCGGCAGCGATACAAAGGATGATCGTACGCGAGGTATCGTAGCGAAGGGAGGGGCGCGCGACGCGTTGCAGGTCGTGGCTAACGGCGGAGTGTATTCGGCGCTCGCGATTTTTGCGGCAAACTCCGAGTCGCAGCTGTTGACGTGGGGCGCGGTCGCCGCCCTGGCGGCGGCTTCGTCGGATACGTGGGCCACCGAAATCGGTGTTGGACTCGGGGGCGTACCGCGATCCATTATTCGATGGACGTACGTTCGTACGGGTGAGTCAGGTGGAGTCACTCCGGCCGGTCTCGTGGGCGCCGCCGCGGGCGCCGCGTGGATCGGGCTCATCGCGCTGCTTACCGGCTTCCCGCGCGGGGTCGCGATAGCTGCGCTTTTCGCTGGCATTGGAGGATCTCTCCTGGATTCTCTCCTCGGCGCGACAGTCCAGGAGCGGCGACGGTGCGATGTGTGCAATGAGCCAACCGAGCGCGTCGTCCACGTGTGCGGCTCGACCACTCACCGCACTGGCGGAATCGCCGGCCTCAACAATGACGCGGTGAACCTTCTCTCAACGGTCGCGGGACTACTGTTGGGTGTACTAGCCTTTTTGCTTGTCCAACATTGGAGCGCGATTGGTTGATAGTGCCGCCGGAAGAGGAAAAACTCAGGTCATAGTCGTTGGTGCCGGACCGGGCGGCTCTTCCACTGCATGGCATCTTGCGGCACTCGGCATCGATGTGGTGCTTCTGGATCGCGCAGCATTTCCGCGCGACAAGGTGTGCGCAGAGTACCTGAGTCCGCAGGCGTCACGGATTCTCGCGAGCATGGGCGCGATGGACGAGATCGACGCGTCGAACCCGGCACACCTTACGGGGATGCGCGTTCGGGCGCCGAATGGCTGCGAAATCCATGGTAGTTTCGTGGCGCGACACGGCTACCGCGCCTTCAGGGATCGAGGCATCGCAGTTCGTCGATCGATCCTGGATGCAATCCTTGTTGAGCGTGCGAAGTCGGCTGGTGCGCAGCTGGTGGAACGCGCGCGCGTGACAGACGTGCTTCGCACGCCCTCCGGTGCCGTATGCGGCGTCTCGCTTCTCACTGGAGATGGCGAGCGACGGGAGATGTTTGCGCCGCTTGTGATCGGGGCAGACGGGCTCCGGTCTGTAATTGGGCGGCGACTCGGACTTACAAGAGTGTCGCGCATCCCGCGACGCATGGCGTTCGTCGCGCACTTCCGGAACGTGCCTGGCGTGAGCGAAGTGGGCGAAATGCATGTGGAGCGCGACGGGTATGTCGGAATTGCCGACGTCGGCGGTGGGCTGACCAATGTTGCGCTTGTGGTAACGGCTCGCGCGGCGCGCGCTGCGGCGAGCGATCCCAACGCCTTGCTGGACGAATGGCTGGCCGGCCATCCGCATCTCGCCGATCGATTCGGCACGGCCGAGAGGATCGAGCCGGTTCGTGCGACGGGGCCATTCGCATCCTCGACGCGGCGAGCGTGGGCGCACGGGGCAGCGCTGGTAGGCGACGCCGCCGATTTCTTCGACCCGTTCACCGGAGAAGGCGTGTACTCGGCGCTGCGAGGCGGCGAATTGCTTGCGCCGTACGCCGTTGAAGCAGCACTGGATCCTGGAACGGGGCACCGGGCGTTGGCGGCATACGAGCGGGCGCGTCGAGCAGAGTTCAGAGGCAAGTGGATCGTAGAGCGCTTGATTTCCGGCACGATTGCCGTGCCTGGGCTTATCAACCATGCCGCGCGCGCGCTGTCGCGGCGTAAGGAAATGGCTGATCTCCTCGTTGGAGTCGCCGGTGACTTTGTCCCAGCCAGCCAGGTCCTGAGAGTCGGATACTTCGCGCGGCTGTTACTCTTCGGTGTATGAGTCTCGAACCAGATGCATTCCGCGCCGTCATGGGACGCTTTGCTTGTGGTGTCACCGTTGTGACAGCAATCGATCAAGCCGGTGCAGATCACGGTATGACCGTGAGCGCGTTCGCCTCCGTCTCGCTTGAGCCGCCGTTGATCGTCGTCTGCATCGACAAGACCGCTTCGATGCACGACGTGATTACGAACGCCGAATATTTCGCGATCAACATCCTTGCCACGTCCCAGGAAGCGCTGGCGCGTCGTTTTGCGGATACCGGTGGGCAAAAATTCGAAGGTGTCGGTTACACTCGCGGGGAGACCGGCGCGCTGATCCTGAACGATGTACTCGCGCATATCGAATGCAAACGCGTATCGTCAACGAAAACAGGCGACCACGCACTCATAATCGCTGAGACCATTGCTGCGTCCGTGCGTGATGTTCGACCGTTGCTGTATTACCGTGGTGGGTTTACTCAGCTTGAGCGGTAGAATTCGGCGTACATGGTTGAATTTCTGATACCGCGCAGAAGGTATGACAGTGAGTTGCTCGACTCTTCGGGGCACGATGACGAGTTGGTACTTCGGACTGTACGCGACATACAGCGCTCGAATACGGTTCTTCGTGGCGCGCACGCGGCACTTGCGGAGCTCGAACCATACCTGGCGAGACTGCCGGCGCACGGGACGCTGCTCGATGTTGGTACAGGGTTTGGTGACTTACCGTTCGCCGCGGCTCATAAAGCTGACGAGTTCGGGATAGTGCTCACAACAATTGGCCTCGACGCGAACCCGACGATCGCTCTTGGAGCGTCGAGCCGCGTATCACATATGGTGTGTGGAAGTGGGCTTTCCCTTCCCTTCCCGTCGGCGAGCATGGACATCGTCATGTGCTCGCAAACCTTGCATCACTTTCGCGGGACCGACGAAACCACGCTGCTGCGAGAAATGAATCGCGTCGCAAGAGTTGCAGTCGTCGTGAGCGATCTCAGGCGAAGCTGGATCGCGGCCGGTGGATTCTGGCTTGCTTCGTATCCGCTGGGGTTTCATCGCGTCACGAGACATGATGGTGTCCTGTCAGTTCTACGCGGCTACACGCCGGACGAATTGTCGACGGCAGTTTTTTCGGCGGTCGGATTGCGACCAGTCGTCCATCACCGGCTGGGCTTCCGGATTACGACGAGTTGGCCACCCGCACGAGACAGGTCATGACTGAACCGATCAATCTGGGCCCGATGCCAACCGACGTATCGATGCGCGTTCTGGACGAACTCGTTGTCCGCGCGCCGATTGGCCGGATCTTTGCGCTTGCACGCGACGTACAAAGTTGGCCGGCGCATCTCAGCCATTATCGCTACGTGCGATTCAACGAAGTCGCCGCGGATGGCAGCGGCATTGTTGAGATGTCTGCGAACAGAGCGTTTGGCGTACTTGACTGGCCAACATGGTGGCGATCGCAAATGCAGGTGAGCGAAGACACGCCGTCGGTGCGCTACAGACACATTGCTGGAATTACAAAGGGAATGGACGTCGAGTGGAGTTTTGAATCCACCGCAATGGGGACCCATGTCCGCGTCCTGCACCTGTGGAATGGACCGGGGTGGCCGCTGATCGGTGAAATGGCGGCGACGACCATCATCGGACCCGTATTCGTGCACGGCATCGCGTCGCGTACTCTTGCGGGATTAGCACGCGTGGCGGAGGCCGGATGAAGGGGAGGCGAAGAGTAGTAATTACGGGCATTGGAGCAATAACTCCGATCGGATCCACGAAGGACGAGATGTGGGCCGGCATATTGCGCGAGCAATCGGCCGTTCGATCGCTAACGCGGTTCGATCCGTCGATTTTTCGAAGCCACAACGCTGCGGAAGTGGCTGACTTCGATCCCAACGACTTTATCGATAGCAAGCGTGCACGAAGACTAGACCGTTTCGGTCAGTTTTCCGTCGCGGCCGCGAGGCAGGCGCTGGCCGATTCGGAGATCGACCTGGCGGTCGAAGATCGCGAGCGCATTGGTGCCATGATGGGAACGGCGCTTGGCGGGGTTGGTTACGCCGAGGAGCAGTTGAGCGTTTTCCTACGCGAAGGACTCCGTGCGGTCGATGCAACGCTCGCCCTGGCGGTCTTTGGCGGCGCGGCGAGTTGCAACATCGCGATCGAGATGGGAGTGTCGGGACCGAACTCCACCAATGCGATGAGTTGCGCGTCTGGCGCGATGGCGATCGGAGAAGCGTTTCGTCAGGTGCGCGACGGATATGCGGATGTCATGATCGCCGGAGGCGCTGAGGCGCCACTGGCACCGTTGTGCTACGGCGCGTTTGCGTTGATCAGGGCCATGTCAACGCGGAACGATGATCCGGAGCACGCATCGCGACCGTTCGACAACGATCGCGACGGCTTCGTCATGGGCGAAGGAACCGCTGTGCTGATACTTGAGGAATACGATCGCGCGATTGCGCGGGGAGCACGGATTTACGCGGAGCTGTGTGGCTACGGAACGAGCAACGATGCGCATCACATGACGGCACCGCTTCCCGATGGAAAGCAGGCTGCGCGTGCGATGCAGATGGCGCTGGACGACGCCAACGTCACCGCATCCGAGATCGGGTACATAAATGCGCACGGGAGTTCGACTCCTCTGAACGATCCCACCGAAACGCTGGCGATCAAGCGCGTTTTTGGTGACTCGGCGTCTACGGTCAAGGCCAGCGGGACAAAGGGCTACTACGGTCACGCGCTTGGTGCGTCCGGGGCGATCGAGGCGGCGATATGCGCGCTGGCGATAGATCGGGAATGGCTTCCGCCAACGGTGAACCTTACCGATCGGGACCCGGAGTGCGATCTTAGCTACATCACTGGACGCGGGCAGTCCGATCGAGTAGAGCATGTGCTCAGCAACTCGTTCGGATTTGGTGGGATCAACGCCGCCCTCGTCTTTCGCCGAGTGGTGTAGTGGAGTAAGCGAAACGCCGCTCCGCCGCCCGGGTCAAACCTGAACAATCCACGGAGTAACGCATGCGCGATTCGCTACGCCATTTTGTTTCGGAGTTCATCGGTACATTCGCACTGGTGTTTGTGGGAAGCGCGGCGATCATGGCTGCGGCGCAGGCAAACAGCCCCTATGCATTGTTGCAGGTGGCTCTGGCCCACGGTCTGGTGTTTGCAATCTTCGTGACGGCGCTGATGCGTATATCGGGACATTTCAACCCGGCAATCACGCTCGGTTTTGTCGCGGCGAGGCGAATCGATCCGATGATGGCTGGCATCTACATTGTGGCGCAGTTGCTCGGTGCGGTTGCCGCGGCGTACGTCCTGAAAGGGACCTTCCCGGATGCGGTTGTGCTCGCAACCCGCGACGGGGGGCAGGCTATCTCGCTCGATGTGACCGCTTCTCAGGCGTGGGTACTTGAAGCGATCGCAACATTCTTCCTGACGTTCACGGTCTTCGCGACCGCGGTAGATCAGAAGTCCCCAAAGGTCGGGGGATTCGCAATTGGACTTGTGCTCACGATTGACATTCTCGCGATCGGGCCACTTACCGGTGCGTCGATGAACCCGGCGCGTTCGTTCGGGCCAGCGATGGCTTCAGGGATCTATGAGGGACAGTTCATCTACTGGACCGCACCAATTATCGGATCCATCATCGCGGCCGTCCTTTACGATCAGCTCTTCATCCGGCGGGAACGAGAGCCGGTGGAACACGGCGCGATCGAGACTTGATCGTTAAGCGAGTGCAGCGGAAACAGATAAAAAAGGCCTGCCCGTAACAAACGCGTGGCAGGCCTTTTTTGGTGCATCGTTTCAGGCTTCTACGCTCTGAGCGCTCCGAGCACTACGGGAAGCGAGCCGATCACCCAGACGAGAACCGCCGCCATCGCGGCGCGCGATTTGGGAATTCGTGCAACCACCGCCAACCCGATAGCGAGAAGCACGGTCGCCCAGATCGTGAAGACATCGAATCGACCCAGGAGTCCAAGGATGGCCGGCGACGCAGTATCGGGATTCAGGAAGCGCGCGGGGCCGAGAGAAATGCTAGCCATACCGTTGAGCTTGGACGGATCCAGAACAAAGGCCTGGATGAGCCCCAGAAGGGCACCGAGTATTCGAGGAAAGAACGCATAGGTGGCGATCATACAGGCCTGACCTATATCCTCCTTGGCCGAAAAGAACTTCCCTACGATCCAGAGGACGACGCCAACGATCAACGGCACGAAAAAGGTCGCAAAACCCGCGATGACAGGCGCGAATTTCGAGAACATCGCTGTCGATCCAGCCATCTGGTCGGCGGTCAGGTTTGGGTTCTTTTTAGCGGCGGCAGCCATCGCCCGCGCGATATCCGACTGAAGGACGGATTGCATCGCTGAACTGCCGGCCACTGCGATCGCCACCATGATGATGGTCAGAATGATCAGCGGCAGGAAGAAGCCGTGGTTGCGGCGCCGATCGAATACCTCACTGGGCGAGACGAAGATGTCTATGAAGTCTTCCCACAGGCCGGCCGGTTTTGCCGTAGCTGGCGGGACGGCGGTCGAACCGAAATCGTCGGGAGCGGTCATTGAAGTCGGGTTGAGGTCAGCTTTACGTTGCACCCGGACCTGTCATCGCGCTAGGGGTGGACATTTGCCGAGCAGGTGGGCAGAATGTGACCGTTATGGACTCTCGAGGGTTATCGTAGCATGGGGATCTCCGACGCGGCGGTAGTCAGCCGAATTCGTGAGGGGGAGCGCGATGCGTTCGCCCTCCTTTTCGAGCGATATCACGAGCGCTGTGCCCGACTCGCGATGCGACTGCTCGGCGATCCTGACGACGCCGCGGATGCCGTGCAGGACGCATTCATCCGAGCCTACCTCTCGCTTGACAGCTACCAGGAGCGAGACCGATTTGGCTCGTGGCTCATGTGCATTGTCGCGAACAGATGCCGTTCGGCGACAGACGCGGCACGGCGGCGCGGCAACGTTGCGAGTGAGTGGGTAAGAGCGCGTACTGATTCCGGACACGGCGGCGATGTTTCGCGCGAGTGCGACCACGCACTCGCGCAACAACTGAATGACGCATTGGGCACGTTACCGGACGCGACGAGGACCGTCGTGCTCAGGAAGTACAGCGAGGGCCTGAGCTACGAAGAGATCTCGGCGGATACCGGGATCGCGGTATCCGCACTCAAGATGCGCGTTGCCCGGGGATCGGCCCAGTTGAGGCGGACGTTGATCGGTGCGGGGGTCACGGTCGCCACGATTGCGCTGATCATGGTGACACATTCGCGCGAAACGAACAAACCGCGTGCTGCGACGGTCATTGCGTGCGACACACTTCGAGCGATCATGCACGATACGATTGGAGCGGCGACGCGAGACTCACTCCTGCCGCCGGGGCGCTGCGACGATGACACTCGCACCATGCGTCATGAGCCGGCTATCCGCGGCGCGCACGAACCAGATTCAAAACCGGAATTCTAGATGATCAATGAAAGCGAAACGGGGTCGCCGCAGACGCCCCCGTACGCCTGGGGCGCGCTCGCGGCACTGTGTGTCTTCGCACTGTACCTGGCGACCTTATCACCAACCACAGCAATGTGGGATACGAGCGAATACATCGCAGCCGCAAAGGTTCTGGGTCTGCCGCACCCGCCTGGAAATCCGCTATTCGTGATGCTGGCACACGCGTTTGGTTTGCTGCCGATTCCTGTATCCTACGCCGCGCGCATCAACATCCTTGCGGCTCTCTGCAGCGCGATCGCTGCTGGTGTATGGTTCCTTTTAATTGACCACGTACTTGCACGCGGTGGAATTTCTGCATGGCGACGCAGAGCGTGCGCGGCGGCCGGCGTAATAGTCGGCGCGACGGCGTTCACGGTATGGAACCAATCAGTTGTGAACGAGAAAGTGTACACGATTTCGCTCGCACTGTTCGCCGCGATCACTCTCCTGATGTTGCGCTGGCTGGACGGTGACGGCATAAAACGGAACGATGCTAAACTAGTGGCGATCGGATTCCTGCTCGGGGCTGGTTACACCGTTCACCCCGCTGGCCTTCTACCTGGACTCGCTGTCGTCGTAACAGTTGCAACACAGCACTGGCGGAAGTTCCTCCAGCCAAGGTTGGTGATCGCCGTATTTGGTGCCTTCCTGCTGGGACTCACGCCTTTCATATTCGAGCCAATCCGAGCAGCGCAATGGCCGGCGATGAATGAAGGCGCGCCTACCGGCTGCGAGAATGGGCTCGGGTGGTCGTGCACGTTCAGCAAAGCCACGTACACACGTCTTTCTGCCAATATCAACCGCGACCAGTACGGGAAACCATCGGTAATGGATCGGCAGGTTTCATTTGGCGCACAGCTGGACATGTGGTGGCTTTACTTCAAGTGGCAGTGGTTGCGCGACCCGCATGGCAACACGCCGTACGTTCAGCTGCTGCTCGCCCTTCTGCTGTTCGCGCTCGGCGCGTATGGCGCGACCGTGCACTGGCGATGGGATCGACCGTCGTGTATCTACTGGGCGACGTTCATGTTCACCCTGACGATCCTGCTTGTGTACTACATGAATTTCAAGTACGGATTCTCACAGGCGCCCGATCTCGGCGACAGCGTGCCTCGAGAGGTGCGTGATCGCGACTACTTCTATCTGTGGAGCTTCAGCGCGTGGGGTGTTTGGGTAGGTATAGCAATTGGGGCAATCTGGCGACGAACTCGTTACGGAGTGGGTCTGCTCGCAATCGCCGCCGTACCACTCATTTCCAACTGGAGCGCCGCATCCCGGCGTAACGATATTGTCGCGCGCGATTGGGCGGTTGACATATTGAATTCCGTCGAACCATACGGTGTCATAGTGACCGGCGGCGACAACGACACATTTCCGCTGTGGTATGCACAGTACGTGGAAGGCGTGCGGCCGGATGTAACTGTGGTAATCGATCAGTATCTCGGGATGGATTGGTTCGTGCACCAACTGCTGCGCACACCCGTGCACAAGTACGACGCTGCAGCTGGGCCGGCGATCTACCGCAGCAGCGTGTGGACGCCACCCGTGCATCCGCTGTTTCGGATTACAGCCGCACAGTCGGATTCAATGCCTGACATAATGGAATTGCGCGAGCCGCAGGTCTTCAAGTCGGGCGCGATCGAAGGACACCTCGCGCCGGGTTATCTGGAGCGGAAGGAGATACTCGTTTTGCGACTGATTACGGATGCATTGCCCGAGCGGCCATTGTACTTCACTATGGGGTCGCCATACCCCAAGCTGTTTGGCATCGAGCCGTACATGGTTACCGAAGGCCTCGTGCAGCGAGTCATGCCAACTCCGACAGCCGATTCAACCGGCCGCATGCTCGACGTACAACGGAGTGAAGCACTCTGGAAGATCTACGGCGGGCCCGCGGCCATTGTGCATCGAGGGGATTGGATTGATCGGGCGTCGATCGCCACACCCATCGACTACACGTTGCTCGGTATCAGTCTCAGCGATGCACTGGACAGCCAGGGGAAAAAGTCCGAAGCCGAGGCGATTCGGAATCAGTCTGTTGCGGTCATCCGAGCAGCACGATTGGAGGAAGTATTTGGAATGACACCCGTCAAGAATTGACCGATTCGTCCGCTCAAGGCCCGACGTGCATGTACTTCTGGTCGTAGCGCGCAATTGATTCCTGAATGACCTGCTTCGCTGAGTCGCTCCGTTCCCAACCCTGGATCTCGACACGACGACCTTCGAGGTCCTTGTAGATGAGAAAGAAATGCTCGATTTCTTTCAGATAATGCTGCGGGAATGATGCGATGTCGTAGTATTCCTCGTACCGTGGATCATTCCACGGTACGGCGAATATCTTGTCGTCGGGCTCACCGCGATCGAGCATCTTGAGCACTCCGATCGGACGCACGTCAATCTGACAGCCCGTGAAGGTTGCCTCCTCAACGTGAACAAGCACGTCGAGCGGATCGTTATCCTCGTGCAGGGTCCGGGGAATCAGGCCGTATTCACCGGGATACGACACGGCAGAGTATAGCACGCGGTCGAGGCGAAACAGACCTGATGCCTTGTCCAGCTCATATTTATTTCGGCTCCCGCTCGGGATCTCGACGACAGCCGTAACGTGTTCGGGCGGGCTCCCGCCGGGCTGAAGGTCGTGCCACGGGTGAATCATGGATCAAAGATAACATGCACTCGTCCACGACTCGAATGCCATTGCCATTCTAACCGGCGCTTGACGCCTCTCCCGGCTCGTGTTCGACCGCGGGTCGAATGCGATAGTCCTTTCCACGAATGAGCACGAGCAGGCTCGGAACCATGTACAGAGTAATTGGCGTCGACAGCGCGAGACCGCCGATTACGGCAAGTGCTAGCGGGCGTTGAAGCTCGCTACCAGCTCCCAGACCGAGAGCGAGTGGGAGCAGACCAAATAGTGTGCACAGGGTGGTCATGAGAATCGGCCGCAATCGAGTGCGTGCAGCATCCCGGAGTCCGATTTCGAGCGGAACATTATCGTGGACCATTCTGTAGCGCGTGAAGTCAAGTAGAATAATGCCATTCTTGACGATCAGCCCGACGAGCAGAATCAGTCCCATGAACGATGACACATTCAACTGGGTGCCTGTTATCAATAGCAGGACGACGGCACCGACAAACGAAATCGGCGCGACGATCAGTACGACCAGTGGCTCGACGAAAGACTGGAATTGCACTACCATCACAGCCGTCACACTGAGCGCCGCCAGCAACAGGACGAGCAGGAGAGCATGGAACGCCTCCTGCTGGCCAGCATACTGACCCCCGATTTCAATCCGAATACCGGCCGGCGCGGGATGGGAAGCGAGGACGCTCTTCACATCGCTCATCACTCCGCTGAGCGCGCGACCACTCACGTCCGTCGTGATTGAAATCATCTGCTGTTGATTCTCTCTATCGAGTTCCGCGCGAGTCTCTGTAGGCGTCAGCGTTGCAACCGCGGACAGCGGAACGGCGCTGTGATTGGTCGACGTGACGAGCGGGAGATCACCGAGCTTGTTGGCATCGAACCTGATCGCGTCCGGCGCTCTCACCCGGACGGCAATTGCTCGATCTGCTGCCCGAACCTCACCGGCTGGCACACCAAGCAACGCGCCTTGTACAATATCGCCAACACCGGTTGGCGTGAGCCCCGCGTGCGCGGACGCAGCCGATCCCACATGTAGCAGCATCTCGGCGCTGGGTTCGCTGACGCCATTGAAAAGATCCTCTACTCCGGGGATTTTGCTCAGTGGGTCACTGAGAGTTCGCGCGTACGCCTCGAGCTGATCAAGGTTATCGCCGAACAGCTTGATTTCTACCGGTCTCGCTGCGCCGGCCAGATCATTGATGACATCCGACAAAATCTGCACAAACTCGATGTGCAGCCGCGGTACAGCGCTCGTGATCTTGCCGCGGACATCGTCCATGACTTCGAAGATCGTGCGCGATCGTTGCGACTGGGGGACCAGGCGAGCTACAAGATCGCCGACGTTTTGTTGAGTGGCGAAAAGGCCAAGTTCTGCACCAGTCCGTCGGGACGTGCCCGATATCTCGGGCGTCTGGGCGAGAATTTTCTCTGCGATGCGGACTTCGCGGTCCGTTTCCGACAGCGCAGTTCCACCCGGCGTAAAGTAGTCCAACACGAAGGCCCCCTCGTCCATCTCCGGGAGGAAGCCGGTGCCGGTAACGCTAGCGGCCACTACCCCGAGGATGACAAGAATGACGGCACCTGCGATCATCAGCCGAACGTGGTGCAGCACGCTCACAAGAGAGCGCTCGTAAAGATCGGCGAGTGAATCAAGCCCACGTCCGATCCGTGACAATATCCCGCGGCCGGATCCGGTGGCGCCAGGCTGTTCCTGGGACGCATCCTCCGATCGCACGAACTGCTCGCTAAGGAGCGGGATGAGTGTGATCGCCAGTACCAGAGACACTATCACGGCTATCGTAAGCGTTATTGATAGTGCCTTGAAGAACTGACCAACGACGCCCGTGAGCAAGCCGAGCGGAAGAAAGACAACTACAGTCGTGATGGTTGACGTGGTAACTGGGAGAATCAGTTCCTGTAGCGCCTCGCGAATTGCAATGTGACGATTCGGAGTGAACGACAGATGTCTGGCAATGTTCTCCGTGATAACCACCGCGTCATCGATCACAAGACCAACGGCTATGGCCATGGCTCCCAGCGTCATCAGGTTAAACGTCTGCCCGATCATGGACATGACAAAAACCGTGATGGCCATTGTCAACGGTATCGCGGTCGCGCTGACTGCAGTGATGCGACCGTGCCTGAGAAATGCGAATAGCACGATTATCGCCAACACCGCGCCTATTATCATGGCGTCGCGGACGGACGTTACAGCCTCACGAACAAGCGCAGCCTGATCGTAGACAGGTTTGAGTATCACACCGGGTGGAAGCGTCTTTCGGATATTCGCGGCGATTGCCGCAACGCTGTCGGCGATATCGACTGTGTTTCCGCCGGGTTGCCGTGTGATGTTCAGTAGCGCTGCGGGACGACCGTCGCCACGGACAAGCATCACCTTATCTTCCGTACCTACCTCTACAGTGGCGACGTCCCGAACGTGCAGTCCGTTGGGGAGAACAACCGCCCCGACGTCGGCGGCCGAGTGCGCCTCCTGATCAGTGACAATCAGGTACTGTTTGTAGTCACGGGCGGCGCGCCCTACGGCAGCGGGCGATATTGCATTCTGAATCGCCGTTGCGAGGTCGTTGTATGTCAGGCCCTGCGCTGCAAGAGTCGTCGGGTCGGCCACCACCTCGATTTCGCGAATGCTACTTCCCTGTACATCTACCCGTCCCACTCCTGGAACGCGTGAGAAAATTGGGCGGATCTCATAACGCGCGATATCGTACAACGTCGAAGGATCCGTACCCTCCAGGTTGTAAGACAGAATCGGAAACAAGGAGGGTGTTAACCGGGCAACTTCGACATTTACATCGGCCGGAAGCGTATTGCGGATCTGACTTACGCGCGTCTGTGCGAGCTGAAGCGCCGATTGCATGTCCGTAGCCGGCGTGAACGTCACAGATATCTCGGACGCACCGCGAATGGACTTGGAGGTTACGCGCGTGACACCTGGAACCGTACTTACGGCCTCTTCGAGCGGCCGCGTCATCGAGAACTCGACCTGCCGTGCGCCAAGCGACGAGCCTTCGGCAACAATAGTAATTCGAGGAAAAAGGAGTTCGGGATAGATCGCGGATGGAAGCGAGCGCGCCATCCATACGCCACCGACGCTCAGCAGAACGACAATAAGGTAGATGACTCGGCGCTGAGCGGCGAGGATGTCGAAGAGGCGCACTTCGCGTTATCGCTTTGGTACGATGACTTTGCTGCTGTCTTCGAGCCCGTAGGCACCAGTCGTGACAACAGTCTGACCTGCTACGAGGCCTCTGATAATCTGCACCAGAGAATCGCCACGAGTCCCAATTGCAACCGCAGTGGCGTAGGCGACTCCATTCTTCACGACATACACCTTGAACCCCGTGCTATCCGGGACCAGCGCGGCGGCGGGAATCGACATCGCGCGAGTCGAGCCGGTCACGGCCAGCTTGCCCGTAAGCGTCTCTCCAAGGCGGAGCGGTCTCGTCGACGAAATGATCCGAACGCGAACTGGCACGGCGCGAGTAGCGGAGTCGATCGCAGCACCGATTGTGAGCACTACCCCATTCGCAACGGAAGGGGACGACGCGGCATCCTGGTCAGCGAACGTCACGACCGCCCCCCGGCGTATGCCGCCCGCGTCAGGAGGTGACAGTTGTAACAGCACCTGCAACTCTTTCGGATCGGCAATCGCCACGAGTACCTGAGCCGGATCTGCAGTTGCGCCAGTGACGGCATTCATTTTAGTAACAACGCCGGAGATCGGAGATCGGAGCGTCGAAAGGGTGTAGATGTGGCGCGCGCCAACCGCCGCGGCATTTGCCTGAGCGAGATCGGATGCCGCCTGGTCGACCGCCTTGCGAGGAAGAATGCCCTGCTTGGCCAGCCGGGACGCGCGGTCGTAAGCGCTCTGCGCGGCAGTCAGCGCTGCATCGGCACCTGAAGCTGTCGCTCGCAATGCCGTGGCATCCAGCTCGATGAGCGCCTCACCAGATTGAACCGCCTGCCCGGATGTCACCAGCACCCGCGCGACTCGCGCTGGAGCCGGCGCACTCAGCTCAGCGTAGCCTGCAGGACTGGGCACAACAGTGCCTACGGCCCGAACCACCGGTGTGAATGCAGCCGTTGTCACCTGCGCCGTCTCTACAGTCACAATCGGCGTCACTTCCGCTTCATCGCTTGAGCCCTTCTTACCGCACGCGATCAGGGGGAGCAGTCCGACGACCGCGAGCAGCGATCTTGCAACAATCATTGTCCAACTCCGTTAGCCGTGAGCACGCGTACGAGTGCCGCCGCGACATTCGCCGACACCAGGTCTGTTACATATTGTGCCTGGGCGTCGTGCTGTTCACGCCTGGTTTCCAGGATGTTACCGATTGCCATCTCGCCGGCTGCAAACGCCTGCTCGGCCAGTGAAACGTTCCGTGTAGCCGCGTCCAGTATGGATCTGTCGCGTACGATGCGCGATTCGGTGACCGTTTGCGTACGGTGCGCACGCGCAAGCTGCGCGGACGCATCCAGCTTCGCGAGCTGCAGACTGGCTTCTGCACGCGTAACTTCTGCGTGCGCAGCCTCGACGGCTCCGCGGTTGTGATTGAACAGGGGAATTGGCAGAGCGACGCCCAACGTAGGTAATAGTCCCTTCTCCGCACCCGTAGGGTCTTTCGTATCTGCACCGAACTGAATGGACGGGACACCAAAGACGCTCCTACGTTCAAATACGAGCGTCTGCTGTGCAGCAGTCAACGCCGCTCCTGCAGCGGCCACAGTCGGAGTGCCGGCCAGATGTGAATAGCCCGGCGTTGCGTGCACCGGCGGATTGCCCAGGGAATCGCCGAGCGCGACAATGATAGTGTCTCCGCGAAGCCCCATCGCTGACTGAAGTTCGAGACGTGTATCCACCGCCTCCAGCGAATCTGCATTCGCGGCATTGGCCGCCTGAGCCGCCGACACTTCGGCAAGATTGACATCCAGGTCGCTCGCGTCTCCCGCATCTCTTCGCGCTCGGGTATCGCTCAGCAATCTCGCGGCATCCAACGCGGTCTCGTGCGACAGCTTCGCACGAAGCTCCGCACCCAGCGCAGTAGTATACATCGTATCGACATTCAGCTCTATGGCGGCACGTGCAGCCAGGAAGCCAAAGCGTGCGCTCATCCGACTGGCCTCTGCAGCGCGCACACGCGCACCACGAATACCGGGAAGGTCCAGCGGTACATCGAACGAGAAATGCTGCTGCGGAGCGTCCTTCGAATAGGAGAGTGACAACGAGGGATTCGGATACTCGCGCGCCGAACGGAGCCGCGCAGACGCCGCCAGAGTATCAGCGCTGATAGCAGTAACAAGAACCGACCGGCCGAGCGCAGTCTGGATAGCGTCGGCGCGGGAAATCGGTTGTTGGGCCCCAAGGCGGGGACCTGAAAGCAGGATCGCAAGTGCACCCAGAAATGCCATGGCACGCCGGGCGACCTGTACTGACCTGGCGGCGAAGGAAACAGGCGTCACCATCACGAACCTAATTCCTCCACCTGTCACGGGGATTACACATGAGTTTCGAGTGCCGGGCGTTTATTGTGCCCGTCGCCATTCGAGGCCCGAGACTCGAACAATTCCCGGATAGGGTGACTTTGGACCCTTGATCGCGGCCCACAGAATTCTGTTGAAAATATTTTCGTCGGCGCGGTCCTCAGCAGACAGGTCAAGCTTCGCAGATGCGGCGGCCAACGCGGTATTCCTCAGATTCTTTTCATTCAAATCGACCTTGGGTGTCAAAGCGACATACGGCGTGAGGTCCGGCTTCGCTGACCAGATACTTCGCAGCGGCCTGCCATAGTAGTCGAACTGCGAGAGCGACCCGGTATGCAGGATCTCGCTCATCGTGGCGATGAAATCGGTTGTGTTGGTCCAGCGGTGCACTACTCCACCATTGTTGTATGCTGAAATTACAAATGCCGGCGCGCGGTGCGAGTCGACATGATCCGGCCCATTCTGTGCGTCATCTTCAACGATGAAGACTACAGTATTCTTCCAAAAGGGAGAGTGCGAGAGCGCATCCACCAAGCGGCCGAGTGCGAGGTCATTGTCGGCCATGTACGCACGAGGCGATCTGGAACCAGCGCGCGCACCAGCCGTGTGATCATTCGGTAGCCGCACTATTTCCAGCTGTGGCATCGCTCCGCTTTTCACGTAGCTCGCGAACTCCTTGAGCCACACTTCGATGCGCGATTGATCCGTCTGGTTCAGATCGAAACCAGCGTAATCCGGATTGGTGTGAGTCGCGAGAAATGGTTTGTCACCGATGTATACGGTGTGCCCGTCGGCAGTGTCGGTTACGACATACTCGCCATAATTGCGAAGTGTAAGATGGGCGCGCGCGGCCAGATCCCAGAGATATCCGTGTGCGGACTCGTTCACATCGTCATCGGGGATGTCCTTGCGGCCATAGCCCCCGTTCGTTCCTTCGTAATCGTAGCTGCGTCCGCGACTCGAGTACTGACTTGGTACAGTCTTCTCCAAATAATCCGTCGCATATGCCGCGGTCGACCAGTTGTGACCGTCAGCACTAACTTCTGCGTTTGTAAAGAACCGATCGAGGTCGCCAAACCGCTCCGCGAGTGCATGGTGGTTCGGGGAGACCGAGCGCGGGAAAAACACAAGCGATGTGTCGCCGTCGCCAATGGGAAGATCGCCAAGGACCTCGTCGTACGTCCGGTTCTCCTTGATGACGTAAATAACGTGCGTGAACGGCGGATACTTCGCCGAGCCGGCACCTGTATGTGAACGATCGTCGTCCCACCCCTGGGCACGGGCGACCCGGGTCGTGAGTGGCGCAAGCGCAGCGGGGGATGCCTCGGCGAGAGTCAACGTCATGAGGCTACCCGTCGTTTGACCAAGTGTATACGCGTGCGAGTCCTTGCTGGCCGGATGCAGTGGATTGGGGCCATCGGGATTCGGCGCCGTTCCAAGTCCCTTGCCGCTGAGCACGAGCAGTGTGTCGTGCGCCGCGACGACTGCAGTGGGATACCAATCCACCGGAATGCGTCCAACCAATGTGTCCGATCCATGCGCCGATGCGACATCGGATGCATCGCGGCTCAGATCAAAGACGCCGACAGCATTATTGTCTGCCTCTGCGACGAAGAGCCGTGTGCCGTCCGTCGAAAGGGCCACGGCGTCCGGCGTGCTTCCCTCTGCGGGGCCGCTGGGTGGCGGATCCATCAATCGCGCAACGACAGCGCGGCTCCGTGTGTCGAGTACGATAACCTGGTCAGTGCTTCCCGACGCGATGAACAGTCGACTGCCAGAACTGTTCAGAACCATCGCGGACGGGTGACGTCCGACAGTTACCGTGCCTTCGGCGCGCAGCAGATCCGAACCATTCGCGCCGTACACTGATACAGAATTGCCACCCCATGCCGAGACATAGACGGAACCATTGGGCGCAACAGCAACGCCGTACGGATAGTGCCCCGCACCGAAGCGTTGTACAACCTTGGCGCTCGACAGGTCGATCACCGCCAGTGAATCGGCAAGATTTTCGGCGACGTAAAGCATTTTGCCATCCGGAGACAGCGCAATGCCAGCCGGATAACTCTTCCCGGACGCGCGCGGACTTTTGGCCCTGAGCACCAGGCTGTCGGTCAACGACGCCGTTCCGTTTCGCCATGCGTAGCGATAGACGACATCCTGGTTTCCGCCGGACACGTAGAGTGTCTTTCCGTCCACGGAGAACGCGACGCCTATGAACGCAGCAGCCTGCGAGACGTTTTGGAGTACACGACCAGATGCGCGGTCAACAACCTGAAAACCCTGCTCTCGCCAACCGTTGAGTAACACGACTACGCGATCGCCGGTTGGAGAAACCACCATGGACAGTGGCATCGACCCCAGAGGAATCGATGCGGCCGCAGGGTCCAGCCGCACACCGGTCGGAAGTACCGAGCGGCCCTCAACGATCCCCGATGCTCCGGATGACGGCGGTGATCCCGAGCTTGCAGGTCTGCACGAAGCGGCAAGGAGCGTCAGGCAGGTCGCTGCCAGGCTCGCCTGGAGTCGGCCTTGCGACCATTTACGAGCGGCGGGAATCGATATGGTCTGCTTCACATAGCACCCTGATGTACAAGTTGGACTCAGGAAATCGTCTTGCTACCATCCAATTTGGAACGAATTGCCGCAACCAGCGCGTCGGCACCTGGCTGCACGTTCTCGATCGTCACGTTGACACCGGCATCCCGAAGTACTTGCACGGTCGCTGCATCGTACGCCGCAGCCGGAACGGATCCTAATGCATCCTCAGCTACAGCGCGAATGTACTCCTCGGCAGCCGATGGTGACATCGCGACTACAAGATCCGAATGGCGATCGCCCATTATGCGACGGAATCGTTCCAGCTGTTTGGTGAGCGGAACGTCACGGTACAGCGCAAGCGACGTCACGACCGCACCCGCCTGTTCCAGATCTCTCGCGAACGGCTCTGCGGTATCATCCTCGGCTACGTAGAGAAGAGATGCGCCCGGAATATCGGCACGCTCGGAGAGCTCGTCGATCAACGCCGTGGCCTGGAATTTCTCCTGCGTCACGTCCACCGTTATCCCCCGGTCGAGCAGCGATGCAGCCGTCGCCGGATCGACACACGCCACTTTTGCGTTTGCGAGAGCGCGGGTGTCGCGACCGGACAGTATGAGCTGCTCCCAGAAGACGGCTACTGCGTCCGGCGTCGAAAAAACGATCCACTCGTACTCCGACAACCGCTCAATCTCCGCACGCAGAAGATCGAGGTCCAGCCGTGCGATCCCAGGTTTTGGCAATTCAATAACGAACGCGCCGATCTCGCGAAGGTTATCACCAACGGTGGACACGCCGTAACGCGACCGTGCAAGAATAATCTGCCTTCCGAATAACGGGCGAGTTTCGAACCACGTCAACTCATCCCGAAGCACAACCGTCCAGCCAATTATGACAGTCGCGGTTTTCATCATGCCGGCACGCATCATCGCATCGGCAATCGTGCCGAGGGTGGCGACGATGGTGCGCTGATTCGGCCGGCCCGCGTGTACAATCGCCGCGGCGGGAATGTCACCAGAAACGCCAGCGACAGCGTAGCCCGCTACGATCGCTTCAAGTACCGGCGATGCATTCCGAACTACAACAGTCGCGCCGACCCGCGCAATCGTGCTCCAATCCGTCTCGCCGCCCCGCACAGGATCACGACCATTCGCGAAAATTGTCGCAGCTGCCATCGTCGCCGAAAGCAACGGTATGCCAGCGTACGTCGACACTGAATTCTGTATCGGTACACCCGGTACGATTTCGAACTCCACGCCGGAGTCGTGCAGTGCCGTGACGAGATCGGTCCCTCTACCAAACCCGAGGGGATCGCCGTGAGCGAGATAGACCACGCGCAACTCCTTTCGCGCCAGTTCCACAAGCAGGGACGCCACGTCTGCCGCCGGCGCGCGCCGCACTTTCCCGCGGGGGCCGACATAGTACGTCTCAGGACCACCAGAGAGTCCGCCAGGTATCAACTTGCGCTGACTGCGTCGTTCGTACACGACTGCGTCTGCGCGCGCGAGCAACTCCTTGCCTCGGACCGTGAGGAGACCAGCCAGACCTGGCCCGGCGCCGACTACAAAGACGATTCCTTTCTCCGCCATCTGCGCCTCCTCCACCACAGGCTAACGGCATACCCGCCATAAATAACCGCCGCCACCGCGTACGCGAGGTGATACCAGAACGCGTCCTCCGGGAACCTCATGAGCCGGCCTCCGTAGCAGCGTCACGATCGACGGCAAGGAGATACCTCTCTCGTAACAGCCACGCGAACAGCAGTGTCAGCGCCAGGAACGATGACACAAGGGTGATAAGCATCTCACGCGGCATGGACGGCGCACTCGGCTTGAGCAAGACCGGCATCGGATGCATCGTCCGGAAGAAGTAAACGCTCAGGTGAATGAACGGAACGAGTAGTGCGCCCAAAATACCGATCACCGCCGAGAATCGCGCGCGCATCTCGAAATCGTCGATGGCGCCGCGCAGAATCAGATAGCCCGCGTAGATGAACCACAGGAAAAGCGTCAGCGTGAGGCGCGCATCCCAGGTCCAGTACGCACCCCATACCGGTTTGGCCCAGAGAGGGCCGGTGACGAGCACCACTGAAGTGAACACAAATCCAACTTCTGCGGAGCTGGAAGCGACGCGATCCAGTTTCGGATCCTTGAGCCACAGGTAGAGGATGCTCGTGATGAACACCAGGCCGAACGCGAGGTACAGCCCCACCCACGCGGACGGGGCGTGAACGTAGAGAATTTTCTGGGCCGGTCCCTGCAAAGCATCAAACGGCGTGAAGAATATCGCGCGGACGTAGGTTCCGACAACCGCCATGATGGCGATAATACCAAGTTTGGAGAACTTCATTGGTCCAGTGTGTATGGATACAGCAGTGTACAGACTACAAGAAATACCACGTCGAACGCACCGAGTATGGAAACGTATCCCGAAACCTCCGCAACCGGGCGGCCATTCATGAGTCGCGCGGTAGCCTGAGCTGCCGGAAGTATCACCGGTACAAAGAACGGTAGAGCCAGCAATGGAAGTAGCAATTCAGCCAACCGGGTGCTGACGACCATCGAGGAGAAAAGTGTGCCGACGGCTACGAGTCCGACAGACGCAAGGAGGACAATTCCGATGAGTGGCAACACATAGCCACCGATCGGCACATTATATAGCAAGGCCACCGCGGGCAGCGATATCGCCTGAACAACTATTACGAAGCCGAGGTTCGCGAGCAACTTTCCAAGATAAATAGCTTCCCGGCCGACCGGAGCCGCAAGTAGCGCATCTATCGCGCGAGTAGGCTGCTCGACGCCGAATGAGCGGTGCAGGCCGAGCAAGCCCGAGAAAGTAAAGATGACCCATAAAACGCCGGGTGCGAGATCGACTGATGCAACTGCAGTTGGGTCCCACGCAAAGAAGAAAATCGTGATCGCGAGCACCGCAAACGCAACTGCCGAGAGTATGACGCTGCGCGAGCGGAATTCGATCAGCAGATCCTTGCGAGTGATCGCCAGCGCCGATGCAAGCACCCCCGGAGTTCGATGCACCATCGCTCTAGGAGGCATCGACCGACAGTTCTCGATACAGTGCGGTGTACTCATCACGGGCTGGAATTGGAGTGCTGTCCAGGCGGACAAACCGTCCATCACGCATGATCGCCGCCGCCGTGCAGAGTGACAGCGCCTCATCGAGATTATGCGTCACGATGATAATCGCCGCCCCTGAGTCACGAAGACCAGCCAGCATTCCAGTAAGCGCCGAAGCACCGCCCGCGTCCAGACCGGTGAATGGCTCATCCGCCAGCAACACCGACGGCTCATGCACAATTGCGCGCGCGACAGAAACACGCTGCTGCATGCCGCGACTGAGTGACTGAACGCGGACGTCGGCGAACGAGTCGGCACCAAGACGTTGAAGAACTCGTTGTGTCGCTTGACGCACGTCTGCAACACCATACATGCGCGCAGCAAATTCGACGTTTTCTCGCGCCGTCAGCGCGTCGTACAGCATCGTCTGGTGCGACACCAGGCCGACACGTGCGCGCACCTCTGCCCCGCCTGGGAGCGCGACGCCCTCGATTGTCGCCTGCCCCGACGTAGGGCGCAGCAAGCCACCCAACATCCGGAGCAACGTGGTCTTGCCGGCTCCGTTGGGGCCGAACAATGCAAGACAATCACCGGGGGCGAGTGACAGGGACACACCGTTCACCGCGCGCCGGGAACCGAAAGATCGGACGAGATCGGTGGCCGTAACGGAGAAGCCTTCCGCCGGTGCAAGAGTCACAAGCGGTCCATTTGTAGTAACGCAAACCGTCGCACCATCCTGGACTTCGGGTGGCGCGCGACCGACGTTGTGCTTACTTGGTGGCCGCTGCGGCCGGCTTCTCGCTCGCGTAATGATGATTCGTGATTACCACGACGCCAAACAAGATCGCGAACACGAAGCAACCACCCACGACCAGACCAGTGAGAGCAGCGGGAAAATCGGTTTGCTGTTTGGTTTGCATTACTTCTCCGTAGCGGTGTCGGAATCCGTGACACGAACTTTCGTCATCACGTCGTTCTGGCGGATCTGACGCACAACATCGTCGCCCTTGATCACCTTGCCGAATACTGTGTGAACACCGTTAAGGTGACGCGTGTTTTTCTCGTCGAGGACAATAAAGAACTGGCTGCCGCCGGTATCCTTCCCCGCGTGAGCCATGGAGAGGGCGCCAAACTCGTGTGTATGTGGATTGCCCTTGGTCTCGCACTTTATAGTGTAGCCTGGACCACCCGTGCCGATGCGTGGATTGCCGGCTGGAAGATCGCGAGATAACGGGTCGCCACCCTGCACCACGAATTCCGGAATCACGCGATGGAACTTCACGCCGTCATAGAACCCTTCGTTTGCAAGCTTCTCAAAATTTCCGGCTGCAAGCGGTGCCTCACCCGGGTAGAGTTCGGCCACCATGGTTCCCTTGTTTGTTTCGATAGTTGCTTGCTTCACACTTCACTCGATGGACATATGTCATTCAGTACGCACTCTGCGCACCTGGGGCGTCGGGCCACACAGACACGGCGCCCGTGAAATATCAGCAGATGGGACAGAAGAGTCCAATTATTTCGAGGAAAAAGCTTCGTCAGCACCTTTTCAACCTTCACCGGGTCGGAAAGACGGGTCAGCCCCAGCCTGCGGCTGACTCGACCCACATGGGTGTCGACAACGACACCCTCCGGAATGCCAAACGCCGTCCCAAGAATGACATTGGCCGTCTTCCGACCCACTCCAGGGAGGGTGATTAGTTGCGCCATGCTGTTGGGCACCGAGCCTCCAAAACGGTCCACGACGCCCCCAGCCATACCGAGGAGGCTCTTTGTCTTGTTTCGGAAAAAACCCGTTGGCCGGATCAGATCTTCGACTTCTCGCGGATCGGCCATGGCAAGAGCCTCAGCGTCCGGGTATCGCTTGAACAGGGCTGGCGTCACCATGTTGACCCGTTTATCAGTGCACTGGGCACTCAGGATTGTCGCGACGAGTAGCTGATACGGACTGTCGAAGTCAAGCTCGCAATGTGCCTCCGGATAGGCACCAGTCAGCCGCTTGAATATCAGTGGCGCGCGGACAGCGGCAGGTTTGAGCGGCATATCTGGAAGTAAAGCTATCGACCATGCCAGAGCTGCGCGTGACGGCGCTGATCGAGGGGTGGGCCGTCGGACTATGGCGTGGTAAGGCACGCTGGGTCGAGTGAATGGATTCCCGCTTTCGCGGGAATGACGCGGTGTTGGATTCCCGCTTTCGCGGGAATGACATTGGCCGCTCTAGTGCGTCTCTTCGACTCCGGCCATCGCAGGCATCGTATCCACCAATTCGTGAAGCTGCTTGACGATGAGGTCGATCTCCTGACGCGCGCCGTCAGCGTCCAGCATGCCACCCTTCATCGACAGCGCGATCCGGTTCATGTACTTCACCTTATCGAGTAGCTGCTCGGTGGCCCGCCGGAGCTGGAGATATTTGCGCTTCTCGGCGCGCGCGCGGTAAAACCGGCGTAGCAGATCATCCGTAGTGAAACGCTCGGCAAGCTGAATCGCCTCTTCAATGGTCCTGCCCGGGATGCCCCCGTGGTCGGGCAACGGCTTGTCACCGACAGCTGGCCCGCTGAACCAGAGGCGCCCGATGTGCTCGAGTCCGTCATAGGAAAACCGGACGATGACGTCACAGAGCGCGCCGTCGGCGTCGATCGTGGCGAGGTGATGCTCGGCCCTAAAATCAGTCATTCATTGGAGATTTACGGCGTCTGTTGACGCGAGAAACGGATCGATCGCTGCCCATAGCTGCTGAGGCTGTTCGACGTACGGTACGTGGCCACAACGTTCGATCACGACCGGATTGATTTGCAGCGCGCGAGAGGCATCTATTGAAGACGCGGCGGGAATGGGATCGTCACGTCCGAAGACGATTTGCGACGGCTGACGGAGGCGCGCGATGCCCGGCCGCAGGTCAAACTCACCGAGGCTCGCCCATGTGGACTGCTGCACGCGCCCGACGACTCGAAACGGCGTAAGATCGTTTGCCTTGGACGGATCGGCAAAATATCCAGCAACCCCCAACTCAAATGTTCTCTGGCGATAGGCATCTGGATCCGTGTCGCGCAAGTCCGAAGCCATAAGCTCAGCGCGTGCCTCGGTAATGACAGGCGCACTACCTCGATTTCGAAGATTCGCGTCAAACTCGGCACGGTAGGCACTTGTAACTGGTGCTGGGCTGATAAGCAGCATCCGCGACGGTTCAGGAATGGATTTGTCGTCCAGCTGCGCGATGGCATAGAGGAGTGCCAGCATGCCGCCCCACGAGTAGCCAACCAGTGATGGCCTCGCAATACCTGACTCATCACAAACGGAGGCAAGGTCGGCTACGTGATCCTGCCAACCGATTGGCGCATTATTCATTACCCTGGAGCGGCCACCGCCTCGCTGATCATACAGCAGCAGGTCGTACCGCTCGGCGAGATGCAGCATTTGCGGCAACAGGTAACGATGATCGGCGCCAGGTCCGCCGTGCAAGAGGATGAGAACCGGCCTGCCCACCACACCATACCGAACCCAGTAGAGAGGTGTCGGCGTGGTAGTGGTGAAACCGGAATCGCGGGGATCTGGAATTGCTAGAGGCACCACCCGAATCTAACCGAAGCGACCTCCGATTCCGGCGTGGATCGCTACGGACGGTCCCCTTTTTTGAGGCTCGTGCCGATTCCGACGCCCAGCGCTGTCCGCTGTACACGGATCCTGCGCCGAGCGCCGAGGAAAGCCTACCGCGCCGTAAAATCGGTCTTGGATGTCACCGTACGGCAGGTCTCCGCTATCAGCTCCGCCACGTTGTGCACGTCGTTGAGCGATATCATTTCGTTCGGCGAATGCATGTAGCGATTCGGGATCGAGACAAGGCCCGTCGCCACACCGCTGTGTGCAACATGAATCGCGTCCGCATCGGTGCCGGTATCGCGTCCGGCTGCGTGCAGCGAGAACGGAATCTTTTTCTTCTCAGCGACGTCGCGCAGCAGGCCAAAAACCACTGGAGATATCACTGCACCGCGAGTCAGTACCGGGCCGCCATCCAGCTTCGCCTCGCCGTGTTCCTTCTTGTCGATATTCGGGTGATCGACTGCGAAGGTTACATCCACAACAATGGCCATCTGGGGTTGAATCGCAGACGCTCCCACGCGGGCGCCGCCACCGTGGTATGCTATTTCTTCCTGTGCGGTGGCGACAGCGACGACACGTGCCTTCCCTGGTTTTGCTGCGTAGCGGCGAAGCGCTTCGAGCACAGTGAATGCACCGATTCGATTATCGATCGAGCGCGAAACCAGTCGTGAATTGGGAAGATCGACAGTGCGCGCATCAATTACACCAGGATCGCCGACAGACAGCATCGTGAGACATTCCTTCTTGTCCCGGGCGCCGACGTCTACCCACAGATCACGCATCCGCGCACCCTTTTCGCGATCCTCCGGTCGAATTATGTGTATCGGGACTTTACCGACCACACCGACGACATCGCCATGGCGACCGGCGAAACGAATCCGCTGTCCAACCAGCACCTGCGGATCCCAGCCGCCGATCGGAGCGATGTAGGCATAGCCGTCGTCATCGATGTATGTGACAATGACACCGATCTCGTCGATGTGGCCTGCCAGCATGATCGTCGGTGAGCCATTCGGATTCACGACGGCCATCGAATTGCCGGCCACGTCCGCCGTCACCTCGGCGAACTTGGATGCCTCGGCGCGCCAGACTTTGGCGGGCGCCCCTTCGAAGCCGGATGGCCCGGGAGTGTCGAGCAGTTTCTTGAGAAAAACTATTGAATCTGAGGTAAACATGATCGGATAATCTACCGAGCCCCGACGGCACTTAAGCGGTCGGGGCGTGCGAGGGTGACAGCTGCTCGATGCTTCAAGGATCGGCAGCGAAGGCCAACTCTCAAAGAAGTTACGAGGACATATGTTTATCCGCCAGCTCCGACAGCCAGGTTACTACCGCAGAATGGACTTGGCGATCGTCTGGAGCTGCATGTTGGAGGTGCCCTCGTAAATCGTCCCGATCTTGGCGTCGCGGAAGAACTTCTCGACGGGGTAGTCTGTCGTGTATCCGTATCCGCCGAACAGGTCGACGCAAAGCGAAGTCACCCGACCACACACCTGGGACGAGTACAGCTTTGCCATGGCGCCTTCGCGCACGATATCGTGTCCTGCGTCCTTGAGTCTCGCCGCATTGTACACCATCAGTCGTGCCGCTTCGATGTCGGTTGCGGCTTGAGCGATCTGGAACTGAATTCCCTGCATGTCGGCGAGAGGCTTCCCGAACTGTTCGCGTTCCTTGACGTAGGCCACGGCCGCATTCAGCGCACCCTGCGCAACGCCAATCATTTGCGCGCCTATCCCGACACGCCCACCATTGAGCGTCTCGATCGCAATCTTGTAACCCTGACCCGCTGGTCCAAGCACATTCGCCGCAGGCACGTGACAGTCGTCGAGGATCAACTCAACGGTGGATGAAGCGCGAATGCCAAGCTTGTCCTCCTTCTTGCCGACGCTGAAGCCGGGGAAATCCCGCTCTATGATGAACGCCGTGATTCCCTTGTAGCCTGCGGCAGGATCGATGGTCGCGAAGACAACATACACGCCGGCTTCCGCACCATTGGTTATCCACAGTTTACGGCCGTTCAGGACATACGTATCGCCTCGCTTCTCCGCGCGCGTGGCGAGCGCGAACGCATCGGATCCCGAGCCTGCTTCGGACAGCGCATATGAACCAAGCGTCCCACTAGAGAGCTTTCGGAGGTACTTAGCCTTCTGCTCTTCCGTTCCGTATTGGCCGATCGGATAGTTGACGAGCGTATTCTGCACATCGCAGACGATGGCAGCCGACGCGTCGACTTTTGACAGCTCTTCGACAGCAAGAGCGACCATCATTAGCGTGCCGCCGGACCCACCAAATCGCTCCTCGACTTCGATGGCCATGAGGCCGAGGTCAAAGTATTGTGGTATTAGATCGTGATCGAATTTGCCAGCCTGCTCCATCGGCTTCACACGCGGCGCCACTTCGCTGGCTGCAAAGGCAGCGACAGCTTCGCGAAACATGACCTCGTCCTCAGCGAGAACTGTCAGGGGTGGACGGCCATCGGTCGAAGTCGTCATTTTCAAGTAGGTTAGGACTGATGATTCGTTGGCGGCCGCCGGTGAGGGCAACAGCGCGTCAAGTAGTATAGGCGAAAGGCCTCGCGACCGCGACGGTACGATATTCGATTCCCGGAACAGTGACCAAATGCGCCTGCTTCTCGTAGAAGACGATTCCGAGCTCGCCGCGGTGATCGCGGAGGGCCTTCACCACGAGCATATCGAGGTGAGTTCCGCCCGCAGCTTTGCTGAGGGGCGCGACCGCGCTATTCTGGGGAGCTTCGACGTCATCGTCCTGGACGTGATGCTCCCCGGGGGGACCGGCTTCGAGCTGTGTCGGCTTATTCGAGAGCGCGGGATCGAGACGCCGATCCTCATGCTAACGGCTCGCGATGCTGTCGAGGATCGCGTGCGAGGGCTGGAATCAGGCGCTGACGACTATTTGACGAAGCCCTTCGCCTTCGCGGAACTGATAGCGCGGGTACGAGCGCTTGGTCGACGGCATCCGACAATTGCGCCGGAGCGCTACGATGTCGCGAACCTGCACGTCGACATCCCCACGCGTACCGTGGAACGCGCAGGGGTGCGCATCACGTTGACCGCCAAGGAGTTCGCGCTGCTCGAATATCTTGTTCAAAACGCTGGCACCGTGGTATCGCGAACTGCAATTACGGCTCACGTCTGGGACGAAAATCACGACCCCTTCACCAACGTGCTGGAGGTTCTGGTCCGAAGACTCAGACGCAAGATTGACGATGGTTTCGAGCCCAAACTGATCCATACACTTCGCGGTGCTGGATACAGGCTGGGGTTTTGACAGATAGCCTCGTACGGCTCAGGCGCAGGCTGAATGCCTGGTACGCGGCAACGCTTGGAACCATCGTCATCCTGCTCGGAACTGGACTGTTCATTGCAATTCGTCAGCAGATATCAGCGCAGCTTGACGATTCACTTGCCGTCGCTTCCAAAGTGATTCAGCGGGCGACGACTATCCGCGAAAGAGAGAGAAGCACGGCGTCCGGAGCGGTCATGGATGCAGTGGGGGAGCTGCGGATCCCCGATCGGGATCTGTACCTGTTCGACGCCAGCGGATCACCAGTTGTGCCAGACAGAGCGCCCGCGCCCATAGTGACCGCCGCCCGAAACGCGCTACGGGATTCGCTGGCTATCACGACACTGCAGCCACCAGACGATCACGTCCTCCGCGTATATGCGAGGCGTTTTCGCTCCGATGGCGGGAATACGTACGTTGCCGTTGCCGTAGCAGATCAGCTTGAACTCGAGGACCAGTACGCCGAGCTCATCGTCTCGTTCGGTGCCGCGGCCCTTGGCGCGCTGGTACTGTTCGCCGTTGGCGGATCTTTTCTCACTCGCAAGTCAGTGGAGCCGGTAGAGCGTACGATGAGCTACATGCGCCGATTCATGGCCGACGCGGCGCACGAGCTTCGCACACCGCTAGCGGTGGTTCGGAGCCGAGCGGAGGTCGCACTGGCGAGTGGCGACGACGAGGGCGGGCATCGCGAAGCGCTCGCGGCAATCGAACGCGAGGCGATCCGACTCGGAAAGATCGTCGAGGATCTGCTGCTGCTCGCGAGATCGGATTCGGGAGGGGCGAGGTTCCAGATGACTCGAGTTTTTCTGGACGATGTGACTTCGGACGCGGTGAGCGCGGCCAGCGCGCTGGCAACCAGTCATGGCATCACACTCACCGTGGAAAGCTTCGAGGAGGCGCCAGTGGACGGCGACGCGGCGCTGATTCGGCAGCTCCTCATGATTCTGCTGGACAACGCCGTAAAGTTCACGCCTCCCGGTGGGAGTGTTACAGTCTCGGTGATCAACGCCAGCACCGGCGCGCTCGTTACGATTGCGGATACCGGTCCCGGCATTCCAGCAGACCAGATCGAACACGTATTTGAACGATTCTACCGTGGTGACTCCTCCAGAAGTCGAGGCGAAGGAGCCGGGCTTGGCCTCTCAATTGCGCAATGGATTGCAGTTACGCATCATGCACGAATAACTCTTCGCGCGGCGGATCATCGAGGGACGGTTGCGGAGGTACGTTTCCCACCCGTGACTGGTCATTGATTCATGGATGGGTCACAGCAGCGAGATTGCCGTTCCGACCACGCGGCTTCAATGATGATTGACTTTTTATACGAGGCTCCAGTGTTTGCACGCTCAATCTCGATAGCCATTGCGGCGATTGGATCAGTTCTGGGAGTACAATCGGTACGGGCACAGTCGATACCCAGCACGTACCACGTCACGCGACGGATTCCGGTTAGGGGCGACGGCGGTTGGGACTACGTAACGTTCGACACAGCGCGGAGTCGCATCTTCGTAGCACGCGCGACGCGGATACAGGTAGTTGACGCCAATTCCGGCCAGCTTGTTGGTGAGCTGCAGAACACACCGGGAGTTCACGGCGTGGCGCTCGCGTACGATTTGAACAAGGGATTTACGAGCAACGGTCGCGATACGACTGTCACAGCCTTCGATTTTGTGACGCTGGCGACTACAAAAATCATCCACGTTACGGGCGCTGATCCCGACGGTATTCTGTATGATTCGGCGACAAAGCGCATCTTCACTTTCAACGGCCGCGGTGAGAATACCACGGCGATCGATGCTGTTGGTGACACGGTTGCCGGAACCCTTGCGCTGGGCGGGAAACCGGAAGCAGGCGTCGCCGATGGCATGGGCCACATCTTCGTCAATATCGAAGACAAGGGTATGATTGTCGAGTTCGACGCTGCAAAACTCACGATACTCCACAGCTATCCTCTTGCACCGTGCGAGGAACCGAGCGGCCTCGCGATGGATCGTGTACATCGTGTTCTGTTTACAGGCTGCGGAAACAGAATGATGGGAATCGTCGACGCAAATACTGGTAGAATCATCGCGACGCCGGTCACGGACGGCGGAACGGATGGGAATGCGTTCGACCCGATAACCGGGATCGCCTTCAGCGCAAACGGCGCGGGAACCCTGACTCTGGTAACTCAGCCGACACCGGGCAAGTTCGTGAGCGAAAATATTCCAACTGCCCCCGGGGCACGTACGATAGCACTCGATCCCAAGACACATCGCGTGTATCTGATCACCGCAGACTTCACCCCACTACCAGCCCCAGTTGCTGGACAGCGTCAGCGGCGTACTATCGTTCCCGGTTCGTTCGTCGTCCTTGTGGTAGGCAGGTAGCCGGACGCTCTATAAGACTGGCTGCGTGCCCTGCCATTCCAGTACACCAGCAAACACCTCAAGCGCCAGCTCGGCCTTTCCGAACGGTGCAGACACCTGCACTCCCGCCACCATCGGTCGCACACGCTCGAGCATCTCCCTCGCAATCGCAATCCCCTCCTGTACGGCATGCTCCCTGGAGACTGCGTTCGCGCGTCGCATGCGAGCAATTACTTCGTCGGGGACCGCAACACCCGGCACCTCGTTCGCCAGGAATTCTGCGTTGCGCACAGATACGAGAGGCCAGATTCCGGCAACAACAGGGACGTGGAGCGACTCCACGCTCCGCAGAAACTGCTCCAGTTGTTGCGCGTCAAAGACCGGCTGTGTAATCGCATACTCGGCACCGGCTTCAACCTTCCACTCAAACCGACGACGTTCGTTCTCGTGATCCAGCGCCGCAGGGTTGACACCGACTCCAATTACAAACCGGGTAGGTTCGCCGATGGCATTTCCACCCGGGTCGAGGCCACGATTCAACTGACTCACGAGATTTGTAAGCCCGATCGAATCGATGTCGAACACTGCGGTAGCCGACGGATATGGACCCATCTTCGGTGGGTCCCCTGTGATCAGCAACAGGTTGCGCAATCCGACAGCCGACGCACCAAGCAGGTCACTCAACATGCCAAGCAGGTTGCGATCGCGACAGCAATAATGAGTCACCGTCTCGATATGTGCATTCTGCTCGATCAGCAAACTTGCGAGCACCGCTCCCATGCGACTCTGTGCGCGCGGACCGTCGGGGACGTTTATCGCATCGACGCCCGCTTCCCGAAGCAACGCGGCATCACTCAATAGCTTGGTGGCGTCAACACCGCGCGGCGGTACGAGTTCTACGGACGTGACGAATGCACCGGCGGTCAGGCGAGCGGCCCAACGCGATCGCTCTGCGAACGAAACCGGCGCGACACCCTCTGCACGTTTATCGACGACAACGTGTGCGACGGTCGCGCGTGAAGTTCGACCCGATCGGGGTGCAAGCGGGCGCACGCCCTCGGAGATCTCGCGGATATGCGCCGGTGTCGTGCCGCAACATCCACCAACCACCTTTGCGCCAGCCACAACCAGATGCCGCGCGTAGCTCGCCATGTATTCCGGACTCGCCATGTACATGGAGCGGCCGCCTACGTCTCGCGGCATTCCTGCATTCGGCTGCGCACTCAGCTTGCGGGTCGTGAGCGGTGCCATCTTTTCGATGGCCTCGAGTATCGTCTGCGGACCAACCGAACAATTAAGTCCGATTACATCAGCACCCGCGGCGTCGAGCGTACTGGCAATGTCTTCTGGTGTCGCGCCGTACGCAGTAACACCATCGGCGTTGATCGCTACCTGCGCAATTACCGGCATCGACGCGTCAACCTGACGTGCGGCGACGATTGCCTGCGTCAGCTCGTCGAGATCCGAAAATGTCTCAAGGATGAACAAATCCGCGCCGCCTTCCTTAAGCGCGTGCATCTGCTCGGCGAAAATCGCTCGCGCTTCGTCGCGTGAAGTAGATCCGTACGGTTCCAGTCGCACGCCGAGCGGCCCGACGGCGCCTGCAACCAACACCGACTCCCCGGCAGCATCGCGAGCTAGCCGAGCTGCGGCAATATTGATCCGGGATACTTCTTCTACCAGTCCGTGCTGTTCCAACTTGACTCGGTTGGCGCCAAACGTATTCGTCTCGATCACCTCAGCGCCAGACTCGACGTATTCCTCGTGAATACCGCGAATCAGATCCGGGGCCCGGACACACAACTCATCGTAACACTGATTGATGAAGACACCACGCGCATAGATCATCGTTCCCATCGCACCGTCGAATACGATGAGCGCTTCCGGATCGAGCAGGCGCTTCAGCAGCGCGTCACGCAATTGCCGGCTCCCGTTCTGCAGCCGCGCCACGCACAGCGTAATATCGAGCTTCCGGATGGTGCATGATAACCGCCGCTGTCGATTGCTCGGGCATCAATTGGAACGATTCGCTCAACACCATCCCGATCTCCTCGCTTGCTGGCAGCAACTTGAATACGACTGCGTGATCCTCGAGATCGGGACAGGCGCCATATCCCCAGGAGTAGCGCTTTCCAGTTTCAATCCCCAACTCTGCCATTATATGACGATGCGACCACTCGGCCAGCGCCTCCGCTGTTTCCACGCCAAGGCCGTGCACGTAGTACGCCTCCGCGTACTCATTGGCGCCCTGCAGCTGCGCGAACTTCTCCGACGCAGCGTGACCGACGGTCACGATTTGGAGTGGAAGCACGTCGACTTGATTCGATTCTACGGATCGCACATAATCCGCGAGACAGAGTCGCTCGCGTCCAACCATGCGAGGGAAGCTGAATCGCGCGGTCTCTGTGCGTGTCCCATCGGCTGCATACGCTGCAGCGTCGTAGACGATGATCTCGTTTCCGGACGACTGCACCGGGAAATAGCCGTACGCCACCTCTGGTTTAAGCCAGCCCTCGGCTTTCGCCTCGGACGTCAACCGATTGAGAACAGGTTCGAACTCCTCACGCACCGTGCGTTCATACTGCTCACCCGAACCCCGGGCGCCCCACTGAAGGCGATACAATTCGTCCAGGTCCAGATGTGCGAATACCTCGTCCAGCGGAATATCGCGCACCACTCTCGGTCCCCAGAACGGCGGAACCGGGACCGGATTGTCGGCCGCGACATCGCTGCGCACAGTTGAATTGGTACCTGCAACGGTATCCTTCCCGACCTGCGTGTGCAGGAAAATATCCTTGCGCGCATCGTCCATAAGTTTTTCCATGTAGGC